>Ga0334899_1000129_pt1 | contig 113500 bp, 121 predicted proteins | sample GraSluR3_MG_FD_207219 | JGI IMG/M metagenome (GOLD analysis project Ga0334899, IMG submission 207219) | Sludge microbial communities from methane-producing bioreactor in Wageningen University, Netherlands - Granular Sludge_8_08-R3 | ecosystem: Engineered > Bioreactor > Anaerobic > Unclassified...
ATTTTCCGCTTTTAAATATAATTCACATTCCTTTGCGAGATTTGATGACAGTAATAAATCTGTTTTACGAACCACACCTTTTAACATCTGAGATGCCTGATATATTTTATCTACTGTAAGCATTGTTCCCCTTTAATCATCTATTGTACTTGATAATGTTATATTGCCCGTCTTTATTCTTTCTATGACATCACTATGTTATATTTTTATGTCATGTATATTTATGTATTAATTTTATACTCATGATATGATTTATGCAATAAAAAAGTATATATTTGAATAAAAATAAAGAGAGATGAAAATGATTTATAAGTTAAATTTAGGGCTATGATTTTTGATATATCTTATGATACAATAGTATAAATTATGTTAAAAATAAAACAATTAAATTACTGAAAGGAATTTTATAATGAGTAATTCTTTATCTACTTTGCTTTCAATGATTTTTTACATGTGCGTAATGATCATTATCGGCATATACTTTGCAAAATTCGCAAATAAAGATTCCGAAAACTTTTTTATAGGCGGCAGAAAACTCGGCCCATGGGTAGCCGCAATGAGTGCCGAGGCCTCCGACATGAGCGGCTGGCTTCTTATGGGGCTGCCGGGCGTGGCCTACTGGTGCGGCCTATCGGATGCTGCATGGACGGCGATCGGACTTGCCATCGGTACTTATCTAAATTGGCTTTTGGTATCCAAACGCCTTCGCAGGTATTCGGTAGCAGCAGGAAACGCGATTACAATACCTGAATTTTTCAGTAATAGATACAAAGAAAATAAAAAAGTTATTATGACAATTGCATCCGTATTTATTTTAGTGTTTTTTGCAGTTTATACAGGCAGTTGTTTTGTTGCCTGCGGAAAATTATTTAACCAACTTTTTGGTTTTGATTATCAGCTTATGATGCTTATTGGAGCTGTTTTTGTATTGATATATACCTTCCTTGGTGGATTTTTGGCTGAAAGCACCACGGATTTTGTTCAAGGTATTGTTATGATCTTTGCTTTGATTGCTGTACTTGTCGCTGGCACAACTGCTGCAGGAGGAGTTGATGCGGTGATTGCAAATGTGCAAAATATTCCCGGTTTTTCTGAATTCTTCGGCATTGCGCAACCAATTGTTGATCCTTCGGGCATTCAACAGGTTTCCGCTTCGGGCACTGCACTTTTTGGCGATGCCGCGCCTTATGGATTTATTACAATCATATCAACTATGGCTTGGGGGCTTGGATATTTTGGCATGCCTCAGGTGCTTCTTCGATTTATGGGCATTCGTTCAACTAAAGAGCTCACAAAATCGCGCCGTATAGCCGTTGTTTGGGTTGTTATATCACTGACAGCCGCTGTATTGATTGGAATTATAGGACGTGTTTTATATCCCACAATGCTTCTGACATCATCCGCAGCAGAAAATATTTTTATTGTTATTTCACAAACACTTATGCATCCGGTTATTGCAGGAATCATGATGGCAGGTATCCTTGCTGCAACGATGAGCTCATCTGATTCTTACTTATTGATTGCCGCCTCTGCTTTTTCAAGAAATATTTATCAGGGTATTATTAAAAAAAATGCAACAGATAAACAAATTATGTTAATCAGCAGAATCACACTTCTAATTGTTGCACTCATCGGTATTCTTATCGCACTTGATGAAAACAGCGTTATCTTTAGGGTTGTCAGTTTCGCATGGGCTGGCTTCGGCGCAACATTCGGGCCGATTATGCTTTTCTCATTGTTTTGGAAGAGAACAAACCGTGCAGGGGTTATCGCAGGCATGCTTGGAGGCGCCGGCATGGTGTTCTTCTGGAAGCTTGTTATCCGTCCCCTTGGCGGCATAGTGAATATATATGAGTTGCTTCCAGCATTCATTTTTTCCTGTATTCTAATTATCATCGTATCACTTCTCACTAAAAAACCATCCAAAGAAATTGAAGATGAGTTTGAAGCAGTAAAAGTGATGAGAGACTAGCTCTCAATAACGAACGACTCTGTTATAACACAGAGTCGTTTTTAGTTTTCAACTTATCTTATTGCCCCATAAATAATTTTATTATTAGCTTAAGTAGTTCATTTTAATAATTCATTATGATATGCCTGCACCTCTGAATAATCTCCAGGCAAAAATTTTTCGATTAAATGTTTCATCCCAATTTTCTCTTCCGCATATGGAAGCTGAATCAAAGCATAATCCGGAGCCGTATTTCCCTCAATTAAAATGGGTCTATCCTTCATTATTGCAATGTCCCAGCCAATATACCCAACTTGCGGCATTACAAATGCGGCTTCTGTCACCATATTCATGCATTGTTGCCAATAAGGAATAATTCTTCCTTTAATGGTGCGTTTTGTTACAGGATGTGTCTCGTATCTATCTCCGTCTAAATTAAATGCATCGGAAGAAACCTCACCACTTTTTAAATCAACTACTGCCATTATACCGCCTTGATGAAAATTATCGACAATATCACTTGATACGCCCATTCTCCACACAGCAAATAATATATGACATTTATTATGATCTAATAGGCTAAACACTCTTATTGTATTTACTGTATGAGGATATATATCTGCTAAATCTTTGTGCTGAATAATTAACTCTTCGAATATAGCAGCAGGCTCATTAAGGAGAGATTGATAGAATAATTCAAGATTTGTAGTAGTTTTCATCAGATCAATTTTTTTTACACCTAATCCTTGGGTTAAATTTATAGGTTTACAAATAATAACATCTAATCCTTCTACAAATTTATTAAATTCTTCAAAGGTTGTATTCCTGTTTGTCCACCATTTTCGGCCAATATAATTTTTAAATAATAGATTGAAATTTATCTTATTAATAAAATAACTTGTATAAGGAATCAAATTATATTTTTCCCTAAGCTTTACATTATGATTATATGTGAAAAATCTAGCTTGCTCTTCTTTTGTAAGTTGATAAAATTTAAAATTTGCATAATCTTTATACGTTACCTGACAATATTTTCTTGCCGCATTTACTTCAGCAATAATTTTATCAACAGGCCACCCTGTTTCTTTTCCTATTTTTTCAATTCTTTCTTTTCTTAGCCCTGACAACTCCTCTTGCCGAATCAAATATTCTTCTAATGCTATATTAAAATTTTTATAAAATTTGAATTTTATAAAATGCTTATAAGAAACACCATATTCTTTATGCGTAATATCCATCTTATCTTTCGTTTCCTTAAAACTCCATCCGGCAAGAGTTGCCGCCTTATTAATAAGATATGTATTACGAGCTTCTCTTTCAATGCGCTTTTTTACATAAATTGCTTGTTCTTCATTCGTCTTATTATAAAATTTCCATTTAATATAATTTCGATAAGAAACATTATATTGTTTCTTTGCTTTTTGCATCATATATTTTGCTTTGACAAAATTCCATCCGGTCAATTTACTGACTTTTTTTATCAATTTGATATTATTCTTTATCTTGCGTAATAGATTCTTTTTTTTATATACCGACATATAAAACCTCAATTTTATATATTTCTCTTTTATCTTTTTGGTAATTTTTTTAATTTATGCCCACGTGATTTATCATATCCATATTTTTTCTTTTTTATATCCAATTTATATAAAAGATATTCTGTTGTTTCCAGACTCCATTGTTCAATTCTAGGATAATCTACAAAACGATTAATTTCGATTATTTTTATCCCGTTTTCTGTAATCGCAATATCAAACCCTAAATATTCTAATTGTTTTAAATTTCTGCTTATTTTTAAGATTATTTTTTTTATATTTTGCCAATTTGGTAAGTTCCCTTCTATTTTTACTTTCGTATCAGGATGATATTCACAAGATATAATATTATGTCCGTTTATTATTTTCGCCCCAAAATATCTGCCTGTATTTATATCAATTTGTGCATACATACCCCCTGCTTGCATGTTGTCGATCACGCCGGTACTTTTTGAACCGATTCGCATATACGCATTACCGATTACAGGGTTTATTCCGTCCATTTTAAAAACAATCAGTCTGATTGTATTTACTGCTCCACCATAGATCTTTTTTAACTGCGTATGCATCTGGATATACTCTGTAATTAAATACTGATGTTCTCTGCTGCTTAAAATTTCGATAACATGCTGCTTTGTTGTTTCATGTAGATTTAAATAATATTTGTTATCTTTATATGATAGTCTAAAAAACCCATCTCCATGAGAACCTTTATCACGTTTCAGTGCCAGCTCTCCTTTTATTTCCACCAACTTAAAAATAGAATCATATGTCGCGGACATATCTTCCGGGCAATCTTGCATTTTTATTATCTTATTACTTCCATTACGATAGCTGATATAAAAATAATACGCCGGAAGATATTCATTAAATTGAGATAAAATATATTTAATAGTGATTTTATCTTCTAGCCAAACTCGATATTTATTGTTAATATGTCTTAGCCATTTGTACTCAAAATCAGATATAAATTGTTTATGATTTTTTTTTGCAATATCATATTGCTGCAAACGATAAGATAAAAAACCATGCCTGTAAGCCCAGAATTTTTGTTTTACAGTGATTTTTTTATTACCAAAAAAATCTTTTCTGACATCCTTTGGCCAAGTTATTCCTAAATAATAAACCATTCCCCTGGGATAGACAAATTTAGTAAAAATTGATCTTATCTTTAATTTTATTTTATGTGATCCATATTTGGATCTATTAAAATATTCTTTAAATAATTCTTTTTTTTGATAGTATTTACTCCATAAATAATCACTTGTATTTGTATTAAATCCAAATTCTATTGGATATCTAGGGATACTGATAACTTTTGAAATTTTAAATGCATCTTTAGTAATAATAATATCGATAGCACAAAATTCAATTTGCGGTATAAAACCAAATATCTCGCTAATCTTGGATTTGACCAAATCCCAATTAGGGATAGTGCCTGCCAATTGTTCATCAGTAAATGGATTCCTTTCATATAGATCAATTTTACCATTTCCATATACTTTTCCGCATTTATAATGACCAGTTTGAATATCTATTTTTGAGACAATTCTTATTTTTTTATCATTATTTTTAGAAAAATCATCTATTTCAACTTTGTTTTGTGTTTTCAGTGACGCATTATCACTATTATAATTATAATCTAATGTCAAATTATCTTTATCTTTTTTACGATATGTATATAAAAAAGCTTCACTGATTTTTGCATTATTCCCTGAATCATTTATAATGGTGAGTTGAATATATTTCTCTTCTTTATCACTATTATAAAATTTTGTATTTTCTTCTACATGCTCACTTATAACCAATATTTTATTTAGAGATTGTATATAATGAATAATATTTTGTTCTGTCATTCTTTTATTTTTTAAATAATATATATTTTCAATTTTATTATATGAGATTGTTTTACAAAAATTATCTGCATATCTGCACGATTTTAAAGATACTATCTCTAATTGCCGAATTAAATTAAAAACGTCTTCCCATGTATTTTGATGCTCCGATATATCATTATGAACAGGAATAATAAGTAATTGACAATCCCTCTTATAAAATTGATAGTAATATTTTGGAATATATTCTCCGAAAGGCTGCAGTACATTTTTAAAAGTTATTCTATCAGTAAGCCACTTATTATAAATACCATTAATTGAATATGTAAATAAATAGTTTTTTTCCGTCAAAGAATTGCTATCATTTGAGATGTTCTGATTATTATCTTTTATCGGTCTGTTTCCATTTTTATAAGCCCTAATTTTTTCTTTAAAAGAGAAATTTTTATTTCTTTTTAAATCTTTAAATATGCATCTTTTCCATAATCGGGCTCCAGTTTTGGAAAACCCTTGAAAAATTAATCTAATTGTCAATAAAGTTAGGCTTACTCTTTTAAATACAGGTAAAAATTTTTTCATTAATATATCAATCCGTAATTATATGAATTTATCCAATTTCAGTATTGTTTTCTAAAAATATCATTTTATCTTCAAGTTCTTCAGGACTGTTAAAATCACATGTTTCATCATCGATGAGTATGTATTTGTCTGCAATAATTTTTTTATCAAAAGGCAAATGAACAAAAGATTGATAAACTTGCCAGCCTATACAATTTTTTATCTTTCTATTTAAATATAAAGCTTTAACCCTGTCAACATGCTCTTTAAACAAATGAGCATTAGCAATTTTTATTGCAATAATTTTTTCCTTTGTACCAAAAAATAGTATATCTTTTGTTTTAGCTGTGAAAATTTTGTTCATGGCTTTTTCAGAGTAATATGTATCGCCATATAGAAAGCATGTATTATCCTCTATTAATTCCTGAGTAAAACGATCAATTTCTAATATATTATTTTTAGGTTCATGTCGAATTGCTCCGGCAACTTCATATCTCGGATCATGAGAGGTAATAATAATTTTACCCGAAAGATCATTAACCTTAATAAGGCGCACAGTTCGTTCAAGTAACGTTTCTTCGTTAATTTTAATTAAATGCTTTGGCATATTATTGTAATAGCCCCATCTTAACCCTTTTCCATCAGCCATTATTACATACTTCATATTCACTCCTACTTTTTTATTATTCTATAATGCTTATAAAAAGCTCCTAATTCTCCATTTCTTTGCCCTCCCCATAATTGGATAATATTTACTCCTGAAGATGTATTCGCTTCAACAATACATAATTCATTATCCGTAAGAAGAACATCCCATGCAATAAAGTGTAAATACGGGAATTTATTTGCAAGCTGCAAAATTTGTTCTTTAACGTGCCCCCATTTAGGAATAACAAATCCTTTTATTTTTGCTTTTGAATCAGGATGATGCGTATAAAATTCTAATGAATGCAACGATTTTGCTTCGCTTAAAATCCCTGTTTGTAAATCAATTTTTGCAATCAGCGCTCCTCGACTCGCGTTATCCACTGGAATCGTCTTTGAAGTGCCGATACGCTGCACAGCAAAAAATATCTTTAATCTATTGGTATGTATGTCTCGTATCGTAATGATTCTCATTGTATTAGCTGTTTTATCGTATATTTCATTTAAACATTGATGTTGCTTTACCGCTTCAGAAATAAACCAATTATCTTCTTTTCTAAAAAATTTTAACAAGTCTTGTTTTGAAACAAATCTATCATCAATATAAAAACTATTATTTATATATTGTAAACTATGTACACCTTTGCCTTTCCCCGCATTGATTGGTTTTATAAAAAGCTGCATTCTTTCCTCTAAGATATCACAAATGTCTTCATACTTTTTTATTTTTTCGTCATAGCTAGACAAAAAATTATGATTTTTAATAGCAAAAATATCAGGCATTTTTATATAATGTTTTAAAATTTCTGAAGTCACTACTTTATTATTCATTAAAAAACTAAAAGGTTCATTGATATATCTTGATTTATACCATTCAAATTCCGATAAATATTCTCTTTTGTCATTATAATCAAAATCGTAAAGTATATATTGATCCGCCAAAAATCCCCTATAAAAATTTGCCAGCAGTTTTTTGTGTACAGGACATTTCAAATGATTTTTAGCAAATAAAATTCGCATAAAAAAAATTGATACCAACCTTGCTTTTCTTAAACATTTTTTAATAAACTTTATCATTATTGCTCCATCATGCTTTGTTTTATATTTGTGCTGTATAATTTTTTAATTATTAAATCAGCTATCATTTTAGCTGAATTACCTTTCTTGTCAGGCAAATATTTTTTTTTGTATTCTGAAAAAGCTTTAAAATTATACCCCCCACTTTCTATTTTCTCCACTAATTCTCGGGCATCTTTAAAAACACAATCTGGCATTTCTTTTAAAAGATCAATATTGATATTATTATCTTCTATATACTTTTCATAATCATAAACGTAATAAAAAGTTTTTATATTCAATAAAGCTCCTTCTATAGCTATTGCCGAATAATCCGTTATCAAATAATCACATATTGTTAGTATTTCCAATGGTTGAAATTCATCGCAAGTATATATATTTTTATCTCTTAATATTGTTTTATCATTCGGATGTTTTTTTATAATTAAAATATATTTTTTAAAATCAACTTTTGAAATAAGGTCGTTATATTTGACTTCTGCATTTCTTCGAAATGTAGGCGCATAACATATCACTTTTTTGTTTTTAAATTCAGGATATCTTGCATATATTTTTTCCTTGTTCATATCTTTATTATTAATTAAGAAATTGATTCTCGGCAGGCCGTAATTATATAATTTATCTTCCGTAACACCAAAAGATTCACAATAATAAGGATTCCATACTTTTGCCCCGGCTATTATAATGTCATAATTTTGATGCATACATAGAGCCTTTGAAAATTTTTCATTTCTTCCCCCGGGTTTATTTAATGTCTGATATCCTGATTTTTTTATTTTACCGATAGAATGCCAAATTTGTATTACAGTTAAATCTTGTTTATGTTTCAAGATCGATACCGGAGGCCAATAAGAATCAAGCACGCATATACGAACAGTAGCTAAATGGTACATGCTCCTTAATATATTCCAAAAAAAAACAGAGTACCCGGCAATATCTTTATTAACTCTGCAACATATATTAACAATATCCACTTCGTTATTTGTTGTTTTTAACTCTTTCTGTATTAGTGAAAAGTCAATACTGGGAGTATCTGCTTGTCTGCTTAAAAATAATATTTTGGTTTTTTTTAGAGGAAATATTTTTAAAACAGCATAAATTGCTCTTAAAATTATTTTAAAAATATTAATAAAAAAAATATGCATTTTTATTATTATCCCCTTTTTTTAATCATTTAATTTCGTTTCGATATCAACTATAAAAAAATTTTTTATAGTTGTCAATACATTTGAAATTTAAAATTTATTTTCTTAATATTTTTAAATTTTTATTATTTTCTTTTCCCTTGACAAATACTAAACCTATTTCATAGAATAATGAAGATCCTATTCTGAGTCTATCTTTAATAGCAAGAAAACAATGGAGTGACGTTTTGGATTTTATAATTAAATTTGCACCTTTTTTTTATGATGTTATATTGCCGCTTTCTGTAGGATATTTACTTGTTAGATTCACAAAATTACATAAAAACAGTTTAGATTTTTTATTCAGTATTAATTTATGGATAGTCTATCCTCTGGCATGTTTATTTTCTGTTTGGATATTAAAAATTGAAATGAACTTTATATGGCTTCCTATAACAGGACTGCTGATGCAGATTATTCCCATGCTTATTTCAAGAAAGACCGTCAAATGCTATGATTTTAATTATGCACAGCAAGGTAGCTACACACTGACAATGTCACTTTTTAATGCCGGCACCCTTGGTGCGTTGACAGCATTTTTTCTTTTAGGTGAAACAGGTTATGGATATACAGGGGTGATTCTTGTACTCGGCAATATTTTTATTTACGGATACTGTTTTCCATTTGCGGCTAGATATCAAAGACTACATGAAGGTAAAAGCGAGAAAGTTTCTATATTTAAAAAATTAGTTTCTCTAAATCAATTATCTTTATATTTTACTATTTTGGGAATGATTCTTGCGGCACTTAAAATACCACGTCCCGAAGCTGTAGACGGCTTTATAAAACCGATTGTACACATGGTTGCCTGGACGGCTGCTGTGCCCGTTGGTGCCATGTTTGATTTTAAAAAAATCAAACGATATAAACTTGTAGCACGCGATGTATCTGTTGTTAAATTTATAGTTGTACCCATTATCGTTACAGGTCTATCTTTTTTGTTTATTAAAGATGAAATTATGCTAAAAACAATTTTTATTATATCGGCCTCTTCAGGCTCTAATATGGCTATCATGATGTCGAAAATTTACAGGCTTGATCCCAATATGTGCTTGAGTTCGTTTATTTATTCTACAATAATATATTTACTGACCATTGTTCCAGTATTTTTGATTTTATTTAAATTTATTTGGGTGTAGGCTTATACATTAAAATAGTGATGAAAAACATATATGGATATGGCAACCATTAATACTCATTGTCATATCCATTGTGATTTTAATCAAAATATATCTTTTATAATAGTTTTCCGCATTGATTGCAATAAACTGCATTCTTTGCATTGTCTTGATACGAACAAAACGGACAAATCTTTGAATTTTCCATCTCACAGGTGATTTCGGGTTCTTTTTCTGAAGATGGCTTTTTTGATAATTGAGCCAGCTCAAAAGTTACAATTCCAGTCGGGACAGCCAAAATGCCATAAGAAGAAATCATTAACACACTTGCGACAATTTTACCCAAAGTAGTTTGCGGAGAAATGTCCCCATAACCAACCGTTGTAACAGTCACAATCGCCCAATACATAGATTGAGGAATACTTGTATATCCATTCTCCGGTCCTTCAATAATATACATTAAAGAGCCTACAAGCATAGCGATAAAAAACATTGTGAATATAAATATTATTATTTTGGGAAAGCTGACTTTCAATGCTTTCAATAAAACGGTTGATTCTTTAATATATCGAGACATTTTAAATACACGAAATAAACGAAACAACCGTAAAATTCTCACAATCATCAAAAATTGCCCTGCCGGAAAAAACAGACTTATCAGCGTTGGCAGAATGGCCATTAAATCAATAATTCCAAAAAAACTTGTCAAATATCTAAACCTGTCTTCGACACAAATGATTCGTAAAATATATTCAAGTGTAAAAATGATCATAAATATCCATTCAAGCGCAGATAAAATCAAGCCATATTCGCTGTTAATAGCCTCTACACTATCAAGCAAAACAATTATACAACTAAATAATATACTGATAATTAAAGCAACATCAAAAGCTTTTCCTTTTGGAGTATCTGATTCAAAAATAATTATATATAAATCATGCTTCCATTTTTTGGAATCCCTTGTCATTACATCCTCCTGAAAATACAAATTTATAGTACCATCAAACTATTATAATGTAAAATAATTTAAATCGAATGGAATATTGCATAATTTTTATGTTGGATCATTTTTCACAAAATGCTTTTAAAGCACTACGCTTGAGAAGATGCTGTTTTATTTTAATTGCTATTTTAAAAATCTATAATCATAAAAAATACCAGCGAGAGAATAAATACATATAAATCGTATTTCCCCGCCGGTAATTAATAAAATTTCTAATTAAATTTATTCAAATATTAATCGTCCGCTTCTGTATGGATAACCAGTACAGGGCATGGAGATTCAGAAATAACCCTTTGGGTAACAGAGCCTATGAAGAATCTTTTAATCTTTGAAAATCCTCTGTTCCCCATTATAATTAAATCAACTTTATCATTTTCTGCTGTCTGCAAAATATTCGCATATGGTGTTCCTACAACGATTTCCTTTTCAATAGTCACCTCTGTGGCATTAAGCCCGGCGATTAATGAATCAAGTAATTTGGTAGCATTTTCCTTATACATTTTTAATAATTCATCGCTATATTCATTTACATAGCCTTGTGTCATAATAATATTCCCTACATTATTAGAAAAATCATTATCGACAACTGTAATAAATTTGACAGCACCGCCTTCTTTCTTTGCTATTTCAACAGCTTTTTGCGCAGCGTTTACAGATGCTTTAGAGCCATCAACAGGCGCTAATATTTTCATAAACATATCCTCCTTCAAAAATTTTGTGAGAGACAATTCATGCATTTTTATTATATCTTATTTTGTAATCGCTGTCAAATATTGTCTTAACTTATTTAATTTTGTTCTATATTATAAATTGATACAAATTAATACTTTAAAATAAAACTAATGAAAATAAATAAACCAGCGAAATTATTAAATAAATTTCTACTGGCTATTAATTTTAAAATTATGGAATATAATGATATTAATCATCTGCCTCAGCATGAACTACCACAACAGGACTACGTGCTTCAGCGATTACTCTTTGAGCCACGGAACCCAAGAAAAATTGCTTAATCTTTGAAAAACCTCTGTTTCCCATTACAATATAATCAACTTTTTCATTTTCTGCTATCTCTAAAATTTTAATATAAGGTTCTCCTTCTACAACTTCTTTTTCAAATTTTATCCCTTCATATTTTTTTGCAATCGAATCAAGAAGCTCAGCTGCATTTTTTTTATATATCTCTATAAAATCATCGTCATATTCATTGGAATTTCCGTGGGTAAACATTAAATTCCCAAGATCACTTGATAAATTGATATTAGCAACCATAAGTAACTTAATAACACTATCCTCTTTTCTTGCTATTTTAATAGCTTCTTCAATTGCATTTAAAGACGCCTTGGAACCATCCACCGGCACGAGTATTCTCATAATTATTCCTCCTTCAGAATATTTTGCTAAGTAATTATCTGCGTTAATATTATATTTAAGTCTATGATGTGTGTCAAGTTTCGCATGAATTTGTTTCAATTTAATGTCTTTATCTCTATTTATAAAAAAGACCTCGTTAGGTCTTTTTTATAATCAATTTACTTTAATTTCTTTCGAATATCAGCTAAGCGATTAAGCGCATCATAAAGCGTTTCATCCCTTTTGGCAAAGTGAAAACGTATAAGATGATTCACATCTTCTTTGAAAAAGCTTGATCCCGGTACTGCCCCGACTCCAACTTTCTCACATAAATCCAAGCAAAACGTAAGATCATCATCATAGCCAAATTCTCTAATATCCACCATCACATAATAAGCTCCCTGAGGCTTTGAATATGTAAGTTTTAGATCATCGAGTCCGCTACAGAAAAGCTCACGTAAATGCGTATATTTATTCAATAATTCTTTATAGTATTCATCTCCGAATTTAAGCCCTGGAATAACTGCTTCCTGAAGCGGCGCAGCTGCTCCAACCGTAAGAAAATCATGCACTTTTCTTGCAATATCAACAATATGCGCAGGCGCAATGATATATCCGAGTCTCCAACCTGTAATTGAATATGTTTTTGATAAAGAGCTGCAAGAAATAGTACGCTCAAACATACCTGGCAATGATGCAAAATAAGTATGTGTATTCGGTTCATACACAATATGTTCATATACTTCGTCAGTAATAACAAATGCATCATATTTTTCTGCAAAATCCGCAATGATTTTAAGCTCATCATAAGTAAACACTTTGCCTGTCGGATTTGAAGGATTGCAAAGCACCAACGCCTTTGGACGTTGTTTAAAAGCGGCTTCAAGCTCATCAATATCAAAACCAAATGACGGTGGTTTTAAGGCAACATAAATCGGCTCGGCATCTGTAAGAATTGAATCAGCCGAATAATTCTCATAAAACGGAGAAAAAATGATTACTTTATCTCCGGGGTTACACACACTCATGATTGCAGTCATCATTGCTTCAGTACTTCCGCACGTTGTAACAATCTCACTGTCCGGATCAATTTTCCTACCCATCAATTTTGACTGCTTAGCCGCGAGCGCTTCTCTGAAGTTTGGTGCTCCCCATGTTATGGAATACTGATGAGGCCCGATATGCGCAATATCTACCAGCCGATTAAGAATTTCTTTTGGCGGATCAAAATCAGGAAATCCCTGGGAAAGATTGACTGCACCATATTGCATCGATATTCTTGTCATTCTTCTGATAATAGAATCTGTAAATGTTTTTGTTCTGTTGCTTAATGTTGGCATTATTATTTCACCCGTCCCTATATTAAAATTTATACTATATTTATAATCTTTCTTTGATTTTATGAAAGGAACGATTCATTCGTATTATGATAACATAACAAAAGTATGCTGGCAATAAAAATAATGGCTTTAAAGTTATTATTTTGAAAATATATTAAATAAGGCTGTTTATATTTTTATATCTTTTTGTAATAGATCGAAAATATTAATATATTCTTTTCAACACTTATAAAATCTATCAAAAAAATATCAAACTTAGCCATTATATCCGCAACATTGTCTCCAATTTTTTTATTCATTTATATTTTATCTACGCAGTAAAAAATAAGATGCATGTTTATTTCATACATCTTTCGATTTACTTCCCACTTTAATATCTCAAACTGTTTATTTAATCAGTTTAATTGCATCATTTAATGTATTTTCATCGACTGGTCCAATGTAAGCTTTAATCATATTTCCTTCTGCATCTATTAAGATCGTAGTCGGTATAGAAAATATGCTATAAGTATATGCCGCCTGCTGTTTACTGTCAAAATAGACATCAAAATCATAGCTCTGGCTTTCTATATAACTTTGCCCCGCCTGCTGCGTTTCACGCTGACCATCCACTAAATCTACCATTACAAAAACTACACTGTCTTTTTGATTTAAATAAGCCTCATTAAAATAGGGAAGTTCTCCTTTACAAGGCGGACACCAAGAAGCCCAAAAATTAAGCACAATGGGTTTGCCAAAGAAATCGGACAATTTCACTTCATTACCCTCTGCATCATAGACTGTAAAATCGGGCGCAGTAAATTTTTCATTCTCTTGTGTTAAATTTTCTTTTTCACTTTGCAGTGTCTGATCCGGGTTATATTTTTCAGATAAAATATTATATAGCATATATGCACCACCAAGTAATGTAATAAACACAACAATCCCTATTATTGTTTTCTTTTTACTTTTCATAACTGCCTCCTAAAAACTAAGTAAAGATAAATATTTTCCCATAAACCCCATTATCATTAATATACCAACTAAAACAAGCAACCCACCCGATATGACCGATATGACGCGAGTATTTCTTTTAATAAAATCAAATGCCGATTTTAATCTTCCTATTAATACAGCACTGATTATAAAAGGAATACCTAATCCAAGTGAAAAGCTCAAAAGCATCATTATTCCTTGCATACTGCTTTTGCTTGAAGCTGCAAGCATTAATGCAGAACCTAAAAAAGCACCTGCACAGGGAGTCCACCCTATTGAAAAAATAATGCCGAAAATAACTGATGAAAAAAACCCTACTTTAGTGATATTGATATTTAATTTTTTACTTTGATTGAGAAACTTTATCTTTATAATTCCAATAAATTGAAGGCCAAAAAGAATGACAACGCCGCCCGAAACAATATTTACTGCTGTACTATATTTTTGCAAAATGTTTCCAATAGTTCCCGCAAAAGCACCAAGCAAAATAAATATGAACGCAAAGCCTAAAACAAAACCGACAGCATTTATTAACGCCGTCTTTTTTTTATTGTTACTGTCTTGCCCGGCAAAATAAGAAACATATATCGGAAGTAATGGAAGTATACAAGGTGAAATAAAAGTAATTATGCCTTCCAAAAAAGAAATAACATAACTCATAAATTTGTCTCCTTATTCTTCTATTGCAATGATAGGGCGTTCATCGGACAAAATTGTACGCATCTACCACATTTGATACATTTATTCATATCAACATCCGGTGCATTAAATTCTTTTTGTGACAACACACCGGCAGGGCATACTTTCATCGCCGGACATCTGTGATTCTGCGGACATCGCCCAAGGTTCACGATAAGTATCTTACCTGCTATATTATTTGGTTTTTTCAGCTCATTATTTGTATATATATTCACATGAATCCTCCATTTCATTTAAACTATTCAATGCTTTTTTATGTTATATTTTGATACTTATATTATTATATAAATATTAATTGCTCTGTGATCAAATCACCATATAAAGATTTTTATAAGCTTCTCATAGCTATAGTTGTACTTTTTAATAAGGCAATAGTTATTATAATAAAAGAAGCATCTGATCATTCAGATACCTCTATATTATCATTTATTTTAACTTATCTCTTTATCTTACAGTTAATAATTCACTAATCTGAGACTGTGAACTCCACCGTTTGATCCGGTTGTTCACGATCATCAATATAAATTTCAACTGTATAATTGCCTTCTGGCCAATCATTAGGTAGCGTTAACGTACCAATGATCGACGTTTCGACTAAATCTTCATTTGATGTTTCAGTTGATGTAATTTTATCCCCTTCATAATACCATACAAAAGTTATCGTTGTATTATCGGGTGCGTTATGCAGTTCTGCCCAAACCATAAATTCAGTAGCATTTGTATTATAATTCGCAACCATATCAACAGGTCTTCCTTCTTCATCAAAATCTGTATTTAGAGTAGTCATAACAGCATTATCTACATTTGCAGTTGTTACACTGCATCCCATTGTTATTATTGCGATTGCTAAAATAATCAACAATACCATAAATGAATTTTTATTATTTATCATCCTGTTCTCCTTTATAAATTAATACAACATCCATTACCATTAATATTGTAACATTTTTTTTATTTCAAAACAATTGCTATTTTTGCAAACTATATATGCTAGAGATTCTGCTGTTTATAGATAAAACATATAAAAACAACCGCAATTTATGCGGTTATCTATTCAGTATCTTCATCTATATGAATGCTGCACAATCTGTTTGTTTCAACAGATTTCATGACTTTTTTTATATTTGCTTTTACTTCTTTTTTTTTATTGTCTTTTTCTCTATAGGGGCATTCTATTTTTGTTAAATCTCCCTGTGTTGCACTTACAGTGCAGCATCGATATCTATTCATTTTATCAAAAATTGATTTGATCTCTTTTTTCATTTTAAACTCTCCTTCCTCACAAATTTATTGTTTTATCTTTATATATATTTTAATGATAAATTTTAACAGAATCAGTGATCTAATCACACAAAAACTGCACAAGATATATCTTTGTATTTGATGAATGATTTTATCATTTCTGATGTTTAATGCAATACTATAATTCCATCGATATTCATACGTTCGTCCCTATGATTTCATGATTCAATAAAATAGCGCAGGGAATATCCCTGCGCTTCATAAAATAAATTTATGCTATTAATCTTCTGACCTTTTTAGCTGTTTTTCCTTCTTCACCACGCATTTTTCATAACTTTCTATTTTATGATTTAGGCGTTCTATAGTCCTTTTCATTTCTTCCATTTTTTCTGTCAATAATTTGCGCTGTTCTATCAAAAGCTCTTTTCTGTTCTCTATCGTTTCATCTCCTTGATTAAACAGCATAACATATTCAAGTAATACATCAATCGAAAGCCCTGAATTTCTCATGCATTTTATAAATCCAACCCAATTACAGTCATCTTGTGTATAAATTCTTATTCCGTTTTTATTACGTTTAATCGTTGGAAGCAACCCTATTCGTTCATAATAACGAAGCGTATCTTGTGTGATATCAAATTTTTTGCTTACCTCTGAAATCGTCATATATTATACCTCATATTTTGTCTTATTGCTCAAAAACCTTGGCTACATCTTTTAAATGTTTTGTGATCTCAATATGCTGCGGACAGCTTTCCTCACATTGTTTGCATTCAATACAATCTGAAGCTTTTCCATATGTTTTAATGTAATTATTATAATATACATTTTGAATAGCAAAACCTTTGTTCAAAGATTGCTTCACATTATTATACAATGCAAAATATTTCGGAATATTTATGTTCATAGGACACTTTTCGACACAATATTCGCAACCTGTGCAGGGAACCGCAATGGATTCATTAATAATTTTTACAGCTTTTTTTATAATATCATATTCCTCTTGAACCAAAGGTTTAAAATCTTGCATATAATCTGTGTTATCAAGCAACTGCTGCAGATTCGACATACCACTGAGCACCATCATAATCGACTCATGACTTGCTGCAAAACGAATAGCCCAGGAAGGAACTGACATATTTGGATGATAGTCTTTAAATAATTTTTCTGCTTCTTCAGGCACCTTGGCCAGTGTACCACCTTTTACAGGTTCCATAACTACAACCGGTTTGTTATGCTTTCTAGCCACTTCATAACATTTCCCAGACTGGATGCTTGGATTATCCCAATCAAGATAATTAATCTGCAATTGCACAAATTCTGTCTCAGGATGCTCTGTTAATATCTTATCCAGTAACTCTGCATTATCATGATAAGAAAAGCCTATATGTCTTATCTTCCCTTCTTTTTTCATTCGCGCAACAAATCCAAAGCTATCAAGCCTTTGGGCAATTTCATAATGATGTGCTCCTAGGTTATGAATAAGATAATAATCAAAGTAATCTACTCCGCACTTTTCTAATTGTTCATTAAAAATTCTTTCTTGATCTTCTTTTGTTTTTAAAAACATTGTTGGTAATTTTGTAGCTAAAGTAAAACTGTCTCGCTTGTGACGTTTTACAAGGGCTTCTCTTAAAGCGATCTCACTTTTATATACATGATACATATAAGCCGTATCAAAATAAGTGAACCCTCTTTCTAAAAAAGCATCTACCATGTGATTTAACACATCCATATCGATGCTCTTTGGATCATTTTGATCTTTAAGCGGCAAACGCATAAATCCGAACCCTAATTTTTTAGCTTTCATTCCAATTTTTCCTCCTTTATTTATGTCAATCTATATCAATCATTTAAACAATATTATATTTTTTCATTTCTTTTCGTCATATCATGAACGATTATACTTTCCATTAATAATAATTTAACACTTAGAGTCAGCTCAAAGTCAAGTTTTTTTTAATTTTTTATTTTTTATTTAATAAAAAGATCAAAAGGGTCTTAAAAACATTTTGTGTCATTAATAAAAAATGGTGATCCATCCGCGACTCTAACGCGGGACACCCTGATTAAAAGTCTAATTTTGTTCTTTTTGTATCATTCAAAAAAATCATTTTATTCTTATATTTCTATATTTTATAAAATCATTTATTCGTATTTTATTGTAATTTTAGTGCCTATAGAGTAGCTTTAGTACCCAAAGGATACATCCGAAAATGGAAACTTATTATATATCTTTAAATTTTATTTATTTAAACTTCTAAAGCTACCTTAAAAGCTTTTAAAAATGCAGATGTTAAATTATCAAGCACATGTTGCTGTTATTTAAGAGTAGCAAGTATCATACTATTTTTTTTAGCATATAATGCATACCCTTCTTTTTTAATAATTGAGTTAATTTTATGAATATCTAAATCAGTCTTTAAATCAATAGTTAAAAAATATCCAATTCACTATATTTATAAATATTTTTTTGTCTTAAAAAAACGTCATTTTTAATTAAATAATTATTAAAACTTTGTACACAAATTTTAAAATTTTCTAATAATACATTTAGTTTATCATCTTCAAACTTTATTTCATTTGCAGATATAATTAGACAAGATACAAAAACATCAAGAAAGTTTTTATCAGTAGAAAAATTAGGTATTTTTTTTGAGTTCTTTTGGTCCAGAAAAATTCCATATAGGAACATTAATCTAATTATACCCATTTTTGAGCTGATTTTGTTTATCTGATCTTCCTTAAAAACATCTGTTCTTATTACATTCAAAGTATCGTCAGCAGATAATATACTTCTAATAAAATGTTTAAGATATTCATGAATCTCTATTTTTTTCTTAAACATATTTCCCTTCCCCTATATTTTACTTTACGCTTTACAATAACTATTTATTTTCATCTGATTTCGCAAGTATTTTAACTACATTAATGTCTTAGTTATAGCTTTTTTATGTAATCTTGGATGTTATTTTCATTTTCCTCTGAATTGAATAATAACATAACAACACTAATACCAATACCTATTAAAAATGATAATAAATATGTCGATAAAAAAGTTGCTACTAAAAAATATAAAAATAGTCATAATTCCTATGGAAAGCAATTGAGTCGGTGCAAATTTTTTATGGAGATTTTTTTAGCAAATGCTCCAGATTGTATAAATTCTCGAGAAAATGGACGAGCAAAAAGAGCAATTATAAAAAATTGAGATAATATAAAATTTGATAGTAACAATCCAATAAAAAATAAATATTTAAATCCTTTTCACCTCAATTTTTTTCGTTTAGCTTAGGTTTTTGATATTTTCTTTAAATAGCACTACATTGATTAATATATAATTCTATATGTTTTCTTATTGCCTCAATGGTAGTTTTGTTACTTTCAATATTAAATTGTTCCGCAATACAACTAGCCATTAAATCAAATATAGGACAATCGTTCAAAAATGTAAAGTGCATTGTAATTTTCTTTAGATTTGAATAGGTATCCTCCATAATTGATGCAAAATATTCTACTTCATTTGCATATTCGCTTTGTGATACCATTTGCTTATAATATCTAAAAATAAATTTCATCATTCTATATTTCGGATCATTCTCGCTAAAAAAAACACCTATTATGAATCCACCTAATCCAAACATAATAGGTTGTACTTCGCAATTATAAATTCCCTCAGAAAATATCATTGAATCCTGCATAATTCTGGAAACCATTTCATCAATAGCTACAATGTATCCCTCAACTTTATCAACAAATTTTTTTTTAAACATCATTTCCTCTTAAAAAATAATATAAATATTGCTTACTAAATTCATTATAAGTTAATTAAATTTTTAATATAAGCATTTTATTATAATATATTTATATACTTATACTAATACTAAATTAAATATTTTTCAATATAATTTATATATGTTAAATTTAACTTTAAATTATTTTTATATACGACCTGTATCCTCCAACAGACTTGGGCATAATCAAACTTCTATTATAATGAATATATATGTTCATGGATTAAAATCTATAGATAGACAAGCAGCAAATACTTTTGATGATATAATTAATATAAAGAAGAGTAAATTAGAACTAGTAGATAGAATGTAAAAAAACAGAACTGGAAAATACTGAAAGAGATAGAAAAATTATCTCTTTTAGCATTAATAGTACCTAGATAGTACCCGAAACTCTATTTTTGTGTCATTTTTATTCTTAATAAAATTTAAAAAACTACTATTTAACGTTGATATATCTATAAAAAAATGGTGATCCATCCGCGACTCGAACGCGGGACACCCTGATTAAAAGTCAGGTGCTCTGCCAACTGAGCTAATGGATCACGCTTATGCTGTATTTTTAACAGCTTGTATATATTATATTGTTTTATGCCAATTGTCAACATTTTTTTAATAATAAATGGCGGGGGCAGTAGGATTCGAACCTACGAATGACGGAGTCAGAGTCCGTTACCTTACCGCTTGGTGATGCCCCTGCGTATTAAGGGCCGACTTTATCAGCAAATAATTTATTAAAATGGCAGGGGCAGCAGGACTCGAACCTACGCATTACGGAGTCAAAGTCCGTTGCCTTACCGACTTGGCCATGCCCCTGCATATCAATGGGGTGAGTAGTGGGATTCGAACCCACGGCCTCCAGAGCCACAATCTGGCGCTCTAACCAACTGAGCTATACCCACCATAACCGCGCATGAATAAAAAATGGCGCGCCTGCAGGGATTCGAACCCCGGACACACGGCTTAGAAGGCCGTTGCTCTATCCTGCTGAGCTACAGGCGCAACTGGAGCGGGTGAAGGGGATCGAACCCTCGCGACTGGCTTGGAAGGCCAGGGCTCTGCCACTGAGCTACACCCGCATTTTTTAGTGCGATAGCTATTTTATACTAAAGTTCCCGTTATGTCAATATCTTAATAGTATTTAATTTATGTTAGAAAGTATGAATCATTTATTCATTTATATACATTTGTTCAAAACAGATTTCATTTTTCTGTACCGTTAAAATAGCATATCCTTTTCTACTGCCTCCTCTTGGATAGCGAACGGACCCCGGATTAAACAAAGTAATGCCCTCAAGCTCTTCATGATACGGAATATGTGTATGCCCAAACAAAACAATGCTGCATGCAAGCTCCGTAGCTCTTTGCAAAAGTAAATGCTTGGCTGAATAGACCATATAATTATGTCCATGTGTTAACAAAATGCGATAACCTTTTATTTCTTCTACCCTGTCAAAAGGTTTTAGCATGCCTAAATCGTTATTTCCTTTCACCATAACAGCAGGAATATGAAACTTCACAGAGATATCTTTCATTTCTCTGATTCCATCTCCTAAAAAGAATATTTTGTCTATATCTTTTAATTGTTGAAATAAATGATTCAGCATTGCATAATCACCATGACTATCGCTTAATACACAAATTTTCATTTTTTTTACCTACTTTAAGGATTCTATAAATTGTGCCAGCTTAAACAGCGCTTTTGCTCGGTGACTAAGCAAATCTTTTTGTTCTATACTCATTTGAGCATAAGTTGTATTGAGTTTATCAAAAATAAAAATAGGATCATATCCAAATCCACTATCCCCGCTTGCTTTCGCGGCAATACTACCTTGTACTTCTCCTATAAATATTTTTTCCTCTCCATTGGGCATATTTAAGGCAACAGCACATTTAAAAACAGCTTGTCTGTTTTTCTTGCCTTCCAGTGCTTTTAAAAGCTTTTTATTATTATCTGCAAATGTAGCGTTTTCCCCCGCATATCTGGCAGAATAAACACCGGGTTCCCCATTCAAAGCTTTTACGAATAGCCCTGTGTCATCAGCGATAATTATTTTGTCTGTATATGCTCTGATTGTTCTTACTTTAATAAAAGCATTTTCTTCGATTGTCTTTCCGTTCTCCTCGATTTCAGCATTAAAGCCTATCTGTTCTAATGATAAAATATTATATTTATCAAGTATATTTCGAACTTCAGAAAGCTTATGTTTATTGTTACTTGCAAATACTATATCCATTTTCTTACCTTATTTTGACTGATGATCATTTTTAAAAACTTCAAATACTTGTTCTATGCCGAATTTTGCCGCATCAAGCATGCTAATTAATTCTTCATAGCTGATTGGGCGACGCTCACCGGTTGTCTGCAATTCTGTAAATTCGCCCTCTTGTGTCATCACAACATTCATATCTACCTGGGCGATACTATCTTCATCATAGGATAAATCTACTAAAATTTCATCACGTACAATACCTAAGCTTATAGCTGCCACCGCACATTTGATAGGATTTTCTTTTATAACATCATTGCTAAGTAAATAATCCACACAATCTTTTAATGCAATATAAGCCCCCGTAACCGAACAAGTTCTCGTGCCGCCATCGGCCTGAAGCACATCACAGTCTATCCATATTGTTCTTTCGCCCAATTTTTTCATATCCACAATACTTCGCAGTGATCTGCCGATAAGACGCTGTATTTCAGCGCTTCGTCCATCTAGGCGTCCTTTATTGATATCTCGCTGTTTGCGAACCATCACTGAAGATGGCAGCATGGCATACTCTGCACTTACCCATCCCAGGCCTGTCCCTCTCATAAAAGGAGGAACTTTATCTTCCACAAATGCGGTACAAAGTATCTTTGTATCTCCAAACGAAATCAGCACAGAACCCTGTGCATACTTTGTATAATTTCTTGTTATTTCGATTTTTCTTATTTCATAATTATCTCTATTATCCTGTCTTGACATTTTTGTCCCCTTCCATTTTTGCTAATTTAATTCATTCGGTGCAATAGGCAACATCACACTTTGACTTTCACCGTCGATAGCAATGTATACACTATCTATATCAAAGTTTTCCTGTAATGAAAGTAATATACATTTTCTTATGCAATCAATTGTAATACTATCACCTCCTACATTTTCTAATTCTATATTTATTTTTTTATCCTTTATTTCTGCCGTAAGTATATTTTCTTCTTTTAAAGAAAAATTTGTTTTTACATTACCGGCATTATCAATGAGCAGCATCAATAATGACTGTATATCTTCAGGCGCTGTATCAACATATAATGTAATCGGGAAAACATAATAGTTTGGATAATAAGTATTACTGTAATATAAGCTTATCCTATTCTTGCCCGCAGCATTTATTGTATTAATATCTTCTCTTTTAAAATATCCGCTTGCAATAACCCCACCGCTTAATACACCCGCTTGTGTGTTATCAACTAAAAACTGTATTTTTGAAATATTTTCAAATTCTGTGAGTGTATAGACAATACTTTTTAACACTAATTCTTCTTTTGCTTTGTCTTTAATATCCATGACTTCTCCGCTCATGGATACTCTGATCAGGCCGTCATCCTTTAAAGCAAGAGAAAAGGTTACTTTATCTGGTATGGTGGGGACAAGCCCCAAGAAATAGATTTCCTCTTTATTGTTTTCATTTATTGACAAAGCACTAAGCGTTGTCTTAGCCAGCGAAGGGTTTTTTGGTAATTTTCTAAGCACAGGAACAAGATACCCATTGCTGTCAGCATAATAAACAATATGTGTAAAATAATCTATATCAGCCGTAAGTATGTCCGAATTTTGAGCATCATTGTTTTCTTCTTCTGATTGTGTCTGCTCTGTTGTCTGTTTACTGCTTGTGATACTATCTGCTTCATCATTGCTGCCCAATTTGCTATCCAAATAATTAAACGCTAAATAAAGCACTGTTGCTATGATAAGCAATGGAATTATTTTTTTCATAGTATACCTCCATTGCTTAATATATATTAATAAGGGAAGTTAAATATTCTTAGATCAAAAGGATTGAGCCTAACACTGTAACGGTTATATTCTATAAAGTTCATCTTTGGCCGGCTCTTTTAACGTATATTTTTTCCCTTGCCTGATATAAAAATTTTCACCTTCTGTGAAAGAGCCGATAATTCTGGCTGTAATACCTGCTTTCGAAAGTTCGTCTATTATTTTCTCTGCATTTTTACAATTGGTCGCAATAAGCATAGAGCCGCTTGATATCAGTCTTAAAGGATCAATGTTTAGATAACCGCATATACTCTTTGTTTCATCATATATGAATATTTCATCACAATAAATTTCAACATTACAACCCACCGTTTGACTCATTTCCCAAGCTGCTCCGAGCACACCGCCCTCTGTAATATCATGCATATATTTTGCATGATGTTTTATGGCTATCTTGCTTTCTGGTAATACTGAAATTTCTGAAATTAAATTTTTTAAAAAATCTATTTGTTTTTTCGTTAAAATTTCTGTAAGCTTGTCCTCATAGTCAGATGCTATAATACTGCTTCCTTCATAAGCAGCGCCTTTTGTCATAATCAATACGTCACCTGGATATACTGTCTGAGGAAGATGTTCTCTCTTTCTTCCAATTACTGTCGCTGAAAGCACAAGCCTTGTTACGGCATCTGTTTTTTCCGTATGTCCTCCTGCAAGCTGTATATCAAGGCGCTTACACTCAGCATCCAAATCTTCAATGATTTCTTCAATATCAGACAATTCAAAATCAGGCGGAACAAGCAACGTCACAAAAATAGCAACAGGTTCTGCACCGGCCGCAGCAATATCATTACAACTGATATTAGCGCATAATCTGCCTATATTTGCAGTTGCAGCCGTAATGGGATCTGTACTTACTACCAATAAATCACCTTTAAGATCGATAATGCTGCTGTCAATTCCTGTTCCGCTTCCTACGAGCACCTCATCACGCTTGTGCTTTATATGATTAAAAATCATTTGTTTCAAAACACTGTCGTCAAATTTCCCGCCTTTCATTTTTGCCTCCGAGACTTATTTATTGCTTATTATAGTAAATAATTTATAAAATTTGTTATTGTTGTTTAATGATAACATAAAACATTCTTCTTATAAATAATTGACATAAGATTTTATAATCATTTTTTAATAAAATTTTTATAGAGTAAAAAAATTACAGTTTATTAAAAGAATAGCTACAAATAATATAAGTAACTTTATTATAAAGGAGTTGACGAACAATAATATGAATTTTATAAAAAAATTAGCACTAATTTTAGTAATCATCGGTGCCATCAATTGGGGCCTGATTGCATTTTTTGAATTTGATCTTGTAGCCGCCCTATTTGGCGGGCAATTTGCTATTGGAAGCAAAATAATTTATGCAATTGTCGCAATCAGCGGACTTATTTCAATTAGTTTTTTATTTATAGACAGAAACAATCGAACACCGGTAGCACACTAATTATAATAAAAAAACAGCTGCAAATGAATGCGCAGTTGTTTTTTTTGTCGAATTTTCAAAGATAAATTATATTGACATTTAACTCTTCATAAAATAAACTATTTTTTCGGTAGTCTAAACTTCTTTACAATTATATATAAAATATCTGTATCTTATACCAAATTATAAAAATTACTAACAATTTTTATAAAATAATTATTATTATTTATATTTAAAACATAATTCGACAAAATGTTTATACATCAAACTTTATAATACTATATATAGATTAAATATTAAAAAGAATACATATTGTAAGAAAGGAGGTAACTGTGAACGAAAACGAGTTGAAAAATTGTCTGAATGTATTATCTGTTACCTGCAAAGAATTATATAAAGCAAAGGATGACAGGTATGCTTTTGATGACGCTTCTGCTATCGGTGATATTGCAATTGCTATTACAAATTTCTGGTCAATGGATCATCTTGCAGATGAATTTGAGTGGGTTTAATTTCATTTAAAAAATGATGCTGAATATATAACGTTTTGTCTGTATAATACAGACAAAACGTTATAAAAATTCAAAAATAGATTTTTTCATTCTCAAATTTCCCAATTATTTTATTAAAATCCTCGTATGATAAAATCACTGTTGCTGTATTATCATTTGGATGAAAACCAACTTTTTCTTGCTGCTTTAAATCTTTGTCAATAACAAGTGTGACTTCATGAAAGCTATCGTTGATAATACCAAAAGGTGAGACTGCTCCTTTTTTCAGCTTCAAATATTGATTCAGCCTGTTTTCAGAGGCAAAACTCAGTCTGCTTGAGCCTAGTTTTAACGCAAGTGCTTTTAAATCAGCCTTTTTATTTTCTAATAAGATAACAAGATAATGATTTAGCCCTTTATAATCTCTTAAAAATAAATTTTTACAAATTGCATATCCATCTGTAAGCCCAGCTTGAACCATTTGATCAATGGTATACATTGCTTCATGTTCTATTAACTTATACTCTATGTTTTCATTGTTTAATAAATCTATTACTTTTTGTTTTTGCGTACAAATACTCTGCTGTGTTGATATATCCATAATTTATTTTTTATTAAAGCGACCAATGATCACAGAAATAATCTCATCCATCCTTTTTTTTTGTTTATTTAAATACAAATATCCCATCAATGCTTCAAGTCCTGTTGCATTATTATATTCTTCCACTGATGCATTTTTAGGTTTGTTTTTATGTTTATTATTTCTTCCTTTTAATACAATTCTTTGTTCTTCTTCGCTAAGCATAGGTATTATAATCATTAGTGCTTCATTTTGCATTTGAGCTTTTACAAACAATTCGGCACGATGTTGAAGAGCGGAGGATTTTGTTATTCCCAAAGATAACAAATATTCTCTAATATATATTTCATAAACGGCATCCCCTATATACGCAAGCTGCGTTGGATTTAAGAGTTCCGCATTTAAATTCGATGACATAATTAAATTCTCTTCCATTTAACCCCTTCTCTTGTATCTTCAAGTATAATATTTTTGCTTTTCAGTTCATCTCTGATTTTATCTGCTAATGCAAAATCTTTATTGGCCCTTGCCTTCTGTCTTTGATCAATTAAAGCTTCGATATCCTTATCAAGCAATTCTTGTTTTATATTCTGCGCTATCCCCAACACACCTGTTAATTCATCAAGTAACGTCTGCGCAGCTTTCATCATGCCAACAGGAGTCTTTTCATTGACATTTATATTTATGTAACGTATCAATTCAAAAATAGCCGCAATCGCATCTGCGGTATTGAAATCGTCATCCATAGCATTACAGAATTCTTGCTTGAAATACTTTAGTTGCTCGGCAAATTCCCGATCGATTTTTTCTTCCTCATTTTTATGATGATCAATAAAATACTTAAGGTTATATTTTGCATTATAGATTCTCTCAAGAGAAGCCGCTGAAGCTTGTATAAGGTCTCTGCTAAAATTAATCGGATTTCTATAATGAGCACTAAGTATAAACAATCTTACCGCCTCTAAATCAAATTCTTTTGCAATATCTCTAACCGTAAAAAAATTCCCTAATGATTTTGACATTTTTTTATTATCAATATTAATATACCCATTATGCATCCAATATTTTGAAAACTGCTTTCCCGTTGCGCCTTCACTTTGCGCTATTTCATTTTCATGATGAGGAAACATCAAATCCGCGCCACCACCATGAATATCAATTTGATCTCCTAAATATTTCAATGCCATTGCCGAACATTCTATATGCCAGCCGGGTCTTCCTTGTCCAAATGGACTATCCCAATAAATTTCGCCTTCTTTTTTCTTTTTCCAAAGTGCAAAATCCAAAGGATTTTCTTTTTCTTCACTGACTTCTACTCTTGCTCCTGCCTCTAAATCATCTATATCTTGTTTAGATAATTTTCCATATGGCGAAAAAGCGCTGACGCGATAATATACGTTGCCGTCTTTTTCGTATGCTTTTCCATTTTTAATCAAAGTTTCGATAAGAGCAATAATCTCATCGATATTATCACTTACTTTTGGGTGCACATTTGCTCTTTTAATGCCAAGTGCATCTGCATCTTTAAAATATTCTTCAATATATTTTTCAGCGAGTTTTTCAGGTTTTATTCCTTCTTCATTCGCTCTATTGATAATTTTATCGTCAACATCTGTAAAGTTTTGTATAAACTTTACATCGTAACCGGTATACTCTAAATATCGTCGTACAACATCAAAAAAAATAAAAGGTCTTGCATTTCCGATATGAAAATAATTATATACTGTAGGACCGCAAGAATACATTTTTACTTGTTTTTCGTGAAGTGGTCTAAATTCTTCTTTTTTATTTGTCAACGAATTATAAATTTTAACCATAAATATTCCTTCTTACTTCTTGTCATTGTATTTTTTTATTAAACAGACAGCTTTTGCACTAATACCTTCCTGCCTGCCGGTAAAACCCATAGCTTCTTCTGTTGTCGCCTTAATTGAAATGCTTGATAAATCTATATTTATAGCTTGTGCTATGTTATCCCTCATTTTTTCTATATAAGGCGCTAATTTTGGCTTTTGAGCGATTATAATACTATCAATATTTACTACCTCATACCCTGTCTTTCTAATCATATGACAAACTTCTTTAAGTAATTCCATGCTGCTTATATCTTTATAATTGGGATCATTATCAGGGAAAAATTTGCCGATATCTCCAAGGGCCAGCGCTCCTAAAATTGCATCTATAATTGCATGAAGCAATACATCCGCATCAGAATGCCCAAGCAAACCTTTCTCGTTATCTATAAGAATTCCTCCTAAAACAAGAGACCTGTCTTTATGCAATCGATGCGCATCATAACCTATACCAATACGCATATTTAATCCTCATAATATTTTTTATATTCTAAAATGAGCCTGTAAGGCTTAGACATAATCCGAACAGGCATACTTTTTAAAAATTTTTTTAAATCTTGCTGCATTTCTTCGTTCATACGTGCAGGTTTAGTTAATATTCTTTTTGTAAATTCTGCGCCATAACTTTGTTTTATTTTATCAACATCCAAAATAATGCCATTATGACATTCATTGCAAACAATGTGCTCAATCATATTATTTTTGTACGTTATAGTATGCACGGTTTCCTTTTCACATACATTACAAAGTAATTTTGCTTCCAGTACACTTTTCATGTTGGTGACCAATCACCTTCTCATTAATCTCTCAGCCGCTTTTTTAATATCTCCGATTTGTGGCACGCAAGCTTGCTCCAATGTTTTATTAAATGGAATTGGGATATCTTTACCAGCAACTCTTAAAATCGGAGCTTTTAAATATGCATAAGCTTTCTCTGCAATCAATGCTGCTATTTCCGCACCTAATCCCCCTGTTTTTGCAGCTTCATGCACAATGAGCACTCTGCCTGTTTTCTTCACGGAATCAAGAATGGTTTTTTCATCTAATGGATACAGCGTACGTAAATCAATAATTTCGGCATCAATGCCTTTCGCCTTAAGCTGCATTGAAGCTATGAGGCATTTCTGAACGGAATACCCATAAGTAATGATAGTCATAGAGGCACCCTTTTTTGTAACATTTGCTTGCCCTATCGGGATAATATATTCTTCCTCTGGGACACTGCCCGCCGTTGAATATAACAATTTATGCTCACAAAATATAACCGGATTATCATCTCTGATCGCAGCTTTTAAAAGCCCTTTTGCTTCATGTGGATTAGATGGGAAAACAACTTTTAATCCTGGCACATGACACATCCATGCTTCCAAACTTTGGGAATGCTGTGCACCTGCTCCTGTGCCGCATCCAACAGGAAGCCTCACAACCATCGGCACACTTATTTGCCCTGCAGACATGTAATGTATTTTGGCGGCTTGGTTCACAATATTGTCCATCATAAGTGTTACAAAATCAGAAAACATCGACTCAATAACAGGTCTAAGTCCCGATATTGCTGCGCCTGTTGCACTTCCGGCTATAATAGCTTCACTAAGCGGAGCATCTATTACTCTTTGTTCTCCGAATTTAAGCACAAGATCTTTGGTAACTTGAAAATTTCCGCCGTATAGTCCAATATCTTGCCCCATTAAAATAACATTTTCATCACGTATCATCTCCTCGGAAATCGCTTCACGTAACGCCTCTTTATATGTAATTTCTTTCATCTTCTAATCCTCACTTTGCATATACATACTTTTGTATATCTTCTACAGACGGCTCTAAGCTATTTTGTGAAAACAAGACCGCTTGCTTTAATTCATCCATTACTTGAGTGTTGATTTCTTTGAGCATTTCACTTCTCGCCACATTATTTTTCAACATATATTCTTCCAATCGTTTTATAGGACACTTTGCAAGCCAAGAATTTATTTCTTCCTGACTTCTGTAAAGCTGATCTATATCTGATTTTGAATGTCCGCTTATTCTATACGTTTTGCTCTCAATAAGCATCGGCCCATTCCCTTCCCTGACATATTGAACAGCAGAAAATGTCATATTATATACATCTATGGCATTATTCCCGTCTAAAATAATTGATCGCATACCATAGGATTCCGCTCTCTTTTCTATATCTTTAATATTCATACTTCTCTGTGTTGGCATAGACACGGCATACCCATTATTTTCGACATAGAAAATAATGGGTAGTCTCCAAATTGTTGCAAGGTTTAAAGCTTCATGAAATAATCCTTCGTTTGTTGCGCCATCTCCCATAAAACATACAACCAAATTATTTTCATTCTTGTATTTTATTTTCAGCGCTGCTCCAACCGCGAGCCCAAGGCCGCCTCCTACAATGCCGTTAGCACCTATATTCCCTTTTTCATAATCTACTAAATGCATGCTACCGCCGAATCCTCCACACACGCCCGTTTCTTTTCCAAACATTTCTGCCAGGATCGATTTTACATCCATGCCTATACCAATACACCCCACATGGTTCCTGTGTGTCAACGTGATTTTGTCACCTTCGCTTAAAGTCATACAAGCAGCTATGCCTGATGCTTCTTGTCCGATACCTAAATGTGTTGTGCCGTGCAGCATGCCTTCACTAAACATTTCCTGCAGCATCTCTTCAAGTAATCTGGCTGTTACCATTTTTGTATACATCTTAATTATTTTCTCATTCGTTAAACTCATAGCATCAACCTCGCCTTTACTTTGTTTTTATTATGCCTTGCGCAGTAAATAAATCACGCGCAACAGTAATTTTTATATTATCATAATTTCCTTTAATCATTTTAACATCTATATTATAAATTTCAGCTAAGCTACAATCATCAGTCACTGAAATACTTGCCCTTGCCGCCTTTTTGTGCAGTTCGTAAATACATTGGTAATTAAAACATTGCGGCGTCTGCACCTCCCATAAGGAGTCTCTATTGAGCGTTTGCGATACGATACCTTCGCTGTCTGTTTGTTTTATTGTATTAATCGCCGAAACACCTACACTACACGCCTTATAAGTCTTCATTTGTTTAAGGCATTCATTAATCATCTGATTAGTCACAAAAGGCCTTGCGCCATCATGAATAAGCACAATATCTGTATTCTCATCACACGCTTTCAAGCCCATCAATACCGATTCTTGCCTGCTTACTCCTCCCGCAACAACTTTTGTCGGTTTTTTATGAATATTATATTTTTCAATTAATGCACTGCACATTTCCATTTCATGTCTGGCAGCTACTATAATAATTGTATCTATTCTTTCATGTAAAGCAAATTTTTCAAAACTATAAATTAAAATCGGCTTATTATTCAGCGGCAAATATTGTTTATTAATTTGTGTCGATATCCTGCTGCCGCTTCCTCCTGCCGCAATAATTGCAGCAATATTAACTTTATCCATACTCACCATTTGAATATTTTTCTATTATTAAACTGTTTTTCATTTTGGTTTAGCGAAGACCATTCTGCCTGCCGTAGTCTGAAGCACACTTGTTACCATAATCGATTTATTTTCTCCTATATAGCGCTTACCCCCCTGCACAACTATCATCGTTCCGTCATCTAAATAACCAATGCCCTGATTGTTTTCCTTGCCTTCTTTTATAATCAAGATATCCATTTCTTCACCGGGAAGCAAAATCGTTTTAACAGCATTTGCAAGTTCGTTGACATTCAATACATTAACGCCTTGAAATTGAGCGATTTTATTTAAATTAAAGTCATTGGTTATGATTTTTCCGTTCATATCAAAAGCAAGTTTTACCAACTTGACATCTACTTCTTCAATCTGAGGATAATCTTTATCAACGACTTTTACTTCCATACTTAACTCTGTTTGAATTCGGCTTAATATATCGAGACCTCTTCGTCCTCTTTGCCTTTTTAAATCATCGGCTGAATCCGCAACATGTCTTAGCTCGGATAATACAAATTCCGGAATGATCACAACGCCTTCCACAAAACCGCTTTTAAAAATATCTAAAATACGTCCGTCTATAATTGCCGACGTATCGAGGATTTTATTTTTACAATCTTGCTGTTTCGCTTTTTTTGGTTCTTTATCTTTATCGCCAATAGATTTAAATATATTCTGCAGCTCACTGCGTTTTATAGTCGCAAGTGAAATCGACAGATACATAAGTAGTATATACAGCGCTATGACAATAATATTTTTTACAATTTCAGGAAGCATTAAATGATTAATCGGAATACTTAGTAGCGTAGCAATAACAAGCCCCACAATTAACCCCATAATGCCCAAAATCAAATCCCATATGGAATATGTTCTTAATCTTTTTATCAGATTTTGTGTAACTTTGCCTAACGAATCAATTATGTAAGGAGTGAGAACCAATAGAATAACGCCACAAATAGCACCGAAAATAGAACTTGTAATATAATCATAGGGACTGCTTACCGATCTATTTATCAACTGATCTATTATTCCATTTTCAAATAAAAAATAACTTGTTTGATATCCAATTACAATCCCAATAATTGCTGCAAATATTTTGGCCGCAGTTTTCAAAATTCCCTCCGAAATTTAAAGACTATTTTTTTACAATACTGTAAATTAATTTCTCAGCATCTTTTTCGCCAATATGTTTTACGCAAGCGACCTCACTGATTAAAATTTTTTTCGCATTATTCAGCATTTTTTTCTCGCCTGTCGATAGCCCTTTTCCCTTATCTATTTTGATTAAATCCCTTACTACCTGTGCAACCAGTAAAAGCTTTCCACTTTTAATTTTTTGTAAATTATCTTTATATCTTTTTGACCAGTTTAAATCGACTTCTCTATCATCAGATTCTATTTTTTCAAGTAAAAAATTTATTTCAATAGATGTATGCACTTTTCGAAGGCCAATCTGCTCAGCATTATCAATAGGCACTGACATGATCATCCTACCGTTATCCAGCTCAAGTTCATACATATCCTCTTGTGTTATTTCCTTAATAATCCCTGCTCCATAAAGCGGATGAACAACCTTTTCTCCTATCTTAAACATATAAAAGCCTCATTTCTATATTTGATTATTATAATACAATTTTTAACAATAGTCAAAGCTACTTGTAAAGAAAAATTACAAAAGATATTTGTCGAAATTTTGGGTTTGCTTATTGTTGACATATGTATAAACAAGCTCATATAATAAAAATGACTTTAAATTCAGGAGAGACTACCATGTTACTTATTGATATTTTCCAAACATATGTCGATGATAAAACTTCCGGCAAAAAGAATATAGATCAAGTGATGAAAGAATATAATGATAACTCCTATAATCTAATCAAAATTATTACAGAATGCAGTGCACAATGTGGTTGTATTAACTCAAAAAATTATATTGAACTTGATTTAAATAATATAAATTACGACTATCTACTGAATTTATATTTAAATACCGCTTGCGATGAATGCCGGGAAAAAATAGAGCATCAAATCGGAAAATGCATACTTTCCATTACTTCAATTTGCAGTCTTTGCGGGATAAATATAGCTGATATCTTTATCAAAGAACATCGTAATATTGAACAATATTATTCTAAAATTTAAGTCTTGTTTCAATGACTGACACCAATCCTGATCCATTCAAAAATACTTATCCTGCCTATGCCTTCTATTTTTAGTATATCCTATTTTATATCGATATATTCCCAAAATATATTATTATCTATAGTGATTTTATCATTATATCTGCATTATTATAAAAATGATAAATCTTGCCATTAGATTCTCTAGTAATTTTGTATATTGCCTCCTGCTATTTATTATATGTCAAAAAGTCAAAAATTTTTATAAAATACTATAAACTTATGTATAAACTAAATATGAATAATAAAAAAATTTATAAAAATATATGCTCTCAGGTTATCCGCTATTTTAAACAAAAAAAGAACAGCAACGCATTTACTGTTCCTTTTACCAATTTATATTTATATTTATATTAAATATTCTTTTTTTTATTTCTTTTTTCATAATCTTCCAAAGCAGCCTTAACAGCTTCTTCCACCATTACAGAACAATGAATCTTCTCTCCTGGAAGCCCCCCAAGTTCTTCGACAACCTTTTGATTTTTGAGTTCCTTTGCTTCTTGTATCGTCATGCCTTTTAAAAGCTCAGTTGCGACACTGCTTGATGAAATCGCCGCTGCACAACCAAAGGTCATAAACTTTGCATCTTTAATGATTCCATCTTCAATTAATAAATACATTTCCATCTTGTCTCCGCATGATGCACTGCCAACTCGGCCAACAGCATTTGCTCCTTCCAGCTCTCCTACATTTTTTGGATTCTTGAAATGTTCAATTACCTTATTTGTATAATCCATTTTATATGTTCCTTTCTCTGTATGTCGGGGACATCGCCCTGAGCCTAGCTACAATTTCTTTTAATTTATCTACTGTATAATCAATATCTTCAATTGAGGTAAATCTTCCAACCGTAAACCTTGTCGTTCCATGAATAAAGTCATCCCCTATATGTAATGCCATAGCTACATGAGATGGCTTGAGCGAGCCCGATGAGCAAGCCGAGCCCGTAGAAACACAGATACCTTCCATATCAAGGCTCAATAAAAGTGCCTCACCTTCTACATACCCTATGCTGATATTTAAATTATTGGGAAGCCTTTTTTCACAGTGCCCGTTTAATTGAACATAATCTATTTCTTGCGTAATACGATCACGCAAATAATCTCTTATTTTTTGATAATGGGCTACGTAAACTTTATCATTTTCTTTTAATATTTTTACCGCTTGTCCAAATCCAGCAATATCAATAACATTATGCGTACCTGCACGTTTTTTAAATTCTTGTGCGCCTCCATGCATAAACGGCTCTATTCTAACACCCTTTCTTATATACATAGCGCCAACACCTTTAGGCCCATATATTTTATGTGAGCTGAGTGACATCATATCCAAGTTCATTGCATCTACATTGATTGGCACACTTCCAAGCGCCTGAACCGCATCGCTGTGAAAGAGAATACCTTTCTTTTTTGCAATTTCTCCGATTTCTTTAATCGGTTGTAATGTCCCCATTTCATTATTCGCCATCATGATACTGATTAAAATTGTATCTTCTCTGATGGCCTTTTTAAGATCTGCAATACTTACCGAGCCATATTTATCTACCGGCAAGTAAGTAATTTCATACCCTTGTTTTTCCAGATATTCACAGGAATGCAAAATAGCGTGATGCTCAATACATGAAGTGATAATATGTTTTCCTCTCTTTTGCCTTGCATAAGCCGTTCCTTTGATTGCCCAATTATCACATTCGGTACCTCCGGATGTAAAATAAATCTCTTTTGGATCCGCACCTATATAACTCGCTATTACTTCTCTCGCTTCTTCCACATAGCCCTTAGCTCTCCTCCCCACGAGATGAATACTGGAAGGATTGCCGTATGCCAACCTGTAAGCTTCATACATCTTATCAACTACTTGCTTTTCAGTAGGCGTTGTAGCGGCATAATCTAAATAGATTTCTTTCATATGATTTATCTTTTCTGCTCCTTGTCCTGATATTTATCTATAAAATATTGTAATGTAATTGATGTAAGCACTTTGTCTATGTTATATTTGAGTTGCTGTACAACATCATTTGCCACACATTTATCTGCTCTTTTGCATGCATCTTCTCCAATACAGTGCCCTAAATCAATAGGTCCTTCAACTGCCTCAATTATCTCACTGGCGTTGATAGTATCTGCACTTCTGGATAAAATATATCCGCCTTTAGCGCCTCTCATACTACGAACCAATCCGGCTTTTTTTAAATGCACTATCAATTGTTCCAAATATGCTTTAGGTATATTTTGAAGTTCAGCAATTTCGGTTGCATTGATATATATATTCATTTGTGTATGTTTGGCAATTTCATACATCGCCTTTAGAGCATATTCCGCTTTGGCTGAAATTTTCAATGTGTGTCATCCTTTTAATTCTTACTATTCTTATCAGAATACCATAGATTATAGTAAGCAGGAATATACTTGTCAATATGGTTTTTAAAAATATATCTGTATTCTTATGACTCAAATATAAATTTGTAATTTAATTGCTTTTCATCTCGCATCTGAATCATCTGCTTTTTTAATGCCGCATTGACAGGGACCCCTTCATCTTTTCTCTTTAAATAAGTCATATATTCCTTCTCTCCGGCTGTATAAATTCGGCTCTCTGAAGGCATTTTTTTAGATGTGCGAAGCTCCCTTAAAATATTTCCGGCAATATTTCTGAATATTTTTTCCCCCATAAAAAACTGTGTGTTAATAGCAATGAAAAAATGTCCTAGTCTATACGGAATCTTTTGCCCATTTTCATCAAACCCGTTTAACATTTTCATATAGGGACCATTTTGAAGTGCTGCAGATAAAATCTCAACAAAAACAGAATAACCATATCCTTTATATCCGGCTGTTTCTTCCCCAATACCCCCAAGAGGCGTAAGCGCTGCTGTTCCTTTCACCAGATCCTCTAATATTTTTGACGTATCTGTTCTTGTTTTTCCACTTTCATCTATAACCATTCCCGGTGGTGTATCTTTACCTTCACGCTCATATTTTTCAATTTTCCCTCTTTGACTGATACTTGTAGCGCAATCCAATATAAAATCAAATTCTTCATCTGTGGGTACTCCAAGTGTAAGCGGATTAGTACCAAGCATATTCTCAACACCAAAAGTAGGCGTCACGCTCGGCCTGGCATTCGTGCCCACAATACCAATCATGCCATTTACGGTTGCCATTTTAGCATAATAACCGGCAATGCCAAAATGAGATGAATTTGTTACAGCAGACATACCCATCCCAAATTCTTTCGCCTTTTGAATTGCTATGTTCATTGCTCTGTAAGATGCTACATGTCCCATGCCATTATTCGCATCTAAAACTGCCGTTGTTTGTGTCTCTTTTACTATATCTATTTTTGTAATAGGATTTACGACTCCATCTTTAATTCTGTCGTAATAAATGCTTTTTAATCGTCCTATACCATGAGAATCGATCCCTTGTTTATCGGCTGCTATTAAAACATCAGAAATAATTTTAGCATCTTCATATTGAATATTTGATGCGACCAATACGTCGGTCATAAAGCTTTCCATCGTTTTAAAAGGAATATATATGATATCTTCTTGTTTTTGCATAAGCCCTCCATTCATAATTTTAAAAAATTATATTTAATATATCATACATATTGACATTATTAAACACATAATTGTATTTATCAACGTTTGTTATATATTCATATACTTGACAAGTAAAAATTATCATGTAAAATGATGATATGTATGATCACGATTTTTCTGGTGGTCATTACATATTTAGGAGGAACTAGAAAATGAAAAGAGAAAAACCATCTCTCGCGGGACTAGCACATGTTGAAACGATTATAAGTGAAGATGTTGTTATTGTTGGTGAAATTACAGAAGGTGGCTCTATCCGTCTTGAAGGAACAGTGAAAGGTAATATCAATATACTTGGAAATTTAATTGTTGGTAAAAACGCCTTTGTCCAAGGCGATATCATATGTGACAATATAAATATTATAGGTAAAGTCGAAGGGAATGTGCGATGTAAAAACCTTAAAGTATTTACCGGCGCATCACTGATAGGCTCAGCCGATGTCGTAACGATCGTCATTGAGGAAAATTCCGTATTTGTAGGCAACTGCACAAGACGAGAAGAAGCTCCCGCGGAAGCAAAAAAAATTGATGATATTTTAAATATATCTGATAAATAAACAATAGGTATAAAAATCGGCCGCAATTAGCGAAGCCGATTTTTTATTTTCTATTAAATATGCTTGCATTTTGACTGACACGAACATAAAATAAATGTGCTTATTATGTTTTAGGCCATTTTGGGTATAATAATATTAGTTAATAAACAGGAAAATATATGAAATTAGTTGAATTATTAAAAGAAGTCAATATTGTCAGCACAGTGAATTACAAAAATACTGATATATACAATATATCTTATTCATCTTTAACATGTACAAATGATAGCCTTTTTGTCGCTGTTGAAGGTTACAGCCAAGACGGACATGCCTACATAGACGATGCTATCTCAAGAGGCGCAAAAGCTATTATTCATACAAAAGAAGTCGATTTTCGACCTGATATCATATACATAAAGGTCACTGATATTCGAAGTACTCTTGCACAAGTAAGCAGCCGTTTTTATTCTTTTCCATCCGAAAAATTAAATGTCGTCGCTATCACAGGCACAAACGGGAAAACCACTTTTTGCTCTATCATAAATTCTATATTTACTTTTGCAGATAAAAACACCGCTATGTCTACTACAGTCGGCTCCTATACGGGTGATATTTTTATCCCTGCTAAAACAACGACCCCCGAGTCGACAGATTTACAAGCTTTCATGAAAATGGCTTTAGATAAAGGATGTGAATACTTTTTTATGGAAGCAAGCTCACAGGGTTTAATTCAGCAGCGAATGAAATACACAAAGCTTGACTGTGCGGTATTTTCTAATTTAACCCACGACCATTTAGACTTTCATGGTAATATGGAGAATTACTATCAAGCCAAAAAATTGCTATTTTCAGGCAACCCAATATACTCGATTATCAATACGGATGATCCTTATGGCAGGCGCCTTGCAGATGAATTAAAACATACCAATAAAACTACAGTTATCACTTTTTCTTTTCAACAAAATAGTGATTTTAAAATTAACGATTTTAAACAAAACAACTGGCAACAAACATTTTGTTTACAGACAGAAAATTTTAAACAAATTTTTACGATTAATGTTGCGGGAAAGCACAATGCTTATAATGCTGTTCCTGCTATTATATATGCATTAAAAAAATCATTGCCTTTAAAAGCAATAAAGTCTGCGCTTAAAAAATATGAACCGATTGACGGCAGACTTGCAAATATTAAATATGATGATTTTAATATCATTATTGATTTTGCACATACCCCTGATGGCCTTCAAAACCTTTTAGATACGGTGAAAGCAAATACAAAAAATAAAATCATTACCGTATTTAGTTGCAACGGCAACAGAGATAAGGAAAAACGTCCGATCATGGGCAAAATTGCTTATGAAAACAGTGATTATGTTATTATGACACAGGGCAATCCGCGATTCGAAAAAGATATAGATATATTTAATGATATCAAAAAGGGATTTCCTGCCAATGCCAAAGTATTTACAATCACACCTAGAAGCCAAGCTGTTACACATGCTTTATCTATCGCTAAAAAAGGAGACTCTGTCGTTCTCGCCGGCATGGGGCATTATAAGTATATAGAGATCAATAAAAAACGTATTCCTTATAACGATGAACAAACCGTAAGAAATTACTTGTCAATGACTAAAAAAGAAAATAAATAGTAATAAAAATAAGAAGCTGCTTTAGTAGCTTCTTGATTAATTTTTAAAACTATGCACAGGCGCCGGTATCCTCCCGCCTCGTTGTATAAAATCTTCTGAGGAATACTCCGAAATAGCCATGATAGGCGCCGAACCTAAAAGTCCGCCGAAATTAACAATATCTCCAACATGTTTACCGTATGCCGGAATGATTCTAACTGCCGTTGTCTTATTATTAATAACTCCAATCGCTGCTTCATCCGCAATAATAGCCGAAATCGTGCTGTCCGGGACATCTCCTGCAATCGCAACCATATCTATTCCGACAGAACATACACTGGTCATTGCTTCCAATTTGTCAAAAGTGAGCGCTCCATTGATTACCGCATCAATCATGCCCGCATCTTCACTTACGGGGATAAACGCTCCACTGAGCCCGCCGACATGAGAAGAAGCCATAATGCCACCTTTCTTGACTGCATCATTGAGCAACGCCAACGCTGCTGTTGTACCATGAGTTCCACATTTTTCCAAACCAATTATTTCGAGTATCTCTGCAACGCTGTCTCCTATTTTGGGTGTTGGCGCCAGAGACAGATCCATGATTCCAAACGGAACATTGACTCTTTTGCTCATCTCGCTCCCAACAAGCATTCCCGCTCGCGTAATTTTAAATGCGGTTCTTTTTATAGTCTCAGCGACAACATCAATGGGCCTTCCTTTTGCTTTTTCTAAAGCAGATTTCACAACCCCAGGCCCTGAGACACCTACATTGATTACTGCTTCCGGTTCACCAACACCATGAAAAGCTCCTGCCATAAATGGATTATCTTCAACAGCATTTGCAAAAACCACAAATTTCGCGCAGCCTATAGACTCTGCCTCTTTTGTTAAAAATGCCGTTTCTTTGATAATTGTTCCCAGCATCCTTACTGCATCCATATTAATACCGGATTTTGTACTTCCCACATTTACACTTGAACATACTTTATTTGTCTCCGCAAGAGCTTGCGGAATAGAATCAATCAATGCAATATCATTGTTCGTAAATCCTTTATGCACCAACGCTGAATATCCGCCGATAAAATCAACGCCAGTCTCTTCGGCGGCTCTGTCAAGAGCCACAGCTAATTCAATATATTCATCTTTATCGGCACCGCTTCCGATTAATGCAATCGGTGTTACAGAAATACGCTTATTGATGATTGGAATTCCGAATTCTTTTCCTATTTCTTCTGCCACTTTGACCAAATTACATGCTTTTTTAGTAATTTTATCATAAACACGTTCCGCAGTTATGAGCGGATTATGCGATATACAGTCTAAAAGCGATATCCCCATTGTGGTAGTTCTTATATCTAAATTATCTTTTTCTATCATTGCAATAGTCTCTAAAATATCTTTTTTTACTAATGACATACCTACCACCTATATCTTATGCATTGCATCAAATATATCTTCTCTTTGCAATCTTACAGAAAGCTCCAGATTTTCGCCTGCTATACTTAATGCTGCTTTCAGTTCTTCAAATGAACAATCCATCATCGCACAATTCACCAGCATAAGCATCGTAAAATTTTCCTGCATGATCGTTTGATTTAAATCTTCAATATTGACATTGTGCTCGTAGAGCACTTTACTGATATTATAAATAATGCCTGTTTTATCTTTTCCTATAACAGTAATGACTGCTTTCATAAATTGCTACTCCTATATAAATAATTGTTTGCTGCAGACAGCTTTATACTATTAAGTTTCTATTTGCTTATTTTTTGTTCTATAAATTCCCAAATTTTTTTTGCTGAATTATTTTCAATATCAAAATTAATGTTATTTAGCGGTAATTCAATATTTTTATTTTTTAATACTTTTTTAATAATCGCGACAGTCATCTCAGGGTTTTTAATAAGAAGCGGTCCTAAAGTATTTGTTAAAATACTATTTCCTACAAGCACACCTTCATCATTGCCTTTCTTGTTACCATATCCATAGATAACTTTTCCAAAGGCCTTTGCCTCTTTCGTCAGTATAGTATCAATCATACTGATCTGACACCCCGTAATAGGAAGATATTGTCCAAATACATTCGCCGAAAAAACCAAATCGTCTCCAAAAACATTTTCATGTTCTATGCAGTCAAAACCTCCTATATCAAGTCCTTTATATTCGCTTTTATCGGCTCTTATGATATTATCTGCAAACAGCGCGATGCTTGTCCCCGTTATAATAAAAATTTTACCCGCTTCCACTGCCTTTTTTATGGTGTAGCTCTGTCGCAGCAACGCCTCCGCCGTCATGATTACATATTTCAATTCACCGGACGGAATATAGAATATATCATACGCATCAAAATTAAGCGGTATATCAGGCGAATTTATCCTGTCGACTTCCATTGCAACTCCGAATCTATTTGCTATTTGCACAAGCGCGCTTATATTCCCGCGATCACCATTCAGGCAAAATATATCAGGATATAAAAAAGCTGTTTTAATTACTGTTCTATCCATTCTATTCTTATTTCTCCAATGATTGTTTACTCTCTTCTTTGATATACTCTTTAATTTGATTAAAAGTTTTTAGCCACGTAATTAAATAAATATTATTACAATCTATTTGTTCAATTGCATCCAGCAAAGCCTTTACATCCTTCGTAGGCAAAATAATAATATCATCTCTGTCTATGCCTTCATAAATAAATCTTAATGCCGTATCATAACAAACATACTGTGAAAAACAAATATATTTCTTTACATTTGAATTGACCAGTTTCGTTAGATTACAGTCATAAGCATAAAAAGTATTTGTATAATGAGGATCAAAATCGATGATTTCATTCAACCCAAGCACAAAAATTTTTTCAGTGGCATCATTTGCCACACTATCAAGTGCAGATTGAAATGTTTCGGGATTTTCTTGTTTTATTCTTATATATTTTATATCTTTTTTATGATATCTTATACTTTCTATTCTACCCCCGATATTAATAAAACTTGTGAATGTGGCAGCAATATTTTCTATTTTAAAGCCTAAATTCAAAGCTACTGCTACAGCGCCGGCATAATTATAAAGCATAAAAGGAACATTATACGGCATTTCAAAACTCTGATTATTAATATAAAATCTTCCAATTTCAAAATCTATGTCAGAAATTAAAACATCAGGTGTTTTTTCAGAAGCAAAATTACAAGTAGGACAATAAAAATTACCTATATTATCAATGTTTAAATAATTAAATTCTATTTTTCGTCCGCAAACCGGGCAAGGCATCGTAATATCAAGCAATCCTGTTTTTTGATAAGACAGGCTGCTTTTATCAACACCGAAATAAATAATATTTTCACTTTTATTTTCGAAAAATTTACTTCTCGGCTCTTCATTATTTAAATAGAGTATCATATCTGCATTTATAACTTGGCTTAATTTTCGAATAATATAATCCGGATCACCATTCCTTTGCACCTGATCTTTTTGAATATTTGTAATAACAAGATGTTTTGCCTTAATATATGGATAAATTTGGTACAAGCTCCGCTCATCAATTTCGAAAATAAAATATTCATGCTTTACTTTCCCGTTTAGAGTCGAATTTTTTATCAGCGTTGTTGCTATGCCACACTTTTGATTTGCGCCTTCTAAATTTGCTATAACATTTGCCCCATTTTTTTTCAATATGTGATATAAAAGATTTGTAAGGGTACTTTTTCCGTTTGTACCGGTTACAAAAACGACTTTATTAAAATCAATACTCTTAAATTTCCCTATAAAAGCATTGTCAATTTTATTTATAATCCTACCCGGAAAGGAAGTTCCTTTTTTAGGATTAATAATATTTATCAAAAAAACTATTATTTTCGCAAAGAAAAGTTCAATTTTAAATCTCATTATTTTTGCTCCTAACAGTTATGCGTCTATTTATTATAGCAGAAAATTTATAGATATGAATGGCTATTTTATAAATATATTTAATTTATAAAACAATATTAAAATGAATCATCAGCCAAATAAAAAATCGAGACAGGAACCTCCTTCTCGATTTTATTGTTATCCATAAAAACTACAATATACTTCTGAAGAAATCTTTTGTACGCTCATTTTTTGGGTTTTCAAATACTTCTTTCGGCGTTCCCTGTTCCACTATTTTCCCTTCATCCATAAAAATCAATCTTGTCCCTACTTCTTTTGCAAAACCCATTTCGTGTGTAACAACCATCATCGTCATCCCATCTCTGGCCAGCTGCTTCATAACTTCAAGCACTTCGCCAACCAATTCGGGATCAAGAGCACTTGTCGGCTCATCAAAAAGCATAATTTTAGGTTCCATTGCCAGCGCTCGGGCAATCGCCACTCTTTGCTGTTGCCCTCCGGATAACCTCGATGGATATTCATTTATTTTATCAATAAGTCCTACTTTTTTGAGCAGCTCTTTAGCTTTCATTTCCGCTTCTGATTTATCAATCTTACGTACAGTAATTGGTGCAATCGTTACATTTTGCAATACTGTTTTATGGGGGAACAGATTAAATCTTTGAAAGACCATACCTAATTCAGCACATAAAGCAGAGACCTTTTTAGGATCTGTTTTCAAGATATCTTTATTATTTTCTCTGTGATCCATCAATACGTTGTCGATATAAATTTTACCGGAAGTGATTCTTTCAAGATGATTAAGACTTCTAAGAAGTGTACTCTTTCCACTGCCCGACGGTCCAACTACACACATCACTTCTCCCTGTTTAATTTCTAAATCAATATCATCAAGCACATGATTCTCGCCAAAATACTTGTGCACACCTTCAATTTTTATCATACTCATAATAACTTACCTCTTTGCTACTCGTATTTGGCAGCTGCTTTTTCCATTTTATCAAATATTAATGTTGATATTGTTGTTAAAAATAAATAAACGCCACCAGCTATGAAGTAAAATTTGGCTTCTCCTCCGGCTGCAAAGATTTTGCTTACCCTTGTGAGCTCGGAAAGCCCGATAACCATGACAAGTGACGTATCTTTTAAAATCATAATAAATTCATTTGCAAAAGGAGGAATGACTCTTCTATAAGTCTGTGGAATAATAATTTTTAACATAGCCTGCCTGTATGTCATACCCAAAGCTTTTGCAGCTTCCATTTGACCTTTATCGATAGACAATATTCCTGCTCTGAAAATTTCTGCTAAATATGCAGCCGTATTTAATGTCAATCCTAAAATCGCAGCGTTAAACATGCTAATATTAACATAATGACCGAGCAATGTTTTTGCCACCATCGGAACGCCGAAATATGCAATAATTAACTGCAGCATAAGGGGAGTACCTCTAAATACCCATATGTAAACCCATGTAATCCCGTTTAAAATTTTACTTTTTGAAATCCTTCCAAGTGCCAGTATCATCGCAAATACCAACCCTATCGCTATGCTTATTAGCGTTAACTCAATCGTTACACCCGTTCCCGCTAAAAAAGCTTTTGCTTGTACCGCAGTCATGTCTTCACCTCTTTAAAAATAATTAAGCCGACAACCACTTGGAGTAATTGTCAGCTTATTATAACATAATTTTACATAAAATTTAAACGGTAAGTTAAAAAACCATAAATTTTATTATTCTCTTAATTCTGTGTCAATATTTGCTGTATAATCTGCTCCAAGCCATTTAACAGAAATTTCGGCTAACGTACCATCTGCAATGACTTCATCAAGCACAGTCTGCATAGCATCTTTAAGCTCTGTATTTCCTTTTTTGATACAAATAGAAATCGGTTCATTTGTGAGCGAAGCACTGCTGATTACATAATCATCCGGATATTTAGCCGCATAATCAATTGCAACTGCCATGTCTACCACGATGCAATCTACATTGCCGGTCTTCATTGCCAAGAAAGCGAGGTCAATTGAATCATATTGAACAAGATCAAAATCCACGCCGCTTGCCTGATGCTTTTGACATGCCGTATCTGCCGTTGTTTCAAGTTGCACGCCTACTTTTTTCCCTGCTAAGTCTTCCGGTGTTTGTACACTTTCATCACCGGGCTTTACAACGATAACCTGACCGTTTGCTAAGTATGGTGTTGTAAATTCAAAATTTTCAAGTCTTTCGGTTGTCATACTAACCGAAGACATAATGCAGTCGTATTTTTCAGTATCTAATCCGATAAAAATCGCATCCCATGCAGTTGATACAAAATTTACTTCAAGCCCCATTTTTTCTGCAATGGCATTTGCTAAATCAATGTCAAACCCTACCAGCTCCCCTGTATCTTCGTCATTGTATTCCATCGGCGGATACGTATTATCTACACCAATAGTGAGAACGCCTTCAGTCATTGTAAGATCTTCTGATACAGAAGCACTACTGCCGCATCCGGAAAGTGTTGCAACTAACAAAAGAAGCGTAATGAGTATTATTGCAGTTTTTTTCATTTCATCTCTCCTTATTTTATACAAATATTATTTTTAGTATTATATAACCCAAAAATAAAATAATCAAGTTAAAAACGAATAATTATGCAAATTCACTCATGTTCTAATCAAAAAAAAGTAATTCTTTTGCTCAGCATAGAATTATCATTTAAAATAATTTATAATAATAAAATTATAATACTTATTGAGAGGTTTTGTTTATGGAATATAAAATAACAAGAATGCAGAACAACAGCAGTATGTGTATTGTTTGTGGTCTATATAATGATTTTGGACTAAAAATTCATTTTTTTGAAACAATAAACAATGAAGTTATTTGCAAAACAAATATATCGGATATGTATCAAAGTTATCCTGACCGTCTTCATGGGGGCATGATATGTACACTTCTCGATGAAATTTTAGGCAGAGTCAATATGATTAATAATCCTGAAGGGTGGGCTGTAACTGCAGCTTTAGATACGCGTTATATAAAGCCCGTTCCATTAAATGAAGAAATCTTTATTGTCGCAAAAACGACACGAGACAACAGGCTTTTATACGAAGCTGAAGGAAGTATTATTTTATCAGATGGCTCCATAGCCGCAAAATCGCACGGGAAATATGTCAAAAGCACTTTTGATAAAATTGCCGATGCAGATACTTTACATAGTGTTTGGTTTTACGATAAAAGCTATGAAGTCCCGAATTCTATAATAATTTAAATTGTTTTCATAAAAAAAGCGCTCTGCAAGGCGCTTTTTTTATGAAATATACTGTGTTAAAGGATGCGGTCTTAGCGACTCGACCATCAGCAGCATCTTCTTTTCATCAATTTCAACGATGCTGATGTCTCCATTTTTAAACTTTAAAGCAGCAATATACATTTTGTTTGCAACACAAGCTTCTACATTGGAAGAAATTTCATCCATCAGTTCTTCTTTTTCTGCCAATATTTCACTTAATTTTTCTTCTATTGTATCTTGATAAATGATTTCGTATGAATCCAAGGTAGCCGGCTTAATATCAACTGCATAAGATGAAAAAAAACCTGTTTTTACTAAAATGGTCAGATAGTTTCCTATAAATCTTGTTGCAATAACCTCATTGCCTTTATTCACACCTGCAATTACTGAACATTTATGTCTAGCCATCATATTCTCCGATCTTAAAAAGTATTATAAATATTATAGCATATTGAATAAAGAAATCAATCCGTTCATTATACTGTAATTATTTGTAAAAAATCCATTTTTATTTTATTATGCAGTTATTCATATCATGAACTCTGACTACTCGGATATTATTTGTGGTTCCTGTTACATTGATAGGCATTCCGGAAGTGACTACGACCATATCATTTTCATTGAGCAGGCCTTCCTCTGCTGCCGCTCTGACCGATGTGCATACAAGGATTTCGTATTCGCTATAAATCGTTGAATAGATTGCATAAACTCCCCAAACTAATGAAAGCTTTCTCAACACTTTTTGTGAACTGGTTGAAGCTACAAGCAGACAATTCGGACGAAATTTTGATATTAACCTCGGCGTATATCCGCTTGCCGTGGGCGCAATAATAGCTTTTACATTCAGTTTCTCGGCAATGTCACAGGCTGCATGCCCGATAACATTGGTCGTTGTAACAGACCCTGAAAAATCGCGTTTAATACTTTTAAAATATCTTTCGCTTGCTTCGGTGCGGTAAATTACTCGAGATAGCGTTTTCACTGATTCAACAGGATATTTACCGGCAGCACTTTCCGCAGATAGCATCACGGCATCCGTGCCGTCGAATACAGCATTTGCAACATCATTTATTTCAGCCCGGGTAGCATGTGGATTGCGTATCATGGAGTCAAGCATCTGCGTTGCCGTGATAACCGGCTTTGCCGCAATATTGCATTTTTCGATAATGTCTTTTTGCGTAATAGGTATCAATTCAGCATCTATTTCAACCCCTAAGTCACCTCTTGCCACCATAATGCCATCGCTGACTTGGATGATTTCATCAATATTGATAACGCCTTCTCCGTTTTCAATTTTTGATATAATCCATATATCTTCTCCACCGTTTTCCATTAAAAACTCACGCAGCAATAAAACGTCCTCAGAACTTCGAACAAAAGAAGCCGCAATAAAATCTGCTTCATTTTCAATGCCGAATAAAATATCTTTTTTATCTGATTCTGTTAGAAACGGTAAATTTGGTTTACTATGCGGAATATTAATACTTTTATTATTACTTAAAACACCGCACGTGAGTACCTTTAAAATGATATCTTTATCTTTAATCTCAACCACTTCCATGACAATAAGCCCGTCATCTAAAAGAACTCTATCGCCCACTTTGACTGCTTTATATAAATCTTTATAGGTGACTGAGACTATTGATTCATCTCCTAATACTTCACGGTTTGTGAATGTAAACATCTGCCCTTTGACCAAGGTTGCATTTCCGTCTTTAAAATGTTTTATTCTTATTTCAGGTCCTTTAGTATCCAGCATTACTCCAACAGTGATATTATTTCTTTGTGCCGCTTTTCTCACATTCTCGAGTCTTCTTTTATGTTCCTCATGTGTACCATGAGAAAAATTCATTCTTGCAACGCGCATACCATTAAGCAGCATTTCTTCCAGTACTTCAATGTCATCACATGCAGGTCCCAGTGTACATACTATTTTTGTTTTATTCATAACCAGCCGACCTCTTATATTGAAATAATATTCATTATTCTATACATGTCTTTATTTAATTCTTTTTTCATAAGAATCGCCTCTTCTAAATCAAAGCTAGTATATTTGCCGTCTTTAAAAGATACAACTCTATTTTTATATGACTGAACAATTAGTTCTACTGCGATTGCGCCCATCATGGAAGCCAAAATCCTATCAAACGCCGATGGATCGCCTCCTCTTTGTAAATATCCTAAATTCGTTCCTTTTGTCTCCATGCCCGTATGCGCAAGCATATCCTCTGCAACTTCCTGATAATTATTTGCCCCTTCTGCTACAACTGAGATACTATGATGCTTGCCCATGTTGTTGCTTTCAATCATTTTTTTATAAATAGCTTCATAATCCGCAGGTATTTCAGGTAATATTACACTCTCCGCACCACCGGCTATAGCAGCATATAGCGCTATGTATCCGGCATGTCTGCCCATTACTTGGACAGCATGTGCCCTATTATGTGCTGCAGATGTATCACTGATCTTACCGATTGCATCAGCGGCTGTGTTTACTGCGGTATCAAAGCCTATTGTATAGTCTGTACTTGCAACATCATTATCTATTGTTCCCGGAAGGCATATAACATTCACACCCATTTTTGCCAAAGTAAGTGCTCCTCTGTATGTGCCGTCTCCCCCTATTGCTATGAGGGAATCTATTTCAAATTCCTCAAGTGCTTTTTTTGCTTCCATACGCCCTTCTTCTGTCATAAAAAATTTACTGCGGCTGCTGTTTAAAATCGTCCCTCCCCTGCCAATAATATCATCTACTGAAAGAACGTCCATTTTTTCGATTTCTCGTTCGATAAGTCCCGCATATCCTCGATATATACCATAGACCTCAAGATTATAATAAACTCCTGCCCGCACAACTGCTCTGATAGCTGCATTCATTCCAGGTGCATCCCCACCACTCGTTAAGACTGCTATTCTCACTACCTTCTACCTCCTAAATATAACGCTCATAAGCAAAACTATTCAAATGAATTTATAATTTATTATATCTCAAATACGAAATATTCTCAATTCAATTACATGTTACAAAAATAACAACAGACATTTGAAAATGTCTGTTGTTATACTATTATTCAGGATTTTTTAATTAGAACGTCGGCACAACAGCACCTTGATATTGCTCCTCTATAAACTGCTTTACTTCATCACTTTTTAGAACATCAATTAAAGCCGCTATATCTTCTCTGTTTTCATCGCCTTCTTTGACTACAAGAATATTCGCAAATGTTGTAGCTGCGAGCGAATCCTTTTCTTCCTTTGCAACAGCGTCTGTTGCAGCATTAAGGCCTGCTTGAATAGCATAATTGCCGTTAATTACCGCCATATCAACATCCTGCAGAGATCTGGCGAGCTGCGCTGCTTCAATTTCAATTATTTTTAAATTTTTAGGATTTTCAACGATATCATTTACCGTCGCCGTAAGACCTGCATCTTCTCTTACTTTTATCAGCCCTTGTGCTTCAAGCAACAGCAATGCTCTTGCTTCATTTGTGACATCGTTTGGAACTGCAATTTGCGCCCCGTCTTTTAGTTCTGCTACCGTTGTTGTTTTGCCCGGATAAAGGCCAAGCGGCTCGTAATGGATTGCTGCCACGGAAACCAAGTGCGTATCATGTTCTTCATTAAACTGTTCCAGATACGGAAGATGCTGAAAATAATTCGCATCCAATTCTCCACTTTCAAGCGTTAAATTGGGCTGAACATACTCAGTAAATTCCACAATCTCCAGCTCATAACCTTTGTCTTTTAATAAATCATTTGCATATGTCAAAATTTCGGCATGTGGTGTTACTGATGCTCCTACTTTAATCTTTACAATTTCTTCGGATGTCTTCGAACCACATCCTGCAAGCAAAAGCACCGTGAGTGCTGCTAATATGATAATTGAAAATATTTTTTTCATGAGTTGTTTTTTCTCCTTTACATACTTTTATTTAAATCTTTTATCAAGCTTTTTAGCAAGTCTCATACCTGTTTCCTGAAATATTTGAACAATTATAACAAGCAAAACAACTGTTACAATCATAATTTCCGTTTCATAGCGATACCAACCATAATTGATTGCAATCGCTCCGAGCCCTCCGCCACCGAGGATGCCTGCCATAGCCGAATAACTGAGTATTGTAGTAACTGCAATAGCACTTCCTACAATAAGCGATGGCTTTGCTTCAGGTAAAAAGACTTTATAAATAATCTCAAATGGGCTTGCTCCCATTGATTGCGCTGCTTCTATAACGCCAAAATCAACTTCCTTTATGGATGATTCTACGAGTCTGGCAATAAAAGGTGCTGCGGCTATAACAAGGGATACCACTGTAGCAGTGGAACCTATTGTTGTTCCTACAATCAATCTGGTTAATGGCAAAACCAAAATCATCAATATCAAAAACGGAATAGAACGCAGTATATTAATAATAATATCCAATACCTTGTTTAAATAGAACATAGGACGTATCCCATCTTTATCTGTAAGAATCATCACCACTCCCATGGGAAGCCCGATAATATATGCAAGCAGCGTAGAAAAAAGTGTCATATACAATGTTTCGCCAATTCCCCTGCCAATCATATTTATAACTGTCTGACTAAACATTTTATATCACCTCCTCTACCGATAAATTTTTCATTTTAAAATATGTAATAATTTTATCTGCCGCAATGTTATCATCAGGTATCTGCAAAACAAGATGGCCATATGCTTTATTATCAATATTTTTTATATCAGCAAATAAAATATTTACAATCTCCCTGCAATCTAATATCATATTTGCAATAATCGGCTCATACGTAAAATCACCATCAAAGACAATTCTAATACACCTGTTTTTTTCAAAATGTTGTGTTTTAGAACTACTTGGATAAATAAATTTCTTTCCTGCGGATGATTTAGGGCTTGAAAAAATTTCCTTAACAGTGCCAATCTCTACAATTTGGCTGGCATCAATAATTGCCACTCGCTGACAAATCTCTTGAATTACACTCATTTCATGTGTGATGATTACAATAGTAATACCTAACTGCTCATTGAGTTTTTTAATCAATGATAATATAGAATGTGTTGTTGCGGGATCCAGTGCACTTGTGGCTTCATCACATAGCAGCACTTTTGGGTTCGTAGCCAAAGCTCTGGCAATAGCCACCCGTTGTTTCTGTCCACCTGAAAGCTGCGACGGGTATACATTGGCTTTATCACTTAATCCAACAATTTCAAGAAGCTCTAACGCTCTTGTCTGCGCCTTTTCTTTTGACAGGCCTGAAAGCTCCGAAGGAAAACATATATTCTTAAGCGCAGTTCTTTGCATCAGTAGGTTAAATTGCTGAAAAATCATTCCCATAGCTTGTCTTGATTTTCTAAGCGCTTTTTGATTTAGCTTCAAAAGATCCTGCCCGTCAAAAAGCACGCTGCCTTCTGTTGGCTTTTCCAAAAGGTTGATACATCGCACAAGCGTGCTTTTGCCTGCTCCGCTCATACCGATGATACCAAAAATTTCTCCTTTTTGTATTTCTAAATTAATATTATCAAGTGCATTCACAACACTGTCTTTACTCTTAAATGTCTTACTTAAATGATCAAGTTTTATAATTGGTTCATTACGTTGCATTATCTTTTTTACCTTATTGAATTACGTATTTACTAATTTATTATTATAATTTTAAATACTACGAAAATCAAGAGATTCCTATACAGCATATTATTAAAACTTATTCATACAAAGCCTGCCGCCGATTTACTAATTCATTTTCATGCTATAAAAATTATGTTATAATTATATAATAATTATTGGAGTTATAAAATGAAACTTATTGGAGATTATCACACTCATACAACATACAGTCACGGTAAAAACACAGTAGAAGAAAATGTGCAATCCGCTATTCGTAAAGGCTTAGATTTTATTTGTATCTCAGAACATGGTGGCGGGCATATTTTTTACGGTGTCAATAAAAATAAGCTTCTTAAAATGAAAAGAGAAATTGAAAGTCTCCAAAAAAAATATAAAAATATAAAAATATATTTTGGACTTGAAGCAAATATTATTAAAGAAGATGGAACAATCGATGCCGATGAATATTATGAAATGTTTGATTATTTGTTAATAGGAATGCACTACCTTATTCGTTATGATAGGTTTTTATATTATTATGTTATGAATTTTTTTTCCAGATATTTAGGTCTTTTTAAAAATTATTGCAGAAAACGAAATACTGATATTATTATTCGATGTATTTACAAATATAATAATATTTTTGCTATTACCCATCCGGGTGAACGCTTTTTTATAGATGCTGACAGATTAAGTAGAATATGCGCAGAGAAAAATATTGCTATGGAAATCAATAATGCGCACGGATATATGAATGCATCCGATGCTTCTATCGCAGTTAAAAATGGTGCCAAAGTTATTCTTTCTTCCGATGCACATTGTTCTAAAGACGTAGGCAATATAAGTAACTGCCTTCAAATAATTAAAGACGCAAATATAACAGCTTCACAAATATTAAATATGACGGAGGAATAAAAATGGATTTAACAATTATTACCGGAATGAGCGGAGCCGGCAAGAGCGAAACAATTCATGTATTGGAAGACTTGGGATTTTACTGTGTTGATAATATTCCTCCCCAGCTTATTTTCCCGTTTGTTGAGCTTTTAAATATGGAAAGCAAGATAACCAAAGCCGCATTGGTTTCAGACATCCGTGTAGGCGAGTTTTTTGATGACCTGGTTGTTGCTATAGAAGATATGGAAAAAAAGAAAATAAACTTTAAGATTCTTTTTTTAGAAGCCGATGATAAAGTATTGATCAACCGATATAAATCTTCAAGAAGGAAACATCCATTGAGTCCAACGGGACGTATTGAAGACGGTATTAAAAAAGAGCGTGAAAAATTGGCAACAATTAAAGAAAAAGCCAGTTACACAATGGATACGACCAATACTACTATTAAAGAACACAGAGAATCTTTAAAAATGATGTTTACAGATAATAAAGCGTCCAATTCGTTTTTACTCAATATTACCTCTTTTGGATTTAAATATGGTATTTGTATAGATGCAGACTTGGTATTTGACGTAAGATTTTTACCAAATCCATTTTATATCGAAAAATTGAAATCTTTATCCGGACTTGACGAACACGTATCTGAATATGTTTTTTCTTTTAAACAAACAACGACATTTTTGCATAAATTAGAAGAAATGCTTGAATTTTTAATTCCCTACTATATCAACGAGGGTAAAAGTCAGCTAATTATAGCCATAGGTTGTACGGGCGGGCGGCATCGTTCGGTGTCCATTGCTCTGGCATTATCCGAAAAGATGAAAGCCAATGGCCACTGGGCAAGCATAGAGCACAGAGATATAAATAAGGATATACGTAAATAAATGAAAAAAGCGAGCGAATTAAAAGCTGTTGTTATAGGAGGCGGCAGCGGATTAAGTATTGTTTTAAAGGGGCTAAAATCAATCACGCAAAATATTACTGCTATTGTAAGCGTAGGTGACGACGGCGGAAGCAGCGGCATTATCAGAGAAGATTTGGGAATTCTTCCACCCGGAGATATTCGCAGCTGCATTGTTGCTCTTGCTGATGATGAATCCGAAATGAGTAAGCTCTTATCATTTCGTTTCGAATCAGGTATGTTTAAAGATCAGTCGCTTGGCAACTTGCTAATAGCAGGCATGTGTTATATAAAAGGTAATTTTGCCGAGGCTGTAAAAGCTGTAAGCGATGTATTAAAAATTTCAGGTACGGTTCTGCCCGTTACTTTGGATGATATGCGTATCGTAGCAGAACTTTCCAATGGCGAAAAAGTCATTGGCGAGTCTTGCATCCCTGTTGTATCCTACGCACTCTCAAGTCCGATTAAAAAAATCTCCGTAGAACCAAAAGATGCTAAAGCTTTCAATTTTTGTATTCAAGCAATTCATGAAGCTGATATGATTATCCTAGGTCCAGGAAGTTTATATACCAGCGTTATCCCTAATCTTTTAATTGGCGGTATTCAAGATGCTTTAATGAAAAGTAATGCTAAAAAATTTTATTGCTGTAATATCATGACACAGCGTGGTGAGACAGATGGCTTCACAGCGCACTTGCATATCAATGCCTTGGAAACGCATTTATCAGGAAAAAACAAAATATTTGACTACATTCTATATAATACCAATACAAATCCAACGCATCATGTACTTAAACGTTACGAATCGGAAGGGTCCCATGTCGTTTTTCCCGGGAATTTAAATTTTTATCAAGATAAGTATCATCTTATAGGTGATGACTTTTTAATAATTAAAAATAATTATGTAGTTCATGATACAGAAAAAATAATAGAAAGAATACTTTCCATTGTATTGTAAAGGAAGAAAATGAGTTACGCATCTGATTTAAAATCAACACTCAGCAGCACTCCGATAATAAATGACAGCAGTTTGATTACAGAATTATATGGCTTTTTGCATAGCGCTGGAAGTTTATCGTTTTTAGGCAAAGGCAAAATTAAGCTTAGTTTTGCTTGCGATAACGCTTCTGTTGCCCGACGTTATTTTTCAATAATCAAAGAACTTTTTGGCTACAGCGCAAATTTATATATAAAAAAAGGCAGCGGTTTTAAAAAAAACACATTATATTTCATTGATTTTAAAGACGATAGCAGTAGTTTGGAAATTTTAAGTTTTTATAAAATATTCGATCCTTACGATATGGTTATTAAAACTGATGTAGATACTTCTTTTCTAAATTCGAAAGTGATGCAATCCGCTTATTTAAAAGGCATCTTTTTAGGATGCGGCTATATAAGTTCTCCTTCAAAATCATATCATCTGGAGCTGAATATCAATCAAATAAAACGAGCCAAATATCTTGTTTCATTGCTTAAAAGAAATAATATCAAGGCCAACTATTCTTCTCGGCAAGAATACTGCTCTGTATACATAAAAAAAAGGGAAAGTATTGCAACTTTTTTAGGTGTTATTGGAGCAAATAAAGCTGTCTTTGATTTTGAAAATATTTTTATTATAAAAGATATCAGAAATGATACAGTCCGGTTAGTAAACAGTGAAACAGCCAATATTAACAAAACAATCAATTCCGCAGAATCGCAGATAGCTGCCATACAAAAAATTGCCAAAATAAAAGGGCTTGACTATCTGAGCGATAAATTAAAAGAGGCCGCCTATTTACGTCTTGCGTATCCTAGCGCACCATTATCAGAACTATGTGAATATTTTTCTCCCAAAATAAGCCGTACGGCAGCATTTAACAGATATAATGAAATTAAAAAGATTGCAAGTGCTCTTTAAGATTAATTTTGAATCTTTATTTTATTTATTAGCTGATATCTATTATTGATACTTAATTTTTTATAAATATTTTTGACATGTGTTTTTACCGTATTTTCTGATACAAACAATGCTTTTGCAATATCAGGATTAGATAATCCTTCGAGTAACAGGTTAATGACATCTTTTTCGCGCTGAGAAATATTATATGTATTGTAAAACTGCTGAATGTTTTTATCATCAATTTCAGAATTATAATTTATATAAAAGTATTTTGAAAAATACATAAACGACAAAATGCTCCCGCCTATAAAGCCAGTTAGTGTAAAGACAACCATATTCGAATTACCAAAAATAATATCTAAAATGATCACCGGCAAAAAAGTCATACAAATCGCGCTGTATTGTTTTAAATGATGTCTTTTTAATCTGTCTCTTACTTTAAATACCAAGCTAAATCCCAAAATGCCGCATATAACCACTAAAAACATGGTAATGGGAAGAAAATATGAAATCACAATAATGAATACATCAATGGTAAATCCTTTGACAAAAAACACCCACCCTAAAATATTGGCAAGTAAAACAATAGAAATACCGATGCACAAGACAATGCTTCGTTTGAAGCTTTTTTTTGAGATTGGCATCAGGCTTAATAAATATATCACATAACAACATTCTGTCATTACCATTGAAGAAGCAATAATAATTGCAAAAACAATGCTGGTTACTTCGGAAAACGGATAAAAATCTATTGCCACGATCATGAAGGAAACAATATATGCTCCCAAAATAATCATCGGAAAAAAATTAAGAAGAACCTGCATTCCCAGTATTTTATCTTTAGAGCGAATATAATAATATAAAACAGTGATGCACTGTGTAAACACAAACGAAAAAATTAAAAGAATCGTTATAATAAAAGCAATACTAAGGTTGTTAATATGCATAGATATTTGACTACTCCTTTTTTATTTATGTTCAATTATAACACATTGACCCATCTATAAAAAACTTAAAAATCAAAACCTTTTTTAAGATATAACATTATTCATTACCGTATTTTATTAATAAAGATGCAAAATCAATACAAAACTGCATGTCTTTAATGCCAAGGTTCGCTTTATAATAATGCTTAACATCATTTATTTTCGAAACTTTTTTTAATAAAATTGATGCGTTTGCATTAGCAACATCAAAAACTGACTCATAGCCTGCTTCAAAAAAAGTACGTGCCGCAAGCGGACCCACTCCATTGATTCTTACTAAATCACACAAACAAAATAATTCGTCCTGTTTATTATAATAATATTCATAATAATCTTTCGAAGTTGCGATGCCATTAGCTTCTAAATTGAAAAGAAGCACTGTATCAATATTCGGAAAGTCTTTTAATAAAACAGGTTTCTGCTCAAAAGTTCCTATTTCTCTTTTTAATATTTTTAAATAATTTTCCGAAAGACCACTATTTGATGCAAATAAAGCTAACTTTTTGGGAGTAGACAAAGCTTTTTTTAATTCAAACATATTGTTTATCTTACAGTTGCCGATTATTTCAAAATTTTGATCAATATTATGTAGAAGAAGACGGCGTCCGGGTAAAAGATTTTGACTTTTAAGTAATTCTTTATATTTTTGAATAGATAAATTACTTAAGTCTAAATTGTATTTCATCTCATCCTCATATTATTTAAATTTCTTTTTACATCGTATAATATAAAAATAAAAAAGTCGATTACAAATTATAATCAACTTAACTTCACTTATATATGGTGGAGGGAGATGGATTCGAACCATCGTAGGCGCCGCCAACGGATTTACAGTCCGCCCCCTTTAGCCACTCGGGCACCCCTCCATTGCATCATTTTAAAGACACTTATATAATTATACACAAATAAACCATATTGTAAAGGCTTTTTTATTGAATTAAACAAAATTTTATTAACGTACCTTTTAAAAAATTATTTTAATAATAGTTTTCCGCAATTACAACATACATCATTTTCTATATCAACTAATGCGCCGCATAAAATACAGACTACTTTATCATCACTGGTTTTATCAAATTTTTCAGGAAGATTAAATCCATCATGGTGACGCACCTTATCTCCTTCTTTATAATAAGTCGTATAATCATTTTTTGTACCACTAATTATATTATTATATATATATTCCCTATCGTCATCTGTCTTAATAACAATTAATGTTCTTAAATAAGATTTTGTTTTTTTGTATGGCTCAATCTGTTTTTCTATTGCTTTGATAACTCCGTCATAAGTCATTTCCATTTTCTGTCTGTTTCGCAAAGCACAAAAAAATACTGTTCCCGCAAATAAAACCAATAGAGATACAATGCTTGCCCCTTTGATATCATCTGTACTAAATATCCCCACCATCATGATTGTGACAATTGTTAACGCAAATAATATAATAAATATTATTTGCTGATTTTTCCCGAACCCTTTTTCATTCTTTTTTAAAAATACTGTATCATTAATGTTTTCAGAATAGCCCACTCTGATATTCTTATCTAATTTACTCATACATTTTTCCTTTAATTATAGTAATAATGAAAGATTTTAACATAAAACTACCCTCTAAACAATGCTTACTTATCAAAATATTCATCCAAATCAATCTTACGGCTATGATATTGCTCGTCTCTTATGACATAGGTTTTGTGAATCAATATATGATCTCCTTCTTTTGCAGTGTAATTAAATAATTTTTTATTAACATTAATAAATTGTTTGTTTTCCAACTCACATACTGCCGTCTGTCCTTCAAATCTGTCAATAACAGCTTTTTTACAACACATTTTCTATATTTACTTCCTTACCATCTGTTGTTATGATTATATCCCCCTGTAAATCAGTTCTGAAGATTTTTACATTATATTTTTCTAAAAGGACCAGAGTATCATCATTAGGATGCCCGTACGAATTATCTTCTCCAACCGAGATAACGGCATACTCACATCCCACTTGCCGGAGAAAATTTTCAGATGTAGAATCATTGCTGCCGTGGTGTGCAACTTTTAAAATATCAGCCTGCAAATCACAGTTCAATAGTTCACCTTCTTCCTGTTTTGGAAGATCTCCCGTAAAAAGCATATCAAAATCTTTGTACGTAAGCTTAAAGACAATAGAATATGCATTTAAATCATCATAACCTTCTTTTATAGGTGCCAACATATTGATAGTACAAGCATTTAAAGTAATGATTTGAGGCTTTGCTTCTTGTATTTTGATGCCTTTGTTTTTTGCTGCGTTTAATACATCCATATATGTTTGCGTATCGTGATATACTTTCGGCATATAAATTTTACCAATATCAAAATTTTTTATAATATCATCGGCTCCTCCAATATGATCCGCATGAGGATGTGTCAAAAACAAATAATCAATTTGCTTCACTCCCAGATTATAAAGCTGATTGCTTATTTCCTGCCCATCGCTGTTGTTTGCTGTATCAACCAATATATTTTCGTCTTGCGGTGTATGTATATAAATGCAATCTGCTTGATCCACGTCAAAAGCAATAACTGTCAGTCGCTCATCGTTAATAACGCTGCTGTCTATTCCTGCAGGAAAACATGCTGTAATCAACAGCATACTACATAAAACAAACAACAGCACCAATACTGAATATTTTTTATTTAATTTACTTTTCACTTTGCAATATCCCTGCGATAATACACTTGTTCAAAGCTTATTTTCCCCACATCTTCATACGCTATCTCTCTCGCTGCGCTTACAGTATCTGCGATCGCACATACGCCTAAAACTCTGCCGCCATTTGTTACGATATGTTCGTCATTTAATTTTGTTCCGGCATGAAAAATAATAGTATTTTTAATGTCATCAAACCCAGTGATGACTTTACCTTTCTCGTAATCTCCGGGATATCCCCCGCTTGCCATGACCACGCATACCGCTGCTCTGTTATTCCAATAAATATCTATTTCATTTAATTTCTTATCAATACAAGCATTCATAATATCTGTTAAATCTGTTTCTAGACGCATGAGCACACTCTGCGTTTCCGGATCTCCGAATCTTACATTAAATTCGAGTACCTTGGGCATACCGTCTTTTACCATCAATCCGATAAACAGTATTCCTTTGTAATCCAAATTTTCTTTTTTCATTCCGTCAATAATAGGACGCAGAACTTGAATATCCACCAACCGTTTTAATGTATCATCAAATAATTCATTTGGTGAATAAGACCCCATTCCTCCTGTATTTGGCCCCTTGTTTCCGTCATATATATTTTTATAATCTCTTGCGCTCTCCATTGGTACTATTGTCTCTCCATCGACAAAGCAAAGCATACTTGCTTCCGTACCCGTTAAAAATTCTTCAAGAACTACCTTATCACCTGAAGCACCAAATTTTTTTTGCATCATAATTTCATCAATGGTTTTTTTAGCTTCTTGCTCATTTTGCGCAATGACAACACCTTTTCCCGCAGCGAGTCCATCCGCTTTTATAACGGTTGGATAACCAAATATGCCTATATTCTCAAGGGCATCTTCCACGGCTATAAACTCCGCATATTTAGCTGTGGGAATATAGTATTTTTCTAGGAATTTCTTTGTAAAAGCTTTGCTGTTTTCAAACTGCGCACAAGCTTTATTTGGTCCAAAAATTCTAAGTCCGCGGCTTTCGAACTCATCTACAATCCCTCGAACAAGCGATTCTTCCGGTCCGATTACTGTGAGGTCAATTTGTTTTTTCTGTGCAAACTCGGCAAGTGCGATAATATCGCCGACTTTAATATCAACACACTGTGCAATCTGTGCCATACCGGCATTGCCTGGGGCACAATATATTTTATCAACTTTTTTTGACTGACTGATTTTCCATGCAAGCGCATGCTCTCTGCCGCCTGCACCGACTATTAATACCTTCATATACTACTGCTCCAAAACTATCACTAAATTTTTAATGTTTAAAATGTCTTGTCGACGTCATAATCATCGCAATATCTAATTCGTCACATGCTTTAATGCTATCAGCATCATTAACGCTTCCGCCTGGCTGGATAATGGCAACAATACCTGCTTTTGCAGCTTCGCGAACACAATCATCAAACGGGAAAAAGGCATCTGAAGCCATTACCGAACCCTTCACTTTCTCTCCGCCTTGTCTGATGGCATTCATGAGTGCCCAGATTCTGCTGACTTGTCCGGGTCCGTTTGCTACAAGCATTTGATTTTTAACAAGAGATATAGCGTTTGATTTTGTGCATTTTACAGTTTTATATGCAAATATTAAATCTTCCATTTCCTTTTGAGTAGGCTGTTTTTTTGTTACACATCGAAGTTCATCATAAAGCTTTTTATCTCTGTCTTGTACTAACATACCGCCCATGACTTTTTTTAACTCACGGGCATATTGATTATATCCGATATCATCAAGCTCAAGCAACCTGATATTTTTTTTCTTAGTTAGAATTTTCAGAGCATCTTTTGCAAACGAAGGTGCTACAACAACTTCAATAAAAATTGATGCGATCATTTCGGCAGTTTTTTTATCTATTTCTCTATTTGCTACAACAATGCCCCCAAAAATTGCCAACGGGTCGCCTTCGTATGCTTTTTTATAAGCATCTGCTATATTTTTACCACTTCCGATCCCGCATGGATTTCCGTGCTTAACGGCTACGACAGTCGGCTCCTCTGTGCCGAATTCTTTTAATGTTTCCAATGCACCGTTTGTATCATTTATGTTATTATAAGACAGCTCCTTACCATGAAGCTGCTTAGCACATGCAAGGGAACCCTTATTGCCTTTGATTTCTTTATAAAAAGCCGCCGACTGATGCGGATTTTCTCCATATCGCATATCCTGTACTTTTTCATAAGTAACGGTCAGAGTTGGACCGTATTCATCAATAGACGCGGTTTCTTTCAAATAACTTGCAATCAATGTATCGTAATGTGAAGTCGCTTCAAATACTTTTAATGCTAATTTGTATTTTGTATCATAACTGATAGCGCTCTTTTCTTTTAACTCGGCAAGTATTTTATCATAATCAGCACTGTCTACCACTACAGCTACATCTTTAAAATTCTTTGCAGCCGAACGTAGCATTGTTGGTCCGCCGATATCAATATTTTCAATTGCCGTTTCAAATTCTATCCCTTCTTTTAAGATGGTTTGTTTAAACGGATATAAATTAACGACCACCATATCTATTGTTTCAATACCGAGTTCATTGATTTGCCTCATATGATCTTCATTATCTCTTACTGCAAGAATTCCGCCGTGGACAATAGGATGAAGTGTCTTTACTCTGCCATCCAAACATTCCCTGAAGCCGGTTATTTCGGATACTTCAACTACGCTCACTTCGTTTTCTTTTAAAAGCTTGTATGTCCCGCCTGTAGATATAATTTTTGCTCCCATAGTTGAGAGCTCTTTGGCGAAATCAACAATTCCTGTTTTGTCTGATACGCTTATTAATACATTTTTCATCTTTGTAACTCCCATTATTTTTTAATATATGCCCTGTTATTTATAATCTCTATCTTATCTTGCAAAAACAATCTTGTTGCTTCTGCAAGGATATTATGCTCAACATTCAGTACTTTTTGTTGTATCTGCTCAGCAGTATCGCTATCCTCGACAGACACTGCTCTTTGAACAATGATTGGGCCTGAATCAATGCCATGATCTACAAAATGCACAGTAGCACCCGTTACTTTAACACCTTTTTCATATACTGCATTATGCACCCTCATTCCGTAAAATCCATCTCCACAAAATGACGGTATTAACGAAGGATGGATATTCATGATTTTATTTTTATAAGCATCAATAAGTAGCGGTGTCAGTATTTTTAAGTAGCCTGCAAGAATAACAGCCTGTGCTTCATACTTTTTTAATATCCTTAGAATTTCTGCATCATATTCATTGTCACTATTATATTTTAATCTGCTGATATGTACGGCAGGAATCCCTGCTTGCTTTGCTCTTTCAAGCGCATATGCATTTTTTCTATCGGATATTACCACACAAATCAATCCATCTTTTTGATGGATTTGATCAATGAGGGTTTGCAGATTACTGCCTGAACCCGAAGCTAAAACAGCTATTTTTTTCATTTGATAATAACACCTTCTTCTCTGTTATCAACATAACCGATAGCATAAGCTTCTTCACCATTGTTTTTCAACATTTCAAGCACATCGTCCAGATTTTCTTTCTTTATGCAAAGCACCATACCGATCCCCATATTAAAAGTGGAAAACATTTCTTTTTCACTGATATTGCCAAGTCTTGCAAGCAAGTCAAAGACGGGCAATTTTTTAAATGAGTTTTTGTTGATTACGGCACATAATCCCTTTGGGAGCATACGCGGAATATTTTCATAAAATCCTCCACCTGTGATATGGCTCACTCCCTTGATATATTTTTTTTCAATTAAAGGCAAGACAGCTTTTACATATATTTTTGTAGGAGTCAGCAGCTCTTCGTAAAGTTTTTTTGATAATTCAGGTATATAGGATTCAATATTATAGTGATGCATCTCAAAAAATAGTTTACGAACCAGCGAGTAGCCATTGCTATGTATTCCCGATGAAGCAAGGCCAACTACAACATCGCCTTTTTGAATATCGCTGCCATTTATGATTTCATCTTCTTCAACAACTCCAACTGCAAATCCAGCCAAATCATAATCATCTTTTTGATACATACCTGGCATTTCGGCAGTTTCTCCGCCAATGAGGGAACACTGAGCAAACATACATCCCTCGGCTATGCCTTTTACAATTTGTTCAATCTTCGATGGTTCATTTTTCTCACATGCAATATAATCCAAAAAAAACAATGGTCGAGCACCTTGACACAAAATATCATTTACACACATAGCTACCAGATCAATGCCCACGCTATCATGTCTATCGGCCATAATCGCGACCTTGAGCTTTGTGCCCACCCCATCTGTACCAGATACTAATACGGGTTTTTTCATTCCTTCGTTTAATTTATAAAATGCGCTGAAAGAACCCAGCGAAGAAAGCACATTTGGTGTATAAGTCTTTGCTACATGTCTTTTAATTTTTTCAACTGATTCATAACCGGCGCTTTTATCCACACCGGAATCTTTATACGTGATTTCTTTCATATTTTACTCCTGAATATTTCGCGGAATGGTCATTGGATATTTTTCATCAAAACAAGCTTTGCAAAAATCATTTCCGTCTCTTCCCATTGCTTCAACCAATCCCTCCAGTGTGATATAGCCAACACTGTCTGCTCCGATTGTTTGTGTTATCTCTTCCAAGCTTAATTTTGCTGCTATTAAATGCTCTTTGGATGGTGTATCCACCCCAAAATAACATCCTGATATTACAGGGGGCGAAGCTGCTCGCAAGTGAACTTCTTTTGCCCCTGCTTTTCTAATGATTTCAACCAATTTTTGCGAAGTTGTTCCACGAACAATAGAGTCATCTATAATAATGACCCTTTTATTTTCGATTACTTCTTTTAGGGGATTTAATTTTATAGCAACCCCTTCTTCACGCATTTTTTGTGAAGGCTGTATGAATGTTCTTCCGATATATTTATTCTTAATGAGTCCCATGCCATAGGGAATACCGCTTTCTTTTGAATACCCTATAGCTGCGGGAATGCCTGAATCCGGTACACCGATAACAATATCAGCTTCGATAGGATCCTCCCTTGCCATTATCCTGCCTGCATTATACCTTGAAGTATACACATTAATACCATCTAATGTTGAATCCGGCCTTGCAAAATAAACATATTCAAAAATACACATTTTTCTCTCGGCCGATGTATCTATTCTATGTGAATGAAGCCCTTCCTCATCAATAACAATAATTTCTCCCGGCTCCACATCCCGCACAAAATTTGCCCCGATTGCATCCAGTGCACAAGATTCCGAGGCTATAACATAGCTTCTGCTATTTTCACCTATACAAAGAGGACGAAGCCCATTAATATCTCTAACAGCAACAAGTTTACTGTCAAATGTAATCGTGAGTGCATAGGAACCACTAATAAGCTGACATAATTCACGTATCGCAAAAACTTCTCCATATTTTATATTTCTTGCAAATAAATTAAGGATCACTTCTGTATCAGAGGTAGTATTAAAAACAACGCCGCTATCTTCCAAAATGCCTTTTATATTTTTTACATTAACAATATTCCCATTATGGGCCAGTGCAATCTGCAGCCCTTTATATAAAACATCAAGAGGTTGTGCATTTTTTATTTGGCTTTCTCCTGCTGTTGTGTATCTTACATGCCCGATTGCGATATTGCCTTTCAGGCAGTCTACGCCTTTTCCATTTGAAAAAACTTCATTCAAAAGACCCATCCCTTTTTTATTGTCTATTTCTCCTTCGTGGTTAGACACAATGCCCGCACTTTCCTGTCCTCTGTGCTGAAGAGCATACAAGCAGTAATAAACAAACTTTGCGGCATCCTTGTTGTCCTTTTTATAGACACCAACAACGCCACATTCTTCATTAAATTTGTCAGTCATACATTCCATTCATTAACCTCTTAGTTCTTTTAATTTTGTACTTTGTTTAACACTTCTTTATATGTTTCTTCAATATCTCCCAAATCACGTCGGAAACGGTCTTTATCCATTTTTCTGTTTGTTCCTATCTCCCACAACCTGCATGTATCCGGAGAAATTTCATCCGCTAAAATAATCTCCCCTTTATATCTGCCAAACTCTACTTTAAAATCAATCAGCCGCATAGCTCTTTCTCTGAAAAACTTTATTAAGATATCATTGATTCTAAACGATAATTCCTTCATTTTTTTAATCTCTTGTGTTGTAGCAAGACCAAGTGCAGTGGCATGATAGTCATTGATTAATGGATCCCCTAATTCGTCATTTTTGTAACACAATTCAAAAATAGTATTCTGTAGCTCACTTCCCTCTTCCACTCCCAAACGCTTTGAGAAGCTACCTGCCGCTACATTTCGAATAATCACTTCCAGCGGCACTATCTCAACTGCTTTTACTTCTTGTTCTGTCTCTGAAAGCAGACGAATAAAATGAACAGGTATGTCTTCTTTTTTAAGTAGCTCAAACAATATTGCACTCATCTTGTTATTGACAACACTTTTACCTTGTATTGTTCCCTTTTTAAGCGCATTAAATGCCGTGGCATCATCCTTATATTCTATAATATAGATATCCGGCTCTTCTGTTTTAAACACTTTTTTTGCTTTGCCTTCGTAAAGCATGTCCAATTTATTCATTGTCTTCTCTGACCTCCATATTTTGCTTCATGACATCCATTCCCATATTTTCTTTATGTTCAATATATTTTTGCATTAAATCTTCATATTTAAGCGACAAAATCTGTATAGCAAGATAGGCCGCATTTTCCGCTCCATCCACTGCAACACAAGCTACAGGTACCCCTTTAGGCATCTGCACGACTGAAAGAAGCGAATCAAGTCCATCGCAAAATGAACTCTTCATAGGAAGCCCAATCACAGGAAGATGAGTCACTCCTGCTAAAATACCTGCTAGGTGAGCCGCTTTTCCTGCCGCTGCTATAATGACTTCGATACCATTTGTATATGCATTTTTTGCATAATCGATAGCTTCATAAGGTGTTCGGTGCGCCGATATAACTCTAAGATCGACAGAAATGCCAAATTTTATCAATATATCTTCAGTTTTTTTTACAATATTGAAATCAGATTTACTTCCCATAATCAAGGCAACTTTTTTCATGGAATTTTAACCTCTCTTATTTAAAATATTCAACTGCCGATTCAAACAGCTTTATGTCAAATTCGCCCGGTATATTCTTATATAAATACTTACCGACTCTTTCGCTATGCCCCATTTTACCTAAGATTCTACCATCTGGGCTGGTGATACCTTCGATTGCCCAGGCAGAGCCGTTTAAGTTAAAAGCACTATCATAAACTGCATTATTGTTATAGTCAACATACTGAAAGGCAATTTGATTATTTTCTTTTAATGTTTTTAATATTTTTTCATCGGCTACGAACCTGCCTTCTCCGTGGGATAAAACATTTTTATAAGCTTTTCCTAACTCAGCATTTTTAAGCCATACAGACATATTTGATACAACTTTTATCGTTGATATGCTCGATATATGTCTTCCTATTGTATTAAAGGTCAACGTCGGACTTGTAGGTTTTATATCAGTAATTCTTCCATATGGAAGCAGACCGAGTTTAATCAAAGCCTGAAAGCCGTTACAAATACCCAGCATTAATCCGTCTCTATTATCCAAAAGTGAATGAACTGTATTTTTTATCAATTCATTTTTAAAGATGGAAACAATAAATTTCCCGCTGCCATCCGGTTCATCTCCAGCAGAGAACCCCCCTGGCAGTGCTATAATATTGCTCTTTTGAATACATTTCGCCATTTGTTCAATGCTTTTCATAATATCGGATACACAAAGATTTTTAAATACAAATATTTCCGTTTTGGCTCCCGCTTTCTCAAAAGCCATAGCTGTGTCAATTTCACAATTTGTCCCGGGAAAAGCCGGTATAAATACAACAGGTTTTGCTGTTTTAATGTTGCATTTTCTAAAAACTTTATTTTCATAATGAATTTGCGGAATCTTCTTTTTCTCGTATTCGGCTTTTACAGGAAAAACACTGCTCAATTTTTCATTCCAAAGTTCAAACAAGTCATCATACGTAAAAATCTTCTCTTCAATACGTATTGATTTACTGTCATTTGTAATCGCTAGTTCGTTATAATGCAGTCCTCTTTTATCGAATTGCTCAAGAATCATTGTATCATTTATTTCAACGATTATGTCACCGTCTGAAGCAGATAATAATATATTTCTTCCCGCTGTTATATATAAGCCGATTTTATTGCCTAGTCCCATTTTTATAAGCGCTGCAAGCGGTTTTTCGTTCGCAATCGTCTTTGCCGCAAAGATCTTTTGATCCTTAATCATCTTGTGGATCGTCTCAAACATTATTTTCGCATATTCATAATCCGGCAAAGCATTTGCATCACGTTTTAAATGAATGACAAATAGTTTGCTGTCTGTATTTTTAATTTCCGGCGAAATAATATCCCGTCCGTCACAAACTGCAACCGCAAAGCAGATAATATTTGGCGGTACATTTAAATCCATGAATGTACCCGACATACTGTCTTTGCCGCCTATTGCCGGCGTTTGCATAGCACTTTGCGCTTCAAAAGCTCCAAGCAATGCAGAGAAGGGCTTTGCCCATTTTTTCGGATCGTCTAATAGCTTTTCAAAATATTCCTGCATGCTGAGCCTTGCTTTTTTATAATCGGCTCCCATTGCGGTCATTTTTGACAATGCAATAAGAACGCTGTAGACCCCTCCATGAAACAGGCTTTGCTCTGCCAGATATGGATTGTAGCCATGTGTCATCACTGTCGCCGTTTCTGTATCGTAGACCGGAAGCTTTGACGCCATGCCGTCTGTTGGTGTAAGTTGATATTTTCCACCAAAAGGCATTAAAATATTGGATGCTCCAATCGTTGAGTCGAATTGCTCCACAAGCCCTTTATTGCATGCCGTATTAATATCGCTAAGCAATGCGCCCATAATATCTTCTATGTCAGTATTTGTATTGTTTTCACCTTTAAAATAATTTATTGATTGCGATTCATTAACAGAAATATTTATTTGCCTGTTCGCTCCGTTGGTATCTAAAAACGCACGGCTGATATTTACAATTTCCTGTCCTCTCCAAAATATTTTTAATCTGTCAGAATCGGTAACCTGCGCAACGATAGTGGCTTCAATATTTTCTTCATGTGCCAAATCCATAAACGCTTTGGCATTATTTTTATCCAGCAGCACCGCCATGCGTTCCTGCGATTCGCTGATGGCAATCTCTGTACCATCCAGACCTTCATATTTTTTAGGTACTCTGTCTAAGAATATATCAAGGCTTTCGGCAAGTTCTCCTATTGCTACAGATACACCGCCCGCGCCAAAGTCATTGCATTTTTTAATCATTCGGGCAGCTTTCGAATTCCTAAATAACCTCTGCAATTTTCTCTCCTCAACAGGATTGCCCTTCTGCACTTCTGAACCGCTCTTTTTTACGGACACATCCGTATGCGCTTTTGAACTCCCTACAGCTCCGCCTATTCCGTCTCGGCCGGTTCTACCGCCTAAAAGAATAATGATATCTCCATTCTTTGGTGCAAGGCGTCTAATATTTTTCGCTTTTGCCGCAGCAATAACGGCGCCCACCTCCATACGCTTTGCTAAAAATCCTTCATGATAATATTCTTTGACCTGACCCGTTGCCAAACCTATCTGATTTCCGTAGGATGAAAACCCTGCAGCTGCTTCTGTCGTTATCTTTATCTGTGGGAGCTTTCCTTTTATCGTTTTTTCCATATCTTGTGTGCAATCGGCACAGCCTGTCACTCTCATTGCCTGATATACATAGCTTCGCCCTGAAAGAGGATCACGAATTGCTCCGCCAAGACAAGTTGCGGCTCCACCAAAAGGCTCTATTTCGGTTGGATGATTATGTGTTTCATTTTTAAACATCACAAGCCAATCTTCCGTTTTGCCGTCTACAACAGCTTTCGTTTTAATAGAGCAGGCATTGATTTCATCTGATTCTTCAATATCATATAAAATACCGTCTTTTTTTGCTTTCTTGGAATAGATTGTTGCAATGTCCATGAGAGAGATTGCTTTATCTCTGCTAATATATAATTGTTGTCTCAATTTTTTATATTGTTCAAAGGCATCTTTAACGGCTTCATTAATATCGCCTTTTTGAAAATCGACATCTATGATATGGGTATTAAATGTTGTATGTCTGCAATGATCTGACCAATACGTATCAAGTACCTTTAACTCTGTTATAGTCGGATTTCTATTTTCTGTAAAGAAATAATCTTTGATTAATAACATATCCTCAATACTCATAGCCAGAGCATATACATCAATCAACTCTTCTAATTCATTTTTGCTTTTATCGGTAAAGCCTTCGATGGTCTTCACCATCTTTGGAGAATCTATCACTTCAGCCAATGTGTTTGGTTTACTTTGAAGCGCTTCCATACTGTCGACCGGATTAATAATATATTTTTTAATGCGATTCACTTCTTTTTCTGTCAACTCGCCGCGCAAAATAAAAATACGTGCATTTTTTATAACCACATTTTCTGCTTTAGTTATAATCTGCACGCACTGCACCGCTGAATCTGCACGTTGGTTGTATTGTCCCGGAAGGTATGATACTGCAAAGGTGGTATCCTTGTAGTCGGTTTTCACCTCTTCTTCATAAACCGTGTCAGTATTTGCTTCCGCGAAAACCGTATAAAGAACGGTTCGGAATTGTTCTTCACTCAACCCTTCAATGTCATAACGATTTAATATTCTCAAACCTTTTAAATGGCTAATTTTCAAATGATTTTTTATTGCTGAATAATAAGTTTTTGCTTCAGCATTATACTCGGTTTTTTTTTCAACAAAAATTCTTTTAACTTGTGACATGCTCTAATCCCCGAATTCATATTTACACACCATATTGTATAAAATAACAAGAATTTTTGCAATAAAAAACCCGATATAAATCGGGTTAAACGTTATTATTTTTATTTCTTGATTTATTTATGGGCACAACCGCTATCAAAGAGGTCTTCATTTGAGAATTTTCATTGCTGCTGGTTATATAAACCTCACTTGTCATCTCGCTCGTTTCAAAATAATCTTTAACAACACCTACGATATCTGTTTTAATCATCTCCAAAACTTCATTGGATACATTTATTCTATCCGAGATTAAAATATTTCTTAGTCTTTCTTTAGCAATTTCTTTACTATCTTCATTCTTAAATTTTACTTTTGCTGCCATCATCTACCTCCCGCCTCCGCTAATTGCTTCTGCCAGACGCATAATAACGGAAGTGTTATCTTTCAAATCTAAAAATGGTATATTTTGTCCCATAAGACGCGCAGCAATATTTTTAAACGCTTTTCCCGACATTGACTTTTCATTTGAAGCAATAGGCTCCCCTTTATTTGTACTCACAACAATATCTTTATTATCAGGCACAATACCAATTAACTCGAGCGAAAGGATATCGATAACATCATTAATATCCATCATATCTCCTCTTTTAATCAAATCGGGACGCACCCTGTTGATTAAAAGATAATTATGATAGAGACCATTTGCTTCCAAGAGTCCAATAATTCTGTCTGCATCGCGTACTGCTGATATTTCCGGTGTGGTCACTATAATTGACTGATTTGCCCCGGCAACGGCATTTTTGAATCCATTTTCAATTCCGGCCGGACAATCGACTAAAACATATTCAAAACTCTCCTGAAGATCAAGGCATAATTTTTTCATTTGCAGGGGATTAATGCAGTCTTTATCTTTTGTCTGAGCTGCCGCAAGAAGATAAAGCCCTTCATATCGCTTGTCCTTAATCAACGCTTGTTTAATCCTGCATTTTCCTTCGATAACATCCACTAAATTATAGACAATTCTATTTTCAAGACCCATAACAACATCCAAATTCCGAAGCCCGATATCCGCATCAACAACTACAACGCTTTTCCCCAGCATTGCAAGTGCCGCACCTAAATTAGCTGTTGTTGTCGTCTTGCCTACACCGCCTTTTCCTGAAGTGATTACGATTGTTTTTCCCATGTGTCATCCCCCGCATTTTATTAATTAAAAACAATATATCAGATAAAAAATGCATATTTTGTCCTATTTTGTGTTTTTATAACATGCATATATAAAAAAATCAGTATATTTCTTTTTGTTTATACAGATATTTTTGTTTACATTTTTTTTACTTAAGTATAATTATTTTGCTCGAAAAGAATCTATTTTTAATAATCATTTTTACAAACATTTACAATATTTGTATATTATGATAAAATATTATAAATTGTGATACTTATAAGCAGATAATACACTTGGAGATGAAAAAATGTATGACAACCAATATCTCAGAAGAAAACCTGATATCATGCAAATTGCAAAAAAACGTGTTCTAATAATTATTCCTTCGCATAATCCAAATGAACAGCTATTAGAAACAATATATAATTTGATAAGTAATGGCTTTATAAATATTTTAGTCATTGATGACGGCAGCAAAAGAAGCTGTCAACATTTTTTTAATAAAATCAATCAATACGAAGGCATTACTGTTCTGCGTCATTTCATCAAATTAGGAAACGACAGGGCACTAAAAACCGCACTCAATTATTACATGACCAATAAATTAAATAATATGAAGTATATGGATTGTATTGGCATCTTAACGGTTACAGCTGATAATCGATATTCTACAGAGGATATCTTTCATATGGCATGTGCTTTGGTGCATGACAGACAAGCCATTATACTTGGATGCAGAGATTTTTCTCATTCTGATATTGCATGGCAAAGCAGATGGGCAAACAGATTTGTGTCATCTTTTCTCAGGCTATTATGCGGTCTAAACGTCACCGATTCCCAAACAGCACTGCGTGCTATACCGGATGATCTGATTCCTTATATATTCATAGCTCGCGGAGATGAATTTGAATACGAAACAAACATGCTCCTGGAATGCCAGCAAAAAAATATTGATATTACTGAAATCAAACTGCGTTCATCGCATACAAGTGCTGCAAGAGATAAAATTCATTTTAATCCATTTAAAATATCATTCAAAATGTACATACAATTATTAAAGTTTTTATCATCTTCAATATCCTCTTTCGTTGTCGATATTACTTTTTTCACTTTATCGATGTGGATATTTTCGCCCTTGGATAAGAAATTCAGTATTTTATTGAGTACGATTATAGCCAGAATCCTCTCCTCTTTATATAATTATTTGATCAATAAATACTTTACATTCCGCAAAAAAAATCATACGCAAGGCACATTATTCAGATATTATTCCTTATGTGTTATACAAATGTTTATCTCCTATGCTTTTGTTTATTGGCTCGGCAAAATCATCGGCATCAATTCTACTATCGTAAAAATATTCGTTGATGAAATTTTATTTGTTTTAAGTTTCCAGATTCAAAGAGAATGGGTTTTTAAGTCAAAATAATATAAACAAGACCGCAAAGATATAAAGTAAATAGGAATAAAAAAACAGGGGGTACCCTGTTTTTTTATTTATACGAAGCAATCGCTTAATCCAATACACAAAAAGCCGCTTCGCCCAACCCTTCAATCATAAATCGATATGCGCCTTTAGAAATTGGCAGCGGCGGTGTAAGCGAACCGGATAAAACAAACATACCTTTTTTAATCGGCCCATATAGTTTATTCATCATTTTATTTGCAAAGATAACAGTATTGATCGGATTATCAAGTACCGCATCACTTGTACCTTCAGCAATAACCTCATCATTTAAATATATCTTCCCCTTAAAAGTTGCCAATACATCTTTATTTGGAGTGGAGATAAATTCATTCAAATAAAATACATTGCCTGCTGCTCCTAAATCAGCTGTAACATTAACTACATTTACTGGTTTTATTGTTCTTCTTGTTGGTATTTCAACTGACAGAGCAATTTGTGTATTATTTATAATTTCTTCTTCTGTCGCATCTGCCGAGATGTCACTTAATGCTTTAAAAATAATTTCCAGTTCAACGAGCGAAAGCCCCGGACATTTTGATATGGATAAATCTCCTGAAAAAAAATCTTTGTCAGTAAGCGGAGCAAAAAAAGGCTCCGTCATATTATTGGCTGCCAAAGCCGCCTTACTTGTCAGCCCAACTTTTGCACCGATGATTTTTTCATCTAGTATGCTTATTTTTTTGTCCATTATCATTTTCTGTATTTCGTATGCATCTTCAAACGTTTTGACCGCATCGCCGTCTGACAGATTCTCTGTCAATTCTTGATTTTTGTAAGCCGCGAATAATTTTTCGGCAACTTGTTGGCTTGTCATATGTTTTCCACCTTTCCGTATATAATTTTATATTCAAGAATATATGTTTTTAGTTATCAAGCATTGCATATACATATTCTTTAGCATCAAATTCTCTGAGATCCTCTAATTGTTCTCCAGTACCTACAAACCAGATTGGAAGCTCATATTTCATAATAATCGGTATAATGATACCTCCTTTGCTGCTTCCGTCTAATTTTGATATCACTATACCATCCAGTTTGCATGCTTTCATAAACGCCTCTACCTGACTAAGCGCATTAAGTCCGCTGGTTGCATCGACAGTGATGAATGTATACAAATTCATATCTTTCTTTGCTTTAGATAATACAGTATACATCTTGCCTAGTTCTTGCATTAAATTAATTTTATTTTGCAGTCTGCCTGCAGTATCCACTATAAGCAAGTCTGTATTTTTAGCCAATGCGGATGCGGCCGCATCATATGCTACCGAAGCTGCATCAGCTCCACTGCTGCTCCGTACTATAGGAACATTTATTCTTCTTGCCCAAGTATCCAACTGTTCTACTGCCGCAGCACGAAATGTATCCGCCGCTGCAAGAATAACACTTTTACCATTTTGAGAATATTTATTCGCAATTTTAGCGATTGTTGTTGTTTTGCCGGATCCGTTTACTCCAACAGCCATTAAAATAGCAGGCAGTTCAAGCGATACACTATTTGCATGCGTATCAAGTAACTCTATGAGTACTTCTTTCAAAAGCTCTAAAAGCATATCCGATTTCGTAATTTTTTGTTCTTTGGCTTTCTTTTGCAAATCATCTGTAATTTTTTCTGCACATTCAGCCCCTATATCGCACAATATCAAAGTTTCCAGAATTTCTTCATAGCTCTCATCCGTGATATCGGATCCTGTCATAATATTTTTTAATTTACTTATAAAAGATAATTTTGTTGTTCTAAGAGCACTTTTATAATAATTATCAGCCATTTTGTTCACCTCAGTTAACTTGTTAATTGTAGCGATACAATTTTTGTCGTCCCTTCACTCCCCATACTTGCCCCGTAAAGACAGTCACATATCTCCATCGTTCTTTTTTTATGGGTTATAATAATGAGTTGATTGTCTTTTCTTTGTTCATGAATATATCTTGCAAACAACATAACATTGTTATCATCTAATGCTGCGTCTATTTCATCCAGCACGCAAAAGGGTGCCGGTTTAATTTTTAAAATAGCAAATAACAACGCAATAGAAGTCATCGCTTTTTCGCCGCCTGAAAGCATAGAAATATTTTTTAATTTTTTACCCGGTGGCTGTGCTGATATATCGATTCCCGTATTGAGCAAATCATTTTCGTTTAAAATAACCAGAGTAGCTGTGCCGCCATCAAATAATTTTTTAAAGGACGCTTCGAATTCTTTTTGAATTAATGCAAACTGCTCTTTGAATTGCAGCGCCATATTTTTTTCTATATCTGTTATAACTAATTCAATATCATTTTTAGCATTGATCAAATCATCTCTTTGCGTAGTCAAAAACTCATATCGTTCGGCTACTTCTCTATACTCATCCAATGCTCCTATATTAATATTGCCAAATGATTTGATCGTTCTTTTTATTTCTTCTGCTTTCGAAGTATATTCAGACATATTTTCTATAGGTTTTTTATATTCAGCTGCATTGTTTAACTCTATTTGATACTGCTCAATAATATTACTGCTTATGTATTCAGTCTTCATTTGAATATTATTATGCTTTAAAACAAGCCGATTGATCATATCTTTTAAATCATTTTTTTCTTTGCTTAATTTTATAGCATCTTCATTTTTTTGATTAAACTCTTCTTTTTTTTCATTTCTGAGCAGTAGCAGCGCATCATATCTTTCCTTTAATTCTTGTCTTTGCTTTTCATAATAATTATTGTCATTTTGATAAGCTGAAATATCTTGCTCTAATTGCTGTACTTCACTGGTCAGTGATTGTATTTTTTCTTTATTGCGTATTTCCTGATTTGTATCTTTATCTATGTCAGTTTTGATCGCATTTAATTTATCTTCACTATATTTTATTTTTTCCAATATTTTAATATTGCCGATATTCAGTTCATTTAGTTTTTCATTTTCTATTTTATAATTTTTTTTAATATCTTCAATATCATTATTGATATTTAAGAGTCTCAAAAATTCTTCTTTTTTTTGATTGGTTTCAACAACTTGTTTTTCTGTTTGTGTAATTTGCTCTTGTACAGTCTTTTGTGTTGCCAATAAATTATTATATTTTGCATTACAATCTGCATGCTGCACAGTTAACTCATTAATTTTATTTTGCAAATAAGATACTTCATGATTTATTTTCGCAATTTTATTTTTACTATCCGTTGTTTTAATAATATACTTATCATATTCGCTTTGCAGAGATTCTATTTCATTTTTTATTTCGTCAATACGTTCTTTTCTCTTAAGAGGAGCAATATTATCAGTTTTACTCTCACCGCCAACAATAACTCCTCCCGGCATAAACACCTCTCCGTTCAACGTAACAATTTTATATTTATACTTTGTTATTTTCGCTAATTGTGTTGCTTGAGGGATATCTTTAGTCACAAGTACTCTACCGAGTATATGCTTGATAATTCCGTCGTATAATTTATCATAATCAACAAGTTCTGCTGCCGAGGCTATATAGTAGTTTTTAATACTGTTTTTTTCTTCACTGCTTAAAAAAGACGAACGTATCACTGAGATGGGCATGAATGTTGCTCGCCCCCATTTATTTTTATTAAGCACTCTAATACATTCTGATGCAGATTTTTCGTTATCTACAGCAATATATCGAAATGCTCCGCCCAGCGCTGCGGTAATTGCTTTTATATACTTATTGTCTATATGTATCAATTCTGCAATGACACCATGCACACTTTTTCCCAATTCCTCATTATTTTTTCTCGCTTGCAGCATCTTTTTTACCGCATAGCCATATCCCTGCATATCATCTTCGTTCGCTTTGAGCATAGATAACTGAGACTGCAATACCTTTATTTTCTGCAGTAGATCATTAAGCATCCTTTCATTATGTTCATTTTCTTTTACATAAGTATTTACACCAGCTCTTATATTTTTATATTCTGTTTGTTCTAAATTCAGCTCCGTTTGCTTTGTATGCAAGCTTTCTTCACACTGAGCGATCTCTCTTTGAATATCTTGCAGTTTTTGTTCATATTCTTTGATATTTTCATAATGTTGACAAAGAATATATTCCAAATTTTTATATTCACTTTCTCTATTTATAAAATTATCTTGCATTTCAAAGCTTGTTTGAACTTTTAATTTTTGTATCTCTAGATTATCCTTAAGTATTTCATATTCTTCTTTCATGCTATAGAGAGCATTTTCTATTTCAATTTTTTGTTGGCTAAGGATTCCTATATTATCCGCCAACTTTATGTTTTCTTTATTTAATGATTGAATATATGCTATATTTTGCTCATATTTTACTTTCGACACTTCCCATTTTGTTTTAATACTCTCATTTGTTGTCGAAAATTCATAGATGGCCTCATTGATTTCATTTAACTGCAAATCATAATCGGCTATCAAATTTTTAAGATCTATCGATGATTTTTCGGCAATGGAAAAACTTTTTTCTAAAAGAATAAAATCATTTTCCAATATCTCTTTATCTATTGTATATTTTTTTAATTCTGCTGCATATTCTTCAATTTTATGAGCAAATATATTTAATTCTTTCTCTTTTAGCTCGTCACGCAGCGAAAGATATTTTTTTGCTTTTTCTACTTGTCGTTTTAATGGATCAATACGTTTTTGCAGTTCACATATGATATCTTCTATTCTGTCTAAATTCAACTGTGTTTTTTCAAGTTTACGCTGAGCATCTGCTTTTTTTGTTTTGTATTTTACAATCCCCACCGCTTCTTCAATTAAAAGACGTCTGCTTTGCGGACTTCCGTCAATAATATCTTGAATTTGCCCTTGCCCTATTAGCGAATACCCCTCACGGCCAAGACCGGTATCCATAAAAAGCTGTTGAATATCTTTTAGTCTGCAAAGCGTTTTATTAATGAAATATTGGCTTTCACCCGAACGAAATAATCTTCTGGTAATATTTATCTCATCATATTCGATTGGAAGTATTTTATTTGTATTGTCAATGAGCAAACTCACCTGTGCGTATCCCAAAGGCCTCTTTTCTACTGTACCGTTAAAAATAACATCTTCCATTTTATCACCGCGCAGATATTTCACTCTTTGCTCTCCCAAAACCCATTTTATAGCATCTGCCACATTGCTTTTCCCGCTTCCGTTTGGTCCCACCACAGCAGTAATATTACCGGTAAAATCTATTTGTGTTTTTTTTGCAAATGACTTGAATCCAATAATTTCTATTTGCTTTAAATACATGCATGCTCCTTAATTTGTTTATAGCTATAACGAATTCAGTATTATAAAATCCCCATATTTTCAAGTGCTTTTTTTGCTGCTCTTTTTTCAGCTTCTTTTTTACTGCTTGCACTTCCCGTTACCACTAACGTATCACCTATATACAATTCTACCACAAAAATTAATTTATGGCTTTCACCTTTTATTTCTTTTAAGTTATATCTAGGTAATGGTTGCTGTCGTTTTTGCAAATATTCCTGCAAATATGATTTATGATTTACATAAATTTCTTGACTTTGTAAATTATCAAGTTCTTTTAAAAATATCGCTTCTATGACTTTATAGGTAGTAAGGTATCCGCCGTCAATATAGACTGCCCCCATAACCGCTTCAAAGCAATCAGCTAAATTTGACAGCCTCATTCTGCCGCCGGTATTTTCTTCACCGCTACTTAAATAAATATATCGATCAATATCTATTTCAAGTGCTTTTCCTCCAAACATATTTTTATTAACAAGAGCGCTGCGCATTTTACTAAGCTTGCCTTCATCAATATCTTCATATGCATTATAGAGCATATCACTTATAATCAACGCCAAAACAACATCTCCCAAAAATTCCAGACGTTGATTATCGTAATTCATATTATGTTCATAATTATAGGAAGGATGTGTCAATGCTTTTTCTAAAAGTGATTCATTTTTAAAAATATAATTTATCTTTTTATACATTTCATCGTATTTACTCATTTTTACGATAAAGTCTCCTCTAAAAAAATAAAAGTTCTAAGGAACTTTTATTATATTATCATGTAGCAATATTTTATTAATAATCTTAATTCCCGCATACGATCCCAAATAGTGACATTATTAATTTTATTTTTTATTTTCGATATATTCAACAATATTTCCAACTGTTTTTATGTCTTTAATATCATCTTCGTCTATCTCTACTCCGAATTCATCTTCAAAGGCCAAAACAAGTTCCAGTAAGTCTATGGAATCCGCTCCCAGATCATCAATAAATGATGTACTCACAGAGAGTTTGCTTTGTTCAACTTCTAATTGTTCCGAAATAATCTTTTTTACCTTTTGTAACATTGTGATTGCCTCCGTTAAATATAATACGTTTACTATCTTATATATTATCATTTTTTTCAATAATTATTTCAATAATATTAGATAAAATTTCATTTTTTCCATAATGATATCCGGCTATAATCGCATTTTTAAAAGCTGTGCTGTTACTGCTGCCATGTGCCTTGATTACATTTGCATGAATCCCAAGCAAAGGGGATCCTCCATAAGCTGTGTAATCATAACGCATCGCAAATTCTTTTAAAGGCTTCTTAATAATAGCTCCCGCTGCTTTTGTAGCAGTATTTTGGTAAATAATTTCTTTAATACCCCCAAGAAAGACTTCTGCCGTTCCTTCAATACTTTTTAAAAGTAAATTCCCGGAAAATCCATCGGTTACAATAACATCACACAATCCTTTTAAAACATCTCTTCCTTCTATATTGCCCATGAAATTAAGCCCGGAATTTTTTAGCAGGCTAAATGTTTCTTGCATGAGAGCGTTGCCTTTTTTATCTTCGGTACCAATGTTTAATAATCCGATTCTTGGAAAAGAAATATCATACATTTTTTTCATATAGACGCTGCCCATCAAAGCAAATTGATCCAAATATTCTGCTTTACAATCAGCATTGGCACCCGCATCTAAAAGCATTGTCATCCTGCCAAGCGTGTTTGGAAGCAATACTGCAATGGCAGGTCTTTTAATTCCTTTTATTCTTCCGGGATACAACAGAGACCCTGCCAGAAGCGCTCCTGTGCTGCCTGCTGATATAAAAACATTGTTTAAATCTTCCTTTAAAAGATTCAAACCGATTGTGAGTGATGAATTTTTTTTGCGCCTGACGGCAATTGCAGGCTCTTCATTATTCGTAATCACTTCGCCTGCATGAATAATTTCAAATAAATTTTGAGATATATGATTCTTTTTAATAACACCATCAATAATATGTTCATTTCCTACAAGGATTATCTTTTCTTTTAATTCTTCTGCTGCCTTCACAGCGCCTAAAACAATTTGTTCAGGTGCATTATCTCCACCCATTGCATCTACGATTAATTTCATAACCGCCTCCACTCATATATAAATATATTAACTGAATTTATAAAATTTATCAATAATACAAATAGAGTTAAGCTATTGTAAACAAAACAAAAGCAGAGAAATTTTGCTCTGCTTCTGCGTTTTTATTGCTCAATTTTTAGTACTTCTACGTTATTATATGTGCCACATTTTTTGCACACTCTGTGTGGAAGTTTTGTCTCACCGCACTTAGGACATGTGCTCAGTGCAGGAGTATCAAGTTTATAATTTGCTCTTCGCATTCTTTTTCTTGATTTACTGGTTCTACTTTTAGGTACTGCCATTTCTTACACCTCCTTGTCTTGCTTAGAAAGTAGTATTTTAAGTTTATCAAAATGCGGATTTGACATAGCATTTTCACAATTGCATGTGTGTTCATTTTTGTCAATACCGCAAACAGCACACAGCCCGAGACAATCTTCTTTACACAAATTTTTTACCGGTGCTTTAAGAATCATCAACTCTTTGGCTATTTGAATACTGTCCACAATCGCTTGCGGATACAGCCCTCCAAGCTGCTCGATCGTATACTCTTCTTTAAATTTTAATTTCTGATCTGTTTTATATTCTTTTAAACATCTGGAACAAGTATTAATTGTGCTGTACACAATATCTAATTCTATCTTTAATAATCCATGTTTAAAAACTGCGCTTGTACGAAGCTTGATTGGTGTAAGAACCTTGACATCCTCATATATATTAAACCCATCAACTTCCTCTGTTCCGATTATTTCTTCAGTTTCGTTTTTTATAAGTAATGAAACATCAATAATCATTTTAAACTCCCTTACAAGCCGTGCACTATATTATACAAATATATTAAAACAAAGTCAATAAATTTTATACTTCGATGATTTCTTTTGTATCAAGAGCAATCATTAATTCTTCATCAGTCGGAATTAACAATATCGCAACTTTAGAATCTTTAGTACAAATATATGTTTCTTTTCCTCTGACATCATTTGCCTTACTGTCCAGTTTAATACCCATAAATTCAAGATTTTCAAGGCATGCTGCTCGTATTGTTTTGGAATTTTCACCAATACCTGCCGTAAATACTACTGCATCTACACCACCCATCGCAGCTGCATATTGAGCCACTGTACAACGAACACGATATGTGAAAATCTTCAGTGCAAGTTCCGCTCTTTTATTGCCTTCATTGGCAGCTGTTTCTACATCTCTAAAATCGCTGCTCACTCCACTGACACCTAAAACACCTGATTTTTTATTTAAGATGTTATCTATTTCTTTTACGGTCAAATTTTCTTCTTTCATTAAAAAAGTAACAATGGCCGGATCGATCGTGCCGCAACGCGTGCCCATTTCTAACCCATCCAGTGGCGTAAAGCCCATAGATGTTTCCACGCTTTCACCCCCATCTACCGCCGCTATTGAGCTGCCATTGCCTAAGTGACAAGTAATAATCTTAAGTTCTTTTATATCTTTATTTAACATCGCTGCCGCTCTTGAAGCAACATAACGGTGACTTGTGCCATGAAACCCATATTTTCTCACGCCATATTTTTCATAGTATTCATACGGGATCGGATAAATATATGCATATGCAGGCATGGTTTGATGGAATGCCGTATCAAAAACCCCCACCATTGGCACATTTGGCAAAATTGCTTTGCACGCTTCGATACCCATTAAATTTGGCGGATTGTGCAGAGGTGCGAGCTGAATACAATCTTTAAGTGCTTGTACCACTTCGTCTGTCAGCATCACACTCGATGCAAATTTCTCACCTGCATGAACGACTCTGTGCCCTACGGCAGTAATTTCACTCATATTAGAGATAACGCCACAAACCGGATCAATTAATGCATTCATCAAAATTTTTAATGCATCTTTATGATCCTTCATCGGCTGTTCAAATACAGCATTTTCTTTGCCTGTTGGCTTATGTGTTAAAATGGACCCTTCAATACCGATACGTTCTGCAAGCCCTTTAGCCAACACTGATTGGTCTTCCATATCAAATAATTGATATTTCAAAGAAGAACTTCCGCAGTTAATTACTAAAATTTTCAAAAAATTATCCTCCAATTGCTCAATTCGAATTTTTTCACCATAACATTATATATTACACATTTTTTATTTTCAACAATTAAATTAGTTTACTGAAAACATCTGTTAGTTCATTATAAAATCATATATAATAGCATTATCACTATACAGGTAAGGTAATTAAAATGAAAGCTGTAGGTATTGTAGCTGAATATAATCCCTTTCATAACGGACATTATTATCACTTAAGCCAAAGCAAAAAAGTATCCGGCGCAGATGTTGCTATCTGCGTTATAAGCGGAGATTTTGTGCAGCGAGGCGAGCCTGCAATGATTGATAAATTCACTCGAACCCAAATGGCACTTAAAGGCGGTGCCGATCTAATAATTATGCTGCCTTTTGCTTACAGCTGTCAGAGTGCCGAAATCTTTGCATACGGCGCTGTCTATCTTTTAAATAAACTGGCTTGCGGTGTTATTTCATTCGGCTGTGAAAATGATGATATCAAAACACTATATAAAGCTGCAAAGATAGTATCTGAAGAAAACGAAGATTTTAAAACTATATTAAAAAAACATTTATCCTCAGGACGTTCATTTGCAAAATCAAGACAACTGACTGTCGAACAAATGGTGCCTGAATCAGTTGATTTATTAGGCAGCCCCAATAATATTTTGGCTATAGAATATATAAAACAAATTATTTCCAACAATTACCCAATCACACCCCTTGCCATTAGGCGCTGCGGTTCAAATCATAATACAAAAGAAACAGACGAAACTTATGCTTCTGCATCTTATATCAGAGAAATGATAAAAAATAAAGACAGTGCAACAAAAAAATATGTTCCTTCTTTTGTTTATGATTTTATTAAATGCCGGCCACTGAATGAACTTGAAAATTACAAAGGCATTCTTTATCAAAATTTATTGATAAAATCAATAGAACAGTTATGCTCTTACCCGGATGTATCAGAAGACCTTGCAAACAGGTTATTTAATAATTTTAAAGATTTTTTGCCATTAGCGAAATATATTGATTGTGTATATAATAAGCACCACACAAAAAGCAGAATAAGCAGATCGCTGTGTCATATACTAACTGATTTTAATATTCCATATGATACCATAAAAAAATATCCGGTTCCATATGTCCGGATATTGGGTTTTAACGAAAAGGGAAAACAATATCTCCATTCTATCAAGGATAACGAAAATTTTATATCGAATGTTTACGATTATTATAAGCATTGCAATGGATATGCCAAACAAATTTTCGACTATGACTTAACAGCATCCGATGTTTTCCAATTGAATTTTCATAGTGGTAAAGGAATCGATTATAGGACTGCTCCAATTTATTATAAATAGCTTCTATTATCATCACCTTAAATTTTATAGCATAAAAATTTATTATTAAAATAAAATTGAGGTGAACATGAAAAAATCAAAACTATCAAGACTTATCATATGCAGTATTTTTTTGTTACTTTTGATTTGTTGTTTTAAATATCCGATTGAGACTTATGAAAGCGCAAAATACTCCTTTTTATTATGGCTCAATAAACTTGCTCCTTTTTTGTTTATTTTTTTTATTTTGAATTCTATTCTTATTCGATTTGGCATTATTAATTTATTTAAGCCTTTATTTTATCCTTTATCCAAATTATATTCCGTATCGCCTATCTCACTGTTTGCCGTTTTAGCAGGATATTTAGGCGGCCAGCCGACAGGTATTAAAATAGCGGCCGATTTATACCTTCAAGATAAAATCACACGTCAAGACGCCCTTAGCATAACAACATTTTGTTCCATTACTTCCCCTGCATTTATGTTAAGCAGCATCGGTATATTATTTTATAACGATAACACGGTTGGCATCATTTTAATAATATCCTCAATTCTTTCAGCATTAATTACCGGTCTTTTATTTGCCGATCAAACCAAGCCCTTGCAAATACCTTTAACGCAACCTGCCCAAGCTGAGAAAATCAATTTCACGAAGATATTTATTACCTCTGTAACCGACAGCACATATACCGTTTTACTTGTAGGAAGCTATATTGTTTTTTTTGGAATATGCGTTGGTGTGTTAAATACTGCCGGAGTATTCGACACAGTTGATATTTTTATAAATACACTGGGCTTTCATTTGCCTGAAGGCGTGCTTACGAGCCTTCTTTGGGGATTTTTTGAGATAACAGGAGGATGTGATAAAATATTTATGCTCAATATCACTCTTATACCAAAAATAATTTTGACTTCTATGATATTAAACTGGGGCGGACTAAGTGTACACGCACAATGCATTTCCTTTCTGGACAATGCCAATTTAAATAAAACACCTTATTTAAAAGCAAAATCAGTACAACCTTTTATCGCTGCACTGATTAGTTATACAATATGTATATTAATATATTAAGAATTCTTTCTTTTGATACTTTTTAACTGACTCCTGTTTTCTTCTAATATATCATTAATTCTTTTAAGCTCATCCTGGACTTTTTTCAATACGCTTTCAGCATATTCGGCACTTCCTCCGACAAGTTCTTTGGCATTCGTTTCTGCCTTTGTAAGTATTTTTTTCCCTTTTTCTTCACTTTCTTTTATTGTCTGCTCTGCCTGATTATATGCATTTTTAGCTACTTCATCACTGTCTATTAATTCTCTTTGTTTTTTTACTGCATTTTCAATAAGTGCTTTTGCTTTCGTTTGAGCAGCAGTTATAATTCTGCTCTCTTCCTGTTTTACTCTGCGTGCTTCAAGCACTTCTTCGGGCAATCTCATGCGAATTTCATCAATGATATCCATGATATCATCAGGATTAATCATTATTTTTTTATTAGACAGCGGTACGGTATTACTTCTTCTTACTATTTCTTCTAATTCATCTATTAATTCCACTACTTTCATTTCTGCCGCCTCCATTTCTCTAAAATAGCTTCTTTAACGTGCGGGGGTACAAGATCTGTTATATCTCCTCCATAAAATGCTACTTCTTTAATAATGCTTGAACTTATAAACGAATAATCTTCTGCCGATACCAAAAGAAGTGTTTCTATATCAGGCTCCAATCTTTTATTTATCAAAGCCATTTGCACTTCTGTCTCAAAATCGGTCACAGCTCGCAGACCTTTAAAAATTGCTTTTGCATCTACTTTTTTACAAAAATCAACTAATAGACCATTATATGCGACAACTTCAATATTATTACTACCTTCAATTGACTTTTGAATAAAGCTTACTTTTTCAGAAGCAGTAAACATATACTTCTTTCTATTATTAATCAAAACGGCTACATATAATTTGTCTACTAAGCTTGATGCTCTGTGAATAATATCTAAGTGACCGTTTGTTATCGGATCAAAACTTCCCGGATAGACTGCTGTGTTCATTTATATGTCCTTTCATATATGCTTACCATTGTACCTGAATATTTTTTTTGTTTTACTAATATTAATTTTTTGCCTTCATTTAAAATAATATTATAATCATGTTCTATAATTAATAAACCTTCATCATTTAAACTATTCGCATCTTCAACTTTTAACACAATATCATGAATTCCATCCATTGCATAGGGCGGATCTGCAAATATTATATCAAATTTAGAGTTATTTTGCCTAATAAAATAAAAAAAGTTTTCTTTTCTTATAAAACTTTTTAATTCAAAATCAATATTTTTTACATTTTTTTTAATCATTTGAATACTTGCGGCATTGATATCTAAAAAAATACTTTTTTGCGCTCCTCTGCTCAATGCTTCTATCCCCATTGCTCCACTGCCCGCAAAAGCATCCAAAAAAACGCTGTCATAAATATGAGGTGCAATCATATTAAAAATGGCAGCCCGAACTTTTGCACCTGTTGGGCGAACATCATTATTTTTTAGCGTAAATATTTTTCTGCCTTTTGCGCTTCCGCCTAAAATCCTCATACTACTACCTATGACTGTTAATTTTTAAGATTTTCATATTGATTGCTATAAAATATTTCTAATATTTTATTAATCATTTCATCATATTTTTTATTCGAGTATACCATATCTACCGCTTCTTTTGCATCAAATAGCATCTGCGGCTGATTATATATATCTGCATATTCAAAATTAAACATTCCATGTTGCCTGTATCCAAATATTTCTCCGGGACCTCTTAACTCTAAATCCTGCTTCGCGATCTCAAAACCATCAAATGTATTTTTTAATACACTGATACGCCTTTTGACCATGTCTGAAGAATAATCTGTCAGCAAAATACATTCTGACTGAATATTGCCTCTACCTACGCGGCCACGCAATTGATGAAGCTGGCTCAGTCCAAATCTTTCGGCATTATTGATGATAATCAAAGTCGCATCTCTCACATCAATACCAACTTCTATAACTGTTGTTGCCACTAAGACACTGATTTGTTTGTTTGAAAACTGTTCTATAATCTTATCCTTTTCCTGTATACTCATATCGCCATGCAAACACCCTATTTGTATTGTATCGCTTAAATTTCTTTCTAAATCTTCAATTTGTTCGTGTAAAGAAAAAATATCTTTATCTTCATCTCTATAAATCGTAGCACAAACAATATAACATTGCTGTCTTTCTTTTACTTTTCTTTCTATATATTTATATAATTTTGGCTGACTTGAGAAGCTCGTAATATAAGTTGAAACAGGCTTTCTGCCAGGCGGCATCATATCAATTATGCTGATATCCATATTCGCATACATGACCAAAGATAATGTTCTGGGTATAGGTGTTGCGCTCATCATGAGAACATGCGGGTTTTTACCCTTATTTGCTAATTTCACTCTTTGTGCCACTCCAAATTTATGCTGTTCGTCTGTGGCTATTAAGGCTAAATCACGATATAAAATATCTTCGGAAAACAAAGCGTGTGTACCAATCGCGATCACTTTGTCTTCTTCTCTCAGAATTATTTTTATCTTCTCTCTTTCAGCGCTTTTAAGCGATGAGGTCAGTAAAACAATCTTTACATTAAATTTTTTGGCAAAAATGGCAATATTTTCATAATGTTGTTTCGCAAGTACTTCGGTAGGTGCAAGCATTAAAGCCTGATAGCCGCTTACCGCCGCACTTAAAAGTGCAAAAAAAGCTACAATAGTTTTACCACATCCCACATCACCTTGTATAAGGCGACTCATCACATGCTTTTCCTGACTGATGTCAGCAAGAATATCATGAATTGCATTTATTTGTGCAACAGTTAATTTAAAATTTAAACATTGCTTGAATTCGCTAAAAATATTATCTTTAATGATATAATTATTTTTTTGCCTCGTACGTTCTTTTTTTTCTGCAGATAGATAGAGCATAGCTGAAAATACTTCATCAAATGCCAGCCTGTCTTTGGCTCTCTTTATATCCTGAATATTTTTAGGAAAATGCAGAGAATACAGTGCATCTTTTATCTTCATTAAATTAAACTGATATAAAATATCAATTGCTAAAATATCGATTAAATAATTACCATATTGTTCAAATGCTTTTTTTTGGATTTGATGCATTATATTCTGTGCTATATTCGTGCTGCTTAATTTATATTGGGGAAATATCTGTAATTTTGAAGATAAGTCAGAAAGCCGGCTGATTGATATCGGATTTATTATCTTAAAAATTTTTTCTTCAATAATAATTTTCCCATATATATAGTAATCTTCATTTATTATAAATTTATCTTTATGATACGGAGCATTGAAAAAAATGATTTCCCCATTCAAATGATTGCTTTTTGCCTTAAGCTTGGTAATGCTTTTGCTTTTACTTAAAAATCTTAAACTTGGTTTCTCTAAAACCGTAATAATAATACCTGCATAAGCATTGTTTTCAACATCTTCAATATCACTGACTTTTCTGCGATCATTATAACCTTTTGGAATATACATAAACAGATCATAAAGAGAAAAAATGCCCAGTTGATTCAAGGCAGTTTTTCTCTTTATGGCTATCCCTTTTACATTTATTAATTCAACATTTTCAATGTCAAAATAAAATAACATAATTTATTCAACCGAGATAATATAATAATAAAGCGGTTGCCCTCCGTATTGTAACACGACATCTATACTACTATAGATTTTTTCGAGTTTTTTATGAAGTTTTTGAGCGTCTTTTTGCGAGATATCTTCTCCGTAATAAACATAAATAAGCTCTGTATCATCATCTGCCATTTTTTCAACTAAATCAATTGCTGTTTTTTCCGGGGAATTTGATACCGCTACAATCCCTTCTTTGTCATTTAAGCCTATAATGTTTCCTTTTTTAATTGTTTTATCTCCTATATTCGTATCTCTGACCGCAAAAGTAATCTGCCCTGTTTTAACAGCTTGGATCGCTGCATTTAAATTAACCAAATTTTCTTCATTGTCAGCATCTTCTGCAAAAGCCAAGATTGCGGATATGCCTTGCGGAATTGTTTTCGTCGGAATTACTTCGATATGTTCAGCCGATATATCTTTAGCTTGATTAGCAGCTAAAATAATATTTTTATTATTAGGAAGCAGATAAATAACATCTGCATTCATAAGATTGATTTCGTCCAAAAAATCCTGCGTGCTCGGATTCATGGTTTGCCCGCCTTTGATAATGTTTACAATTCCCAAATCTTCAAATACTTTATCTATGCCTTCGCCGCTTGAAACAGCTACAAATGCATATTTTGATCTTTTTTCCGGTTTTTTCTTTAAATAAGTACTTTCATCTATTAATATATTTTCATGCTGCAGTTTCATGTTTTCTATCTTTATGTCGATAAGTTCTCCATAAGCAAGTCCGTAAGTAATTACCTTGCCCGGCTCGTTTGTATGAATGTGTACTTTAATAACGTTATCATCACCGATTACCAGCATGCTGTCTCCCAAGAGCGATAACTTTGTTCTGAGCGTTGGAGCTTTATTTGAATCTCCTTGAATCATCACTTCTGTGCAATACATAAATTTTATATCTTGAGGATGTATGGTATCGGTCATTTTCATTGTTCCTTTTGCTTGTGTAAAATCAATCTCAGATAATTTTTCTCCTCTCATTGCCGCCAAAAATCCCTTATAAATATAAATCAGACCCATTCCTCCCGCATCAACAACGCCAGCTTCCTTTAAAACAGGAAGCATATCGGGTGTTTTATTTAAAATGACTGTACCGTGAGCAATAATATCTTCCAAAAATTGCTCTATATCCTCATATTTTTCAAAGTTAGAAGTCGCAAAAAATGCCATTTCTCTGGCTATCGTTAAAATAGTGCCTTCCGTAGGTTTTATGACTGCTTTATACGCCATATCAGAAGACGCTTTCAGGCACGCAGCAAATTGCGTAATACTAAGGGTGTTACGATCTTTGCATCCTTCGTAAAAGCCTCTGAAAAGTTGCGATAAAATAACTCCGGAGTTTCCCCTTGCTCCCATTAAAGAGCCGGAAGACATCATTTTCGCTATTGTTTTTACATTATTTTCTTCTACATTTTGCACGTTTTTAGCCGCATAACTTAATGTAAGCGACATATTTGTTCCCGTATCTCCATCTGGCACGGGAAAAACATTCAGGCTGTTTACTTCTTCCTTATTTTCCTCTAAATATGCTGCCGCATATAAAACAGCCTCTTTTAATGTTTGTCCGTTAATTATATCCATTATTTCACCTATACGCTATATCGTCTTAAATTCGTACACTTTCTATATATATGTTTATTTTCTTTACTTTAATATCCGTAGCCAGCTCTACATTATATTTCACTTTTTCCACAACATTTTCAGCAACTGTCTGAAGTTTTACTCCAAATTCAAAAATAACATACAAATCTATAATAATACCGTCATTATCTTGTCTTATTTTTACACCTTTAGATCCTTGCTCTCTTTTTAGAAGCTCCACTAAGCCGTAATGTTTTCTTGCCATTCCAACAAGTCCATAACAGTCCATTGCTGCAAGCGCCGCAATTTTAGCTATCATACTTTTAGATATTCTTATGATACCATATCTGTTTTCAGCGTCTATATACATTTAGACCCCTCCTTTGCTCGATATTGTACTTTATTTTTTTATAATTATCAAGTTTTCTTCATCATTTATAATAATAATCATTAAAACAATAAAAAAACATTTGCAATGTTATTGATTGTGGTGTTATAATATTGGTTACTCTATGCTACTACAAGGAGGTATTACCATGGCAAAACAATGTTATGTATGTGAAAAAAAAGCAATTAGCGGTAACGCAGTAAGCCATTCTAATAGACACACACGTCGTATTTGGAAACCTAATTTAAGAAAAGTAAACATAATAGAAGACGGCACACCTAAAAAAGTATATGTATGCACTCGCTGTTTGCGTTCTGATAAGGTTTCTCGTGCTTAAAATTATTTATAAGATAATAACATAAAAACAGGCAAATATTTTAATACTGTCTGTTTTTTGTTTTATTTTATTATTTTTTAAAAAATCTCTTATGTCCTCCGCAAGTTACTAAATAATATATAAAAGGTATTGCCACGGCTATAAGACAAATATACCAAAAACGCTTTGGCAGCGCTAATACCACAAGCACGCCTATAAGTAAAAAATTAAAAACATCAAATGTTTTTTTTGCCATCTGTATCACATCCAAACAATTTAAATAATCTCTTTTAAACCATAGTATTAAATTGTTTTTCAATATGTTCATTATTTAATAGAATTTAAAATAATTTTTCCCGAACTTATTCACTTAATAATTATCTTGTGTAATGACAATGATTGCCGTACCGGCACCTATACTGATTTCTACCCTGTCTTCCACTGCATAATTGCTCACGCCATATGGATTTTCTTTGGTCATTGCCGCATTGATAAGCGGATAACTCATGCCTTTTAAATAAATACCTTCAATTTTATCCGTATACGGCAATACCGAGATGGTTTTATTTCTTACGCCATCTAGCTGCACATAATCATTCATTAAAAAAACTTCATTGCATTCATTGATAATTTTTGCATTTACCCCACTGTCTATAGCATACTTAAGCAAATAAATATTAACTAAAGAATGATCTGCCCTTGTGCCTAAGACTCCAAATAAAGTGATCTGCTTATAATTATTTTCAATGGCATATTTCATACACAAATATACATCTGTATAATCTTTGCGTTTTTCAAAAGGTATAATTTTTATCTTGTCTTTTAGATTAGCAATCTCTTCTTTCGTAACCGAATCAAAATCCCCAAGTAATACATCGGGAAGGAGACCTATTTTTAATGCAGCTTTTATACCGCCATCCGCACAGATAATAATATCTGCAGGATTTAACTTTAAATAATTTTGATAAAATTCAAAGTCTGTATAACTTCCATTTCCTAAAATGACTGCATTCATTTTTTATAATTCCTTGTATTCAGTAAAATCTCATTTTTAATTGCTATGTAATTTTCGTATCTGCTGCTGCTGATATATCCATCGGCCAGTGCATTTTTTACTGCACAATTAGGCTCGCTATCATGCATGCATGATGCAAATTGACATAAGCCATTGTACTGTTCAAATTCAGCGAAGCAATGCTTTATTTTTTTAAATTTAATTTCATTAATATCGACATTTGCAAAACCAGGTGTATCAACTATATAACTTGTTTCATTTAACACCAGGAGTTCTGTGTGCCGTGTAGTATGCTTCCCTCTTCCGATCTTTTCACTTATATCTCCTGTATTCAAATAAAAAGACGGATTCACGGCATTTATCAAGGTGCTTTTCCCCACCCCCGAAGGACCGGCAAAAACAGTTATATGATCTTGTAATAATTGTTGTAAATTAAAGATGTTTTTTTTGTTTGCACTTGTAAATAATATTTTATAAGGCGTTTTTTTATATATTTCTTTTAAAATATGAATTTTTTCATCACTTGCCAGGTCCGTTTTATTAAAACAAATAATGATATTCAGCTCTTTTGCTTCACATATAGCAGTAAGCTTATCTAGAACCATTAAATTCGGCTCCGGCTTTGTACAAGCCGCCACTAGAATAGCCTGTGATATATTTGCCACGGTTGGGCGGGCTAACACATTTTTTCGAGACAATATTTTCGCAATTACAAAATGCTTATCTACTTGTTCTAAAACGACGTTATCCCCTATTGTCGGAGTTATATTTTGTTTTCTAAAAATACCTTTTACACTACATGTTATATACTTTCCATCTGTAGTTAAAACTGTGTAAAAACCTCCTACACCTTTTGTAATTTTGCCGTACATAATACCTCTCTTTTAGAATGTTATGATACCGGTCTGTGCTTCTGTGTTATCAATATAAATTTTATAATATTGTACTCCCACACCCTTTAAAGGCACAGTAATTACTTCGTTAGATTGATGTGTCTTTTCATACTGAGTATCCGCATTTCCATCTTGGTCCAGTAAATCAACCCGCACATTAACATTGTGTACATCTCCGCTCACTAAATCTGAAAGCTTGATTGTAATATTTTTAGTAACAATTTTTCCTTTGCTTACAGTAATCGTAACACCTTGTGTTTTTTCAACAAGCTTATTTGCTTCCGGATCCTGACTTGTAACCAGCCCTTTTTCATATTTTGTGCTTACTTCATATTTTACACTTGTTATTGTAAGCCCCAGCTTTGTAAGTTCTTCTCTTGCTTCATCTTCTGTTTTACCTATTAAATTAGGCATAATATTTGTTTCTTTCCCTTTGCTTACATACAAAACAACATTACTACCCTCAAGTATTTGTTCATTTGCAGCAGGCGACTGATTATATACGATATTTACATCATATTCATCGTTATATTCTTTATTGACTTCACTTACAATTAAACCTGCGTTTTCAAGCGTACTTTTTGCATTCACTTCATACTGCCCTACAACATCCGGCATCGTAATTGTCTGTGGGCCAAGGCTAATGACAATTTCAATGGGAAGTGATTTTTTTACATATTCTCCAGCCGCAGGACTTTGACTGATAACACAATCAGCATCCACTTCCAGGCTGTTTTGTTCGAGTGTAATTTTATAATCAAGCCCGACCTTATTCAATTCTTCTTCCGCCTGGGATATGCTCATTCCTGTAATATCGGGCACTTCTACTTTTTTATTTCCGCTGAGTCCATAAATTAAGGTTGTCGTTAATATTAATACAATAAATATAACGGAAGCAATAACAACTTTTTTCTTTTCAAAAATCAATAAAGCAATTGATTTTAAATCCCGTTTTGGTTTATTGCTATCCTCATCATCTTTAGGAGCTTCTTCTTCACTTTGCGTTAAAATAATTCTCTCTTCTGACGGTTTTGGTTTGGAATAAGATGATTTTACAGCAATCGCTTTTTCCCTTTTGCCTTCCTCGGGATTCTCCAAACTGGCATACGGATTATTTTTTGCTTTAATAATCGCATTCATAAGCTCCATTGCGTTAGGATATCTTTTTTCCGGTTGCTTCATTGTAAGCTTATTGGCAATATCGGCAACCGCCTGAGGAATATTGGGGGTCACAGTTTCAATTTGAGGCACATGACTTTGAATATGCTGAATCGCAATACTGACAACTGTATCTCCAACATAAGGCAATATTCCTGTTAGCATTTCGTACATCATAATCCCAAGAGAATATAAATCGCTTCTCTCGTCAACAAAACCACCTCGAGCCTGTTCGGGAGAGATATAATGTACACTGCCCATAGCATCCCCGTCTGTAGTTACAGTGGAGCTTGTTACTGCTTTTGCGATACCAAAATCAGTTACTTTGGGAATACCGTCGTCCGACATTAATATATTTTGAGGTTTAATATCTCTATGTATGATATTATTTTTATGTGCAGTATCAAGCGCAGATGCAATCTGTAATACGATTGCAAGAGTTTCTTTCCATGTAAGACATCCTCTTTGCTCAATATACTCTTTTAATGTTTGCCCTTCTACAAGCTCCATGACTATATAATGCAGCCCATCTTCTTCACCAACATCAAAAACATTTACGATATTTGGATGCGTAAGCTTTGCTGCTGCTTGTGCTTCACGTTTGAATTTTTTTAAAAACTGCTCATTATTGACGTATTCTTCTTTTAAAACTTTAATAGCAACAAACCGGTCAAGCAAAGTATCCTGTGCTTTATAGATTACAGCCATACCGCCTATGCCAATTTTTGCTAAAATTCTATATCTATTATTTAGTAATTTGCTACTACCCATTATTTTCTCCTGCATCAAAAACAATTACGGTGATATTATCTGCTCCCCCCGCTTTATTAGCCGCTACAATAAGTTTATCAACTGCAACTTCACAGGTATAATTCAACACTATTTCTTCAATTTCTTTATCCCCTAACATAGAGGTAAGTCCATCGCTGCAAAGAACGATTTTTGCTTCTTTATCTAAAGAAATTTCCTGTATATCTGCGGTTAATTTTTCATTACTTCCCAATGCCTTTAATAATATGTTTCTATTGGGATGAATGGATGCTTCTTCTTTTGTGATTCTTCCTTCATCAACAAGCCTTTGTACAAGAGAATGATCTTTTGTAATCTGCTTTATTCCGGTCGAGTCAGCCATATACAGCCTGCTGTCTCCGATATGAAATACAACCATTTTATTATTACTGACAATGCATGCCGTAATAGTTGTTCCCATCCCTTTTAAAGCACTGTCTTTACTCGACTGCTCTAAGATTTCGTCATTGATGCTTGTAATAATTTCTTCAAGCGAAGATATGTATTCTTCTAATTTACTTCCATCTAACGAAATCAGTTTTTTCCTTAATATATTAAGTGCCGTAGAGGACGCCATACCGCCACCTTTGTGCCCGCCCATACCATCTGCTACCGCACACACAAAAATATCATTCTTACTGTTGAATAATGTCAATACAGCATCTTCATTCTTTTGTCTGACCTTGCCTACATCTGTCCGATATGCTACATCCATACGGGTTAATCCTCCTTATATATACCAGCTTTCAGCTGACCGCATGCAGCATTGATACTGCTCCCTAGGGTTCTCCTAATTGTTGTGTTTACATTGTTTTTTGTAAGTATATCATAGAACTTCTTAATATTCTCTTCACTGCTCTTTTTTATATTTTTATTAGATATATCATTTGCAGGAATTAAATTAACCAAACAATTCAATCCCTTTAATATTTTTATCAATTCCTGTGCATGATAGAGTGTATCATTTATTCCGTCAATTAATGCATATTCAAATGTAATTCTTCTTTTAGTCTTATATACATAATAAAAACAAGCTTTCAATAATTGGTCTAAAGGTATGCGCTTTGCGATTGGCATAATTTTTTCTCTCTGCTGCTGGAATGGATTATGCAAAGAAACCGATAAATTTATGCCCGTATCACTATCAGCTAGGCTATAGATTTTCTCAGCAATACCACATGTTGATAAAGTAATGCTTCTTTTCGATATATTCAAACCGTCTTGATCTGTTATCAATTTTAAAAAATCAATCGTATTCTCATAATTTTCAAGCGGCTCTCCGCTTCCCATCATTACAATATTGCTTATCCTTTGCGCGCTGTCTTTTTGTATTACATAAACTTGAGAGAGCATTTCCCCTGCAGTCAAGTTTCTTTGCAATCCTCCGATTGCAGATGCGCAGAAACTGCAAGCCATATTACACCCTGCTTGTGAAGAAATACATAAACTTACTCCATGCTTATAATGCATTAAAACCGCTTCAATTGCTAAGTTATCTTCTGTCTTCAACAAATATTTAATTGTATTTGTATTTTTTTCTTTTATTTTTTTAATTATTGTTAAATGGCTTACGGTATACTTTTTATTTAATTCTTCTCTAAGTGTTAAAGGCAGGTTGTGCATTAAATCAATACTTTCTACACCTTTATAAACCCATGTATATATTTGATCTGCTCTATAAGCAGGCCAATGATTTTCTTTGGTAATTTTAAAAATATCTTGTTTATTTAATCCCAATAAATTAATCTTCTGATAATTGTTCATCTATATATTTTACACTAAAGTTATTGATTTTGACCAGCTTTTTTTGCAGTTAATTTTTCCTCATTTTACAAATATAAAATCCATCTCCATCAAAAGCATGTGAAAATAATTTAATTTCTCCTTTTTGCAATATATTTAAATGCTCATAGAACGTATTTGGCAGTTTGATATCACATAAACTAAAATCATGATTTTGTGATAGAAATTTTTCTATCTGCAACTCATTTTCCTTTGGATTAATACTGCATGTACAATATAAAAGTATACCTTTGTTTTTTACATATTTAGCAGCATTATTTAAAATTTTACTTTGAATTTTAATTATATTTTCAATGTCTCTTTTTGTTAAGCGAAGTAATATTTCCGGTTTGCGCTTTATAACGCCGAGACCACTGCATGGTGCATCTACAATAACTTTATCAAACCTATTGTCAAATTCTTTTGTATGATTTTCGGCATTATTTTTTTTTACTTGGATATTTTTAACATCATTATACTTAAATACATTTTTCATATAGTCTATTTTATGCTGATGAATATCACAAGCAGTAAGAAAAGCTTGGTCTTCTGTCAGTGATGCAATATGAAGACTTTTCCCGCCTGGGGCGGCACATAAATCAAGCACTTTTTCTTCTTTTTTTGTATCTAAAGCATAGGCACACAGTGCTGCAGAAATATCTTGGACCGTTATTACAGAATTTAAAAACAACGATGAATTCAAGGTGGCATCTGAATCCAAAACCTTAAACACATCCGGTAAAAAAGTTTTTTTACATGATAATTTATCTTTATTTAGACTTAAAAAGGCTTCTTGTGAAGTGCTTTTTAATTGGTTGACCCGAACAAACATTTGTGGATTTTTTTTAAAATCTTCTATCCACTGATTTAAAAATTTTTTATCGTAAAATTCACTCATATAGTCCGTCAGCCATAAAGGCATCAGACTAATATCGTCTTTATCTAAATTAATCACCGACTTTTGTCTGCCTGCATTTCTAAGCACAGCATTGACAAAAGCGCCTGATTTATTTGATACATAAAATTTAGCAATATTCACACAGTCGTTTACAACAGCATAAGCAGGAACTCTATCCATATAATATAATTGATAAATCCCTGCTTTTAATAATACTGATATTTCCGGTTTTATTTTGTCGTACTCTACCGATGAAAGTTTTTTAATGATATCCGTTAAATAGATATCATTTTTAATGGTGCCGAATATGATATTGGTTGCCAAAGCTTTATCTTCTTCTTTTTTTAATGCTTTAAAATGTTTTTTTATCGACAAATTACTATAGGCATTATTATAATATATATCATAAAGCACTTTATAAGATATATTTCTGGCAACACTTATCGACTGATTAATTGTCTTCATTAATCTCGGCTGCCTCGCAACACAATCAGTCTGAATAATTGAAGCAATGTAACAAGCAATGCAGCTACATAAGTCATTGCAGCAGCATTTAAAACTTTCTTCACTCCCTGAACATCTTCTCCATCTCCAATAGCAACTGCCTCTATCTGCTCAACCGCTCTTCTGCTGGCGTTGAATTCTACCGGCAAAGTGATAAGCTGGAATATAACAGCAAAACTGAAAAGAAAAATCCCGATATTCATAAGCGTAATGCCACTGCTGCCGCTGAAAAAGAGTCCGATTAAAAAAATAATCCAAGAAGCATTGGTTGCTATATTGACTACAGGAACAATAGAATTCCGAATAACTAAAGGAGAATATTTTGTAGCATGCTGGATTGCGTGGCCCGCTTCATGAGCTGCAATACCAATAGCGGCAATGCTTGTAGAGCCGTATACTCCCTCAGATAATCTCAAAACCTGATCTCTCGGATCATAATGATCGGTTAAATTCCCTCTGATATGTTCCGTTCTTACATGCTGCAACCCTGCTGAATCAAGTATTCTTCTGGCTGCCTCATTTCCTGTGATATTTTTCGAATTACCTATTTTACTAAATTTATTATATGTGGTTCTTACTTTAATACTTGCGTAAAGACTTATAATAAGCCCTGGTATTAATATAAAAAATGAGCCGTACCAAAGCATAGATATTCCTCCTTAATGAATTTTTTATTGTAGGATAATGTCCTCTTTTATATTATATCCAATGATAAATGGTATATCATCTAAGATTTTTTTACCTTCTAATTGCATCTTAGTAAACCTTAAGGCTCCATCTTTTGTTTTAACAATAAATCCATTTTTCTTATCAAAATAAACAATTTCACCGGCTTTATTATTAAAATCTTTATCAATAATCTCACATTGGTATATTTTTAAAATTTTATTGTTTATATAGCATCTTGCTGTGGGTTGCGGGCTTAATCCTCTTATTTTATTATAGATATTTTGCCCTTCATCGTTAAAATCTATAAATAATTCCCCTTTTGATATTTTGGATGCTATGCTCGCCTTGCTATCATCCTGCTTTTGGGAAGCTGCTAAATACCCCTCTACATCCTCTAAAAACTTTACAATGAGTTCGGATCCGAGTTCTGATAATTTGTCATGGAGTATCCCGGCCGTCATGGCACTCTCAATTTGTATTTCTTTTTGCAGGATAATATCACCTGTATCCATGCCTTTATCCATTTTCATGATCGTAATGCCGCTTTTATCCAACCCATTCATAATAGCCCTGTTAATAGGCGCTGCTCCTCTTAGCGCCGGAAGCAACGACGCATGTATGTTGACACATCCATAGGCAGGAATATTCAATATTTCTTCTTTTAAAATTTGTCCATAAGCTGCGGTTATTAAAAGTTCCGGCTTATAACATTTTATATGTTGTATGCTTTCGGAAGAATTAATATTTTTAGGTTGAAAAAGTTCTATATTATATTCTAAAGCCATCTCTTTGATAGGCGAAACAATTACTTTATTACCTCTTGCGTTTACTTTATCCGGCTGCGTAATAATTAAATCTACTTTTTGACCCGTCCCCAAAATTGCTTTTAGTGGCTCTACTGCAAAGTCCGGTGTTGCCGCATAAATAATTTTCATGAAAACCCACCCTTTTCTTTAATACTACTGTTCAGTTTCTTCCATTTCTTTACAGTCATTATCATAAAGTACCGGCTGCGAATAATCAGCCTTCTGAATATATAAAATTCCGTCAAGATGATCGATCTCATGACAAAATGCCCTTGCTAGATGGCCTGTTGCTTCTATCGTTATAGTTTGGCCGTCTTCATCGAGTGCTTCTACCTTAACATTTAACGGCCTTTTGACAGACATGTGCTTACCCGGCACGCTTAGGCAGCCTTCGTAGGCCGCTTCCTCACCGTCACTGCTAATAATTTTAGGATTTATTAATCTATATAATTTATCTTCATATTGAATTACAACTAATCTTTTTAAAATGCCTACCTGAACAGCCGCTAAACCCATTCCTTTATTTGCATGCATTGTCTCTGCCATATCATCTAATATTTGCTTTACTCTGTCTGTAATTTCAGTTACATATTTTGATTTTTTATATAAAATCTGATCTTCTTGTGTTCTTATAAATCTTTGTGCCATATCTGTTATACTCCTGCGTTTTTCTGCATATATGAATGTATATTATTTTTATTAATTATATTATTATATACTAATTTCATTATTTTTTTAACATTTTTTTCAGCACTGGTTTTTATGATCACATGAAAAATATGTTTATTTGAAACATATGAAACACTTGGTTTTGTTGGACGATAGATCTTAAACAGTCTGCACTTTTCATCTTTTATTTTTTCTATTAACTTTTTTGCAAAACAGTATGCAATCTCTTTTGCCTTTTCTTCATCCTCATCTAAGAAATAAAACCCATACAAATGACAGAAAGGCGGATAATTAAGCTTTTGTCTATATAAAATTTCGTCATGATAAAATCCGGTATAATCATAATTTTGAATATGCTTTATTACATAATGCTGCGGAGAATATGTCTGGATATAAACATTCCCTCCGCCTTTTTCTCGCCCACATCTACCCGCTGCCTGATAAGCCAGACAAAACGCTCTAAACGATGAATAAATATCAGGCATATTAAGGGCCATGTCCGCAAGCACGACACCTACAACGCTGACAAGCGGGAAATCGAATCCTTTTACAACCATTTGTGTGCCGATAAGAATATCTGCTTTGTGTTCTTTGAAATTATATGTGATTTCATCAAAAGCATATTTTTTTGATGTCGTGTCCTTATCCATTCTGATAATCCGAGCATACGGAAATTTTTGCTCTATTTCACTTTCTATCCGCTGCGTACCAAATCCCGTATGGCGGATTTTATCGCTTCCGCAAGACGGACAGAATGATTCAACATCTTTTTCATAACCACAATAATGGCATACCATTTTTTTTGTATCGTGATGATACGTAAGAGCCACATCACACGATTCACATTTTTCAACATATCCGCATTGCCTGCAAAATACATAGGTATACATTCCTCGTCTGTTTAAAAACAATATGCTTTGCTGTCTTGCATTCAGTGCTTGCTGAATAGCATTCTGTAAGCCGGATGAGAATACACTTCTGTTCCCTTTTTTTAATTCTTCTCTCATGTCATTTATAATAATGTTAGGCAGATTTCGACCAAATATACGTTCAGGTAATTTTAAAAGATGATACCTTGCCTGCAGCGCATGATAATAGCTTTCTATACTTGGCGTAGCAGAGCCTAAAACAAGCTTAGCATGATGATAATTTGAAAGCTCTTCGGCAACTTCTATGCTGTCATAACGAGGCGACGAATTAGACTTATAGCTTTCTTCATGACATTCATCAATGATAATGATCCCTAAATCTGCATAAGGATAAAATAACGCCGAACGTGCACCGAGGATCACTTTCGCCTTACCGGAGGCTATTTGCTTATATTGATAATATCTCTCTCCTTCGGATATACGGCTATGAATAACCGCACATGATCCGAATCGATTTGTAATTCTCTGTACGGTTTGTGTCGTAAGCGCTATTTCCGGCAGCAGATACAACGCTTGTTTACCTTGACTTATAATATCGTCCACCATAGATAAATAAACTTCCGTTTTTCCGCTTCCAGTTATTCCATGCAATAAGAATTTATTTTGCTTGGATGCTCTATATTCCTCAAGCACTGCTTTTTGAATCTTTGATAATTGCTTTATTTTTTCTTTTGTTAATTTATCTTCTTTATAACGAACATCATAGAATTCATCTTTTTGTATTTGTATAAATCCTTTCTTACAGAGCTCCTGCAGTGCTTTATTACTTATTTTCCTGTTTTTTTTCAAATCCTCTAAATCAGCATTCTCATTACTTAATGCTTCTATGATTGATCTTTGTGCAGTAGCATTTGATTTTAAATGGCTTAAATATTCTTCTTTCGTATCATATAAGCCACTTAATTTGATAAAACTTTTATATTGCTCTTTACCGATTTTTCTTGCAAACTTGGGCACAACACAAGAAAATGCATCTGCATATGTACAAAAATATTCATCTCTTAAGAAATTACAGAGCATTAATTGTATTTTGGTAATGGGAACGGCCGATTTATATATATCGATAACTTGCTTTAATACAATATCTTTTTGCGGAGTATCTTTTATATTTAATATAAATGCTTCTCTGCGTTTATTATTTTTCCCAAATGGCACAAGCGCTACTTTCCCCACCTGAGCAATGCTTTCCAAATGAGACGGCAGAATATAATCAAAGGCACGATCGAATATAAACCCTTTTTCATTGATAATAACTTCAACTATTTTTTCTTTTTCAAAACTTACTATTTCACTCATTTTCTGCTCCGATTCGCAGGGTATTAATTTTTTCATCTTTAATGATAATAGCGTACTTCAGTACGCCATTTCATTATTTTTATTGTTTGTAATAATACGTAATTTTATCTTCCATGATTTCGTTAACCGCAGTGCTGACTGCATTGAGCTCTTTTTCATCCACAAGTGCTTCATCTCCATTTATGATCTCCCTGGCTCTGTTTGCCGCAACATAAATCAACGAATATTTATTATCTACTTTATCAAGCAGCTCTCCTATAGATGGTTTTATCATAATGACTCCTCCTCATTTAAAAACAAATTTATGAAATGCATATTATATTTTATTTTTTTATTAATTATTTTTATAATGTCTTTAATATCTTCAACCGCATTGTCTACTTCATCATTTATAACCAAAAAATCATATTTGTCGGCCATATTGATTTCTTGAACCGCATTTTTTAAGCGCATATTATACTGTTCTACAGTTTCTGTTTTTCTCGCTGAAAGTCTCTTCTTCAGTTCTTCAAGCGATGGGGGCAATACAAAAATCATTTCACAATCAGCATAAATATCTTTTATTTGCATACTACCTTGCACATCAATTTCCAATATAACATTTATGCCCGAATTTATTTTTTCAAATACAGGTTTTTTTAATGTGCCATAATAATTACCATGAACACAAGCATATTCTAAAAACTCATTTTCATGAATTTTATTAATAAATTCTTCCCGGCTCAAAAATAAATAATCCGATCCGTTTTCATCTGTTCTGGGTTTTCGCGTGGTTGCCGAAATTGACAAATAACAATCGCTGCATGTAATAGCTCTCTGGCAAATAGTGCTTTTTCCTGCACCGCTGGGCCCCGATACTACAATTAATTTTCCTTTATTCACTTTTGTCTCCTCTGAAATTTCTTGACATTATTGTGTCGGGCATTACAGCCGATAATACAATATCATGATTATCCATAATTACAACTGATCGTGTTTTTCTTCCTTGTGTTGCATCTACTAAATTGCCAGCCTTTTTTGCTTCACTTATTATTCTTCTTGATGGTGCGGATTCAGGTGATATAATTGCTATAATTTTTTCACCGTTTACCAAATTACCAAATCCAATATTTAAAAATATCATGATTCACCTATTCTATATTCTGCACTTGTTCTCTGATTTTTTCTATATTACTTTTTATATCAACAACATTCATACTAATACTGGCACTGTTTGACTTTGAAGCAATTGTATTTGCTTCCCTGTTCATTTCCTGCAAGATAAAATCAAGTTTTCTGCCAATATCGCCTTTACTGCCCAGCGTGTTCTCCAAGGCCTGAATATGTGTTTTTAATCTCGTTATTTCTTCATCTATGCTGGCTCTTTCAGCTAAAAACGCAATTTCGGTCGCAAAACGATTCGTATCTATTTCTTTAATATTATAACGGGACAGCACATCGTTTATTTTGTTCTCACATGCCTTCGGTATGCTTTCAGCCTCTTCTTCCACTTTTTTTAACAATACTTTTATGCTTTCACATTTGTTTATTATATCATTTTGCAGATATAGTCCCTCACGTTGTCTTATTACGCATAGCATAATCAGCGCATCGTCTATTGCGGCCTTGACATACTCCCACAGTTCTATGTATTTTTCTGTATCTTCATCACTTTTAATAACATCTGAAAATCTTGCTATGTTGCTGATTTTTATATCTTTTTCGATATCCTCAAACATACTTCCGATTTGATTTAAAATATCATAATATTGTTTTGCAAGAGAAGGATCGAGATAGATATTAACCGGTTTGTCTTTTAAGAATTTTATACTGATATATATTTCAATCCTACCTCTGAGTATTTTATTACCGATGACTGTTCTGAGCTTATCTTCAAAACAATTGAATTGTTTTGGCATTTTAATAAAAAAATCTCTGTATCTATGATTCACTGTCTTAATTTCGACCGCAATCATAAATTTATCACTTACATATTCACCTCTACCAAATCCTGTCATACTGTTCATATTTATATCTTTACCATCCTTTAAATATCAATATTGCCTTTATATACTGTTGCTGCTTGCCCAAACATTATAATATCTTCATCATTATTAATCTGTATATTTAAATCCCCGCCTTGCATATGAATTGTAGTATGCTTGTCTACAAGCCCTTTTTTGTTTAAAACAACCCCGGTCGCACAAGCTCCGCTTCCGCATGCTTGTGTCATGCCAACACCTCTTTCATAAGTCACCAAGTCGACATTCCCATGCGAATTTATTTTAGCAAAATTAATATTTGCTTTTTGTGGAAATATACTACTCTTTTGTAATTTTGACCCAATTTTTTGTATATACTCATAATCAATTTTTTGCACAATAATAACTGCATGAGGATTCGGCATAGCAACAGCCGATAATATAATTTCGTCTTCTTGTAAATTCACTTTTATATCAAAAATCGAATCCTGCCTTATATTTATTGGAATTTTTGTTTTTTCAAAAATGGCACTACCCATGTTGATACTGATTATATTGGCTTGCTCCTTGCTGTCAAGCTCTTCAATTTTGGTATTATATACTCTATTATTCGTCTCTATTAATATGGCTCTCTTTTTCACAATTTTTTGATCAAATATATATTTAGCAGTGCACCTGATTCCATTTCCGCATATCTCGGCAACAGTCCCATCGCTATTATAGTAGTTCATGAGCGCGTCGGCAATTTTTGAAGGGGATATCAATATCAGCCCATCAGCTCCGATTCCTGCTTTGCGTTCGCACAGAAAAGTTATCTGTTTGCCGGAAAGTGTGATATTATTATCTAAGTTGTTGATAACAATAAAATCGTTTTTTAATCCATGCATTTTACAAAAGTCCATAAATGCCTCGTAATGAAATAAAGAGTTTCATTATATTATATCATATAATTTTACCATAGCCAATATTTCATTAAAATGATAACCGAAATTTAAAATCTATGTTAAAATATTTTTCGAGGTGAAAAGAATGCCCTTTGATGGTTTTATGACCGGATTTTTATGTACTGAATTGAATGAAGTGTTGATGAATGCAAAAATAAGCAAAGTATACCAACCATCTGCTTACCATATTTTGTTTGAAATATACGCACCAGATTACGGCACTATGAAACTGCGAATTTCCGCAGACAGCTTGCATTCACATGTATCTTTTACAAATCTCGTTGAAGAAAATCCTCTAAGCCCTTCTCCATTTTGTATGCTGCTGAGAAAACATATATCGGGAGGAAAAATTAAAAGTATCGCGCAAAATGCACATGATAGAATATTAACTTTCAAAATAGAACAGGCGGATGAAATCGGAGATATGCGCATCCGATATTTGATATGCGAGCTTACAGGTAAAAACGCCAATATTATTCTTACCGATGAATCATTTTTAATTATTGACAGTATTAAAAAAGTCGACTCCTCAAAAAGCTCTGTTCGTCAGATTTTACCTAAATATACTTATCAAATGCCTCCCAGCGACAAACTCAATCCATGCATAATGCAAAAAAGTGAATTTGAGAATGCAGTCCGATCGGTTGGTTTAGAAATAAAAGACACCATTGTACGCGTTATTGACGGTGCAAGCAATGCTTATTCACAGTATATTTTATCGCATACAGATATGAATAGCAAAAACTGGATGACTTCTCTTTTTAATAATATAAAAAAGTCGTTAATCCGACCAGAACAATACATTGTTTTTAAAAAAAATAGTATATACATGGATTTATATTTCTTTAATCTATATGATCAGGATCACACTGTTCATATATGTGCATATAGCAATATGCTTGATTTATGTACAGCATTTTATGATAATATACTTATTCAAACAAATTTAAAACAAAAAATTAATTTGGTACGTTCAACTTTAACCCCGCTTATAAAACGGGCTGATCATAAACTGGATAAAATAAACAAAGAACTCTCTGCCAGCGAAAAGAACGAAACATATAACATATTCGGTCAACTTCTGCTCACATATAGTTACGATATAAAAAACGGGATTTCTGCTTATGATGCCGTTAATATTTTTAGCCAAGATAATGGTACTGTGAGAATACCTCTCGATAAAAATTTAACTGTTTTTGAAAATGCAGAAAAATATTTTAAAAAATATAAAAAATTAAAAAATGCTGTCTCCCATCTTCAAGCGCAAGCAAAAGAAACCGAAAATGAAAGTTCTTTTTTAACGGATCAACTTTATTATGCATTACAGAGCACAACCATTGATGATATCGATGAAGTGCTCGAGCTTTTGAAATCACAGGGCTATATTAAACAACTCAGCACGAAACAACGTCAAACGACATCAATGCCACATCATTTTATCTCTTCTGATGGTTTTGATATTTATGTAGGAAAAAATGATAAACAAAATGAATACTTAACACATAAATTCGCTAAAAAACAGGATATATGGCTTCATACGAAAATTATAGCCGGTTCGCATGTGATTATTAAAACAAATACAAAGCAGGTCCCCAAAAACACAATCATCGAGGCTGCTCATTTAAGCGCATTTTTCTCGAAAGCCAGAAACGGTCAAAATGTTCCTGTTGATTATACTACTATTTCTTATGTACGCAAAATAAGAAATGCTCCACCAGGCAAAGTAACTTATACAAATTATTCGACTATATATATAACACCGGATGAAGCATTGATTAAATCGCTTAAAACAAATTAGACCATAACCTTCTTAATTATAAATTATTGACTTTTTTATAAGAAAACGTTAATATTGCTTGAATACAAATGCGAGGCTGCTTATGGATAAACCATTAAAAAAACATTTTTCAACTTCTAAGAAATTGGTATTGGGATTTTTATCGCTTATGCTACTGGGCAGTATTTTATTATCTCTTCCCATTTCATCAAGCAATCATTTGCATACACCTATCATAGACTGTATTTTTACCTCTACTTCATCCATATGCGTTACCGGTCTTGTTATTTTAGATACCGGCACCCACTGGTCTGTATTTGGCAAAATCATTATTCTTCTTTTAATACAAACAGGCGGTATCGGGTTTATGAGCTTGGCAACCTTTATATTACTCTTAACACGCAAAAAAATCACCATTCAAAACAGGGTCATATTAAAAGACTCCTATAATTTTGCACAAACCGGAGGTATTGTACGTATCACAAAGCATATATTGATTTTTACTTTTGCAACAGAATTATTAGGTACTGTTTTACTCATGTTCACTTTTATACCCCAGTTAGGAGTCGCCAAAGGAATCGGTACAAGCATATTTCATTCAATATCTTCTTTTTGTAATGCCGGTTTTGATATTATGGGTAACTTTTCAAGTCTAACTTCTTACGTATCCAGCCCTTATATTCTTATTGTTACAATGTTTTTAATCGTTGTGGGCGGTTTGGGATTTTTTGTCATGGAAGATTTACTTATTAAAAGAAAAAAATTAAAAGCGCTTTCATTCCATTCCAAATTAGTATTATCCGCCACAGCAATATTAATTTTTTTAGCAGCGATCTTAATCTTTATTTTTGAATACAATAATCCAAACACCCTTGGTTCGCTTAGTACTATAGATAAAATAACCCAGGCTTTTTTTAATGCAATAACGCCCAGAACAGCAGGTTTTAATACGCTTCATGTAACTTCTTTGACTGGAGGCACTGTCCTGTTATTGATTATTTTAATGTTTATCGGTGGCTCTCCGGGTTCAACGGCAGGTGGTATAAAAACAACCACGATGTCAGTGCTGCTTATTACCGTTTATTCCTGGATACGCGGCAGAGAGAATATCAATATATTTCATAAAAGAATTACTCAAAATTTATTAAAAAAAGCAATCGCTATTGCTGTGTTTACTTTTATTTTAATTATTTTCTATATATTTATATTATCTGTAACAGAAGATGCATCGATGAAAGATATTGTTTTTGAAGTATTTTCGGCTTTCGGAACCGTTGGACTTAGTATGGGAATCACTCCGATGTTATCAACAACAGGTAAAATATTGCTTGTAACTGCAATGTTTATAGGGCGACTTGGTCCGCTGACAATTGCACTTGCATTGTCAAGGAATACAAATACACCTGAAGGTACTTATCAATACCCTGAAGGTGATTTATTATTAGGTTAGGAGAATACGAACATGAAAAAACAGCAATTTGGAGTCATAGGGCTTGGAAGATTTGGTACCAGTCTGGCCACAGAATTATATAAATTCGGCCATGATGTACTTGCAGTGGATCTAAATGAAGAAGTCGTTAAAACAATCACCCCATATGTAACTTATGCTGTGCAAGCAGACGGTTCGGATATTAAAGCGCTTAAAGCGGTCGGCATTAGCAACATGGATGTCGTCATCGTTACTTTGGCAAGAGATGTCAGCGCTTCACTGCTCACTGCTCTTAACGCAATTGAGCTTGGTATTCCAAAAATATATGCTAAGGCATATACGGAGTCACATGCAAAGATTCTATATAAAATAGGCGTAAGCAAGGTTTATTTTCCTGAAGTTGAAATGGGTGAACGTGTAGCACTTGAACTTTGTAATGATAATTTGCTCGAATTGATAGATCTAGATGAAAAACACTCAATAGCTGAAATATTAGCCCCTGCTATTTGGGAAGATAAATCCATTGCCCAAATTAATGTAAGAAAAAAATACGGCATTACCATCATGTTGATTAAGAATAAAAACAATATTATTGTCTCTCCATCTCCTGATGAAATCATTCCACCTGACAGTCAACTATTAGTACTTGGCGAAATAGAGCAAATACAAAATCTACGCAATGATTAAGTATCGATAGCATCAATAAAATCTTTAAATCTTTGAGGCAGAGCAGTTGTGAATTCCACATATTCTTCTGTACGGGGATGAATAAATCCAAGCTTATATGCATGTAAAAGCTGCCCTGACAAATCAGGGTTTTTCTTTTTATAACCGTATATTTTATCTCCCACAACAGGATGAGATATATAAGAAGCATGCACACGTATCTGGTGTGTACGGCCTGTTTTTAACTCTGCATCCACAAACGTATATTCTTTATATCGTTGCAGAACATGAAGAATTGTTTCTGCATATTTTGAATTTTTATCCGTTACCGTCATTTTTTTTCTGTCTACAGTGTCTCTACCTATAGGCGCTTGGATGATCACCTTATTTTCATTAATCACGCCATGCAACACAGCATAATAATTTCTCGTAATATTATGTGTTTTAAATTGATGAGCCAAATAATTGTGTGCAAAATCACTTTTTGCTGCCACTACAATGCCTGTTGTATCTTTATCTATTCGATGAACGATCCCGGGCCGAATAACTCCCCCGATACCTGAAAGACTTCCCTTGCAATGATATAGGAGCGCATTGACAAGTGTGTTTTCATAATTGCCGGCAGCAGGATGCACCACCATTCCTTGTTGTTTATTGATTAATATAATATCATCATCTTCATAAATAATATCCAACTTGATATCTTGAGCAATGGCTTTGAGTTCTTGAGGCTGTTTTAATTGCACTGTTATCTTATCACCGTTTTTTAATTTATAAGAAGCTTTAACGCTATTATTATCAACAAAAACACTCCCGTCGTCTATCATTTTTTTTATAAAAGACCGGGAGTATTGCGTTAGATTTTCAGACAAATAAATATCTATACGTCTATTTTTCTCTGATACAATCGCAGTCAATTGGATTAGCTGTTCTGTTTTCTTCATACATATCTCTTAACGGCTAACTTTATATTCCCTTTTTTTGTATTACCGTTTTCTTTTATAATTTCGATTCTTCCTTTTCCCCTGATAGATACAATGTCACCTTTTTTGAGTTCTTTCATTTGCTTTATGAGTAACTGATGGTTTACCTTCACTCTCTCTCCTTTAATATATTGCTGTGAAAGTGAACGCGACATTTTAAATGCCGCACTGATAATGCCGTCAGCTCTCATTGATGCAACAATGATATTGAGCTCCTTGCCTTCAGGTTCCTTCATGATGACATCAGTATGATTACATTTATTTAAAGAAACCTCGTGATTGCCTATTCTATTTAAATGCATCATTACATAATCGGCAATATTTTCTTTTAAATAGATATAAGCTCTGTCTTCATTGAAAAGAATATCACCCGTTTTTTCTCTATTGATACCAAGCCCCATCAGCGCACCGAGAACATCTCTATGCGTAATTGCTTGAGTATTACTAAATCCGAGAATACTTATTTTAAACTCTCTCTCCTCCGGCATTTCTTCTTTTGGATAGATCGATAACATTTTTCGTTCAGCATATTCATATCCGCCATAAAAAGAAAATCCTAACGTGTTGTACTCTTTTATTATATCTGCTATTTGTTCCTGTGATGCAGGGTCAAAAAAATCATAAAAATTACATTCTTGTTTTTTTAATACTTGTCTTGCCCAATCATTAGCTTTGGCTATCAGTAATTTATTGTTATTCATTTATCTCCTTGCTTAATCGTCAAATTCCCAATTGATAACATCTTTAGAATATAAATCATCTTCATTATCGCTGACAATATCAATATTGTTCGGAGCAAGAACAAAAACATTCTTTGCTATTTTTTGAATGCTTCCGTTCAACGTATATACAACACCGCTTAAAAAATAAAATGATTTTTTGATTTCATCTGATTTTACCTTTTCAAAATTAATAACGACTGTATATCCGTTTTTTAACTGATCACATATTCCGGGTGTTTCATTGAATTCTTCAGGCTCAACCAGTACAATTTTTCTTCTATTGCTTTCTTTCATTGTTTTGTTGCCCTCCTCAACATATTCACGCCTTTTAGATATGTAAGGTCTGCTTGTTTTTTCTTCTATTTCATCTTCATATTCCAATTCTTCGACATCTTCATATTCCAGTTCCTGTTTTTCAACTATGCCTAAAAACCCTTTTAACTTTTCGTTCATTATCATATTCCTTTCTTATCATTCAAAGATAGCACTTCCTATGCGCACAATGTTAGCACCGTTTCTCACGGCTATTTTATAATCGTTGCTCATGCCCATAGATAAATATTTCATTTCCGTTTTATCTGTATTATACAGTATTTTCAAGTTTTCATAAATACTTTTCATTTGATTAAAATAATAATTTAATTCTATTTCACTTGCCGAAATTGGAGCAATACACATCAGGCCTTTAATTCGTATATTATTCATCCGGCTTATTGTTGCAACTGCCTCGTCTACTTCTTCTTTTTTGAATCCATATTTACTTGCCTCATCAGCGATATTAATCTGAATCAATACATCACTTATAATATCTTTTATTTCTGATTGTTTTTGTATTTCCTGTGCAAGGCGCAGACTGTCCAGCGAATGGATAAGATAAACTTTTCCTACAATGTATTTTACTTTATTCGTTTGCACATGCCCGATCATATGCCATATTATATCATTTGGCAGCACCTCATATTTTCCTAAAAATTCCTGCACTCTGTTTTCTGCCATATTTTTTATCCCTGCATCATAAACTTGACGTATACTATCTACATCACGATATTTACTAACGGCAACAAGCAATACATCATTTTCATCGGATTTATTTTTATTTATTATTTTTTTTATTGTTTCAATATTATTTTTTATCATCATTATCTCCGTTTATTTTAATATCAGCGAATAGTCTTCCATGCTCTCACTCTGCCCAGCAGCAGCATCAGCATTCTCAGTTGATAGATATATCCCTTTGGTATCAATCAAAATATTACCATTTTTTTCATCATATCCTCTTACTGTTACTGCATAAGTTTTTCTTATCTTTCCTTTATCAATAATATCAATACAGTATTGTCCATTCTCATTGATATAAACACTGCTTTGAGGAATACAAAATATATTGCTGTACTGTTCTGTATATACTTCTATATCTTTTTTGCGCAATTGGATATTATCTTCAACATCTTTCGTTATACAAAGAATAATTATTTTTTGATCTTCAAACTCTTTGACATCAATAAAATATCCTTTAATGATATTATTATCAACTGTAAAACTCATCTTCGGAAACTGCACAAGCAAATCCCTGCGTTGATTTAAAAATAAATGATATTCACTATAGTCTAACTCATTTTTTTTCATGACATTGGCTTTGTAATTCATAACAGTCGTTTCATAATCAACTTCGGTTTCAAGAGGCAATATGAAATTTACATATATACAGGCATTATCAATTACCTTTACAACCATGGAATCTTTTTTTGTAAGTTCATCCTCTTTGATGCTATATACAAAATTTAAATACTCCGGTGTCAACACACTTAAAACCGAGACGGGCGCTATATTTTCATAGCCATCTGTTGTATAAAAAACTTGCCCGGTAAAATCAATCGGGGTATTTTTTAATTTTATCTCATCTGTCTTTTTTATGCTATCAAACTTATCATAAAGTACATTTAACTGTTTTTCAGTATAAAATAAATACTTGATGCCGGCAAGCATTTCATCTCGCTCGTCTACCTTGGTTTCTTTATCAGTTGCTAGCCCTTCACTATTTTCAAACGCTTTTTTTATATCATTTAAAAATAATGATTTGTCTTCATACATATACTTACTGAGTTTATTTAAAATAATTTTCTTTTCATATTCAGCATATGCACTCGTATCAAGCTGTTCAGCTAGGACCGTATTCTTTGAGACTTTAGTTCCTTCTTTTTGCGTTTGAACAATATCATGACCAAAGTAAAGCACTGCCTCATTTTTAATAAATAAGGCCGGCA
>Ga0334899_1000130_pt1 | contig 113333 bp, 113 predicted proteins | sample GraSluR3_MG_FD_207219 | JGI IMG/M metagenome (GOLD analysis project Ga0334899, IMG submission 207219) | Sludge microbial communities from methane-producing bioreactor in Wageningen University, Netherlands - Granular Sludge_8_08-R3 | ecosystem: Engineered > Bioreactor > Anaerobic > Unclassified...
GGCTGTGCATAATAAAGGCAAGGTCTGCCTTGGACTTGGGAGCAAGCACCCCTGCTGGCGAATAGCGCGGGTCGTTGATTAGTATAGGGTCGCTATCACCTTTCCACTTTATGGAGTAAGGCGGATTTGAAACTATGACCTCAAAGGGCTCGTCGTCCCAGTGCTGCGGATCGGTAAGCGTGTCGCCAAGGGCTATATCGAACTTGTCATAGTCGATATCATGGAGGAACATATTAATTCGACACAGATTGTAGGTGGTAATATTAATTTCCTGCCCAAAGAATCCCAGACGCACATTTTCTTTCCCAAGGATTTTGGCAGATTTCAATAACAATGAGCCGGAACCGCAGGCCGGGTCATAGACCTTGTTGACTTCATCTTTTCCCACTAATGCAAGGCGTGTTAGCAGTTCGGATACTTCCTGCGGTGTGAAGTACTCGCCGCCGCTCTTACCCGCGTTAGAGGCGTACATGCCCATCAGGAATTCATAGGCGTCACCAAAGGCATCGATTGTGTTATCCTTGTAATCTCCCAGTTTCATTTCAGCAACGGAATTCAAAAGCTTAACCAGCTTTTCATTGCGCTTTGTTACAGTGTTGCCCAGCTTGTTGCTGTTAACATCAATATCGTCAAACAAGCCTTTGAAATTATCTTCGCTTTCTGTTCCTTGCGCGGATGCTTCTATATTACTAAAAATCTGCTCCAATGTTTCATTGAGGTTTTCATCATCCTTCGCTCGAGCGCGGACATTTTCAAAGAGTTCACTAGGCAAAACAAAAAAGCCTTTTGTCTTGACTAAATCCTCCCGCGCCTGCTCAGCTTCATCGTCGGAAAGCTTTGCATAGTCAAATTCAGCATTACCTGCTTCCCATTCTCCAGAATTAATGTAAGCGGTAATATTTTCGGATATGTAGCGATAAAAAAGCATCCCAAGGACATATTGTTTGAAGTCCCAGCCATCAACACTGCCTCTTAGATCATTTGCCATATTCCATATCATGCGGTGCAGTTCCGCGCGTTCCTGCTCTTTTCTGTTATTATCCATTTTTCTGCTTCCTTTCTTCAGCTGTTGTACTCGGTATCAATTCCATAATATCTTCAAAACTGACACCGAGTGCCGAGCAAACCTTTATTAGAACATCCATGCTGACGTTTTCATTTCTTGAAAGCTTTGATATTGACGATGGACTGATGCCCGCAGCCGCTTGCAAATCTTTCTTTTTCATGTCGCGATCAATCAATAATTTCCAAAGCCTTTTATAGCTAACTGTCAATTGTTCTGCCATTTTTGCACCTCGCTAACATAACATAAATATGTTTAATTATACCAATAGAACTTCATGAATACAATGTTATTCGTTAATAATTGTATTTTTTCTTTGATTTAACAGCGTCGTTCACAGGTCACAAAGACTGCAAATCATTTCGGATAATCAAATTAAAAATAAATCCGTCTTATCTCTTTAACCTATGCGTTATCTGTTCTGGCAACTTAACTCCGCCTAATTTCATGCTCAATTTTTGCCCAGCGGTCAAAGCCACCCCTAAAAATCCAGTTTCTCCACCTCGTGTTTCAACATTTTTGGTCTTCATGGGTATAACAAAAAAACACGCCGTATCGACGTGTTTCATTTATCAGCGACTAAGTCTATAAGCCGAGTTCTGTATTGGATGGTCATCTATCTAGGCCTGATGTTACCAGCAGGCTCAAGCAACCTACCACGGAACACGACGGGCCGCCGCTTTTTTCGTCCCTGCTTGGTCTTGCTCCAGGTGGGGTTTACAGAGCCGTGCAGTCGCCTGCACGCTGGTGAGCTCTTACCTCGCCTTTCCACCCTTGCCGTCCGCACAGCGGATGGCGGTATATTTCTGTTGCACTATCCTTGGAGTCGCCTCCACCGGGTATTACCCGGCACCTTCGCCCTATGGAGCTCGGACTTTCCTCGTTGACCTTACATGGGCCAACGCGACCATCTGACTTACTCGCCTGATTTAGTTTGAGTCTTTCTGCAAATATTATGTTAGCACAAATCCCTGCTTTATGTCAATCTATACTATCTGGCTGTCCTTACTGTCCATTCCATCGTTGGCAAGTTTATCGGCAAGCTTGTTGCCGTTCCTTCGTATATGGCTTATCGAATAGCCGTGCAGCCTTTTAAGGTATGCCTTGGCTATTTCATGCAGCGGTTTTAAACTTTCGCTTTTTACCTGGTACTCACCCTTAATCTGCTTTACCACCAGTTCGCTGTCCATGTATATGTCCACCCAGCCGGCCTGGAGGGATATTGCCTCTTCAAGCCCTCGTACCAGGGCATAGTACTCGGCAGCATTGTTTGTCTGGGTTCCTATATACCTGCTTATCTCCGCCACCGGGTTGTCAGCCTCGTCAAATATTGCAACGCCAATCCCCGCGTCACCGGGGTTTCCGCGGGAACCGCCGTCGGTATACATTTTTATTCTATTCATCGTTTTCCTCACTGTTCTTCTTATTATACAGTATCCTGCCGCAGGTTTCGCAGTTAATCAGCTCATCTTCCCTCAGCTTTTCGCTGTATACCACCGATACTTCCATATGGCAGCCGGCACATTTACCGTCTGTTATCTCCACCACCGCCGTATCGTTTCCCAGCCTGACCCTTTCGTACCTGTCCAGAACCCTTTTGTCAATCTTTTTTACCAGTTTTTCCCGCTGCTCTGTTAATTCTTCGTATTCCAAACCTGCATCCAATTCGCCCTTATTATATTTTTCCTTGAGTCCGTCAAAGGTATTCTTGTACTTTTTGAGCTTTGACCTGCTGGTTTTGACCTGCCGCTCAAGGTTTTTTCTGCGGTCCTGGATATCCCTGTAATCGATTTCCAGCGTTTCTATACCCTTTTGCATTTCGTCCAGGTTCTTCTGCATGCCCTCCAGCTGCTTCACGCTGGATACCGCTCCGCTGTACAGCTTTTCTTCGGTTTTTTGTATACCGAACTTAAGCTCTTCCACCTTGACCCTGTTGCTTTTTGAAGATTTAACGGCTTCCTTCAGCGCCCTATCATTCTTTTCAAACAGGTCCTTTTCCTTGTCAAATTTTGTTTTCAGCTGCTTCAGCTTTGTTTTGTTCGTGTATACTGCAAGCTGTCTTTCCAGCTCGCCTATACGACTGTCCAGTCTTTGTAGGTCCCACAACAAATCCATTTGTCTCATAACTTACATCTCCTCTCCAGAACCTGGAATACGGAAATCTATACAATGGTAAAGGGGTCAATGTCTATACGGGATTTAATAACCTCTACCCCTGCAGCTGCTTCCCCGGCCTGTTTTTCAATATGGTCCTTGATTATATCCACTGCAATTTTTTCGGTGCCATAATGCCCGGCATCCACCAGCGCCATACCAATACCGATGGATTTATGCGCATCGTGGTACTTGATATCGCCTGTCAAAAGCACATCGGCACCGCCCGCCGCCGCCGCTTCCATAAGGCTGCCGCCGCTGCCGCCGCAGAGGGCTACCCTCTGAACCATCTCTTCCGGCGCGCCTGTGCATCTTACCTGTTTAAGGTGCAATACCCTTTTCACCTTTTCGGCAAACTCTTTTAGCGTAACTGCATCCGGCAGAAGACCAATACGCCCCAGTCCGTAATCTCCGCGCTTATTTCCAAGGCGGTATATATCGTAGGCTACCTCCTCGTAGGGGTGTGCATCCAGCAGGGCCTGCACCACCTGCCGGGTAAGCTCGGAGGGTACTATGCTCTCTATCCTGTACTCGTCAGCCCGTTCCAGCTTTCCGGTTTCCCCTATAAAGGGCGTTGTACCATCCCCCGGTTTAAAGGTGCCTATACCCTTTGCCCTGAAGGTACAATGGCTGTAGCTGCCAATCCAGCCGGCTCCCGCTTCCGCCATGGCCATCGCCACCTTGTCCTCGTGGCCTGCCGGTACAAATACCACAACCTTATCATAACCGCACCCTTCACAGGGCTCCAGCACTCTGGCATCCCTTAAGCCCAACAGCCGCACCAGCAAATCGTTTATACCCCCCGGTGCGCTGTCCAGGTTTGTATGGGCACAGTACAGCGCTATATCGTTTTTTATCAGAAGCGCCGCTATCCTGCCAAAGGGCCGGTCTTCCCTCAGGGTCTTCACCGTATCAAAAATGAACGGGTGATGGGTAATAACCATGTCCGCTCGAATATGAGCCGCCTCCAGGGCAACCTGCTCCACCAGGTCAAGGGCCACCAGTATCCTTTTTACCTTTTTCTCGGGAGAGCCAATCTGAAGGCCCACGTTATCCCATTTTTCCGCCATTAACTCCGGCGCCAATTTTTCCATAATGCCTGTTATATACCTGCAGTTCACTGAAATTTTTATCACCCCTTATAGCTGCACCTGGTATAATTATACCACTAATTCAACGTATTCGGTTTTTCCCTTGTTTATTTCAACCTGGCCGTCGGTAATACCCGTCATCCAGTCGGTAAACCCACACTCGCTGCCGACGGGAACCAGTATGTCCATAACAACCCTGTCGGTATAATGAATTTCGCTGACAATGTATTTGGTGTCCGCCAGCAGGTTTTCTATCCTGCCCAGCCGGGTATAGTCAAATCCCGCATGCACCTTCCGCATAAGGACCCTTCTAATTATCCCCGCAGCGTCCAGCCCTTCATTGGCTGCCCTTCCGTAGGCCCGGATCAATCCCCCCGCACCCAGCTTAATGCCGCCGAAATAGCGGGTGACCACTATCACCGTATCCATTATACTTTTCTTTTTTATCGCCTCCAGGATGGGCATGCCCGCCGTGCCGCCCGGTTCGCCGTCGTCGCTTGCCTTCTGTACACCGCTTCCCTCGCCGGTTATGTAGGCAAAACAATTGTGGGTGGCGTTCCAGTGCTGCTTTTTAATACTCTGTACAAAGTCCTTTGCCTCATCCTCGGTGGCGGCCCTTTCCACCTGGGCAATGAACCTTGACTTCCGGACAACTGTTTCTGCCCGGCCGAAGCCCTTTACCGTCAGGTATTCCGTCTCCTGCAATCCTCCATCACCCCCCGCAGCCTTTCCAGCCGCACCGTATACTCTTTTAGCTTTTCCACCGCTTGCCTGTCCTTGGAGCCTTGCAGCCCGGTCATTATCTTTTTGTATTCGGTAATCTTTTTTTCTATCAGTCGGGGCAGAAGGGGATCCTTGTTTTCTACCAGTTTTTTACCTATCTCAAAATATATCGGGTCTTCAATATGCTGATGCCCGTGCTCTGCTGCTATTACCTGGTAAATCCTGTCCCCTTCCCGGGCAAGGGCCTCTTCCACTATGTCAAAACCGTTTTCGGCCAGCCATTTTCTTACCACTTCCTGGGCGTTCATAGGCTGCAGCACCAGCCTTTTTACATCCTCCAGCACCCGGGTACCCGCCGCAAGAACATTCCTCATTAGCATCCCGCCCATACCCGCCATCACTATGGTATCGGCTTCTCCCCTGTCAAGCACCGCCAACCCGTCACCCCGGCGTATGTCTATCTTCTTTTGCATGCCGTGCCGTCTGATAACCTCCGCGGCCCTTTCAAGGGGCCCGGTGTTAATATCGCTGGCCGCCGCCCACTTGGCTCTGCCGGTTTTAATCAGGAAAACCGGGATATACCCGTGGTCGGTACCTATATCCGCCACCCTGCTTCCCTCCGGCACCATTTCCGCTATCGCCAATAGGCGCGGACTGAGTTTCATACTGCCTTTTCCTCCAGTACCGGCAGCTCGTTCAGTACAAAATCGTACAGGTCCCGGTACCCGCCCATGTAATCAACCGGCGGAAGTTTGTCTCCCCTTTTGATAAGATGTACATCCAGTAAAAAAGTTTTCATTCCCAGCCTGTGGACCACCATATCCTCCTCTGCATCGTTTCCCACCATCAGGCAGTTTTCCGGTCTCTTGTTAATTATTTCCATAATCTCCCGGTAATATTCAATCCTAGGTTTGCAGTAATGCATTTCCTCGAAGGAGGTGATTAGTTTGAAACAATCCGCGTCAATGCCGGCCCACCTGACCCTCTCTTCAATGGCTATCCGCGGAAACAGCGGATTTGTGGCCAGCACCATATCGTATCCCTTGTCCTTCAATATGTCCACCACCTTGTTGCAGACAGGCTGGTGGTTTACAATTTTTCTAATGTTTTTGAAATCCGTCCTGTAAAACTCTTCGAACCTATCCATAAGGGGGTCTATGTCACAGTTCATCAGCCTTTTAAACTCCCTTTCAAAGGCGGCCCGGTTGGTGGTATCACCGTCGGCGTTGCGTACCATGTACTCGGTGGCTCCCATAATGTTCTTTATTAGGGTTTTGGGTTCGGTGAACCCGCCGAAACTTTCGGAAATGGCCTTAAAGTACGAATGCATGAACTTATCCATGTCAACCGGCAGCAGCGTGCCGTCAAGATCGAACAGTACCGTATCAATCACAGTTTTTCCTCCCAAATTTTATTTCCCATAGTTTAATTCTACATTTAATTAGAATGATTGGCAACTTAAGTATGCAAATTGAAAAGTGTCAATTTCTTTGTATTTAAAAAAGCACTCTTAAAGTGCTTTTCAAAAATGGTGGGCCTTCAGGGATTCGAACCCCGGACCGACCGGTTATGAGCCGGTTGCTCTGCCAGCTGAGCTAAAGGCCCGAATATGGCTCCTCAGGCTGGATTCGAACCAGCAACCCCTCGGTTAACAGCCGAGTGCTCCACCGTTGAGCTACTGAGGAATAAAGTTAACAATATATATTATACACTTTAGTGTATTATTGTCAACCGGTTAAAGCTGTAAAAATTATTCGAGGTAATCCTTTAGCTTTTTGCTTCTGCTGGGATGCCTCAGCTTTCTAAGGGCTTTGGCTTCAATCTGCCGTATCCTCTCCCTTGTGACATTGAACTCTCTGCCCACTTCTTCAAGGGTCCTGACCCTGCCGTCGTCAAGGCCGAACCTTAACCGCAGTACCTTCTCTTCCCGCGGTGTCAGTGTATCAAGCACGTCCACCAGCTGCTCCCTGAGCATGGTAAAGGCCGCCGCTTCCGCCGGTGCCGGCGCATCGTCATCGGGTATGAAATCGCCCAGGTGGCTGTCCTCTTCCTCGCCGATAGGCGTTTCCAGCGATACCGGTTCCTGTGCAATCTTCAGTATTTCCCTAACCTTGTCCTCGGACAGGTTCATTTCTTCCGCAATCTCCTCGGGCAACGGTTCCCTGCCCAGCTCCTGCAGCAGCTGCCTTGAAACCCTTATAAGCTTGTTTATGGTTTCAACCATATGCACAGGTATCCTTATTGTCCTTGCCTGGTCGGCAATGGCCCGTGTTATGGCCTGTCTTATCCACCATGTGGCATAGGTGCTGAACTTGAACCCTTTGCGGTGATCGAATTTTTCCACAGCCTTTATAAGGCCTAAATTCCCTTCCTGTATCAAATCCAGAAACAGCATTCCCCTACCCACGTACCTTTTGGCAATGCTGACCACCAGCCTGAGGTTCGCCTCCGCCAGCTTTCTTTTCGATTCCTCGTTACCCTCTTCTATTCCCTTGGCCAGTTCTACTTCTTCTTCCGCCGACAGAAGAGGAATCTTTCCTATCTCCTTGAGATACATCCTGACGGGATCATCTATATTTACCCCCTCGGGAATGGAAAACTCTTCACTTTCCAACTCCTCAAGGTCGGATTCGTCATCCACCATATCCTTAACCAGTTCGTCTTCCCCGATGATGTCTATACCCATTTCATCAAAGGTATCGTAGATTCTTTCGATTTGTTCAGGATCCAGCTCCACTTCCTCAAGGGTGTCCATTATTTCTTTATAGGTAAGCACACCCTTCTGCCTGCCTTTTTCTATCAGCTCCTTAACTTCCTGAATCCTGGTATCGCCCAGCTCAAGCTTCTTTATCACATTCTCTTCGGATGCGTTCTCGATCTTCATTGGCATCCCCTCCCCTCTATCTAACCTCTTACAAACCCTTAAGCCTTCTCTGTACCCTTACAAATTCCTCGCAGTATCCCTTGTAAAGCTCTTCTTCATCCTGGGTGCGTTCTTTCCCCCTGCCTGCCAGCCGTTCAATTTCCCCCTTTAAAAAATCACTCCTTATCCTGTATTTATGGATGGATATGGTATGAATGCAGTCACCAATCAGTTTATCTATACCCTCACCGGATGCCGGTAAACTCTGCTGTATCATGGCCACCACCCTGTTTACCTCGCCCTGGTCGGTAAAGGCGTTCACTATATCGGCTTCTTTCAGGCTGTCCTGATTACCTTTTGATTTAAGTATTTCAAACAGCCTGCCATAAAGCGCATCGCTGAAATCGCTACCGGTCAGCCTTCCGGATATATCCGCCCTCAGCTTCGGTTCTTTAAGCATCAGTATCAGAAGATTTTTCTCTGCTTCAAGGTTTGCGGCCTTGACAGAATAACTATATTCGCCGCCATTACTATTATGCCTATTTTTACCATATATATTCCTGCTGCGCCTATTATCCCTGCCTGCTATACGGTAAATCTCCTTCCTGATGGTGGACTCATAAACCTTGGTTTTTTGTGCTATCATCCTTGTATATTCGGCCAATTCCAACTCGCTGTCGAGTTTTGACAAAACCAGGACCGCTTCCTTTAAGAATTCAATCCTGTCCTGCCTGTCGGCCAGGTCGTATTTTTTCTCCAGCAGTGCTATTCTATAGTCTGTAAGCGGCAGCGCTTTTTCCATAAGTTTTAAAAACTCTTCCCTGCCGTGGCTTTTGATATAATCGTCGGGGTCCTTGCCGTCCGGCAGCTGCAGTATTCTTACTTTGCAGCCCGCCGCTTTCAAAATCTCCATCCCTTTCCTGGTGGCCGCCTGGCCCGCGGCATCGGTATCATATGCTATTGTTATGCTGCTGCTGTACCTTTTTAATACTTCCGCCTGCCTTTGTGTAAAGGCAGTACCCAGCGAGGCCACGGCGTTACGGATACCTGCCCGGTGCAGCGAGATAACGTCCATGTACCCTTCCACCACTATTATCTCATCGTTTTGAATATGGTCCTTTGCAAAGTTTAAACCGTACAGCGTGCTTCCTTTATAGAACACCGGCGTTTCCGGAGAGTTCAGGTATTTCGGCCCCTTTGCGTCGCCTAATGCCCTTCCCCCGAACCCTACCAGCCTTTTGCGCACATCTATTATGGGAAATATTATCCTGTTTCTAAACCTGTCATATATACCGCCGCTTTTGTTGCGGCTCACAAGTCCCGCCTTTTCCAGCACCGCCTGTTCAAAACCCTTGTGTTTCAAGTATACCGCCAGTTCGTCCCATCCTTCCGGTGCAAAGCCAAGGCCAAAGCTGCGGACGGTTTTGCTGTCAAGTCCTCTGCCCTTCAGATACTCCATAGCCTTTTCCGACTTTGACAGGCAGTTTGCATAGTACCTGGCCGCTGCGACATTTATTTCAAGTATCCTCTTTGTCAGCTTATACTCGTCGCTTACACCCTTTTTCACGCCTTCCTTCGGCATCAGCATACCGCACCTGTCGGCCAGTATTTTGACCGCATCAACAAAATCCAAGTTTTCGATAGACATTACAAAATTAATTACATTTCCGCCAACGCCGCAGCCAAAGCAGTGATATAGCTGCTTATCGACAGAAATGTTGAACGAAGGAGTATCTTCCCTGTGAAACGGGCACAGCCCGGTATACCTGTCTCCATTTCTTGTCAATGTCATATATTCGGAGGCTACTTCCACCAAATCGTTATTTTCGCGGACCCTGTTAATGAAGTCCTCAGGTATCTGATATCCCATTCTATTCACCTTATTTGGACTGATAAGAGTTCTGTACCTCCCCTGATTCCGCAATTTTTAGTTTATTCGACATCCCGGGCTTTATTCCTTCAAAAATTATTATTAAATTTTTACCTTTATTATCCTTAGTATTTTAGTCAATTAATTTGTTTTATATACCCTTCGGGACGCCGGTAGAATGCACAATACTTCTCACATTTGCGAGGTTACAGTATTTACTTCTACAAAAATGCATGAACTCCTTCATCAGCAGTGCTATAATCTGCAAAAATATGTTCGCTTTTTTTTGCAGTGCCTGAATATTTATTCGGTACAAAACCCGGTAAAATATGATAGAATATCTAATAGGGCATATCACGTAAAGCATAAAGTTTTACAAATACATAGCAGGGAGGAACAAAAACATGTTCAAGGGAATATTTACCCCGATAGTAACACCGTTCAACGATATGGAAGAGATAGACTATTCAAAGATGGCCCATAATCTGGACCGGTGGGGGAAAACCGACCTTGACGGTATAGTGGTGCTGGGAACCAACGGTGAGTTCGTGTATATGAACACGGACGAGAAAATACAGCTAATAAGATTCGTGGTGGAAAACTTCAGCCCCGGCAAAAAAATAATAGCCGGTACCGGCTGTGAGACCACAAGGGATACAACAGCACTCTGTTTAGAAGCGGCAGAGGCCGGCGTGGATGCGGTGCTTGTGCTGCCTCCGCACTATTACAAGGGCTCCATGAACGAAGAGGTTCTGTACAGCCACTACATGGATATAGCGGATAATTCACCGGTTCCGGTGATGATATACAACATGCCCAAAAACACCGGGATAAACCTTTCTGTAAGCCTTGTAACCAAACTCTCGCAGCATCCCAACATAGTGGGTATAAAGGACACGGCGGGAAATATAGTACAGCTGGCGGAACTGGTCAGGGACACCGCCGAAGACTTTTCGGTATTCGCCGGCAACGCGGGCTATCTTCTGCCGGCACTGGCAGTTGGAGCCAAAGGCGGCACCCTCGCCTGCGCAAACATACTGCCCGAAATGTGCTGCCAGTTGGTTGAGCTGTTTAATTCCGGAAAGCTGGAAGAAGCAATGGATCTTCAGCAGAGGATTTTGGAACCGAATTTCCTGGTAACCGGCAAGTACGGCATACCGGCGCTTAAAGTCGCCCTTGACATGCTGGGCTACCAGGGCGGTCTGCCCAGGCGTCCCTTAAAACCGCTGTCCCCCCATGAAAGGGAAATAGTAAAGGCTTCGCTCGAAAAATGCGGGGCACTGCCGGCCTGTGAATAATACCTCTATTATCATATATTGAAGGGCCTGGGTATGGTAATGCTTTTGAAGGTATTTATACAGTAGTTGTCGGTCATACCGGATATGTAATCGCAAACTCCCCTTTCCAAGCCTTCGTCTGCGGCGGTTTCCTGATAAAAGTCCGGCATTTTGTCCGGATTTTTCATGTAATATGCGAAAAGGAATTCTATCATGTGCCTTATCCCTTCCCTCTCGGCTTTGCACGCGGCACCGAAATACACATTTTCAAACATGAAATTTCTAAGCTCTACCAGAGCCTGCTCAATACCAGGGCTCAGCTTAATAATGCCGGTGCCATTATTAATAAGGACGCTGCTGTGTTCTATCGCATCGGTAACCAGTGTGGAAATTCTCTTTGAATGGGTGCTGCCCAGAGTTTTTATGCACTCCTTCGGCAGGTCCGAGGGCTTCAGTATACCGGCCCTTATGCTGTCGTCAATGTCATGCTGTACATATGCAATTTTATCGCTGAGCTTTATAACCTGCCCCTCCAGCGTACCGGCTTCCCTGTCCCTGCCGTCAAAACCGCTGTGGTACAGTACTCCGTCCAGTACTTCCCATGTAAGGTTCAGGCCGCGGCCCGCGCTGCCCTCTTCTATCATGGTCAGCACCCTTACGCTGTTCTGGTTGTGGCGGAACCCTCCCGGCATAAGTTCGTTAAGCACCTCTTCACCGGAATGGGAAAAGGGTGTGTGCCCCACGTCATGGGCCAGTGCTATTGCTTCTATCAGGTCGTTGTTGAGCCCCAGTCCGCTGCCTATGGTCCTTGCTATCTGGCTTACTTCCAGCGTATGTGTCAGCCTTGTCCTGTAATGGTCGTTGTCCTGGGATATGTACACCTGGGTCTTGTGCTTTAACCTTCTGAAGGCTTTGGAATGAACAACGCGATCGCGGTCCCTCTGAAACTCGGTTCTTATCAGGCATTTTTTTTCGGCTCTGTCCCGTCCCCTGCTTTCTGCCGAAAAGCAGGCGTAGGGCGCCAGGATTTCCGGTTCGCGCCGCTCCTGTGTTTCCCTTATATTCATGACAACCCCCCCTCTAAACCTTATCTTATTTCCTGCTAGTACAATAATACAACAAAACCGGTGCAAAGAAAACCCGGGCCCTTCAGCCCGGGAAGCATTATATAACCTTTACCCCTTCGACTTCCATTTCCTTCAGGAACAAAAACCTTCTGAGTTTGAATCTCAGCACCCCGTCCATCGAGTTCACATCCCTGTGTACGAAAACATTAATACCGTCCTCTTCAAACCTGTTATAACTTTCGGCTTCTTCGGGCTCTCCCGCTGAAACCAGCGGCATGGCGGAGCCGCCTCAGCAGTGCCCGGGAGATGTCTTTTTCAGGGTAATGGTCTTTATTCCTTCTTCGTTCAGGTACTCAACCAGTTTTGCATCAAGCCGTATCTCCATAATAACCCCTCTTTCCTATTGAAACTTCCGTTTCCATGTATATACCCTAAATCCATTACCCTTAATCCTCCTGAATTATTTTTTTACCTATATTGCACCATATAGGAAGGATGCGACTTATTCATAGATAGAAATTATGTTCAGTAAGCTATTTTAAATTTTTTGTATATTCCTATAATCCCTAATATTACTGCTAGTACTAATAAAATATAGTCTAATGCTTTTGGCAGTTCAAAGAACTGAAGCACGCCTATTATAACCAATACTATCCACATCATTAATATAAAAAATTTATTACTCAGTTTTTTCACATGCACCACTCCAAAAACACAATTATTAATTTGCTTTATCCTACTAATGTTCGGTAAAACATATTTTTAGCACCCTCATTTTTGCGTATTTCGTTCAAACCCTTTTATTCTGATTAAACCCTCTGTATGGCTTCCAGGTCAAAATAAACATTTTTTGCTTTTAGTGGTGCAGGCTAATAAGGGATATGTTATAATAGAAAAAATCAAATATATATACCGAAACTGGAAGGTGGAAGTTATGGAATCATCCCCAATATGGTACTATAATGAGTTTCAACAAATAGGTGTAGATTATTCTAGAATTGAGGAAGCGCGAGCATATGACCTAAACATGCAGCAGATTAGACATATCAATGAAGAAATTAAAGATGTTAAAGCTTCTCTCAATATAGGCAAGAACGATTCGTTGCTTGAAATTGGAACAGGAACCGGTGAATTTGCTATAGGTATTTCGAAGTATTGTAGGATAGTTTATGCTTTAGACACTTCAATGGCTATGCTTAATATTGCCCGTAAAAAGGCTAAGTTCAAAAAGCAAGATAACATTAAGTTTCTTCATGGCGGATTTTTGACTTATTGCCACCAAGGTAACCCAATTGATATTGTTGTATCTCAATTGGCCTTACATCACCTGCCGGATTTTTGGAAATTTATTGCACTAAAACGTATTTATGAGTTGTTGAACAAGGGAGGAAAATTTTATTTGAGAGATGTAGTATTTCCTGCTATTGATGATTATTTTACTTTTTTTGATGAAATAATTGAAAAAATCAAGTCAACAGCAGGTGAAAAAGTTGCAGAGGAAGTAAGAGCCCATATCAAACAAGAATATTCCACTTTAGATTGGATTATGGAAGATTTACTAAAAAAAGCAGGGTTTAATATAGAAAAGGCAGATTATTTCAATGGGTTCATAGCTGCATATGTTTGTACCAAATAACCGGACAGAGGTTTTATGTCGGAGAAGTTGGTGAAAGGAGCAAAAGGCGATTGAAGATTGCTATAAAAAGAAAGGTGCATTACTTAGCACCTTTCTTTTTATACTCAGTTAAACTTAGAATATAATCGCCGGAACAAATATCGGCAGGTATATATACAGAAGGAAGGCGAGGATTAAACCGACCAAATAGGGTATAACCGCCTTGGATATTCGCTCTATAGGTATACCTGTTATACTTGAACCCACAAACAGGTTGATTGCTACCGGTGGAGTAATCATACCTATAGATATACCCACTGTGAATATAATACCGAAATGCACAAGGTTTATGCCCAGCATCTGTACTAATGGTAGAAATACCGGAGTTAGAAGTATAACTGCAGATGAAGTCTCCATAAATACACCTGCAATCAATATTATTATTGATATCATCAGCATTATTATATATTTGTTGGTTGATACTGATAGTATGCCCATTGCTACTGTCTCGGGTATTTTCCAGTTGGCCAGAACCCAACCAAATATACCGCTGCATGCAATAATCAGCATAATAATGGAAGATGTCTTTGCGCTTCCCAACATAATTTTAGATATATCCTTAAGAGTTAGGTCGCGGTACAGGAATAGCGAAACAAACATGGAATATACCACCGCAACTGCTGCAGCTTCTGAAGGCGTGAAATAACCTGAAAATATTCCACCTAGTATAATAAGAGGCATCATAAGACCCCATACAGACTGTTTAAATGTTGACCACAAGTTTTTCCATGAGAACATTATTCCTTTGGGATAATTGTATTTATGCGCCTGGAACAGGGAAACACCTATAAGCACTCCGCCCATTAGTACACCGGGTAGGAATCCGTTTTTAAAGAGCTGGGTTACGCTTTGGTCAGCTATAACTGCATAAAGCACCATTGGTACCGATGGTGGAATTACTACGCCTATGCATCCTGAAGCAGCGATTAGTGCTATTGAAGAATCTTCTCTATAATTACGCTTTTTAAGCTCAGGTATAAGAGGAGCACCAACGGCTGCAGTTGTTGCAGCACCTGAGCCGGAAATAGCTGCAAAGAACATACCTGCAATAACCGAAACCACCGACAGACCGCCCTTTATCCTGCCTAACAAAGAATCTGCAAATGTAACCAGTCTATGTGATATGGCCCCGCGAGATAGTAAATCTCCTGCAAGTATGAAAAATGGTACAGCAATAAGTGGAAAAGAATCCGTTGCTGCAAACATGCGTTGCACTATGATTAGTAAATTAACATCCCCATTTATTAATACGGTGACGGCAGAAATTCCAATAGCAAAAGCTATAGGTATACCGATTATAAGACCTAAAAAGAATACTGAAAACAATAAAGCTGTCATTGAGCCGTCACCTCCTTCGAATTAATGATTTGAGAAATCTCGTTAACCGTATGCAAAAGCATTACACAACTGTTTACGGGTATAGCCATGTATATATAGCGCATAGGAATGCGCAGGGCAGCCGAAAGCTGGCTGCCTTGTCTTCCCATATACTTAAAACCGTAATACGTTGCGATTACGAAAAAGACACCACAAAGCACATGTGCCAATATCTTTAAAAACTTCTGCGCATTTTTGGGCAATGTTTCCCGTACAATGGTTACCGCAATATGTCCTCCGGTTTTATATACACAACCGGCTCCTATGAATGTTGACCATACCAGTAAGTAGCGAGCCAATTCTTCACTCCACGAAAGCGCAGTAAAGAATACCCGACATATAATTTGCAGGGATGTAACCACTACCATAGCAGCAAGTAGCACCACAACAATTACACAGCTTATTCGGTAGACAAGATTGCTAAGTTGATTTATCGCTTTTGCTACTGCCATAAAAACACCACCTTATATGATCTATCGCAGAGCCGCTTCAATCCTTGAAAGATAGTCTGCATATTGTGGGTACTGCTGGTATACACTTTCAACAGCTGCTCTAAAGCTATCCAAGTCAGGTTCTTTCACAATTTCCATACCGTTTTCTTCTAATGCGGCCATCTGTATATCTTCATTTTCCGCTACCCAGTTACGCTCGTATTCAGCAGCTTCTTGGGCTGACTGTATGAAAATCTGCTGTACATCCTCAGGTAGACTGTTAAACCTGTCAAGACTCATGGTTATTGGTGCAGCTGCGTAGGCATGACGTGTCATGGTAACATAATCCTGCGATTCCCAAAGCTTATAGGAATGAATGACGTTTACAGGATTCTCTTGACCATTAATAGTGTTTTGCTGTAAAGCTGTAAGTGCTTCAGTCCATGCCATGGGTACTGTGTTGACACCCAACGCTTCAAAGGTTGATATATACACTTCGTTTTCCATTACACGGATTTTTAGGCCTTTTATATCCGCTGCAGTTTCTACAGGACGTACGCTATTTGTTAAATTGCGGAAACCCCGTTCCGCGTAAGCAAGCCCTTTAAGCTGTGCGTCTTCAATCTTATCAAGGAGTTCTCTGCCTATTTCGCCGTCAAGGACCCTATACGCTTCCTCATTGTTTGCAAACAGGAAAGGCATATCAAGCACACCCATTTCAGGAACAAAATTTACAAAAGGGCCGCTGGTGATAACACCCATATCCAAAGTACCCATTTGCATGCTTTCGAGCATTGTTCGTTCATCACCCAATGCGGCATTTGGATATATTTCGATCTTGTAAGCGCTGTCGGTACGGTGTTCTACCAATTCTGCAAACTTTTCAGCTGCTACATGGAAGCTGTCCTGTTCATTTACGGTTGTACCCAGTTTTAAGACTACGGTTTCTGTTGATGCTTCACCTTCGGGGCTTTCCGTATCAGGAGCAGTATCATTTGCGCAGGCTGCCACACTGAACAACACCAAAAGCATTGCCATAACAAGCAAGAACCGGTTTATTATTTTCATACTCTCATCCTCCTAAATATTTTTTTATGCCCTTTATTAATACAAGGGGCTGGAGCACTACAACTACAATACCGTTTCGCTTAGTCCTTCAATACTGCGCCTGTATTGGCGGATGTAACCATGTCGCGATACCGTTTAAGATATCCGTTTGGTACAGGCTTTTCTTTTGGTACAAAATTTGCCCTTCTTGCGGCTATTGTCTGGTCGTTAACCAACAGTTCCAGTCTGTTGTTGGGTATATCAATGCTGATTGTGTCACCGTCTTCTACTAAACCAATCAGGCCTCCGGCAGCTGCTTCGGGGGATATGTGCCCTATGGAAGCTCCTCTGGATGCTCCCGAGAATCTGCCGTCGGTAATCAAGGCTACACTGCTGTCCAAACCCATGCCGGCAATTACCGATGTGGGAGTTAACATTTCACGCATTCCCGGTCCGCCCTTGGGCCCTTCATACCGAACCACTACTACGTCTCCCGCTACAACCTTGCCGGACATAATGGCTTCAACGCATTCTTCTTCGCTGTTGTATACCTTTGCAGGACCGCTGTGTACCATCATTTCCGGTAATACTGCACCTTTTTTGACAACGGCGCCATCGGGAGCAAGATTGCCCCATAGTATGGCAAGCCCGCCGTCGGGGGAGTATGCATTGTCCCGGCTTCTTATAACCGATGCGTCTATTACCTGGGCGTCTTTAATGTTTTCCGCTACTGTTTTTCCTGTCACTGTCATACAACTGGCATTCAGCAGACCGTACTCGTCAAGTTCCTTAAGTAAAGCGGAAAGGCCACCGGCCTGCCACAGGTCTACCAGACAATCGGGGCCTGCAGGGCTGAGCTTGACTAAATGGGGTACGGTCCTGCTGATACTGTTGATGTCTTCTAGATTAATCTTGATGCCCGCAGCATGGGCGATAGCGGGCAAATGCAGCACTGTATTAGTAGAGCAGCCGAGGGCCATATCTGCGGTCAGAGCATTATGCAGTGAATCGGCGGTTACAATATCCCGTGGACGTATGTTTTCTTCAAGCAGTTCCATAACCTTCATTCCCGCTTCCTTGGCAAGACGGATCCGGGCTGCATTAACGGCGGGTATTGTACCGTTGCCAGGCAGACCCAGACCAATGACCTCTGTCATACAGTTCATGGAATTGGCGGTAAACATACCCGCGCAGGAACCGCAGCCCGGGCAGCAGTACTCTTCAATATCCGCAAGCTCTCTCTGGCTTATCTTGTTTGCTCCCGCTGCGCCTATGGCTTCAAAGGCGTTGGAAAGGGTCATTTTTCGGCCGTTGAAATAGCCCGGCATCATAGGGCCGCCGCTGATAAATATACAGGGTATATTTAGTCGTAGTGCTGCCATTAGCATCCCCGGCACAATTTTGTCACAGTTGGTTACAAACACCAGTGCGTCAAAGGGATGGGCCATCGCCATTATTTCAACGGAATCAGCTATATGCTCTCTGCTTATTAGAGAGTATTTCATCCCTTCATGCCCCATTGCTATACCGTCACATACGCCTATTGTAGGGAATTGGAATGGTGTTCCTCCGGCCATGCGAACTCCGGCCTTAACCGCATCGGCTATTTCATTCAAATGCAGATGCCCTGGAATGATATCGTTCTGTGCATTTACAATACCTATCATAGGCCGATGCATTTCTTCGTCCGTAAGCCCCAGCGCTTTGAACAGAGACCTGTGCGGAGCCCTGGTAACGCCTGATTTCATTTGGTCACTTCTCATACTTTTCTCCTTTCTGAACTAATTTTTTGTTTTAATCAATATACCTTAGAAAATCGTGAGTTGTACGATGTCTTGGTGGAGTAGATGATTTTTATTGCTGTTATTTGATGACGTTGTATGATGTCTTAAGTGAAGTTTACCTTTTTTTGCGGGTATTGTCAAGAAATTTCTAAAAAATTATGCCTAGACGTAGTATGTCTCACTGAAAACAAGTGTTTCGTGCTGGATTTTGTGACAATACGTGGTATAATGTCTTTGTAGCTAAGTAGAAAAAGGAGGAACAGTATGTCAAATGATTTTATTCCCATTTCGCAGATTATAGCAAATAGAATTAGTGACATGATATTCCTGGAAAAAAAATATAAGGCCAACGATAAGCTTCCCAACGAATACCAATTGGCTAAAGAACTGGGGGTCAGCCGTACAACAATACGCGAAGCAGTAAAGACGCTTGTTGCAAATGGCGTGCTTGCCATAAAGAGGGGACGGGGTACATTTGTTACTGACCAGCCCGATGCTCCGGATGATCCCTTTGGTATTTCCTACCTGGAGGATAAGAAAAAACTGGTATGTAACTGGTTTGAAATGCGCTTGGTTTTGGAGCCCGCCAATGTGCGAATGGTGGTAGAGCGTGCAAGCGATGAAGAAATAGAAAAAATTATTGCATGTGAGAGGGAGGCTGCTCGATTAATCAGGGAAGGCAAACCCTATTCTGAAGCCGATCAGAGATTCCATGCAGCCATAGCACAGACAACTCACAACAGTGTTATTGAGTTGATGTTACCTGCTATTGAAGCTGCCATAAGCGATGCCATATACACCGCAGTGTATGCAGGAACCCACAAGCGTTCAATCGAAAATGCCCTGATTAATCATAAAAGAATTGCAGATTTTATTAAACAGCGTGATGCCGATGGCGCTGCCCTTGCAATGTATTATCATATAAAGAGGGGTATTATTGATTTGGAATGCAAAGAACCGCAATGAAAAATGTTGCAATGCAACGCAAATATTTTTCAAAACTGTTAAAACACGCCTGATGATATACAAATGAATTCCATACTGTCATAAATATTAAGAAGATTCTTTAATATGAATACTAAAATTACTGATGATAATCCTCCAAGAATAAAGGCTTTCAAAACCATTAATTTCTCCTCCTATTATTTGATTGCTACATATAGTAAGAAGAATGGGAATTATTAATTTTTCCCACCATTTTATTTTAACCACCTGTAGTTTGAGCATATCTAAAATAAAACTGATATGAGATTATAGTAACTATTGCATGACTAAAAGTTCCGAATAAAAACATTAGACCTAACTTCAGCATATTTGCTATCCCTTTCTTATTGCACGTTTTCTTACTACTACGGAACATACTGCTCGGTAATACTTAGTACATAACCGTCCTTTGTCTCTATCCAGAACGGCACCTTAGCCGCCATATCCGAATAAGTGTTCAGATAGCGGATAAATTCTTCCTTGTCTGTGGTACTGTAGAACCTGTCTTCGTCCACCCCAACAAAGTCATTTCCCCAGTCAATGAAGTTATATTCGGTATCCTCGTTTACCTTAAATCCAAGATTATCCTCTCTGGGGTTATGGATATAGTATCCGTTAGGCATATCGTATGATTGAATACCAAGCTCTTCTATCCTTTTGGTGTCCTCCAAGGTTATCCATTCAACGGGGTCAAAATGAAAAAGACTGGGATAGGACTTTGCAAAATTGGATATGAATCCGATATATGTGCTTGTTGTCGTTTGCAAAAAATCATCCGCCGATGCATTTTCAATCAGTTCAATGGTTTCACCATCACCGGGCTGGCCTAATGTTTGATGAATAAAATTCAAGGCAACACCTGATGGGTCCTGAAGCCACGGGTGACCACGAAGATCGCACTGTTTCTGTAATACGGCGTAATAATCAGCTAATGAGCTGTCAACCTGCGGGTCGTTATAATATACTGTTCCATTGCCATCCATCCATCTTTCCACACACCATATGCCATGGCTGCCTTGTGTTGCGGGCTGTGATAATAGTGCCTGGGCTGTTTCACCTGTAGAAAGCTTAAACCTTGCAATAGCATGTTCCCCCGCAAAGAATTCCGGTGGCAGATACCCGGATGATTCCAATAATTTTCTTAGCGCAATCTCCTGACTCGATAACATATTACCCATCTCACCGGTCCAAATTATTCCTAAGCAATCAGGTTCTTCTTTATTATAGGAAAAAACCATCACGGGTTTGCCCATGCTGCTGTCTTCGGTAATCCAGCCGTCTATCTCATTCATTCCTCCCGCAAGCATAACATTTTGGATGCTATCGGGTTTTAACCTGTATTCAAGCAGCCACAATTCAATAGGATGGTTCATTAAATCATCAAACGCCGCTAATCTGCTCAGGGATTCAATCCTATGCTCAACAACTTTGAAGTCTTGGTACTCTACTTCTTCATAGCCCTCAATAACCTGCTCTACATACCGGTTTGCATAATCCTCAACTGTAAGTGTTTCATTCTTTGGATTGGAGAGGAACCCAAAAGAAAGGGCTGCAATGCCAATCGCCGCTATAATGATAACCCAGAACACCGGCTTCTTGTAATTCATAACGTTTCTGATCCTGCCTTTGGTATCCCCTTCGCCGAAGGCAAGGGGAGTTGCTCTTAAAGGTCCCCTCCCTGCGGTAAGCGATAAAAGGGATGATGAATACTCTTTTTTCACGCCATCGCCCAGTTTTCTGATAACCGCCTCATCGCAGGACATTTCCATATCCCTGCCGCTTACAAAGAAAGCTATCCATACCAGAGGATTAAACCAGTGGATACACAAGGTCAAGTAGCCAATAATCCTGAATACATGGTCAAATCTCCTAATATGTGTTTGCTCGTGCAGCAATATATAGTCCTTTTCCGATTTTGATAATGATATTGGTAGGTAAATCCTGGGGCGGATAATTCCAAGCACAAAGGGAGTACCTAACCCGGATAAAAGATAGATATTGTCTCTGTCGTTTATCGCATTTTTAAGTTTTCTTTTTAATCTAATAAGGGATACCAGGCTGTAAATTAAAAGTATCGAAATCCCAACCACCCACAGTATTGCACCAATATTAACCCAAATTTGCATTGGGTTTACACTACCATGTACGGTTCCCGCCGGAAGAGACGAGTTGACAATATAATCAACGCCTGGTATTCCTGTATCCACCTGGGGAACATTGGTATATAAAATATCGCTTGAGATTGGCTCCGGGTTAACAGGAATAAGGCTTATCATGCTTTCAAAAGAAATCGGGAATAGAAGCCTTAGTAATGCCACAGCCCATAGAGAATAAGAAAAGATTTTTGGGGCTTTCTTCAAAAATAGCCTTGCCGCCAGCACAAACACTATGACTATACCGCCAATGTAACTCATATTGAGAACCTGTAAAAACATCTTTTCTAACATATCTAATCCTCCCTATACCCGTCAATCAAACGCTTTATCTCCCGGATTTCCCTGTCGCTCAGCTTTTTACGGCGCGTAAAGGCCGCAATAAATCTCGGAAGTGAACCTTCAAAGGATTCTTCAAGGAATTTCTCGCCCCGTAGCGCCAAAAACTCATCCCTCGACATCAACGAAATGACCGTTCCATTTTTATTCTTAAATATTTCCCTGTCGCAAAGTCGCCTGAGCATTGTGTAAGTTGTTGTCCGTTTCCAGTCAAACTCCTGGGCACATAGTTCAGTAAGCTCTCGAGAAGTTACCGGTTCATGTTGCCAGATTAAATCTGCAAACTTTTGTTCCATTTCACCCAGTTTATGTTTTTTCATAACCATGCACCTCCTGTCTAATATTATTAGACGATAATAGTCTAACATCATTAGACAGGTATGTCAAGTGATTCGGACAATACAAAAGGGCACCGCTTTTTTAACTGATATGTAACAGTCCCCTAATTTATATTCTAATCTAGCACTTACTTCGCTTGGTCCTTGTTGATAATGGCTGCCTGGGCGGCTGTCAGCCTTGCGATCAAAGATTCCACAATCAGATTCATGGGTTTTTAGTTTGAGAAGGCTATAGAATCTTGCTTGTAATTACCGGTTCCTTTCACTTAATGCCAAACATGGTGTTTCGTGTTATTTTATCGCAAACAAGACGCGGAAAACCTGCGGTATATTCGGTACCTTTTTTGCTGTAGAACAGACCGCTGCTGATAATCTGCTTGTCATCCGCTTTTGTTTCTCCTGAAATCAGGATGCCGTCCTGCCAGACTGGCCGCCCTCCTTTCCATGTGAAATATTGCATGACATATACCACATTTCCCGGCATCTCGATATAGACCGTAGTGGCCTCAATATTTTTTTTGCCCGGTTCATAAGTATGGGTGATTTGTGTGTAGTTTCCAAAGCCTTCCTGGTGCTCAACTCTCTTTGCATCAAACATCAGAAACTTACTAAATGATTCCACATTCACAGCATCACTTAGCATTGTCACGTCTTCATTGCTGAGATATCGCAGGGCTTCAGCCGGAAACTCCATGTCAAGCAGATGTTGCCTTGCTTCAGTGGTTTCCGGCAGAGAATACTCTTGTGGTTCCAATTGCAAGTGGTTGTAAAAGGCACTGCATATTATCACAGTTGCCAGTGCAACAAGAAAATACGTCCATCCGAATATTTGATTGCTGATACTGACCGGTGCGTTGGTCAGAACGTATCCCGTATCGTCCAATTGGTCCCCTATTAGAAACAATGATCGTACAATAAAAATATAGCATATCATCATAGGGATAAAGATCAACCAACTATTACCGCACCGATAGTGAACTCCTGATAGCCCTCAATGTTTAGGGGCGTAGAGACCGAAACCAGGTCTCCTAGTTGTAAAAACAGTTTCAAGATGGAAAGCACCCATACAATCTTAAAATATTTATTCTCGTTTCTTAGGCTGCGAAAGCCGAGAAAAATCAGTATAACACCTATAGTAGGCAGAATATACTGCAGGTGCAGAAAAGCCAGACGCCATGTTGTTATGATAAAGCCCCAAGTGATAAAACCAATGGGTTTGCTCCACGGATTTATCTTACGGATTTCCGGTTCCGGCGGGGTCACATCACTGAGCTGGTCAATCATCTGTTGATCAAAATCGAAATCTTTTTCGCTCATCTGAAATCACCTCCCAATTTCTTCTGCAGCTTTTTTCGCAGGCGATATAATGCATCAGCCCCGAATATTGTTGTTGCATGAGCATTAGACCTTTGTCCTTTTGGAATCTTATTAGTTCAATAATCTTTTCATCCACAGGTTCACTTCCTCCATCATCTAACCTGTTATACAAGTGAATTTGTAGAATCCCACGGAATATTTTGCTTTAAGTTAAATAAAAAAGGGTACTGCCTCTTAAAATCATTTATAAGACAATACCCCTGCTTCAGTCTTGATACACAAGTCTTTAAAATCATTAACCAATCGTTTTAACCTTACTTCGATTGGTCTTTGTTGCGTATCACCGCCTGGGCGGCGGCAAGCCGTGCAATGGGAACCCTGAAAGGCGAACAGGATACATAGTCAAGCCCTACCCTGTGGAAGAAATCTATTGAAGACGGCTCGCCGCCGTGTTCGCCGCATATGCCCATCTTTATTTCCGGCCTTGTCTTCCTTCCCAGTTCCACCGCTATCTCCACCAGCTTGCCCACACCCGCCTGGTCAAGCTTCTGAAATGGGTCAGCTTCCAATATTCCCTTGTTTTTGTATTCTTCCAGGAATTTTCCCGAATCGTCCCTGGAAAAGCCCATGGCCATTTGGGTCAAATCGTTGGTGCCGAAGGAGAAGAACTGGGCTTCCTCCGCCACCTCGTCTGCGGTTATGGCGGCCCTGGGCACTTCTATCATCGTGCCGGTAAGGTATCCAAGTTCCATGCCGTGCTTCTTTATTATTTCATCGGCGGTTTTCACTATAAGGTCTTTCAGGTATTTAAACTCGGCAACGCTGCCTATCAGTGGAACCATAATCTCGGGTTTTACCTCGATGCTGTCCTCCCGCGCCACCTCTATGGCAGCTTCAATAATTGCCGTTGTCTGCATTACCGCTATCTCCGGGAAGGTTATGGCAAGCCGGCAGCCCCTATGCCCCAGCATGGGGTTAAACTCTTCCAGATCCCCTATAATACTTTTTATCTCTCTGACTTCCATGTTCATATCCTCCGCCAGGGCCTTGATATCCTTTTCTTCCTTCGGAAGGAATTCATGCAGCGGCGGGTCCAGAAGCCTTATGGTTACCGGTCTTCCGTCCATGGCCCTGTATATTCCCTTGAAATCTTCCTTCTGCATGGGCATCAACCTGTCTAGGGCTTTTTTACGCCGCTCGGTGGTGGTTGACAGTATCATCTCCCTGACAACCGGTATCCTGTCCTCTTCAAAGAACATGTGCTCGGTTCTGCACAGGCCTATGCCTTCGGCGCCGAACCGCACCGCCGTGGCGGAATCCTTTGGATTGTCCGCGTTGGTCCTTACCTTCAAAGTCCGAGTTTCGTCGGCCCAGCCCATCAGCGTGGCGAAGCTGCCGGACAGCTCAGGTTCGGTTGTAGGGATACTGCCCAAATAAACCCTGCCGGTGCTTCCGTCCAGCGATATAAATTCTCCCTCGTTAACCGTCGTTCCCTTTACGGTAAATTTCTTTTCTCTTTCCTCCACCCTGATTTCTCCACAGCCGGCGACACAGCATTTGCCCATGCCCCGGGCCACCACCGCCGCATGGGACGTCATTCCGCCCCGGGAGGTAAGAATACCCGCCGCGGCGTTCATACCTTCTATATCCTCCGGCGATGTCTCCTGCCTTACCAGGATTACCTTGCTGCCGCCCTGGGCAGCCTTAACCGCTTCTTCGGCGGTGAAATACACCGCTCCGGTAGCAGCCCCCGGCGATGCCGGCAGACCCTGGGCCAAAAGCCTGGCGGTCTCCAGTACCCTTATATCAAAATTCGGGTGCAGCAGCTGGTCAAGCTGTCCCGGTTCTATCCGCATAAGCGCCTCTTGTTTTGTGATAAGTCCCTCTTGGACCAGGTCCACCGCCACTTTAATGGCAGCAGCAGCGGTCCTTTTACCGGTACGGGTCTGCAGCATGTACAGTTTACCCTTTTCGATAGTAAACTCAATATCCTGCATGTCACTGTAGTGCTGTTCCAAACGCACGGCAATATCTTCAAACTGTTTGTGTATTTCGGGGAATACCTCTTTCATCTGGCTTATGGGTTTCGGTGTCCTGATACCGGCAACCACGTCTTCGCCCTGGGCATTTAGCAGGAATTCGCCAAACAGGGCTTTCTCTCCGGTGGCGGGGTTGCGGGTAAAGGCCACTCCTGTCCCGGATGTGTCCCCCATGTTCCCGAACACCATCGACTGAACATTCACCGCGGTTCCGAGATGGTGTGGAATATTGTTAATATTCCTGTAGGTTTTGGCCCTTGGGTTATTCCATGACCTAAATACCGCCTTAACCGCAAGCAGAAGCTGCTGCTCGGGGTCCTGCGGAAAATCGCTGTTCATCTCAAGCCTGTACAACTGCTTGTACTTTTTAACTGTTTCCTTGAGGTCGGCGGCGTCCAGGCCGGTATCGTATTCGGTCCCCCTGCTCTTCTTCATGTCGTCAAGTATGCTTTCAAACTTATATTTTTCTATGTGGCATACAACGTCTCCGAACATCTGGATAAACCTTCTGTAGCTGTCGTATGCAAACCTTTCGTTTTGTGTTGACGCGGCAAGCCCTGTCACGGTATCGTCGTTCAGGCCCAGGTTTAGAATAGTATCCATCATTCCGGGCATTGATATTACCGAACCCGAACGCACCGAAACCAATAACGGGTTTTGCTTATCTCCGAATTTTTTGCCTGTAATATCTTCAAGCCTATGTAGATCGTCCGACAGTTCATCCACCAGTTCTTCGGGCAGCCGGTTCTCCCACTGGTAGTAGTACCTGTTGCAGGCTTCGGTGGTAACTGTGAACCCCGGCGGTACCGGAAGGCCTATCCTGGTCATCTCTGCCAGGTTGGCGCCCTTGCCACCCAAAAGCCCCTTCATGCCGGCGTTTCCTTCCTGAAACATATAAACGTACTTGCCCATCCTCTATGCCTCCTTTATCAATTGAATTACTTTACTGGCCGTTTCTTCCACAGCCTTTTGTGACACATCTATAACAGTACAGCCCAGCTTTTTGAACAGCGCATCGGCGTGCTCCAGTTCCACCAATATCCGCTCCAGATTTGCATAATTGGCGCTGTCATTAAGCCCCAGGGTTTTGAGCCTTTCTCTCCTAATCTGGTTCAGCTTTTCCGGGTTTGCCGTAAGCCCTATTATTCTCCTGTTTGAAATCTGGAACAGCTCATCCGGCGGCGCCACTTCCGGAACCAGCGGTACGTTGGCCACCCTGTAGTTCTTATGTGCCAGGTACATGCTGAGGGGTGTTTTTGATGTCCTGGACACCCCTATCAGCACAACATCCGCATTCAGTATCCCCTTTGGGTCCTTTCCATCGTCGTACTTCACTGCAAACTCCACCGCGTCCACCCTTTTGAAATACTGCTCATCAAGCCTGTAAATAAGGCCCGCTTCCAGCTTGGGATTTGTCGGAGCAACCTTTTTCAGCGCATCCATCAGCGGCCCCAATATATCCACCTTAAGGATCCCGTATTTATCGCATTCTTCCTCCAGCGTTTTTTTGAGCTCTTCCACCACCAGGGTATATACTACTATACATTTGCAGTCCTTGGCTTCCTGGACAATGCGCTGTATCTGGGATACGTCTGTCACCAAGGATTCCTTCCTTATTTCGGTTATATCCGAATTGAACTGAATGGCAACGGCTCTTACAACCTTTTCTGCTGTTTCCCCTATTGAATCCGATACAATAAATATTTTTGGCCCGTTATCCATCATCCCATTACATTCCTCCCATTCTATTCTTTGAGCATTTCATGTATTACCATTATTATACCGGTTTTGGATACCCTACCGGTAATTTTCAACCTTTCCCTGCCTTCCCGGTCCACAGCCTTTTCGGTTACCGGTATACAGTCAACCTGGTGCTCCACCATTTTGGCTATGGCCTTTGCCATGGTTTCATCGTCTTCCAGCGTGACAACATTGGGCATTCTTGTCATCACTATACTTATGGGCATCCTGTCCAGGTCTTTCTTGCCTATGGCATGCTTGATGAAATCCTTCCTGGACACTATGCCCGCCAGGTACCCTTCCGACTGCGCAAAGATGGTCCCCACGTCCTCCAGGAATAGATTCACAATGCAGTCATAAACACTGGTTTCCACATCAACTACCACAGGCCGTGTTTTTATATCCCTTACTAATATGTTGTTTATGAAATCGGCTATCATGTTGGTGGGAATTCGGCCGGTTACGGAATATCCTACCTTGGGCCTTGCTTCAAGTATCCCCGTCATGGTAAGGATGGTAAGATCCGACCTTAATGCGGCGCGGGTGAGGCTTAACCTTTCGGCAATCTGCTCGCTGGTTATCGGTTGTTGGGCCTTTACTATTTCCACTATTTGGTTCTGCCTGTCGGATAGCCTGATGACCGTCACCCCCCTTTTTTATACATAACACACACTATATAGTATACAACAATCAAGTCCAATGTGCTACATTATTTATTTTTTTAACATTTTTCCTTATGCATCTTATCAGTCAACTGTTAAAACTTCACCGAATAATATGTACCGGAAAACAAAGAAGGGAGGTTTGACAATGAACGGCTTTAAGGATTTATATCTCTGGCAAAACCCGTATCGAATGATAGCCATGCAGGACGATGCCGATTACAGATACATGCTGGATATGTACCCGCAGGCATGCCGCACCATTTACCGGTACTCATCGGAAGAGATAATGCGCAGGGAAAACATGGGCCAGCTGCAGGACAATATATACCCTTCCGGGATTGTAATCGACGAAATGGTGGGCAGCGTGTACGACAGATGCAGCCATGAACTCCTCGGCGGTATGGACGACGGCAGACAGCTGTATGCCGACAGGCAGGGCATATTAAGGGACCTTGTGGCGGTAATACTGCTTGCCGAGCTGTTTGGCAGGAGGCGCCGGCGCAGACGACGCTTTTTTACAGGGTTTTAAGCATAAAAAGTCTCCGCCGAAGCGGAGACTTTTTATTTAATATGCCAATCTTTCCCTTAGGCAGCTTTCCAGTTCATCCATGTTTATCCTTTCCTGCTCCATGGTGTCCCTGTCCCTTACGGTAACGGAATTATCGTCCGGGCTTTCGAAGTCATAGGTTATGCAAAGGGGCGTCCCAATCTCGTCATGCCTTCTGTACCGTTTACCTATGCTGCCCGCTTCGTCATATTCCACGACAAACTCTTTCTGAAGCCTTGTGTACAGCTCAAAGGTCTGATCCCCAAGTTTCTTGGAAAGGGGTAGCACCGCAGCCTTCACCGGCGCAAGGGCGGGGTGCAGCCTCAACACCGTCCTTGTATCCCCGTTCTCAAGCTCCTCTTCATTATAGGCGTCGGCGAGGAATGCCAGCAGTACCCTGTCCACACCCAGCGACGGCTCTATGCAGTAGGGTATATATTTTTCGCCGGTAAACGGATCGATATACGAAAAATCTTCCCCCGAATGCTCCATGTGCTGCTTTAAGTCATAGTCGGTACGGTCGGCTATACCCCACAGTTCACCCCAGCCGAACGGGAATTTGTATTCTATGTCGGTGGTGGCATTGCTGTAATGGGACAGCTCTTCGGGGCTGTGATCCCGCAGCCTGAAGTTTGCTCTGTTCATGCCCAGCTCGATAAGCCAGTCCTTGCAGAAATCCTTCCAGTAACCAAACCATTTCAGGTCATCACCGGGGGCACAGAAAAATTCCAGTTCCATCTGTTCAAACTCCCTTGTCCTGAATATGAAATTGCCCGGCGTAATCTCGTTCCTGAATGCCTTGCCTATCTGCGCTATCCCGAAGGGTATCTTCTTCCTTGAACTCCTTATAACATTTTTGAAGTTTACAAATATCCCCTGGGCGGTTTCGGGCCTTAAGTAAATCTCGGCCCTGGAATCCTCCGTAACCCCCTGGTAGGTCTTGAACATCAGGTTGAACTGCCTTATACCGGTGAAATCCTGCTCGCCGCATTCGGGGCATTTTATGTCCTTTTCCCTGATAAATTCCTCCATCCTGCCGTTATCCCAACCATCGGCGGACACTTCCTCCCCCGCTTCCCTGAAATAATCCTCTATCAGCTTATCCGCCCTGAACCTGGATTTACATTTTTTGCAGTCCATAAGGGGATCGTTGAAACTTCCCACATGACCCGACGCCACCCAGGTCTGCGGGTTCATAAGTATGGAAGCATCAAGCCCCACATTGTGCCTGCTTTCCTGTACAAATTTTTTCCACCAGGCCCTTTTAATATTTTTTTTCAATTCAACTCCCACCGGTCCGTAGTCCCAGGTGTTGGCCAGGCCGCCGTATATTTCGGAACCCGGGAATATGATACCCCTTGTCTTGCACAGGGATACCAGTTTTTCCATGGTAAACTCCCTAGTCATTTGTCACCCTCCTTAAGTTTGATATAAATAAAAAGCTCCCGCGTCCCCACATAGGGACGAAAGAGCCAATCTTCCGCGGTTCCACCCTAATTGGTACAACAAGTACCCTCTTTAACAGCAACTGCTCCGCAGCGCCCTTCGCCGGTCTGTTGTCCCGGGCTTTCACCGTCCCCGGCTCGCTTTGCCAAAAATAGCCGGCTACTCCTCTGCTTCACGGCATCCTTTTCATAATTATATTTTAGTCTACAGAATAATTTTTGTTTTGTCAATCCTTTTGCTCTTCGGGGTCGTTTCCCTTACCCTTTCTTTTCCTTTTGCCCACAATGTCCTTGGCATCGTCCGCCAGGTCCTCGAATATCACCTTCGCTTCGCCGGCTTTTTTGCCTACAATTTCGCTTAGGTTAATAACTTCCCTGTTGGGCTTTTCAATCTCGACGGTAGTCTTTGAAATGGCAGCCACCACCGCACCCAGCGCCGCCAGCTGCGGCGCGATTACGGTGCCTATCGCACCGGCGGTTACCGGTATATCCATAATGATGTTCCCGTCCTTTTTCACCCTGATTCTGGTTATGTTGCCCTGCTTTATTAGCTCCCTGATGCGTTCAATCATCTCATTGCCCGCCGTCGAGAAGTTCTGGGTCCATTTTTCGCCCTTTTTGGTTTCTTCAAGAAATACCAGAGTTTCAACCACATCCCCGTCACATTTTTCCAGGGCTTCCTTTGCTTCTTTGTATGACAATCCGGTCCGTTCCCTTATTATGTCTATCTTTTCCAGGGTAATCTCCATTCATTTAACCTCCTTATCATATTTTTTTATATTGTCCAAAAACTTGTTTGCAGAAAAATTCTTTTCGATATGTACCGCCACAAAGGCCCGCATAATTTTCTCGAGCTCCTTAAGTATATGCCCTTTTACCTTTATACAGTCCAGTTTCCCAAGCTTCCACTTCAGCATAACTTTCATAACTTCTATGGTATCCGGGCTTATCCTGTATCCATAGGGGTCGGTTTTCTCACATTCCCCGCACAGTATGCCCCCCGAAACCGGGCTGAAATACGAGGAAGCCCTGTTGGCACCGCAGTTTGTACAATGGCCCAGCCGTGGTTTGAAACCCGAAAGTGCCAGTATCTTCAGTTCCGCGGCCCTTGTAAGAATATTGGAATCCGTGCCGCCTTCGGTAAACATGTCAAGGGAGTCCACCAATACGTCCAGTAGCCTGCCGGGCGGCTCTTCCGGTTGCACGACGGCATTGGCAAGTTCAATCAGGTATGTACAGCTGCACAGCTTTATCAGGTCGTTCCTTATCCGGTGGAATGTATTTATTATATCCACCTCATTCATGTAATACCAGCTTTTCCCTTTGAACAAAACAAAATCACCATAGCAAAAAAGCTGGGTACCCGCCATCAGCTTGCTTTTTGTCCTGCGGGCGCCCTTTGCCATTACCTGAATTTTGCCGAACCTGTCGGACAGAAGAGTTAGAATTTTGTCCCCCTCTCCGAAATTAACCGCCTTTGTTACCAGCCCGCGCGTTCTTGTAAGCATTATATTCCATCCTCTTTATCCCGTTTTATCCATCCTGTCGCGGTCCCCGTCCATCCGCTGCCTTTTATATATGTCCCTGTACTTTATATATTCAAGGTAGTATGCCATATCTCCCGTTTCTTCAAAGGCTTTCCAGATAAAATCAAGTAGCATTTTTGTGACCCTCCATTATATAGGTTGTATTATCTTTAACGGTTATTTTCCCCCGTTCGAAAAAACCGTATACCGGTAATTATATGCCATATATGGAAGGTGTCATTGTTGGTAGCCGAACAGTTTCAAAGACCCGGCGGTGTCCCGCCAGTCCTTCTTGACCTTAACCCACAGTTCGAGAAATACCCTGCAGCCCAAAAAACTTTCTATGTCGGCCCTGGCAAGGGTTCCGATTTTTTTAAGCATGCTGCCGCCTTTGCCTATGATTATCCTTTTATGGGATTGTTTTTCACAATAAATGTTTGCCTGTATTTTCACCAGGTTGGATTTGTCATTTTCGTCAACCGCCTCCACATCCACTGCTATACCGTGGGGCACTTCCTGTTCCAGTAAAAGCAGCGCCTTTTCGCGGATTATTTCCGCTATAAGAAATCTCTCGGGCTGATCGGTAACCATGTCCGCCGGGAAATACTGCGGCCCTTCCGGAAGCTTTTCGACTATGGCGCCCCTCAGTATGTTTAGGTTGTCTCCCCTGGTTGCCGAAATGGGTATCACATCCTCAAAGCGCCTCCTTGACATATATTTCTCCATAAGCCGGTCCACCGTATCCCTGTCCGAAAGGTCTATTTTATTAATCGCCAGTATCACCGGCGTTTTGACATTCTCCAGCATTTCCAGTATATATATATCCCCCCTGCCAATTCCGGCCCCTGCTTCTGTTACGTGCACCACCACATCCACCTCGTTAAGGGCCGACCGGGCAGTGGCCAGCATAAACTCACCCAGCTTGTTTTTGGGCTTATGTATACCCGGGGTATCCAGAAATGCCAGCTGAAAATCGTCGGTGGTATATATAGCCCTGATACTGTTTCTGGTTGTCTGGGGTTTTGAAGAAATTATCGATATCTTCTCTCCCATCATTGCGTTCAAAAGCGTTGACTTGCCTACGTTAGGTCTTCCTATTATGGCTGCAAAGCCCGACCTGTACCCGGTATTCATACCTTCGCCTCCAAAAATTCCTTGTCTTTTATTATTCTATAACCTGGTGCCTTTTTGTATTCTTTTTTTCATTCCTGGCACATATCTTCTTCGGTAAAGGCAAAGGGCAAAAGTTCGGCCACAGTGTGAACCCTTATTTCGCCGGTTTTTTTGCCGGTTACAATCTTAATACCCAGCCCGAATTCGGCCAAAAACTGGCGACAGATACCGCAGGGAAAGGATCCTTCTTCGGCATCGCTGCTGACCGCTATAGCTTCAAATTCCCTGTACCCCTCGGATACCGCCTTTACCACCGCTGTGCGCTCGGCGCATATGGTGGCGCCATAGGATGCGCTTTCTACGTTTGTCCCGGTGAAAACCTTTCCTTCGGAAGTAACAAGGGCGGCCCCTACCCGAAAACCGGAATAGGGCGAATAGGAATTCCTTTTGGCTTCTTCGGCCTGTGCCATAAGCTTTCTGTAATCCATGGATAAATCCCTCCTATTCAAAGGTTACGCTACCAAGGGCAGGCACAACCTGTATCCAGGTTTTGCCCGGGTTTAACCTTACCCGGGTCCCGTCTTCATGATAGAACTTTGTGGGAGACCTTCTGTCAGCCTTTTCCCAGGTAACGGGTACATATGAGCCGTTGGTGATGTATATCCCCTTTCCGCTACCTACCAGGTTTATATTTCTTCTACCCTCGCTGTCGACCACTTTATGTCCCGCCTCCTGTACAATTACGTTTTTGGCCTGAAGCTGACAATCGGTATTGTTTTCGTCCACATGGGGCTTGTCCATCACATATCTCATATATACCCCGTCCCTGTCCGAATACTCGTAGGATACCCGGTAGTTCTGCAGGTATTTCACAACCACTTTTCCGGCCCCTTCTCCCTCAAGGTCGGTATCCTCATGGTTGAATATGTGTACCTGCGTACCCTCGGTTTTATTATACCCCCTGTCGTCGACCGAAGCCTGTATCCTGTCCAGGGATGTATACACATTATGGGGCTCTCTTCTGTGCTTCGCCCTCCAGTACAGCGGTGCACCCATAATCATTGCGTTGAATGAGGGAATTTTCAGCCTTGCTATATCGTCCCAGGCCTCGGGGCTGCCCCCTGCATGAAGGTATATCGCATTGTATTCCATCGACTTGTCTATGTAATAATACCTGGCGCTCCTTACCGGCCCCACCAGCTGGTCACCGCCGTGCATATAAATCGCTAAGTACCTGGTTATATTTCCCTCGGCCAGTATCTCATACACCACTTCCGCCTGCTCCAGTCCGGCCTGGGGCCGGGCCGCCGGGTGATTGTCCAGCATCACCGCAACGGGTCTTATGTACAGGCTGGAACGTTCTATCATTTCCCCTCCCAGCGGGCAGGATACGGCGTCCAGGAATACTTCCGGTTTAATGGCTTCTTCATCCGCCGCTTGGGCTTTTGCTTCATCGGCCGGGGCATTCCCCGGCTCCGTCTGCGGCGGCTCGGACCTGTTGCAGGATGTCGCCGCAATAATAAGAATGATTAACACAACAGCTGCCATATTCTTTTTTTTCATGTAGGGACCTTCCTTCCTGATGTATGTATTGGCTTTGCCGATCTTTTCTCTAGAAAAACAGTTGAAACACAAGCACCGTTATGATAATACCCAGCACAGCGCCAATTACCGTTTCAAAGGTACTGTGTATTTTTGTCTCTATCCTGCTCTGCATAACCATAAGCCCCAGGATAAGGGTTAGCGTTGTAACCAGCATGTTCTGTGAGATAAATGCCACCGCCGTTACCACGCTAAAGGCTGCGGCGGCATGGCCGCTGGGCATCCCTCCCCTAAGGGGCGTGCCCTTTCCCTTAAGGGCTTTAACCACTATTACCGTTAGTATCACCAGCAGCAGGCTGATAAAGGTGGTATGGACCGAAGACTGCCGCACCCGTTTTAAGACCAGCAGCGTAACCGGGTTAAGTCTGTCAAAAAAAAGAACATAGGCCACCACCAGTGCATTCACCGCCGATATCAGCACCGCCCCCGCCGCCACGTTTTTGGCGGTCTTTGCAAGGGGATGAAAGGTATGTACCGTAAGGTCTATGGCAGCTTCTATTGAAGTATTAATCATCTCGGTTACCAGAACCAGGGTTATGGTGAAGAATAGCAGCAGCAGTTCCAGCCTGTTCAAATCCGCAAAAAGACTTAAACCCATTACTGCTATGGCCAGGGCAAAATGTATTTTCATATTTCTCTGGGTTCTCAATGCATGAATAACGCCGGCTATAGCATAATTGAAACTGTCAATCAGCTTGCGTCCCTTCAACAGCTATACCTCCCGTCAGCCGCGGGTTAAACCCAAATCCGTGAGTATTTCCTCTTCCCGGCTGCGCATTATCCGTGTATCACCGGCTTCCCTGTGGTCATACCCCAGCAAATGCAGGGCACCGTGCAGCACAAGATACGCAAGTTCCCTTTCAACCGAGTGGCCGTATTCTTCTGCCTGATCCACGGCCTTTGGCACCGAAACTACTATATCGCCCATTAGGGCCTCTCCGTCCTCGTTCGTATCTATAAACTCTTCATCCTCCAGCAGGGCAAAGGACAGAACATCGGTAACGGTGTCGGTATCCCTGTATTCCCTGTTGAGCGCCGTAATGGTTTCATTGTCCACCAGCACGACGCCCACCTCGTACCCGTAGGGAAAACGCTCCCTTACAAAGGCCGCGTCCACCACTTTTTTCATAATGGTTATCATACCGCTGTCAACCGCTATACTGTTTTGCCTGTTTTCTATCAGAACCGTCATTTGTTTTTCCGCCCTTCATTTCCTTCTCAAGGTCCGGGTATTCTATCCTCTGATGAAAAATACCGGTCAGTATATCAAGAAAAGCGTCTGCTATTATATCCAAATCTTTCAGGGTTAAATCGCTCTCGTCCAGCTGTCCGCTTTCCAGTTTCTCCCTGACTATCTTTCTTATGGTGCCCTCAATTTTACCCGGCGAATGTTCCGCCATTGACCTTACCGCCGCTTCCACCGAGTCCGCCAGCAGTACTATCGCCGCTTCCCTGGTCTGGGGTTTGGGCCCTTCGTACCTGAAACTGTCCATATCAACCTTTCCGTTGTTTTCGCCCTGTTTAGCCTTATGGTAAAAGTATGCAACCACCGAATCACCGTGATGCTGTTTTATTATGTCCACAATATCCCCGGGTATCTTATGCTGTTTTGCAAGTTCCACCCCGTCCTTGACATGGGAAGTAATTATCAAAGTGCTGAGACTGGGAGTTATCTTATCATGGGGATTGTCCGAGGCAATCTGGTTTTCAGTAAAGAAGTAGGGCCGTTTTATTTTGCCTATATCATGGTAATATGCGCCCACCCTTGCCAGCAGCGAATTTGCACCAATTTTCTGTGCCGCATGCTCCGCAAGGTTACCCACAATAACACTGTGATGATATGTCCCCGGAGCCTCCATCAGCAGCTTTTTTAAAAGGGGCTGGTTGGGGTTTGACAGTTCCAGCAGCTTAAGCGGCGTAATAATATCGAACAGGTTCTCCCAGGCAGGTAGCGTACCTATGGCAAACACCGCCACAAGTCCGCCGTTTAAAAGCCCCCACAGGCTCTGTTTTACAACCTCCAGCCCGCCGCTGCCCGCGATAAGCCCCAAGCAGATTATCACCAAAGTGTTGCTTATACCCACAAGCAGACCCGAAACAAGTAAATCCCTTCTCTGCTGCGAAACCATCGTGATAAGCGCTCCCACTATACCGCCTATTATGGCCAAAAACAGGACCACGGTACTGTTCTCGGCTATAAGTGCCACAAGCAAAGCCACCGGAATGCTTATCATAACACCCAGCTTTGCGTCCAGAAGTATTGTAATGAGTATCGAAACTGCAGCCACCGGTGCAAGGTATGCCGAAATCACATTTGCTCCCAGGCTGATAAACAGTACAAGGATGGTTATAACGCCGATCAGCATAAGGCTGCTTCTGTTATAGTATATACCGGGATGGAAATATTTTATATACAGCACCGTTAAAAGCCCCAGCAGGAATATAAGCAGTGAATATCCCGCCAGCAGCTTATAGTCAACGACACCCTGTTTCAGTATCCCCGATGTGCTCAGCAGCTCAATCTGTTCCGGTGTGACCGTATCACCCCGGTTTATTATATTTTGACCTTTCCTGATTATAACAGGCTCCACACGGTCTAACGCAGCTTCAATATCCCTGTTGGTTTCTTCAATGTTGGGAAGCATATTGGGACGTATAACCTTGCTTGCAATACCAACCCCCAGCTCCTTTGCCGACTGCATCATCTGCTGTTTTTCAAAAAATTCCTCGGTTTCCCTACCTGCCCGTTCAAGGGCATCGGGAGTAACCCCGACGCTCATAATCTGGTTTGTCACGTCCAGCACATTCTGCCGCAGTCCTTCCAACTGCTCATCCTGTATGCTTAAGGCCACACCCAGGTCGGTATCCTCCAGGTCAAGCGGCGTTTCTTCCCTAAGCCTGTCCAGTTTTTCCTGTATCGAAAGGTCCTCGTCTTCCCTTACTTCGGATACTTTGTCAAAGAACTGTTCTATCCTGTTTTTTATCTCTACCGGAATGGTATGGTCCCTTCTGTAGATTGTGTTTACCGATTCCCGCGCCTGTTCCATTAGCTTCTCGGTTGCCGCCCTGTCCACTATATCCTTCGGAGCCGATATGTCCACACCGGCAATATCTCCCGCTTCAAGGGAATATCTTTCGGGCATGACCACCGACAGAACAAGAAAAAGAATCAAAAAATACACCGTCAGTGCCATTATTACCCTTAAAACTCTGTCTCCCGGTTTCACCCTGAAAACCGGCAGTTTGCCCATCCTTTTGAAAAAACTGCGTAGTTTCGCCATTTGAAATGACCCCCTGACCCCTTATACCGCCTACTGCTTGCCTTTATTTCTTGTATGATGCCTGTCGTAGGCGAGGATTATCTTCTGTACTATATTGTGCCTTACCACATCCTTTTCGGTAAGGTTGATTATATCAATACCCTTTATCCCATGCAATATTTTTGTTGCTTCAATAAGCCCCGAACTTTTACCGGTGGGCAGGTCAATCTGGGTAATGTCCCCGGTTACCACAATCTTGGACCCGAACCCCATGCGTGTCAAAAACATCTTCATCTGCTCCGGAGTGGTATTCTGGGCTTCGTCCAATATTATATACGAATCGTCCAGGGTCCGGCCCCTCATATATGCCAGCGGCGCCACTTCTATAATACCGCGTTCCCGGTATTTTAGGTAACTCTCCCCGCCCAGTATATCATACAGTGCATCGTAAAGCGGCCGCAGGTAGGGATCAACCTTGTCCTGCAAATCGCCGGGAAGAAAGCCCAGCTTTTCTCCCGCTTCCACCGCCGGTCGGGTAAGGATGATCCTGGAGACTTCCCTGTTCCTCATGGCCCTCACCGCCATGGCAATGGCCAGGTATGTTTTGCCGGTACCGGCGGGGCCGATTGAGAACACAATGTCGCATTTTCTCATGGCTTCTATATACGTTTTTTGACCCAGGGTTTTGCTTTTTATCTGCTTACCCTTGTGGGTAAGGCATATCACTTCATTGGCAAGGTCCTTTATTTTTTCTTCCTGGCCCGCCATTACAAGTCCTATGGCATAGTTTATGCTCTGGGTACTTAACTGTTCTCCCCTTTTGAGCATACCAATCAGATTGCCAATAAGTTTTTCGGCCAGTCCTACCCTGTCACCGCCGCCTTTAATCCTCAGTTCGTTTTCCCTGGCAACTATTTCCACCCCAAGGGCTTCCTCGATAATCTTAATATTCTCATCGTAATTGCCGAACAGCTCCATGGTATACTGGAAATTTTCTATCTTTACGCTGCTTTCACTGTAATCGTTATTCAACCTCAATCCTCCCCGTGTTTAATTCAATCCTTTCTTCCATACCAATATCTTCAAGGGCTTCAAACACAACTTCCACCCTTATTCTGCTGTTATCCGCCGGATAATATTTAACCTTTTCGTCCACCACTTGTGCATCCTCCGACAGGACCCCGGCCAGCCTTTCGCGTATCCTGTCCGCCGCAAGCCGTACCGCGGTCTCCTCGGTCAGTATATCTTCTATGACATTCACCTCGTAACAATTTTCAATTATTAATTCTACTGGCAGAGAGATATTCCTCCATTCAACCAGCCTGTTGATGTTCACCGTACTGTCAAAATGTTCAAAATCCGGTTTCTTGCGGGTTAGGTTTATTGTATATTTACCCAGCCTTACGCTGACCCTTCTTGAGTTTCTGCCGGTAGGCTCCCTGGTTTCAGGCCTTAAGTCCTGCTCTTCGCTCATCTGGTACCAGGTTCTGGCTTCCACCCGTCCCATTGCATGTACTATTCTGGCCGACCCTCCCGGCTCTTCAACCACCCCGTTTATCAGCAGCTGGCCGGCCTTCACGGTACTGCCTTCCTTAACCTCTGCCTGCCCCTGGTATACGAATATATTATTTATTATACCATCCTTTTTGGCAACAATGTTACAGGGTACATCTTTATCTATGAGAGCCGGCGGATCGGTTCTTTCAACCACATCCACCACCGCCCTGGTACCCATTATGTTTATCCCCGCCCAGACAAGCTGGTCCATCTCTATAAGAAGCTTTGTTTCCATTTCCCCTGTATCCAGGAAATATTTGAAAGCACCCGGCTTGAGGCCGAAGGATTCCAGTTCCCTGATTATCCTTTCCTCGGACACCTTCTCGGTTCCTTCCACCTCCACAACCCAAACGAAGGAGGTGAGGAAATACATTATTAAAACGGCGGTAATACCGCCTGCCAGAAGTGCTTTTCTTTTAAAGACCCTGTGCAATAAAAAAGGGCAGCCTCTTTTCTCCAGTATGGATACCCTGCAGTTCACCTTCTTTCTTATCTTTCGCAGCTGTTTGTAGCCTCCAAGTCCGACCCCCGCCCTTATGGTGGTGTAGTTTATCCTTTCAATGTCCCAGAAGTATATTCCCTTTGCTATGGCTAAATTAATGAACCTCTCAAGGTTAATCCCCTCCACCTTTATTATTACATATCCCCTGATATAATTCCAAATCCGGACCACCAGCATTTTTTCAGCACCCCCTACTGCAAAAACTCCACCCTGTCTATATGCCCCACTATGATAATCTCTTCCACCACAATGGTCCTTATGGTCAGATTTGTCCCGGTCACCACAAGTATTCCGGCTTTGGTATTGATTTTCACAATACCTGTCGAATATTCAATTATGCCCCTGTGGTTTTCAATATAAATCTGCAGGCTGCCCACAAGGGTAATCTTGGGCAGGTCCAGCACAATATCCCTGGGCAGTTCCAGAAGGTCCGCAATCCCCTTTTTAATCAAGTCGGTCTTGGTTTCCATCGGGTTTCCCTCCTCTTCATTAAAATTTATGCTTAAAGCGGCTGGTTAATAACAGATAAATATGCTATACTAACCGTTGAACGGAGGTTGGATATAGGAACATGAACAAGTTGACGGTTACAGCCCTTATACTGCTTGTTACAGCCGCCCTCGCGGGCTGTCTTTTGCTGACTTCGATCCAGCTGGCCGCCTTCGATATGAGCTTCTATGAAAAAGCGTACGACAGGTATAACCTACTTAGAACAACCGGCCTTACAAAGAGGGATTATCTCAACTTAAGTGAAAATATCCTTCTCTACCTGAACGGCCAGAGGGATTACCTGTATAATCGGGCGGTAATATACGGCAGTAGTAAATACCTGTTCAATCAAAAAGAACTCCTCCATATGGAGGATGTAAAGAATTTGTTCGTCCGGGGCTACATGATAAGGAACATTTCCTTTGTATCGCTTATACTGCTTATGTTCGCCGCAATACGCCTTTCAAGGGGCAGCAAACGCTATGCCGGCATATCACTTTTCCGGGGTTCAATGGTGCTGTTTGTAGCCACCTCCCTGTTCATGCTGCTGTTATACACCGATTTTCACAGGTACTTTACCAACTTTCATCATCTTTTCTTTTCCAACGACCTTTGGCTGCTAAACCCTGAAACTGATTTGCTTATAAATATGTATCCGCTGGAGTTCTTTAACCAGATGGCGGTGCGGATTGTACTCTATTTTACCGTGCAGCTGATGGCGACAGCTTCCCTTGGATATTTCATCTCCAGACCGAAAAAAAGCACTCCTTAATTGGAGTGCCTTCTTCGCCTTGATACCGGCGGCTGCAGTATTTCGGACATAATTATTCCCTTTACCAGGTCGTCCTGACCGAACACACCCAAACTTATTGGCGGAGCGGAGCCTTCGTATTCTTTAAAAACAGGTCCCTCCTTATTTTCGGGTATATCGGCGGCTGTCTTTTTTTGTTCGGACCTGGTCGCCTGCCAAACCGGTATCTTGTCTTTCTGTTCGCCCTGGTCCTCATCCGTTACAACAAGTTTTTTCCCGCCTGAAGTCTTCTGCTCCTCGGCCGCTTTTTCCAGTTCCCTCATCATGCTTTCAAGCCTGCCCACAAGGCCCCCACCGGCGGTTCTGCCGGAGGAAGGCTGCTTTCTTTGCTGTGCGGGTATCGGCTGTCTTCTCTGCTGCGAAGACCTTTGCTCTTTTTTCGACTTACGTTTTCCCAGCACGACAATGGGAATTACTATATACAGAAGTAGTTTAAAAATATCGCCAAAATCCATCCTTTTCCCTCCTTAAGGGACTACTTCCTATCCTTCTTATCTATACTTTCCTCCTTCTTATCGGATGAACCCATAGTTGCTATGGAATCCCTCATGCTGGTATCGGCAAGGATATTCTTCATGTTATAGTAATCCATAACCCCAAGATTCCCTTTTCTGAAAGCTTCGGCCATGGCCCGCGGAACCTCTGCCTCGGCTTCCACAACCTTCGCTCTCATTTCCTGTACGCTTGCCTTCATCTCCTGCTCCTTGGCCACCGCCATCGCCCTTCTCTCTTCCGCCTTTGCCTGGGCTATGCGCTTGTCGGCCTCGGCCTGGTCTGTCTGCAGCTGGGCACCTATGTTCCTGCCCACGTCCACGTCTGCAATGTCTATTGATAAAATTTCAAAGGCGGTTCCTGCATCCAGGCCTTTGCTCAATACTGTTCTTGAAATCAAATCGGGATTTTCAAGCACCGCTTTGTGGGCCTCTGCTGAACCCACGGTGGTTACTATACCTTCTCCAACCCTTGCTATTATGGTCTCTTCCCCTGCGCCCCCAACCAGTCTGTCAATATTCGCCCTGACGGTAACCCTTGCTTTAACCATAACCTCTATACCGTTTTTGGCAACGGCGGCAACCTTCGGCGTTTCGATAACCTTCGGATTTACGCTCATCTGTACCGCCTGCAGTACGTCCCTTCCCGCAAGGTCTATGGCAGCCGACCTTTCAAACTCAAGGGGAATATTTGCCCTCTGGGCGGCAATCAGAGAATTGACCACCCTGTCCACATTACCTCCTGCCAGATAGTGGGCTTCCAACTGGTTTACCGTTACCTTAAGCCCGGCCTTGCTTGCTTTTATCATTGGATTAACTATCCTTGACGGTATAACCCTCCTTAACCTCATACCAATAAGCGTGAAGATTCCTATCTTCACTCCCGCCGCCAGTGCGGAAATCCAAAGTCCTATAGGTATAAAGGAAAACAGGAACACAAGCACTACAAATCCCAGTGCCAGCATTACCAACATACTTACAAACGGACCCATTGACCAATTCCTCCTTTTTTTTGGGTATATACTTTTTTTACCCTATTTTTGACACAATAATTCTGTTACCTTCAACCCTTAATACTTTTATGCGTTCCCCCGACTGTATATAATCCCCCAAGGTAACCACGTCCATCCTTCTGCCATCTATCTGGGCTGTCCCGGCAGGTCTGAGGGGCGTAACCGCGACCCCTTCGAGCCCGGTCAGGGATGAATAGTCGCCCATTCCAACGTATCCCTCTTCGTTCCTTAGTTGTGTGGACAGTATAAGCCTGTCGAAATACTTGCTTTTAGGCGCGTATTTAAATAGCAGCACTGCCAGCACAATACTCAATACTATTGCAATGGTCAGCGAAACAACAGCCTGGGCCGCCGATACCGATGCCATGAATATGCTGGCAAATATGCTTATTATTCCTCCAATTCCGGGAAATCCGAACCCCGGTATTGTAAGTTCCACCAGCAACAATACTATACCGATAAAAAACAGTATTATCGCAGACCAACCGGCATGCCCCGCCAGCATGTTGCCGGCAAAATACAGCCCGAAGGATAAAAGCCCCACGGTGCCTGCAACGCCAAAGCCGGGGATAAAAATCTCCGCTATCAGTCCCCCCAGTCCAAGGGTAAGGAGTATGGAACTGACGGCGGTACTTGTTACCATCTTCGCAAGCTTTATCTGGTAGCTTTCTTCCGCCACCACCGTCCTTGCCGAGCCCAGTCCAAGCCACCCGTTCAGTTCCTGCCTGGTGGCTGCGGTGGTATCCGCAATCCCCAACTCAACCGCCTTGGCTGTTGAAAGGTTTAATAGTTTGCCCTTGTCCACAAGATCGGGGATTTCTATATCCTTGTCCGCCATTGCTGCTATTACCTGCTGGTCCCTGCCCCTTAATTCGGCCACTTTTCGCAACTCCCCTGTCCAGAAGGAAATATTCTTCTCGGTAATGGGTATGGTCTCTGCCGAGCCTATGCTGCTTCCCGGTGCCATGACCACCTTTTCAGCGGAAATGGCTATCAGGACGCCTGCGGATATCGCTTTATCCTTTATATAGGATACAGTGGGAACTCCCGAAGCAATTACGGCTTCGCTTATCTCTAGCGCGGAATCCACCCTTCCTCCAAGGGTGGATATTTCCAGCACCACGGCGGATGCTCCTTCCCGGTATGCCCTGTCCAGCTGGGCTGATACAAAGGACGCCATGGCGGGACTAATTTCACCCTTAACCGGAATATAAAACACCGTGTCCGACTGTGCTTTGACCGGTTGCGCCAAAGGTATAAACAGCATTATTAGCAAAACAAACAGTATTATCCTGCAGGGTTTGCCCGATCTCATTGAATTTCCTCCTTCCATACACATTCCATTATATTTTATGCTTTACCTTAAAGCAATACCAATAAGAAACATTTCGCGTTAGCAGCGGTGTGTCCCCATACCTCTATATATCCTTTATCCTTATATCCGCCACAACCGGAAAATGGTCCGACGCATCGGATTCTATCGTGTATAAATCCGATACCTCCACCTCGGATGAAACGAATATATAATCAATACACACCGGGGTACCGTCATTCATTATAAAGGTATAAATATCCTTCTTCCCCAGTTCCCTGCCCGCTTCTTTTAATATTCTCTCTATATACATTATTTCCCCCGCTTCGGGTGTGGAATTGAAATCCCCCACCAATACGACCTCTTCTTCAAGAAGTTCGATATATCTCCTTATCTGCTGAAGCTGGGTGTTTCTTGTCCCGCGGTTTAAGGACAGGTGAGTAACCAAAAAATTTATTTCCTTCCCGTAAATATCAATCCTGGCAGATATGACGCCCCTCTGTTCCCCCCTGCCGTCAAGCTGCAGATTGCTGGCACTTATAATGGGAAACCTGCTTAACACCGCATTGCCGTAGCCCGCTCCCAACAGGCTTACGTTTTCACCGAAGTAATAATACATATCAAGTTTTTCCGCCAGTTCCCTGGTCTGGTCCTTGAAAAAACTCCTCACAAAACGGCTGTCCACTTCCTGCAGCCCCACTATCTGGGCACCGCTTTCCCTTATTACTTCGGCTGCTGCATCAATGTCAATCTTTCCGTCCCTGGAAATCCCGTGGTTGATATTATAGGACATTACTTTAATATCATATTCGGAACCTCTGTACAAAGGAGTCGCCTTAAATATGTGTCCCCAGTCAAACATCTTCCAGTATTCGTTGCCGGCGGGGGATATATATCCGCCCCTGACATTCATAAGCCGGGTGGTATCCACAGCCTGCGGAAGTGTAATTTCAAACCGGCCCCTTTCGTCGGGTACCGCTTCAAAGAACTGGGACCCGATTCTGAACACGACTCTTCCACGCCTTGATACCGTACCGGATATTGTATTTTCCTCTATATCGTAAACCGCAAAAAAATACGGAATGTCAAAGGCGAAGCTGCTGCCTTCCTCGCTGTATACAAGCTTGTCACCATCCCTTACTTCCTTTCTTTTGTCATTAAAGCTCTCCTGGAACAAAAATTCCCCGTCTTTAACCTGCACCGCCTTGCCGGTTTCCGATTTAAGTTTGCCACCGCTGTCGTATATGCTGATAACCGGATGTATACCGCTTATACCCTTCCCCTTGATATTTGTATATCCAATTCCGGCTTCCACAAACACCTGCGGTATATATCTTGTCACGGTGGTGCTCATCCCTCCGGGGAATGTAATGGTGGAATACAGAGCCGTCCCCGGCTGTGTCAGTTGATGGGGCAGGCTGCTTATGTCTATGCCGTACCATCCTTCCTGTGATGAGACTATTGAATACTCGGCGGCAGTTTTGCCGTTTACCACCGACAGGTATATACCGGACTCACCGGGAAGATAGGCCTGAACCTTTTTGTTTTCCAAATCAATCTTGATTTCCGGGTCTGCCAGGGTATATGACCTTTCCATGATAGACTGGGGGAAAAGCACTGCCCTGGCCGGCATGCCTTCGGGAAGGGGCAGGTTCAGAATAAACCTGTTAAACCGTGCATCCTCGGCTCTTTTGGTAAAGTACTGTTTCAATTCACGCCGTAGCAGCAGGTCCCCTTCTGAATTATATATTTCCAACGGCACCGAAGTGATATACACGGGAGTTGAAATGTTTATCTCCATGCTTTTTCCGTAACTGTTCACCAGATAGTCCAGTCTTGTGTTCCACTGCGAAAAACCCTTTGGTATTAGGGCAATGACCGAAAACAAAAAAGCCACCAAAATAACTGCCGCAAGTTTCTTCTTCACACCCCCGTACCCCCTTTACCGTAGACTATCCCTGACTTAATTATAGCACAGCCCCCGCCCCGCACTTAGCTGCAATATTTGACATATAAAAAGACCCGGAAAAAATTCCGGGCCTAAAAAACTCTATTGCAACAGTTCCTTAACCAGTCTGTTCACGATACTTCCTTCCGCTCTGCCTTTTACTTTCGGCATAACGGCCCCCATCACCCTGCCCATATCCTTTAAACCGGCGGCTCCTGTTTTGTTAACGGCGTCTTCTATTATTACCTTTATTTCGGCCTCTGAAAGCTGTGGAGGTAGATACTCTGAAAGTATTTCTATTTCTTTTTCGTTTTTATCAATGAGGTCCTGCCTTCCGCCCTGTCTGAACATTTCTATCGCTTCTTTTCTGGACTTAACCTCTTTTGCGATAACCTCTATAACACCCTGGTCATTCAACTGTGTCTTTTTGTCCTTTTCTATCTGCAGGACGGCAGCCCTTACCATGCTTATAACGCTCTTTTTAAACGAAGCTCTTTCCTTCATTGCAGTCCTCATATCCGATAAAAGTCTGTCCTTAAGGGTCATTTTATTCCCCTGCCTTCCTAATACCGGCTTCTTTTTTTCCTTCTCCTGGCCGCTTCGGATTTCTTTTTTCTTTTCACGCTCGGTTTTTCATAATGCTCTCTTCTTCTTACTTCAGCCAGCACGCCGGATTTGGCGCATTCCCTTTTAAAACGCTTGAGAGCATTTTCGAGGGATTCATTATCCCTTACCTTTATTTCTGACATCCATATATCCCTCCCTCCGCTGCCGACAATCCAACAGGAACTCTGGGTCATGCGGTGCCGCTTGTACTTGGTGGTACAAGCAACATAAACTATTATACAACATTGATTTTTATTAAGTCAATATTCTAGCCCGGAGGCCATGACATATTCCGTCCTCCCATCAGATGAAAATGAATATGTCCGACAGTCTGTCCTCCTTCTGTGCCGCAGTTGTTAACAACCCTGAAACCCTTTTCTGCCATACCTTTGGTCTCTGCCAGCTTCTTCGCCACCATAAAGCTGTGGGAGACTATGTCCCTGTTATTCTCATCAACCTCATTAAGGGAGGATATATGCTCCTTAGGCATTATCAGTATATGTACCGGTGCTTTTGGGTCTATGTCATTTATGGCTATCACTTTGTCATCCTGATATACTATGTCTCCGGGTATCTCACCGGCGATAATTTTACAGAATATACAATCTGACAAAATTTTCACCTCCTTATCCGAAGTAATGCCGTACTGTATTTTATTCAACGGCAGCCCGACAATTCCTCCCGGAACACAAAAATTTTACGATTTCACCAATCATGAAGTCCCTGCCGGTCTTAACAAGCCTGGTCTCGGCCAGCCTGTTGTTAAGGTCTTCCCGGGTGGGAACCAGAACCCTTATGTAGTTGCCTGTCAGGCCCTCGTAATAGCCTTCCGGTTGGCTGCTTTTTTGTTGGTACAGAACCTCAAGGCTTTTTCCCAAAAACCTGTCATGAAAGTTTTTTCTTAGTACTGCAGCCAAATCCAGCAGCACCCTGCTTCTTATGTCCTTTGTTTTTGCGTTCACCTGATCTTTGTACTCCGCCGCCGGGGTTCCCTTACGGGGAGAAAACTTGAACACGTGCATGTTGCTGAGCTCAAGCTGCTCGAGGAATCTGTAAGTGTCTTCAAATTCATCGTCGGTTTCGCCGGGGAAACCCACCATCACATCGGTGGTTATCGCCACGCCCGGCATCCTTTCCCTGAGCCTTTTGACTACCTTCCGGTATTCGGCTGTTGTATACCTTCTGCCCATCCTTTTCAAAGTAGCATCACATCCGCTTTGCAGGGACAGGTGGAAATGCCTGCAGACTTTGTTCAGTCGTGATACTTCCTCTGTAATTTGCTCTGTAAAATAGGTGGGCTCAAGCGAACTGAGCCGTATCCTGTCAAGTCCCTTTGTTTCATGAACCCGTTTTATCAGTTCCAAGAGAGTTGCTCCTGTCTTTAAGTCCCTGCCGTAGGAAGTCACGTGAATACCGGTCAGAATTACCTCACGGTACCCGAGGGCAGCAAGTTTTTCAACCTGGTCGGCCACTTTGTCGGGATGCCTGCTTCTTACAGGCCCGCGGGCATAGGGTATAATACAGTATGTGCAGAACTGGCCGCACCCGTCCTGTATTTTCACATAGGCCCTGGTCCTGTCGCTGTGCTTCCGCTCCAGCGCCAGCTCTTCGAACTCTTCCTCCATACCCAAATCCCGAACCATTTTCACCGGCTGCTTACCCTCCCCCGCCCGCTCCACCAGTTCAACCACCCTTGACTTGTCGGCACTGCCTATTACTATATCCACCCCCTGCACCGCCAGCACTTCATCGGGGGATACCTGGACGTAACAGCCCATAACAACCACCACAGCCCGAGGGTTGGTTCTTTTCGCCCTTCTTATTATCTGTCTTGACTTGCTGTCCCCGTGATGGGTTACGGTGCAGGTATTTATCACGTACACATTCGCCGGGCTGTTGAAACCCACAACCCGGTAGCCCGACCGCAAAAAAAGTTCCTCCAGAGCCTGGGTTTCGTATTGATTCACCTTGCATCCCAATGTGTAAAACGCCACCGTTTTCATTTACAAGCCTCCCAAGTCGCCAAACCGATACATAAGGACTGCTGTCATCACAATACCGGCGGTTTCGGTTCTCAGTATTCTGGGGCCCATGCTTATAATGTGTATTCCATATCTTTGCGCCATTTCTATCTCGTCTCCGTCGAATCCGCCTTCCGGACCTATCATCATTCCGATGCTTTTGTAATCGCCCTTTTCACCGGGTATTGAAGCTATCGACTTTTCCCTTTCCGCAGTATGGGGAAGCAGGGCTAGGTGATTTTTTTGCATGTCCAGGACAGCAGATGCAAAGTCCGTCGGGGGCTCCACAACAGGAATCCTGCCCCGGCAGCTTTGTTTGGCGGCCTCCATGGCTATTCTCTGCCACCGGTCAACCTTTTTTTTTGCATCCCTGTCATTATCCATCCTTACTATCGTCCGCGAAGTAATAACGGGTACAAACCTTACGATTCCCAGCTCGGTACCTTTTTGTATAATAAACTCCATCCTGGTTCCTTTAGCAACAGCCTGATACAGTGTAATGCCAATATTTGCTTCGGTGCCGGTAGGGACAGCGCCGCCCAGTTTCACCTTCACTTCGCCTTTTCCCAGTTTTTCAATAACTCCGTCATAGTCGGTGCTGTGACCGTCACAAACAGTCACCGGATCACCGGTTTTAAGCCTTAAAACCCTTGTAATATGCCTTACATCCTCACCGGTTATCCTTACCCTGCCCCCGTGGATATCACCTTTGTCCACATAAAACCTGTTCATAATAATTATCCCTTCATCCTGGCAACAAGGGCTGTCCAGCCGCCCCGTTCCAGTCTTTCTGTTATTTCAAGTCCGCTGTCCCCAAAGGCTTCTTTGACGTCCGCAAACCTTTCATCTATTATTCCGGAGGCAATAAATATCCCCTCCGGCATTAAATATTCTCCCACCGTCCGGCACATTCTTATTATTACATCCGCCACAATATTTGATACTATCATGTGGGCCCTGCCTTGGACTTTGTCCAGCAGGCTGCCGGTTTCCACCCTGACAATCCGGTCCATCCCGTTAAGCCTTATATTTTCCCGGGCAGCCTTAACCGCAATTTCATCTATGTCATAGGCTTCCACCCAACCAGCGCCCAGCTTTGCAGCGGTTAGCGCCAGGATACCGCTGCCGCAGCCAATATCTATAACCCGGCATTCTTTAACCGGGTATTTTTCCATTAATTCAATGCATAAAACCGTACTTTCGTGGGTACCGGTGCCGAAGGCCATTCCCGGGTCAAGGGCAACCACAATGTCCTTTGGCCGGGGCTTATAATCTTCCCACGAAGGTTTTATTACTATATTTTGTCCTATCCTTAAAGGCTTATAATGTTTTTTCCAGCCCTGGGCCCAATTATCATCATCCACCCGACCGGTCGTAAGCTTAAGACAGCCTAAATCTTCATGCTTTTTCTGCATGGCCTTAAGCTTTTTTCGCACCCCGGCCAACTTTTTGTCCAGGCTTCCGTCCACCGACAGGTACGCCTTTACCAGGACCTTGTCCCCCTGTAAATTCAACACTCCGGGGTCAATATAGTCCCAATCGTTTTCTTTCCACACAATTTCCCTTAAATCTCCGGGGTCCTCTATTACCACTCCGGCTGCCCCGGCTTCATAAAGTATATTGGCGGTCAGGTCACTGCCCTCGTTGGTGGTCTCAATAACCAGCTCCATCCAATCCATTACAGGCCTCCATAACTATACCCCAAAGGCGTCCTTCACTTTGTCTATTATACTTTTACCGCCCTGCCCGGTTCCGTCGCCGCTTATCTCGTCAAACTTTCTTAGCAGTTCTTTTTGTTCCTGGCTTAGTTTTTTCGGAACCTTGACAGTCACCTTGACATACTGGTCGCCTCTGCCCCTGCCGTTAAGCCGCGGTATGCCCTTGCCCCTTAGCCGAAAAACCGTACCGCTTTGCGTTCCTTCGGGTATGGTCTGTTTTACCCTGCCGTCCAGGGTGGGCACCTCAATTTCGTCACCAAGGGCTGCCTGAACGAAGGTAATAGGTATGTCACAGTATACATTCTCGTTTTCCCTATTGAATATTCTATGGGGCCTTACCCTTATATAGACATACAGGTCCCCCGATGGGCCGCCCCTTTCTCCGGGTTCGCCCTCACCCCTTAACGAAACCACCGAACCGTTATCCACGCCTGCCGGCACCTTTATGGTAAGGGTACGGGTCTTTCTCACCCTTCCACTGCCACCGCACTCCCTGCAGCGATCTTCTATTATTGTGCCCTCACCGTGGCACCTGTCACAGGTCCGTATGGTCTCAAACCTTCCGAGGGCGGTGTTCTGCCTGTATCTGACCTGGCCGCTGCCGCCGCATTTGTCGCATGTTTTAGGCGATGTTCCCGGTTTGGCGCCGCTGCCGTCACACACGGTGCATTTTTCCTGTCTTGTTACCCTTATATCCTTTGTAATGCCGAAGGCGGCCTCTTCAAACTCCAGTTCCAAATCCGCCCGGAGGTCACTGCCCTTTACCGGCCTGGTGTTTGCCCGGGCCGACGAAAAACCGCCTCCAAAAAAGGTTTCGAAAATATCTCCAAAGCCGCCGAAGTCTCCAAAGCCGCCAAAATCGCCATGTCCGCCAAAGCCGCCCTGCCCATTGGCCGCCGCATGTCCGAAGGTGTCATACTGGCTGCGTTTGGTAGAATCGCTCAGTACTTCATAGGCTTCGTTTACCTCCTTAAATACCTGTTCCGCCTGCTTGTCGCCGGGGTTTACATCGGGATGGTATTTTTTTGCCAGTTTCCTGTATGCCCTTTTGATATCTTCCCCGGAAGCATTCCTGTCAAGGCCCAGGACTTCATAATAATCCCTCTTGCTCATAGGCGCCTCACCTCAAATAATTTATAGATAACTCCTGCTTAAGCAACACCGGCCCGCAAACTCTTACAGGCCGGTGTTTAGCCTTATTTTTTATCGTCGTCGTCAACCACTTCATAATCCGCATCCACTACGTTGTCCTCTTCCCCGTCCTGCTGCTCCTGTGTATCACCCGGCTGACCGGCGCCTTCCGCCTGCTTGTAAAGCTTCGCCGACACCTCGTAGAAAACCTTCGTCAGGGCCTCGGTGGCATTTTTTATTTCATCGGTATCGTCTTTTTCGAGTGCATCCTTTACCTTCTTGATTTCGGCTTCTATGCTCTCCTTATCGGCAGCATTCAGCTTGTCACCCATATCCTTGAGCGTCTTTTCGCTTTGATAAACCAGCGAATCCGCATTGTTTCTAGTTTCAACCTTTTCCTTGAACTTTTTGTCTTCCTCGGCAAACTTTTCCGCTTCCCTGACCTTTCTTTCGATCTCTTCATCGGTAAGGTTGGTGGAAGCGGTTATTGTAATTTTTTGTTCCTTACCGGTGCCCAGGTCCTTCGCCGATACGTTGACAATTCCGTTGGCGTCTATGTCAAAGGTGACCTCTATCTGGGGTACCCCCCTCGGTGCCGGCGGAATACCCGTCAGCTGGAACCTGCCGAGGGTAACGTTTTGCGCCGCCATATGCCTCTCACCCTGCAGCACATGTATATCAACGCTTGTCTGTCCGTCAGCCGCCGTCGAAAATATCTGGCTCTTTTTGGTGGGTATGGTGGTGTTCCTCTCAATCAGCCTGGTAAACACACCACCCAGGGTTTCTATGCCGAGGGACAGCGGTGTAACATCCAAAAGCACAATATCCTTTACCTCTCCGGTAAGTACCCCCGCCTGTATCGCAGCCCCCAAAGCCACGCACTCGTCGGGGTTTATACCCTTGTAGGGGTCCTTTCCGGTTATCTTCCGTACGGCTTCCTGCACCGCCGGTATCCTTGTGGAGCCCCCCACCAGAATAACCTTGTCTATCTGCCCCGCCTTAAGGCCGGCATCCTTTAAAGCCTTCCTCATAGGTTCCATGGTTGCCTCGACAAGATCAACGGTCAGGTCGTTGAACTTTGCCCTTGTAAGGGTTATGTCCAGGTGCTTGGGTCCCGAAGCATCGGCGGTTATAAAGGGCAGGTTTATGTTGGTGGACATGACCCCCGACAGTTCTATTTTTGCTTTTTCGGCTTCATCCTTCAGCCTCTGCAGCGCCGTCCTGTCCTTTTTCAGGTCTATTCCGTTTTCCTTTTTGAACTCTGCCGCCAGATAATCTATTATCCTTTCGTCAAAATCGTCTCCACCAAGCTTGTTGTTACCGTGTGTGGCCATTACTTCAAAAACGCCTTCTCCCAGCTCCAGAATGGACACATCGAAGGTTCCTCCGCCCAGGTCGTAAACCAGTATTTTCTGGTTCTCTCCCTTTTCCAGGCCGTAGGCTAGGGACGCCGCAGTGGGTTCGTTTATGATTCTCAAGACTTCAAGCCCGGCTATCCTGCCCGCATCCTTGGTGGCCTGCCTCTGACTGTCGGTAAAATATGCGGGTACGGTGATTACCGCTTTGGTAACTTTTTCACCCAGGTAGCTCTCGGCATCGCTTTTAAGCTTTTGCAGCACCATCGCCGATATTTCCTGGGGTGTGTATTCCTTACCGTTTATATTGCTCTTATGATCGCTTCCCATCAACCTTTTTATTGAAGTGACGGTACCGGCAGGGTTTGTTATCGCCTGTCTTTTTGCCACCTGTCCTACCATTCTTTCTCCGTCCTTGGAAAAGGCCACCACCGACGGAGTTGTCCTGCTGCCCTCGGCATTCGGTATTACCGTGGCTTCTCCGCCCTCCATAATTGCTACGCATGAATTGGTGGTTCCAAGGTCTATGCCTATTACTTTGCTCATGTTACTTATCCTCCTTTACTATAATGCAACCTTTACCATGCTGGGTCTTAATACCCTTGATTTTATCCTGTATCCTTTCTGGAACACTTCCAGAATGGTACCCTCTTCATCATCCGTGTCATCCACCTTCATAACGGCGTGATGGTAATTGGGGTCAAACTTGACGCCTTGGGTAGGGATTTCCTCGACATGATATTTTGACATAATACCCCTTATCTGTTTAATCACCATGTCAATCCCTTCCCTGAAAGAATCTGTGCCGCGGCTACCGCCGTCCCCGGCGGCCGCTTCGGATGCCCTTTCCAGGTTATCCAAAACGCTCAGAAACTGGAGAAGTATTTCCCCGGCAGCATAACTGTAAATCTCGTCCTTTTCCCTGGCCACACGCTTCCTGTAATTGTCAAAATCCGCCTGCAGCCGTAACATGCGGTTGTAGTATTCTTCGGCTTCACCGACGGCTTCTCCGGATACGGCAGTCCCACCGGTATCCTCCGGCCGGGTTTCGTCCTGCCCGTTACTTCCATCGGTATCGGCAGGCTTGGTCTTGTCATCCCTGATTTCCTTACCCTTGTCTTCCATTATGCATCACCCTATTCAATAATCTAAAATTTTTTTCCACGGTTCTTATATCTTCTACCAGTCGGTTTTTATCAACCTAGAAATGTATTCCGCCATAAATTCCAGTACCGCCACCACCCTTTCGTACTCCATTCTGGTAGGTCCGATAATGCCTATCCGGCCAACTTCCCTTTCACCGGACCTGTAGGTTGCTGTCACAAGACTGCAGTCCATCATGCAGTTGTGCTGAAGCTCACTTCCTATGCTTACTATTACCCCTCTGCCGCCTATCTTGTTGATAACTGCCATCAGTTGATCTTTTTGTTCCAGCAGTTCCAGCAGGTTTTTGGCCTTTGAAATGTCGGCATACTCGGGAAAATTGAATATATTGCTCATACCGTCAGCGTATACATCGTCGCCTTTAACCTCTTCCAGGCTTTCGGTTACCAGGGGAAGGAGGGTTTCAAGCAGCCTGTATTTATATACCAGCTTCCTGTAATCTTCGGATTCGATACAACGTCTCAACTCTTCGATAGAAATACCGGCAAATATATCATTCACCGCCCGCGTAAGGCTTTCCAGATAGTCGGGGGTTACGGTATCCGCCGTTTTTATTATTGTGTTCTTAACCACCCCGGTATCCATTACAATAACGGCAACAAAGCTGTAGTTGTCAATCGGAACAAAATGCACATGCCGCAGTTTGCAGCCGTCAAACTGAGAGCTCATCACCAGCGAGGTATATTTGGTCAGTTGAGAGAGTATCCTTGCGGTCTTTCTGATAATTCCCTCAATTTCATCAACCCTGTAACCCAGTTCCTTGATAATAATCTCCTGCTCTTCCGGCGAAAGCTTCTTAGTAGGCATCAGCCGGTCCACATACAGCCTGTATGCCTTTTCGGAAGGTATTCTGCCCGCCGACGTGTGGGGCTGCTTAAGGAAACCCATTTCCTCCAAATCCGACATTTCGTTTCTTATGGTTGCCGAACTAATACCCAGCTTGTATTTTTTAGCTATGGTTCTGGATCCTATGGGTTGTGCCGTAGAGATATAGTCTGCAATAACAGCCTGCAAGATCCTCAGCTTCCTGTCGTCTATTTGCATAATCTCACCCCCGGTTGTTAGCACTCTCCTTCATAGAGTGCTAACAGCTCTGTCATAAAAATATCACTAGCCCCTTATATTGTCAATAGTTTTTTACTCATTTTTCTTAACGCAAAAATTCAATAAAAACCCTATTGGACAGGTCTATACCCATATTTGTAAGCCGTAAGCCTTCCTCGTCAATCTCGACAAGCCCTTCCTTTTCCAGCTCTTTAAGCCGGTCTTTGTAAAGCAGCCGGATATCGGTACCGAATCTTTCTTTAAACTCACAAAAGTCTATGCCCCGCCGGGTGCGAAGATTCAAAAAAACAGTTTCAAACATCTCGGTTCCTTCCGGGATATTCTCACTGCCTTCCACCGGCAAATGCCCCCGTTCAATCAGGCTGCAGTACCTGTGTATGTCCGGGACATTCCACCTTCTTACCCGGCCTGTGTAGGAATGGGCCGAGGCGCCGACACCTATATAGGACATGTTTCTCCAGTAGGCCAGGTTGTGGGCACATTCCCTGCCTTTAAGGGCAAAGTTGGATATCTCGTACCTGTTATAGCCGCTGTTTTCGAGAAAACCCGCTGCATAATGGTACATTTCCCTGTCCAGGTCCGGATCCGTTTCATGAAGAATGCCTTGGTTCAGCATCCGGTGAAACCCGGTCCCTTCCTCAATCTTAAGCGAATAACAGGAAATATGTTCCGGCTGCATGGCGGTAGTCGCGTTCAGTGTCTCCTTCCAACTGTCCATGGTCTGGCCCGGGATTCCAAATATAAGGTCAACATTTATATTATCAAACCCGGTGTCCCTTGCCTTCCTGAAATTTTCAACGAATTCCCCTCTATTGTGTATCCTGCCCAGTGTCCTCAACTCTTCGGGGTTCCAGCTCTGCAGACCTATGCTCAGCCTGTCCGCACCGTTTCCTTTCAGCGCAGTCAGCATATTTTTTGTCAGGGTGCCGGGATTCGCTTCAACGGTTATTTCCACGCAGCCCCCAACATTAAAAATATCCCTGACCCCTTTTAAAACAGCCGATATTAAACCGGGGGCCAGACAGGTGGGGGTGCCGCCTCCCATAAAAATCGTCCTTATCCTGGTGCCACGGTAAAACCGCATCTCGGTAAGCAGGGCTTTCACATAATCCTGCTGCATGTGTGCAAGGTTGGAATATGAAACAAAATCGCAGTAAAGGCACTTGCTCTCGCAAAAGGGAATGTGTATATAAAGAGAGTGCTCCATGTGACAGGCCTCCTAATTGAGCTTCAGGACGGCCATAAACGCCTCCTGGGGTACTTCCACATTTCCTACCTGCCTCATCCTTTTTTTGCCCTCTTTCTGCTTCTCCAGGAGCTTTCTCTTTCTTGTGATATCACCGCCGTAGCACTTAGCCAGTACATCCTTTCTCAGGGCCCTTATGGTCTCCCTGGCAATAATCTTATTGCCTACCGCCGCCTGTATCGGTATTTCAAACATGTGCCGGGGAATTGATTCCTTTAGTTTCTCCGCAATCATCCTACCCCTGGCATACGCCTTGTCCCTGTGCACTATAAAGCTGAGGGCATCCACCGGTTCCGAATTAAGCAGTATATCCAGTTTGACCAAATCTGATTCCTTGTAGTCCTTGAACTCATAATCAAAGGAAGCATAGCCCCTTGTCCTGGATTTAAGCGCATCGAAAAAGTCGTATATAATTTCATTGAGCGGGATATCGTATTCCAGTACAACCCTTGTTTCTTCAATGTATTTCATGTCCTTGAACACTCCCCTTCTTTCCTGGCACAATTCCATTATCGCACCGACATATTCGCTGGGGGCCATAACCGAAGCGGCTACTATCGGCTCCTTCATGTATTCAATGCTGTTTTCAGCCGGAAGATTGGCGGGATTGTCAATCGAAACCTCCTGGCCGTCGGTTTTTTTCACCTTGTATATTACGCTGGGGGCAGTGGTCACAATATCAATATCATATTCCCGCTCCAGCCTCTGCTGCACAACCTCCATATGCAGCAGGCCCAGGAACCCGCAGCGGAAGCCAAACCCCAGCGCGGCTGAGGTTTCAGGCTCAAAGCTGAGGGAAGCATCGTTTAACTTCAGTTTGTCCAGGGCTTCCCGCAGGGCCTCGTAGTCGGAACCGTCAGCGGGATAAATACCGCAGAAAACCATTGAGTTAATCTTTTTGTATCCGGGCAGCGGCCTGTCTGTGGGATTGTTCCTGTCGGTAATAGTATCCCCCACCCTTGTATCCCTTACATTCTTAATGCTTGCGGCAACAAACCCCACCGAGCCGGCTTTAAGCTCGGGCACCGAAACCGGTGCCGGCGTGAAAATACCCACCTGCTCCACCTCAAAGCTTTTGCCGGTTGAACACATCATTATTTCCATCCCGGGTTTCACCGTTCCCTCAAAAACCCTTACATAGGATATCGCACCCCTGTAGCTGTCATAAAAGGAATCGAATATGAGCGCCTTTAACGGGGCCTTTATGTCACCCTCCGGCGGCGGTATTTTTTTCACCACCGCTTCAAGCACGTTTTCTATATTGGTCCCTTCCTTTGCGGATATCAAAGGCGCATCCGTAGCATCAAGGCCTATTATATCCTCAATTTCCCTTCTTACCCTTTCCGGGTTGGCACTGGGCAGGTCAATCTTGTTTATCACCGGTACGATTTCCAAATTGTTCTCCAGCGCCAGGTACATATTTGCAAGGGTCTGGGCCTCTATGCCCTGGGACGCGTCAACCACAAGCAGCGCCCCTTCGCAGGCAGCAAGGCTCCTGGATACCTCGTAGGTAAAATCCACGTGCCCCGGCGTGTCTATCAGATTCAGGACATACTCTTTCCCGTCCCGGGCTTTGTATCTAATCCGTACAGCCTTCAGCTTGATGGTTATACCCCTCTCCCTTTCAAGGTCCATACTGTCCAAAAGCTGTTCGCGCATCTCTCTTTTGTTTATGGTGCCGGTAGCCTCCATAAGCCTGTCGGCCAGGGTTGACTTGCCGTGGTCTATATGGGCGATAATGCAGAAATTCCGGACATTTTCAAGTTTTCCCATGGCTTGTATCTTCCTTCCGTCGCTTTATAACTCATCACATTATTATAGCATACAGGAAAATACTTATACAATTCAATAAAACAAAAACGGCAGTTCACCCTTTAGAAGCTGCCGTTTGAATACCGCTAACAGACCGCCCATTTCGGTTATCAAAGCGGTGTCTTTTTTCTTCTTATCACGACAGCCGCAACAAACGCTGCAGCCACAAGGGGCAGCACCGCGCCCACCACAACGGTTAAGTACCCGAACCTTCTCTGCACACTCCCCACCATCCTGTCAAGCAACGTAATCTTTTCAAAGGCGTACAGCGTAAAGGACAGGTCATCCTCCGGCAAATGCTCCAGGGCCGCCCTGTAAACCCCGCTTTCTTCCCGTGTAAGGGCTATACTACTTTCGATAACGTAGGGGGCTTCCGGCGGCGGAATTATTTCGACATTCAAATCCTTGAAACCGGCCCAGTTTTTTGCCGGGTTTAAAATGTACCGGAAGGAATACAGCGGCTTTGTGGTTTGTCTGCCGTCCATTGTTCCGGCTGCCGTAAAGCCTACACATACATTTTTCCGGCTTTCCGGTGGAAACTCCACCGTGTAGACAAGGGTTATCACGCGTTCCTGCTCCCGCTGCCGCATCAGTTCGTCCTCCGGGCAGAAGCCCGCATGCTTATTAAAATGGTTGTCAAGGGCTGCTGCATAAAGGTTGTAAAGCTGAACATCCGAAACGGGACCTGTATCCACTGCATTGGTATGCTTCTTTGCATATTTTATAAGGTAGGGTTTCAACGCGGCATCCTGCTTTTCAACCCGGTACGAAAACAAACCGGTTTTTTGGCTCAACTCGCCGTCGGTATATGCATTTATATCAAATTCTATGTCCCGGCCCAGGACAAACACTTCCAGCACCTCGGGTTTTCGGCACCAGGAGGCAATTCTGGTGCTTTGGCCGTCCCGCTCATACCGGTTAAACCCGCCTGTAAACACTTTGGTTTTTTCAGCATCAAAACTGAAGTCCACCGCAAGGTTAATCTCCTGGCCGGTGGCTGGCTCCACATGTATGGTATAAAGCCTTCCCGTTTCGTTCTCGGAAAAGTTTTCCGCACTGTATGGCTCATTGGTTACGGTGTTTACGATGTCATCAAATTCAAACCGGGTATTTGCATCCCCTATATATACCTCATAGGGCAGAGTTTCATCATCGGCGGTTATTACAATATCCCCGGCGGAAAGGCTGTTGATGCTTCCCACAAAAGGAAACGCCATTTGAACCGACTGCGCTTCCCGCGCCGGGTTGGTCATCCTGTAGGCTGCGGTAACCCTGCCGCTGACCGTATAAAAAGAATCGTCATAATCTGAAAAATCAAAAACAAGGTCTTCGTGTTCCACCGTTATGGGAGAGTTTTTTTGGATGGACATTATCCCTGTGGACGGGTAACCCTGCCAGTATACCGGCCCGGAATTGGCCAGACCCACAGTGGAAGTGGATAGCAGCACAGCGGTACACAGGATTCCGGACATGAACCTTTTCATATAACCACCCCTTTACCCTTTAGACATTTTTCCAAGAAATTAGTTCCAATCCCTAACCCTTACCTGCCGGCTGTCACTGCGTTCCGATTACCCCCTCAATCTTTTCCTTCACCAGCTCATAGGCCGCTTTCCATTCGTTTTTGTCAATAGAAATCCGGCTGCCCGCAAACTCCAGCTTTATTATCTGCCCGTCCAGGTCGTACACCCCGAATATGGGCCTGCCGCCGCTGATGCCCAGCATATCCCTTGAACTCGCATCCACAATGGACAGGCCGCAACAGAACAGGACAATACACAGCAAAATCCCAAATAAGGTCTTGTACCTCATTCTTTTTTTCTGCCGTCTTTTTTCAATCCTGCCCATGGGCCTCCCCCCTTCACGGATCATACATTTCCTAGATAATAAGTGTCTCCAACCTTACTGTTTTTATTCTCCGATTTCCTTGATTGTCTCGGCTATGGCCCGGGCCAAATGCGGTATAGATTCAAGCGCCTCTTCCATGGTATTAGCATTGCTTCCCACTTCTATCAGCGCCGAGTAGTCCGAAAGCTGTTGGTTGTACCTGCCGGTGGGCTTTTCCAGCACCTGCCGGCACAACCCCGGGCTTTGCCGGTTTATCTTATTTTTCAAAAGTTCTGCAAACTTCCTTGTTTCGCTGCTGTTGGGGGCATCGGGTCCCCAGACCAACATAAGCCTTGCGGTATCTTTCCCGCCCAGTTTCATTGCGGACAGCGCCCTTGCCCGCTGCTGTTCCGCCTGGTTCCGCATGGGGAAAGCGTCCCGGTGTATGTCCAGTATAATTTTAATTGACGGGTATTTTGCCAGTACATTCCTGACTGAATTAAGGGACCTTGCATAGGACGGAGTGTACTCGGGATAATCGTGAAAAGTGGTTATATGTACGGATTTAATTCCGTGCTTTGCCTCGAGCAGTTCCCGAAGCTCCCTGCCCACCCTAACCACCGAATACCGCGGGTCTATGGTCCTGTCAACGTCGGTCGGGGTATAGTTATATGCCTTGGACGGCCTGTAAGCTTCAGAGGTATGTGTATGATATATAAGCACAACCGGATTGTCCAGGTCCAGTGACGTTTTTGCCGGTGGTTGATACTGCATTCCCTGGCCGGTGTCCTCTCCTTCGCCAAACATGTCAAGCTTGATTTCACCGGGGCTGTACTGTTCCAGAATATCGTTCAAATCCTCCTCCGGGTCGTAAGGATTGCCGCGATTTATCATGCCGGGAATACCGCGGTTCGGGACCGGCAAATCGTAGCTTGCCATTATAGGAAGCTCCGCAACAATAAAGCTCTTCGGGTCTTTGTAGTTCAAAAGGGTAACCCTTTTTACCAGTTTTTCGAATACGGTTTCTTTGTTTTCCCCTTCGGTTCCGGCTTCCATTGCGGGGAAGGCCTTGTCCAAAACTGACCTTAAAAGGCTGCTTATAAACTGACTGCCGTCCTTATGTGTTTCTGTATCCACCGGAGAGAACACCTCCACTGCGGAGCGCGACAAGTATATACCCCTTATTCCCGCTACCAAAATCAAAAGGCCGATTATTACTGCTATAACAGCGGCCCATTTCCCCGGTTTTACTATCTTTATCCGTACCAATATCGCCCACCTCTCTTCTTTGGTCGGTTTTTGTTCAACTATAAAAATATATTCCATTCAATAACCCAATATGTTTATTATAGTCCGTTAAAAAATAAGCACCGGTTTTAAAAAACCGGTGCTTATTTTTTAGTTTATATACCTGTCCACATCCCCCGGGCCGATGGAAGGATGAAGATATATATTAAGCCCGTTGGCAAGTATCTTTGACATATCCCTTATCATGTCATCGATTTCCTTTGGGGTAACCACAAGGCTTCCCACGTTGGGACTCAGAACTTCACGAATCAGGCTGTATTTGTCTTCATCCTGCATATTTTTTAATACCTGGTAAAACTCCTTTCCTTTGTCAGCCTTTTGTATCATCGCATCAACCACCATGTCTATGGTATCGCCGGCCATGGTTGCAGCGTCCACCACCGTTGGCACCCCAATGGCAATCACCGGTACTCCAAGGGTTTCACGGTCCAATGCCTTTCTCTTGTTACCTATACCGGAACCGGGACTGATACCGGTATCCGCAATCTGAATGGTGGAGTTTATCCTTTCCATCCTCCTGGATGCCAGTGCATCAATGGCTATAACCCTGTCGGGTTTTATTCTTGAAACAATACCTTCAATTATCTCTCCGGTTTCAATGCCTGTAATCCCAAGCACCCCCGGTGAGACTGCGCAGACCGGCGAGACGCCTTCGTCAACCTGTTCCGGGAGGTATTCAAAAACATGCCTGGTTACCATAAGATGCGATACCACTTCCGGGCCCAGAGAATCCGGTGTTACATTCCAGTTGCCCAGACCCACCACCAGGGTTGTACTGTCTTTTTCAACGCCGGCTATTCTTGTGAGTTCCTCCGCCAGGGTTCTGCTTGCTTCTTCATATATATCCCTGTCTCTTTTCCTGATACCCTGTGCTTCTATGGTAATATAATTACCCACAGGCTTATTCATAATCCGGGCGCCCACTTCCTCCTTAATAATCACCCGGGTGACCTTTATACCGCTGTCCTCGGATACATCCACCTTCACCCCCGGAATTTCCTGTTTGTTTTCTTCCCTGTACATCTCCCTCGCTTCCACCGCAAGGTCGGTTCTCTTGTTTAACATGCCGCACCTCCCATAAAAATCTGGCCGTTTTTACTATTTGGAATATAATTAATTGATTATCAAATATTAATACTGTATATATGTTTGGTCATGGTGCTTGTTTTTATGCAATAGTCTTGCTTTTTAAAAACAGTCATGGTAAAATATCACTTGTTAATCCCGAAAAAAGGGGGTGGAGTAAATGGCGAACATCAAATCCTCAGAAAAAAGAGCAAAAATCGCAAAGGTAAGAACCGCAAGGAACAGGTCTTACAAGTCCGCAATCAAGACCGCCACAAAGAAATTCGACATGGCAGTCAGTGCAGGTAATGCCGACGAAGCCAGGGCCGCCTTTATCAGGGTGGAGAAGCAACTGGACAAAGCAGCCTCAAAGGGTATTATCCATAAGAATACCGTCGCAAGAAAAAAATCCAAGCTTGCAAGAAGACTCAACAAAGCCATATAATACCGCGAAAAAAACAAGCGTACCAATTACAGTACGCTTTTTTTAATTAGTGTTACAGGCCGGCCACAAACAGTTCAAGGGCAATCCACGGTTCTATCCGGCCGCTTTTAATCCTGACCTCGGCTTCCCATAAGTCCCGAAGGGCTTTTTTCAAATCCCCTTCCGAATAGTTTTTTGACTGCCTTATCATCGAACCGATTACAAAGGGCGGCAAGCCCAGCCTTGACGCAACGGCTTTGTTCGAATAGCCCGCCTCCCTGAGGGCGGCTGCCTGGATCAGCAGTCTGAACTGTCTTGCCAGCATAGCCAGCACCCTGATGGGCGGCTCCCCGCTTTGTTTTAAGTCTGCAAGAAGTTTTACGGCGGTTCCGATGTCCCTGCCACCCACGGCATCCACCAGCCTGAAAATGTTTTTGTCCGGCCCCCTGGAAATTAGGGCTTCGATATCCTCTTTTCGTATTGTTTTTTTGCCTTTACAGTATTCCACCAGTTTTTCTGTTTCGTTGGCTATATCATCCAGCGTTTTTTCACTGTCCCTTTCCAGGTAACCGGTTAGCATTAAAAACCTGCCAAGTGCCGCTGCGGACATGGATTTTCCGTTTGCCTCAAACTGTTTTTTCACCCACTTTTCAAATACATTAGGCTTAAGCCGTCCGAACTCGACCACCTCGCCAACGGACTTCAGCGTCTTGATAAACCTAGTGCGCATATCCGGCCTGCTCTTCGCATTTATCACCAGGCAGGAATACTCCGGAATCCTTATGAAGTATTCCTCTAAAACGTCCATATCCTCGCGACCCAGGGCTCTTTTCCCCCCGGAGCCGAAGGCTGCATCCTTTACTATGACAAGTCTCCTTGGATTCATGAGGGGCAGGGTTTCTAAAGCGTTTATTATTGTATCCGCCGAAGCCTTATCCCCGTCAATGACAGTAAGGTTCAACTGCTCCAGGGACGGGGGTACCAGAATACCCCTGATCCTGTCCACCGCTTCCCTTTTCAGCAATTCTTCGCTGCCGTGGAAAAGATAAAGCCTGCCCACCTCTTTTCTTTTTAAGCTGCTGAAGAGTTCCTTCATTTCCATATTAATCCCACCTTTTTCAAACTACTTCTCTCCTTTCAAAGGGATTGTTATTGAAAATGAGTAAAACCGCTGCCGCTGATAAGTAGTATGTAATGTAGAAGCTTGTGCCCGCATCCTCCACCCGGACGTTGCCGAAGGGTATAATCCCCACTGCATTTATAATAATATTTATCATTTCAATTATTATACCATTTATGAATACAATGGTGTAATACAGCGGTATATGCAGCGGGTACAAAACCAGGTAAATCACAGTAAACCAAAGCACCATACCTGCCAGAGGTACCGCCAGGACGTTTGCAAGCACCGAGGCGGGTGCGAAGCCGCCGAAATAATGAATAAGAAGCGGCAGTATAAGTATCTGGGATGAAATCGTGACCGATACCGCTGCCGACAGGTACCTGCCCGCAAAGCCTAAAATTTTGCTGATCGCGGGATAGTACAATGCTATCCCCAGGCAGGCCAAAAACGACAGTTGAAAGGAGATGCTGTATACTATGTACGGCTGGGAGACAATAAGCAGGAATGCGGTAAATATGAGGGAAGTGAGCATGTCCGGTTTGCGATCCACCGCCGCGGCAAGCGTCACCACCCCCATCATAATCACCGCCCTGACAACCGACGGGGTAAGTCCCACCATGAATGCGAAAAAGGTTAAGACACAGCAGAGGATAATAAATCTCCATCGGCCGGTAATGCCGGCCCTTTTCAAAATCAAAATTATAACCGCCGAAACAATTCCCACATGCAGTCCCGAAACCGCCAAGAGGTGTGATATGCCTGCCGCCGAAAACCTTTCCCTTGTGTCAGTTCCGACTTCCCTGCCGCCAAGCAAAAGGCCCTTCATAATCTCGCCGTGCTGCGGCGGTACCGTGTCAGCCTCCAGCTTTGATTTTACCCATTCTGCGGCACGATGGCTATAGTGCTTGACCGAAAAGGGTTTTACGCTGCCAAATTCCATATGGTAGGAGGTGGAATGAAGAAGCGCTTCGGCGCCCAGCCCCCGGCAGTAATTTTTATACCCTTGATCGGAGGGGATTTTCAGCTGCCCCTCCGCTGTCACTTCGGCCCCTACCGTTATCCCGCCAACATCTACACCGGGATATACCATAAGCTTGCCCCTGTACCCTAAGTCTTCACCGTCCACCACAAGGCTTTCCACGTCCAGCAGAAAACAGTCATCCCGAATAACCGGCTCCACCCGTCCTTTAACCGTCACCCAGCGTCCTGCACGGTTTTGTACCACCTCAGCATGCAAACGGTACAGCGAAAACCCGGTAACCCCCATACAAAAGAACACCAGCGCCGCCAGCAGGTATACACCCTTCCGGGGCAGAAAAACAAAAAGAAGGCCTACAGCCACCACCATCTGGAAGATGAGAATCCAGAGCGCCCCCTTCCAGACAAGGCATAGACCGCCTCCTATAAGATAGCAAACAAAGGCAAATGCCAATTTTCGTTTCATTGGCTTCTAACTTTCCCTTTTCTATACTTATCCTTCTAAAGCGCCGGTACTATTAGAATTATTATCCATAATCTTTGAGATTCCTTCTAAATATGTATATAAGCTCATCCGTTTAACCCCCAAAGTGTAGTTTTTCGCTAATTCTCATATATTTTCAATATACCTTCCGCAACCACTCTTTTTGTGACACGCATATCCATAGCATTTTTTTCAATATATCGATGAGCTTCCTTCTCGCTCATATTTAGATAAGAGATTAGAATGCACTTAGCACGGTCGATAACCCGTATATCTTCAATTTTTTGCTTCAGTTTGCTGTTTTCCGCCCGCATGACCTTTAGCCTTGAAGCGGCCGCTTTTGCAAGCTTTAAGGCAGACCAGAACAATGCCCTGTTAATGGGTTTTGCTATGGTTAAAACGCCATCCTCCTCGGTGTGGGCGGACACTTCTTCGAAGTATTCACTTTTCACTACAAGGATAACCTGGCTGACACCCTTGGAAGCTATATTTCGGGCAAGCCCTTCACCCGATTCGTCACCGAGCGGCGCATTGATAACGACTAAATCAAAGGCTCTTTCCAACAGCAGGCGCTTTGCCTCTCCGCAGGACTTTAAGGTGACAATGTGACCGATGGAAGCGGAGCTTAACATTTCCTTGAAAAAGGCAATACTTTTTTCGGAAAAGGAAACAATTAAAGCACTATCCATCAAATCGCCACCTTCCTTTTGCTTAACTGTCCGCACCGCTCGCCCTTTTCAGGGTAGTCGCGTTATATGCGCGAAGATAAAGACAAGAGCTATATAACGTCAAAATATCTCTCCCTGCAAAATGCCTCTTTGTCCTCGGACGCCTCAAATGCAGCCGTTTCTTCATTTTTGAACGCGATATACCTTGAAAGAATCTCCCGGCCGATGACACCTTTCACAAAGGGGCTGTTTTCTGCAAGCAGGATTGCCCGCGCAAGGCTGTCCGGCAATAAAGCAAGGGAACCTGTAATGTTTTCGTCTGCCGCATACAGGTCGGCGTCAACAGCCGGGGGCAGCGCGAGATTTGCTTCAATGCCCTCAAGCCCCGCCGATATAATCAAGGCAAAGGCGATGTAAGGGTTAACAGAGGGATCGGGCGAACGCAGCTCCATACGCACCCGCTCACCGATTGCCGCAGGAATCCGTACAAGCTGCGAGCGGTTTTGATGCGACCACGAAATATATTTGGGAGCTTCAAAACTCCCGAAACGCTCATAGGAGTTACAAATCGGGTTAAGAAACATCGTGATTTCGGGCGTTTTTGCCAGGATGCCCGCAATAAAGCTCTCGGCAATATCAGATTGGCCGTGGGCGACATTTTTAAAAATATTCAGCCCGTTTTGCGATAAGGATATGTTGACATGCAGCCCGCTGCCAGCCTCTTGCGGCAATGGCTTTGGCATAAAGGAGGCAAACAGGCCGTTTCGTGCGGCAATTGCCTTTACCACCGACTTAAAGGTCAGCATATTATCCGCGCAGGCAAGCGCGTCGCTATACTCGAAATCAATCTCGTTTTGTCCCGGGCCCCGCTCATGATGGGAGGATTCGGGGCTGATACCCATTTCCTCAAGGCAAAGGCAGATCTCCCGCCGGATGTTTTCTGCTTTGTCCAGCGGCGCAATATCAAAATAACCGCCCTTATCCAGCGTAGTCTTTGTGGGTTCTCCGTTTTCGTCGGTTTTAAAGAGATAAAACTCACATTCCGCGCCGATTTTGCAGACATAATCCATGCTTTGGCAGCGCCCAATAACCTTTTTCAGCAGATAACGGCTGTCGTAGGCAAACACAGAGCCGTCCGGGTTTTTAATGTCGCAGTAAAAACGAGCTACCCTTCCGGGTCCCGGTCTCCACGGCATAACCGTAAGCGTAGCGGGATCGGGAAAAAGAAGCAAATCGGACTTTGTGACGTCCCGAAAACCCCTTATTGCCGATGCATCAAAGGATATGCCATTCTCAAACGCCCACGGCAGCTCATCCGGCATTATGGAGATGTTCTTTTGTACTCCAAAAAGATCACAAAACCCAAGCCGGATGAATTTCACATCGTTTTCTTTAACAAACTGCAGCACTTCATTTGCCGTTGTATCCATGCCCTTACCTCCTGTTCGTACCTTTTTTCATTAACACGGGCTCCTTAGATGCGCTCAACTCATCTTGATGTAATCGTCCCGCCCGGCTCCGACCGAGACATACTCAATGGGACAGCCTACGGCCCTTTCAATAAACCTGATGTACCGCATGGCCGGTTCCGGTAAATCGCCGGGGCTTCTGCATTTTGATATGTCGGTCTTGAAACCTTCCAGGTATTCATAAATCGGTTTTGCTTTGATCAACCTGTCACCGCCGGGAAAATGTTCACACTGCACACCGTCAATTTCGTAGGCCACGCAGACCGGAATCCTGTTAAGGTAGGAGAGGACATCCAGCTTGGTCAGTGCAAGTGCGTCGGCCCCCTGAACCCTTATCCCATAAACGCTGGCCGGTATGTCAAATCCTCCAACCCTTCGGGGTCTGCCGGTGGCCGCTCCATACTCCGCTCCGGCCTCACGCAGCGCAGATGCTTCCTCGCCAAACAACTCCGCCGTAAACGGGCCTTCGCCCACACAGCTGGAATAGGCTTTCATGACGCCCACTACACGATCCAGCTTCACGCCGGGAACCCCTGCGCCGATGGGTGCGTAGGCAGCCAGTGTCTGGGAAGATGTGGTGTAGGGATAAATTCCGTAGTCAATATCCCGCAGCGCGCCCAACTGGGCTTCAAACAAAATATTTTTGTTTTGACATCTGGTGGCCAATAAATATTCAGTGGTATCGGTGATATAGGGAATCAAAGGCTTGCCATACTCCACAAGCCATTGCATCATAGCCTCGAGCGAAATTTTTCCCTTGCCATATCCGCTTAGGGTAATGTTTTTCCATTCGATTATATCGGCAGCTTTATTTTCAAGCGTATTTACAAAAAGCAGATCACCCATTCGTATGCCTTTTTTCATATACTTGTCACCATAAACGGGGGCGATTCCACGCCGGGTTGAACCGTATCTTTTTTCTGCCAGCCGCTCCTCCTCCAGTATATCCTGCTGCTTATGGTAGGGCATACAAATAAAGGCTTTGTCGCTTATCCTGAGTGTATCCGGCGTTATTTTCACGCCCTTGTCCCTAAGTACAGCCATTTCGCCACAAAGGTGCTCCATATCAATGACCATTCCGCTTCCCATGACGTTTACGACATTTTCCCTCAGGATGCCGGACGGCAAAAGATTTAATATAAACTTGCCCTTGTCGTTGACAACCGTGTGACCGGCGTTGTTGCCTCCCTGATAGCGGCAGATTACGTCATATTCGGCGGACAATAAATCCACCATGCGACCCTTTCCTTCATCGCCCCAGTTAATTCCAACAACCGCGGTAAGCATTGGATTACCCTCCTTAAACCGTTATATGGACGTCAAAGCCCAGATACTCTGTGTTCCGGTGAAGAAGCGGCGCGACCTCCGCCAAAAATTCCTCCGTCTGCTCCTTTGCCCTGCCTATAAACTGCCGGACATCCAGAAGGCTTTCCATTTCCGTTTCGGTTAAGCCAAAGAATTGATCCTCCAAAATACGGGCAATCAAGTCATTATCCCCGCCGTCCTGCTTTATTTTTTTTGCGGCTTCCACAGCATGCAAACGGATGCGCTCATGAAGAGCCTGCCTGTCGCCGCCCTTTTTGACGCAATACATTAAAATGTTCTCGGTAGCCATAAAGGGCAATTCTTCATTCAGGTGCTTATCTATCATCCTGGGGTATACAGTCAGACCGCCGAAAATGTTGATGTACAGCGCCAGTATTCCATCCACGGCAAGAAAGGCTTCGGGGATGGAGATCCTCCGGTTTGCTGAATCGTCCAGAGTCCTTTCAAACCACTGTGAGCCTGCATTGAGCGCCGGGCTTAGGGCATCCACCATCACATACCTTGCGAGGGAAGCAATGCGTTCGCTTCTCATTGGATTTCGCTTGTACGCCATGGCCGACGAACCGATTTGCTTATCCTCGAAGGGCTCGTCAACTTCCTTCAAGTGTGACAGCAGGCGAATGTCGTTCGAAAACTTGGCGGCACTTTGCGCTATGCCGGAAAGAACAGACAAAACATAGTAGTCAACCTTTCTTGAATAGGTTTGTCCGCTGACCGGATACACCTTGTCGAAACCCATCTTTTCGGCAATTTTCCTTTCAAGAGCCCTGACCTTTTGATGGTCCCCGTCAAACAGCGAGAGAAAACTTGCCCCGGTACCGGTGGTTCCCTTACAGCCCAAAAGCTTCAGGCTGCCCAGCGTAAACTCAAGCTGTTCAAGGTCAAGGAGCAAATCCTGCATCCACAGCGCAGCCCGTTTACCCACCGTTGTGGGCTGCGCCGGTTGAAAGTGCGTATAGGCGAGGCAGGGCAGGGCCTTGTACTTTTCGGCAAACCCGTAGAGCTTTGAAACGGCGTTCACAAGCAGCTTTTTAATAATAAGCAGTGCCGATCGCATGAGTATTATATCTGTGTTGTCGCCCACGTAACTGGAGGTGGCTCCCAGATGGATAATGGGCTTTGCCTGCGGGCATTGTTCCCCGTAAGCGTATATATGCGCCATTACGTCGTGACGAACCTCCGCCTCCTTTTGGGCGGCAGCCTCGTAGTTTATGTCGTCCAGGTGCGCCTTCATTTCTTCTATCTGCTCTGTGCTGACAGGCAAACCAAGCTCCCGTTCACTTTCGGCAAGCGCCACCCAGAGCTTTCTCCATGTTGAAAACTTGTTGTCGTCCGAGAAGATGTATTGCATCTCACGGCTGGCATAGCGTTTGCACAAGGGGTTTTCATATCTATCAGACATTTTTAAGCCTCCTCAATACATCCCTGTATCCGTCAAGCACACTATCCAGGTCGTGCCTGAAGCGGTCTTTGTCAAGCTTTTTTCCGGTATCCGTATCCCACAGCCGGCAGGAATCGGGCGAAATTTCGTCACAGAGCAGTATCTCCCCGCCCGCTCTGCCAAATTCAAGCTTGAAATCCACAAGCCGGATGCCGGTTTTTTTAAACAGTCCGCACAAAAGCCTGTTGATTTTCAAAGCCTGCACGGTCATTTCTTCGATCTCGTCCTTGGTAGCAATGCCTATGGCGGTAATCTGGCTTTCGTTAATCATAGGGTCTCCCAGCGCATCACTTTTTAAGCAGAACTCCACAATGGTGTTTTGAAGTTCGGTACCCTCCGGCATACCGTACTTTTTTGAAAAACTGCCTGCCGCAACGTTTCGGATGATGACCTCAACCATTATAATTTCCGCTTTTCGTACCAGAATAGAGGTGTCGTTTACGACCTTTATCGTATGGGTCTTAACGCCGTTATCGGCAAGATACGCATAAAGAATATTTGAGATTTCTGCATTGAGCCTACCTTTACCTGCCAGTTCCTCTTTCTTTTTGCTGTTAAAAGCCGTTGCCGTATCCTTATATCGAATCAGGACGCTGCTGTCATCTTCTCCCCGGCAGACCAGCTTTGACTTCCCCTCATATAAGACATCACACATATTTTTATTCCCCCTGCGCATTGATATCTAACATCTCAAGCTCTTTAATCCACACAAAAAGGCGTTCATCACATAACGCGGGCAGTCAACCAACCGGCCGGGAAGCCAGTTTATTTAACTGTCAATCACATTATCTGATGAACGCCTTTGTTCAACGCATTTAGTATACAGTAAAACCGGTTCATTGTCAACTGATATAGTGAAATTTAATTATTGCTTTGCTGCAGTATCTGCCCGATATTTGTCCCGTAGTAGCGTTATCAAAGATTATTTGCAGGAATGGGGATGGCGGAATGCAAATACGCATAAAACAGTAAAGGCGTTTTTAAAAAAGAAAACAAAAAGCTATCAGGAACTCCCATATGGTAAGTTATCACACTATATTTGCTATGTTAGCATAGCTGTGTCACCAAATTTAGCCCTTCAATAACATAATTTTTGCCTTTTGATCACAGCATATTTTATCTCATCGTTTTGCAAAATAGCCGTAATGCTTTTATCCTTCCATTCATCTCTGGCATCAGGGAAATCCTCTCGAAAATGAGCTCCTCTGCTCTCTTCCCGCAACAAAGCAGATCCTGCCATAGTTTGAGCAACAAGTATCATATTTTTCAATTTAAGCGCTTCCACCCTTTTGTAATTCAGCGGTATACCCGCAAAAGGAATCTTTAAACCAAAGGTCTGCTCCAATATTTTATCAAGTTCTGACTTTGCCTTTACCAAAGAGGTTTTATTCCTTACCACCTTCACATTATCCTCCATAATTCCTTTTAAATGTTTAGTTTTCATTCTTACAGATTCAATATCCAAAGGAATGTCATGTTGAAACTGTTCATCCAATAGAGTATCGATTTGTTGCCTGCAAACTGCATAATTATTTACCTTATTGGCATATAGAGCTGCATTGTGTCCTGCGATAACGCCAAAAACTTGAGTCTCGGTCAGCGCATTTCCGGCTAACCTGTTAGCACCATGACAACCTCCGCATACCTCTCCGCATGCAAACAATCCTTCAAGTGATGTTTTTGAATTTTTATCTATACGAACTCCACCCATAGTAAAATGAGCACTTGGAGCAATCTCTATATCATCTCCCATTGGGTTTACTCCCAGATCATGTAAATATCTAATGATTGGATCATCTTGTATTTGTCTTAATACTTCTTGCGGTGTCTCTCCAAAGTCAACTAAAACTCCTTTATTTATGGTTCCGTTTCCCTGCCTAATCTCCTTATATATTGCTATTGCCAGCACATCTCTGACGTCTTTTCCTTCTTCCAGACCATATTTCTCCAAAAACCTTTCGCCTTTGCTGTTTATCAGGATGCCCTTTGAAAAATATGGATAATGCACATTTTTAGCAATGGTCGGATATACCACACATGATGGGTAGAACTGCTGATACTCCAAATCTACCACTTGAGCACCAGCCCTTAATGCCATTGCTATTCCATCGCCTGTCAACCCGGAAGGATTTGAGTTTACTTCCCATAATTGTGACGCCCCTCCTGTAGCTAAAATTACTGCTCCGGTTTCAAATATTTCCGGTCTGCCTTCTATAAGATTTATAACTATAATACCCTTTATTTTATTTCCTTCTGTAATGAAATCAACTGCAAACCTGTAAGGGAGAACATCTAAATTCTCATTTTTCACTTTCTTATATAATCCCCTGGCAATTTCTTTACCGGTTTTATGGTCATAGTGCACGGCTCTTGGATAAGTATGTCCGGGCAGCCAATTTATCTCAAAGGATCCATCGGCTTCTTTATCCCATCTTATCCCGAATGAATCCATTTCAATTAACCTATTAACGGCACTATCAGCCAAACGTTTCACCAAATCCGGATTATTTGCATAACGTCCTTTTTCTACAGTATCTTTAAAAAACTGTTCAGGAGTGTCTCTTCTATGCAAAGGAGCACAATATGAATAAATTGAAGTAACAGTTGCTCCGGTCTGATTGGGACTGTCATTGCACGAAGCTATTATTGCCGTGTTTGCGCCCAGTCTTTTTGCCTCAATTGCAGCTCTTAAGCCGGCTGCCCCCATTCCAAGAACGATAATGTCATAACGGTATTTTTTGATTTCTTCCAACATTAACAACTCCTATAATTCCCCTTTGATTTGAAGGAATTTAATGTGGGTTTAATCTCTCTATCAATTTTTAGAACTACCAGATATACTTATACCCATTCAAATATATTTATACAGCTAGTCTGCTACCAGGTCTTTAATTACTATTCTTTTTGGCGGTGGACCGATTTTTATAAAATTGTCTTGTTGTATCGCCGTTTCAACAGGAGTTCTACAAGCCAGACAGGGTTTCCCATTAATGGTTAACAGGCATGACGTACATATACCCCTGCCGCAGCGAAAATTGGGAATGGCAAGGTCTCCATCAATGTTTTGCTGAATCTGTAAAAGCAGATCGTATATGGTAGCTCCTTCTTTATAGGGAACCTCATATTTTTCGTATGTCCCTGCCGCACCACATTCCTTTTGACGATAAACCTCTAATTTAACTCCGCCTGTCTTCATTAGTACACTCCTTAATATGAAATTTATACTAAATGAACATTTCCGGGGTAATAATTTTTCCTTCCTTTATAACCATTTCTATATCATAAACCATCGCACGGATGTCTTCCAGCGGGTTTTTACCAACTACCAACATATCGGCATATTTGCCTGCTTCTATACTGCCGGTAATTTTTTGTATTCTTAATGCTTCCGCTGCTCTGCCGGTAGCCGATATTATAGCTTCCATAGGCGACATACCTGCTTCAACCATTGCTACAAGCTCCCAGGCGTTATCTCCCAGATTGCTTAGCACATTCCCGCCACAATCGGTTCCCATCAATATCTTTACTTTATGCTTTAATGCATGTCCCATTATTTCCTGTATTGAAGGAATAATTATACCCATATCCTCCAGTTCCCGGTACCTTTGTTTTATAGTCTCAGGTAGTTTCCCTTCGGTGTCCAGCTTATTTTTATTATAATGTGTAAGAAGTGTTGGCACATAATAAATCTCTTTTTCAGCCATAAGTTTCGCCGCTTCGTCATTCAAATATATCCCATGATCCAGAGTTGTTACTCCTGCGTTTATAGCATTCATTATCCCTTCTATTCCATGGGCGTGGCATGCCGTTAATTTTCCCCACCGTTTTGCTTCCTCAACTGCAGCTTGTACTTCCCCAAAACGGAACTGTGTCGCTCCTACATCCTGTCCGGCCGAAGACATTCCTCCTGTTAAACCCATTATCTTTATACAGTCAACGCCTCTTTTTACATGGTTACGCACTTCTTTTATAATTTCATTTACACCGTCTACTTCTTTGCATCTATAATGTATATGCCCGCCAGTAGGTGTTATACCCAATCCGCTGGCTATAACGCGTGGACCTGTTATAATTCCCTCTTCTATCGCATCCCTCAGGTCAACATCCAAAAATTCTCTTCCGCCTACATCCCTGATTGTAGTCACTCCTGTGAGCAGCACCTGTTTTGCCCCCTTATAGGTCCTGTAGGCATGCAGCCCCAAGGGCTCGTTCAATCTCCTGGATGAGATATAATCCGGATACTGCGGCAGAACATTGCCGCCTGTAACATGGATATGAGTGTCAATCATTCCGGGCATCAAAACCTTGTCCTTTAAATCTATTATCTTGTGTATATCCGCCGGTATAATGTCTTCATTGCCAATCCCAAGGATTTTTTTGTCTTCAATTATTACTGCCTGTTTTTCTTTTTGACTACCCAGCCCATCGATTAAGTTGGCGTTTTTAAAGGCTGTTTTCATTGAAATGTAACCTCCCTCTATAATAATAGCTTCAAAGCAGTTAATGCATAAACTTTTGTCGACAGGATCAAATTATCGATAGAAATATTCTCATCTGGAGAATGGCCGCTACTGTTCCCTGGGCCGTACGCCACTGAAGGAATTTTTCCATCTATAACCAAAATATTGGCATCCGAGCCGCCGGTTTTCCCAATATACTGCGGTTTTACACAGGATATATCCTCTATTACTTCTGCCAGAATTCTAACCATTGGACACTCTTTATCTGTAACAAACCCTTTGGTTGCCTGAATTTTGTCTAATTCAAAGCTGAAATCCTTATTAATATCCTGTATACTGTTTAAAAATGACTTTATTCTTTTAAAGACATCTTCAGGACACTGTCCCGGAACGAGCCGAATATCAATAGTCGATTCGCAATAATCAGGAACAACATTAGTTTTAACACCACCATTAATGGTCGCTATATTAACCGTTGGTGCAGGAAATAATTCATGGGCGGTGAAATCAAGATTTATTTCGCGTATTGCAGGCAGTACCCATTTGGTCATTAAATTAATAGCGTTAATTCCCTGATAAGGTCTGCTTCCATGGGCAGTTTTTCCAAATATTTTTATATTAAGCCATAGCGAGCCTCTGTATCCCAACCCTATTTTTGTAGCATCACTATACTCGCCAACAATTGCCCAATCTGCCTTAATACCTTTATCTAGTAAATGCTTTGTCCCAATATTTCCCGTTTCCTCTCCCATTACAGATGTGACCAATAATTTCCCATTAAGGGGTACTCCTGCCCTCTTAATTGCAATAGCCGCCATTACCATTGCCGCAACCCCGCCTTTATCGTCAGAAGCTCCCCTGCCGTATATTTTTCCGTTATCGATTTCACCACCAAATGGGTTATATTTCCAATTGTTCGCGTTCCCTACAGGCACTGTGTCCATATGAGCATTGTACAATAGAACGGGTCCCTCTGCTTTCCCCAGTTCTGCAATCACATTTGGGCGTTTAATATCTACTTCATCCAAATACGTGCATATGCCTTCCTCCATAAGCTTATTCTTAATAAACCTCGCAATACTTTCTTCTTTACCCGGTGGATTAACGCTTTTGATTCTAATTAAGTCCTGCATAAACTCAATTATTTCTTTTTCGTTTATTTGATCCAGAACTCTTTTTTTATAATCCTTCAATTCTTTTCTCCCTTCATCGTAATTTGCATAAACTGTTCTTTTCGTTTACCCGTTATACTTTTCGTAATGCACAATATATTCAAGGTCGAATTTGGGAGGTGAAGCCGGTTTTTTTTCGGGAATACCTATTGGCAAAACTGCTACAGGTTCAATATTATCAGGCAAATTTAAAATCTCTTTAATACCTTCAGTTCTAAATCCGCTTACCCAACAAGATGCCAAACCCAAAGCTGTTGTTGCCAGCAGCATATTCTCTATTGATGCTGCAACATCCAACAATGCTACATGTTTACCAAACTCCCCATACCTTGACATTGTCTGTACATAATTAACGCAGCATACAATAAAAACTTGCGCCTGCATCATCCAATTCTGTGGTTTACCTTCCTTTTTCATATAACCCAGATATGTTTCTTTTGTAATTCTTTTTTTGATTTCAGAGTCTTTTACTATTATAAATTCCCACGGCTGCATATTTCCTGCTGAAGGAGCCTTCATCCCTGCCGAAATAATTTTTTCCACAGTTTCATCACAAAGACTTCCCTCCTTGAAACTTCTAATGCTCCTTCGTTCATCAACAACTTCAAAAAAATCCATTTTCAACTCTCCTTTATAGTATGAATAAACATCGAATTTTCCAATAAAGGCCGCTCATTTTCTCTCTTTATACTTTTATCATCCAAATAACCTAATCCAATAATTCCTATTGGTTTTATAAATTTAGGCAGGTTTAATACCTCGGATAGTCTGACAGCATCAAGTTCCCGGCAAATACTGGTTCCTATACCCAATATATTTGCAGAAATCCTTAAGTTTTGAATGCCTCCCCAAATATCCATTTTGGCAATGTCGTCACCTTTTTCACCAAGCCTTGCTCTTGCACGCCTAATGTTCATGCATACCACCATAACAACAGGAGTTTTTAAAACCCATTCCGGTTTTAAATCGGATTCGTTCCTCATGAATGGATCAAGTATTGCTTCCAGCATTTTCTTCCTTATATTTTTATTGTAAACCAAATAAAACTCGCCAGGTTGGGAATTTGCAGCACTGGGAGCTTGTTTGTATGCTTCAAATAATTGTATTAGTTCATTCTCTGGAATATCCTTTTGTTTAATCTGGGTAATATCAGGAATACACGAGATTATGTTTATGAATTCGCCGATTTCCATATGCAGCTCAACTCCTTCTATCTAGGTTTTTAGTAGAAGCCGAAGTTAGTCTTCGGCTTCTTTTTAATACCAAATTTCCTTTAATACTCTAATGGAATTTCCGCCAATCACCTTTTTTATATCATCATCTGAATAATTATGTTTTACCAGCCATCTTACTATATTTATGGAAGCCTCTGTTGGATTCTCTAGTCCTTTAACGTACTCAACTTTCTCAAAGTCCACTTCGGTCTGTTGTGTGCTTTTAATTGACAAGTGCTGCCTGAAGGCGTGGTGCAAACCCACATGGTCTCCAAAAATTGTATCAGGGCCAAAGCTTACATAATCTATTCCCACCAAATCTTTTATATATTCAAAATGCTCCATAAAAGATTCTATGGAATGCTTGGTATTATTAACTGTTATTGTTGTATGCGGTGCTGCTTCAATTCCTATTAAGCCGCCTTTATCCGCACAGGCTTTTAATGCATAGTCTGGTTTTAATCTTTTACTGTTCCACAGTTCCCGTGCACCGGTATGGGAAATCAAAACCGGTTGTTTGCTTTCTCTTATTATATCAATTGTAGTTTGGTCACCCACATGTGAGCAATCTATGGCTATCCCGAGCTTATTCATTCTTTCAACAGCTTCTCTTCCTAAAGTGGTTAGTCCCCCGTCATTTTTCTCTTTTATCCCGGAACCCAATGCATTGGATTCGCTGTATACAACTCCCATTGATCTTATACCGAGTCCGTATAAAATATCTAACCTGTCCACTTCATTCTCTATCATGGCTGCACCTTCCAATGTGGGAACCAGGGCCAGTTTACCTTCATTATGCGCTTTGATTATGTCATCAACCTTTTCACAGCGGATAACAAAACTCTGGTGCGCCAGGTCACACAATCTCATACCCAAGTCGAAGATAATGTCTTCCCATTTCCATCCGTGTTTAGAAGTGATTATGCATGTCCCATCCATTAAATTATCGAATACCGCATCTAGACACGATTTTGACAGCCACTCGTATGCTGCAGGCTGACGTCCTTCATGTTTGTATTCCATGACTATGGTGATGTCTTTGGGATAAAGGCACGGATGTTCATGCAGTGATATAATAATCGATTCTTCCATTAGCTTAAGAGCCCTTTTTTCCTGTTCTTCTGATAGCGGTACTAAGTACGACTGAGAATCCTCTTCACTGGTGAGTTCAAACATCCTGTAATCAGATTCGTCTAAATACTGGTAGGCCTTGTATCCATCATGTTTTTTATTCCAACCCATATTTTCCCCTCCTGATAGCTTATTAGTCTTTTTTCAAGAATGCTTCAATACAGTTCGCAGCATTAGTAATTTCGCTAACAAATCTATTCCTTTGACGTATAAAATCGGTCTTATAGAACAGATATAAGTCTTCTCCAATATTGGCTTTGTTTAACCCGCTTAATCGGTATAATCCATTTAATGGTTTTTGTGGATATGCAGGATCCTGATAATATCTGCTTCCATACGAATAAACAAGTCTGCTTAGAATACCTCCGACGTGTTTTAAAAGCCTGTTAAACTCGTCTTTGTCTCTTGGCTTATATCCTTCAATTTTTCCGGCAGCGTAATATAGGCTGTTTAATGCCTGCTCCGCAGGAGATAAATCCAGGTCTTCCTCAAGGTTATCTTTTATCTCTTTAAGAAGATTCTGAAGTTTGCTGGTAAAAACCTTCAAATTTATTGGTAACAGTTCTGTATCGGCAAGACTGTAAGTAAATAATGCATATACCTTCGCATCTCTGTGCAGTAAATCCAGGTCAGCCTTGTCATAAGTATCTTCTTCCGAGTGCCACCACCAGCCACCGCCTGAACCTCCGACTTTGGCCTTGCCGTATTGTTCATCAGGCTCATCCCTTAGCATGAGATGGAAAGGAATCCCGGGACCCCAGAAAGAATTGTCTCCTGCCCTGAAGGGGTGATCCCATCTTGGTGTCTGACCGGTAACCTTCTTAACTATATTATGAAAATATTCCGGCTCTTCAATCAATGGAGTCCTTATAAGCATATTAACTCCGTTTTTTGAACCGGGAGAATCAGCATTTATATATGCCACGCAGTTCTCGTGAAGATCCATCCAAAAATTATCACAATACCATGTTGACCCCGCATATCTGCCGTTGGAATGGCCGGGCCACCACGCAATCTTAATACCCCTTTCCAGATTGTCGCAGCACATTTTAAACACCCGTGACAATTCGAGGCATAAAGCATTTCCAACAGCATTGTCTGTTATACCTTCATACCAGGAATCAATATGTCCCGATAACAAAACATATTGATTTGTTCTCCCTGGAATAGAGGCAACCGGCAGCATCAATTTTCTATTACCAGTGTTTACTTCCGTTGAAACTCTCACTCTCACCGGCCCATTATTAAGTAATTCGATTAATTTTTTGCCGTCTTTGTTTTTTATTGATATTTCAGGAATTTTAGGAATATTTTTTATCGTCTCCGGAGTTGGAGTTCCCCATACTGGAGTTGAAATCATTTCATGTATTACATCTTCCTCTGAAGGCCACATATGTATCAACCCAATCGCCCCCAAGTCCTGGGCTTTTTCAATATGCTGTGGGCTACCGCCTTCACTTAAAACGATTTTACCATTTATTTCATCATAACTCCATTTAATTTCTGATGTTTGGTCTAAAATACTACCTTCAGCGGGCAAATATACAATCTCACCTTCAATGCCCTCTGGACAATTTGCAGAAAAGGACCTTGTTTTCGCTTCTAAAGAAAACCTTTGTGGTGACAATATTTCCAGTTCTCCCCTAACAGGGTCGCTTAGATATGCATCAAAATGGTGTACGTCATAGCCTATTCCATATTCATCCAGTTTATTCATAATATAGCCCAGTGCTTCCTCTTCTCCCCGGTGGCCCGATAGTCTGTCTATGGTAGAAAATTTCTTCAGAAGCTCGTCCATGTTTTCCTTGTTTATATTTTTCAAAATATTTTGCTCGACATCTTTTGTGAAAACCAAAAAAATCAATCCTCCTTTAGCGGTGATTGCATAGAGTTTAGAGTTCTCAGGATGTTTTCATTGTATGATATTTGTGCTGTATCTCCGTCAATAATCAGATGCTTAATTTCCCTCTCGACCTGATATTTCACTACCCACTTAGGTTTATATATCAGTTCGATTTCACTTATACTAATAACCGGTACTTGCTTATATTTATACATCAATTTGTTTTTACCAGCCGAAGTTATTATATCTTCCGCCTTTTTAATCCCAATCTTTGGTTTTAAAAATTTTTTGCTGTTTTCATCTGTCGTTACAGTATCAATTTTCCCTTCAACCATGTTAATTTTTCCTTCACAACCGTCTACTGCGTAACACTGTTTAATAATCCTGTCTTTCAAAAAAGGCCTTTTAAAAGAAGCTTCAATTAAACTAATCCAATAAGGATAAAATATCAAATCACTTTGAAGTATGTTTGCTTCTTTTTTGTCCAAAAACCTGCTTAAACTCCCGGACGACTTCTTTTTTACAAGGCCGCTTATTTGTTCTTCAGTAACCCTCAGGGGAGAAATATAATACATAATAATCACCCAAATACAATATTTTTTTTGCCGGCAGCTGTTACGGCTGTAACAGCTGCCGATAATTACTTTTTATTCCACATAGAATGTATCCAGCACTTCTTCTGACGCCTTTTCTGTCATAAGGCTGACCACTACAAGGAATACCAAAGACACAAAACCACCCACGATTGCAGGCCATAATCCCAAAGGCCACATTGACCAGGATTCATAATAAACCCAACCTAATCTATACCAGATTATGCATGCTATTGCTCCTGAAATCATACTCGCTATACCACCTGCTTTTGTAGCCCTCGGCCACCAAAAGCTTGCTATCAGCGGGAACGTATAGGAAGATGCGAGTAAGCTAAATGTGAAAGTAACCAGCCATAAAATAGAAGCTGGGGGATTCAGCGCAAGAACAGCCGCTATTACGCCAATAACCAGCGTTACTATTCTGGCAGTCTTTAATTGAGTCTTTTCGTCAATATTGGGGTTGATTAATTTCTGATAAATATCCCTTGCAGCAGCAGAACCGCAAAGCAGTAAAACCGAGTCAACGGAAGACATCATCGCAGCCAATGCAGCACAAAGGATTATACCGCCCACTATCGGAGGTAACAAATGATCAACCAGCATTGGTATTACAAGGTCAGAATCTATGTTTGACAGATCAAACAAGGTAGCTGCGGCCGGAGAAAGAAACCCTCTTGCCATATATATGACCACAGCAAGCATCAATGAATATGCAATGGCTTTCCTCAGGGTTTTCATATCTTTAGCCATATAGAACCTTACAACAGCTGAAGGTGCGCCTCCTATTTGGAAAAAGGACCACGTAATAACAGAACACGATACCCATATTGCAGGCCTTAATCCTGACACTGTAACCAAATCCGGGTTAATTGCAGCAAAATTGGCGTTCATTGTTGCAAACCCCCCGGCAGCATTAACCGCAACCGGAATAAGTATTACGAAACCCAAAATCATAATGGTAGCTTGAATAAAGTCTGACCATGCTACCGCAAATGCTCCACCCAGCGTAGTATATATTACTATAAGCCCGCCGAACAATAATACACCAAATGAATATGATGTTCCAAGTAATACTTCAAACACATTGGCACTTGCCTTAAGCTGTGCAACAATAAATGGTATATACCCCACTATAATTATACCGGCCGCTACAGCTCTGATAAATTTGCTTTCAAACCTTAATTCGAAAATATCAGGAAGCGTATAGACATCAGCCCTGTCGGCTACTGTTCTGAGCCGTTCAGCAATAATTATATATGCAAACCATGCCGCAGCGGCTGATGCAAATGCTGATGGAATATAGTTATAACCCAAAACGGCAGCCGTTCCGAAAACTCCCAGGTAACTGCTGGCGCTTATCTGTGTAGCTGAATATGAAAAGCCTACAACAGCAGGACCCAATTCGCCTTTCGCTGCGAAAAATCCCTTGCTGCTTTCAACTCTCTTTGAAAAGTAATAGCCGATATATAAAACTAAACCAAAGTATACAACCAAAATAGCAATATATTGAGCTTGATTTGACATTTTTTCACCTCTTTACTTTTTTAATTCTCTTCAGTTTCATTTGAAGCTTTTTTATTGAAGAAAGCCCAGATTATAGACCATCCTATAAGAACTGCATAGCTGAAATAACAGAGAATCCAAACGCCCCATGATAAGTTCGCCGGGCCCATAGGCCATTCTATCCAAGGTACTATTGCCAATAAGAGTATAAATACTGCCATACCCACAAATGTTTTTACTGGTGGTTTTACATATTTTTTGTCTTTTACCATTTATAATCCTCCTTTCCCAAATCATAGAATATTAAAACTCCGTTTCTTTTTCGGTGGAACCGGATAAGCAAGCGGACTCTGACATAGGTTAAGTTCTATCAATGTTTCTATCAGCTTCATTAACGCACCTGCTGGTTCGATTACAGGAACCTTAAGCTCCTTTTGCATATCTGCCGCCATACCTATCATTCCGAAACATCCGGGGATAAGAACTTGAGCACCGTCTTCCTGTATTGCTTTCCTTCCTGCCTCTACCATGGCATTTAAAAGCACATTTCTATCTTTGTGCAAGTCCAGCACATTCATCTTGACGGCCCTCTCTGATACAAACTTCGAATAAACACCAAGTTTTTTTGCCTCAATCTCATGCCTGTCCCGAGCCCTTTCCAAAGTACCTATTATCGAGAAACGCTGGCATAATGATGCTGCAAGCAGCATTGAAGCTTCGCCTGAAGCAGTAACCGGTATGTTAACCAACTCTTTGGCTGGTTCCAGACATGCATTGCCGAAACATGTAATCACTGCCCCATCAAATCCAAGGTCTTCAGCTTCTTTAACCAGTTTCAAAGTATTAACCGCTCCGATATATTCATCAAACCTTGACTCTATAGATGACGACCCTTCACTTATACAAGCTATTTCCAGTTCTGTTTCTCTCTTGCAGAATTTCTTTAGAAGCTTTTCCTCATTATCTTTCATCTCGTCGGTCATACCAGTCATCGCATGAATAACTCTAATCCTCAATTTCTCACCTCCTTAAAATTAAATTGTCTGTACAATGATGTTTCTGTAAATCACCCCCTTTTACCAAAGTTATCCAACCGCAACAAAGAAATTGGCTTTTCTTTCATATGTTACTATGCAATTTGTATGCCACATTCATATTGTATGCATGATCACAAAAAAAACCCTTAATAACAGGGTTTCTAAAAATTAATGTAATCATATTGGGCTGGCTCTTAAACTATTAAGCTTTATTAATAAGCATTGCTTTTTGTAATATATCTTAAAAAGCATATTCCTTTTTGGGTTATTCTAGTGCCTTGTTTTGTCCTACCTGAAGCAACTAAATCTAAATCAGACAATAATTCTACTCTGTTTCTGATTTTGCTTATAGTAAGTTCGGGGCTCAGGCTTTCGCAAAGTTCTTTTCTGCTAATATTTCTATCCTGATATAGTGCTTTAGTCATCTCATTGAGAATTAGAATAAATTCTTGTAGGTCTGCCGCTTTCTCTAGTTCTCTGATTATTTCCTTATAATTTTTAATATTATCTTGAGTATTAAATCCATCAAGACCATTATTTTTTGTACTAAAGTAATTAAGTATATATTTGTAAGTAGCCTGTTTTGTTAATTTCCCCATTTTAAGAATACACGCCATATAATTGCTCATATTCTCCAGTTCTCTGATATTACCCGGCCAATCGTATTCAAGCAGCAAGTGAATTATATTATCAGGCACATCGTTCAATGATAAACCGTTCGCTTCCAAAAAGTATTTCAATAACAACTCAATGTCTTCTTTTCTCTTTCTGAGAGGCGGTAAGTTAATTGGTAAAACATTTAACCTAAAATATAGGTCCTGCCTGAACTTGCCGTTTTGAACCATATTCCACAGTTCTTTATTGGTTGCAGCAATTATTCTTATATCTATTGGTATTACCTTGATGCTACCCACCCTTGTTACTTCTTTTTCTTGAATAACACGCAGTAGTTTGCTTTGTAAAGTCAGAGAAAGGTCCCCAATCTCATCAAGGAAAATGGTCCCTTTATGGGCTAATTCAAATAACCCCGGTTTTCCTTCTTTTTTCGCGCCTGTAAAAGCACCCTCTACATATCCAAACAATTCGCTCTCTATCAGATTATCTGCAAGAGCTGCAACATTTGCAGCTACAAAGGGTTGTTTGGCACGATTTGAATTATTATGAATAGCGTGGGCGAACAATTCTTTCCCTGTACCGCTTTCACCATATAAAATTATGCTATGGTCACTGCAGGCTACTTGTTTTGCAAAATTGACGAGCTCCTTCACTTTGCCGCTTCTCGAAATAATATGATTAAAAGTGTATTTAGCTTTGTGTTCTTTGAGATAAAGATGCTGGCGGAGATTTATCTCCATATTTTGTATCTTGGAAGTTTCCCTGAAAACAATTATATATCCTAATTGGCTGTTATTTTTGTCGAGATAGCTTATAGATATTAAGTATTTATTATTGCCCAATTTAATCAATCTTATATTATCATCTTCTATATCTTTAAATTCTTCTTTTGAAACAGGAATAAACTCGTAGATGGATTTCTTTATTATTTCTTCATTTTTTATTTTCAGTAAATCCAGTATGTTTCTGTTAGCCATTATGATTCTTTTATTTGCATCAAGTACAATGAAACCTTCTTTGCTAATGTTAAGTATTCCTTCAAGCAGTTTGTTAATCTCAATAATCTTATTCGATGATGCAACTAAATCATTGATTATATTTATATATGGTTTTACAAAATCATTTGTTGATATATTCGCGCTTCTGTAATCAAGTTTTAATGCTTCTATTATTTCAAACACTGTTTTTAAATCAATTTGTCTTAAACCTAAATCTATTACCCTATTGACATGTTTAGGAGCTAAATGTGGAAAACCAAAAATTACTGCAATATCCACCTCGCCAGTATAGTTATCACTTCCTGGATAATAGGGAATAAACTCAAGATTTCTGATATTGAATTGTTTCAGCATTTCAATAACTCTTATATCGCTTTCATAGGTGTTGTTTGCTATATAAACCTTTGTTCCCGGTTTTAATTCTAATAATTCCTTAATTGATTCTATGCTGTTTATATTAAGCGTTCTTTCAACCAAAATCACCCTTGTATCAGACGGTAATATTTCTTTCTTTTTCACATAATCCAGAGTCGCTTTCCCCGAAAACAGTATAACTTCCATATCCAACTCGCATTTAGGATCATAATCCTTTTCCAAGCTAAAACCTTCTATAGCTATCGAATCGCCGAAAATATCTTTCAATTGTTTGCATAAAACATTATAAGTAAATACTTCTCTTGTAATCAGTCCAAGTTTTTTCCTCATAGTATAAGCCAACCCCCCAGTAGTACTGATATTTTATCACAGTGGTTGCTTCTTTAACAATGAATGATTATAAACGGCCTCCGTTATTACCAAAAACACAATCAGCGGTATCAGGTTTATACACTCCCGCAACCCAAAAATATAAAGGAGGCTCAACCTGTGAACACCGGTAGAACAAGGACTATTGCCTTAATTCTCCATATCAGGTATAAGACGCCTCCAGCCATTTCTGTCTTTCTTTTTAATGCGCTTCTATTGAATATTCCTGGCGGACAACACCCTTACAAGGACTTCCACAACAGGCAGTGCCAGGACAGCACTTCCCGCCGCCTGGAACATATTCCCCGGCAGCTCTACCAGTGCCGCCGGTATACCATAAAGTATAATTCCTGCACCGAAATAGCCAACCGCCATCCATAGTCCGCCCGCCATCATGGAAACCGCCTTGGCTTTGACGCTTTCTCTTGCCGCAAACATTTTGTAGAATATATACCCCACTATAAACCCTTCCAGACCTTTTATGACGAGTGTGAAGGGTGCCCATACGGCGTAGGGGGATAACAAGTCGGCCAGAGCCGAGCCTATACCTCCCGCAACCGCCCCGTACTTGGGACCCAACAGCAAAGCAGCAATAAATATTACCGTATCGCCCAGGTTTATATAACCCTTTGTTGCCGGTACCGGCACCTGGAATGCCATGGTTGCCAGTGCCACCAATGCCGTCAAAAGCGCTGCGGTAATCATCTTCTGGGTTTTGTTCATCCGTTGTTCCCCCCTGAGTTTTATCTTTTAATAAATTATACCACTCATCGCCGGATTTTCAAATACGCCTAATATCCAACCTATTCCTTTCTTTTCAGCTTTTCAAGCAGGTGGTAAAGTACCATTGATAGCTCGCCCCAGCTTACACTCTTATCAAGGGGATACTCGTCCCTTATAAGTCCCTCTTCTTTTAAACCGGTATAATACGGCAGAGCCCAATGACCTCCTTTCTGCTCGTTTATTTCAATTATATTAAAAATACCGGTGGCAATAGCGTTGGCGATCTTCTTCCTGAAGGAATTTTGTGAAAGCATACGGTTATCCGACGGGTTTGTCAAAAATGCCGTTTTTACCAGTACGGTGGTCACACTGGTTTCCCTGATAAAAAAATAATAATCCTCCCTCTTGGCATTGAGTTTGCTGTATGCCCTTCTTTTTTCAACACCCAGGTTGGCAATTTCCTTTAGTATGCTTTCCGCCATTTCCTTGCCCGCCGAAGTGCCTTGACCGTATACCGTTTCCACTCCCTTTGCCGATACCGCTCCCCCATTGCAGTGTATTGATATTGCATAATCTGCTCCGGACCGGTTTATTCTTTCTGTCCGTTCTGAAGGTTCCAGGGTTTCATCCCTGTTTCTGGTAAGAACCACCTGGACGTTCTCATGCTCAAGCAGTTCTTTCAGCTTGACCGCAATGTCAAGGCAAACGTTCTTCTCCATCAATCCAAAGGCCTGCAAACCCGGGTCATCTCCGCCGTGTCCCGGATCAACACATATTTTCATCCCATCACCTCCACTATATAATATGTTATTAATTGGCCTATTGCCATCCGGCTGTGCTCCCTTTAAGCTTGTAATACAGCCTCTATACCTGATACACTACTATATAGAGACCATGAGAAAGGAGCTTGCCATGGACACAGTAAAACTGTACAGGGAAAACGCTTATTCCGCCGACTTCACCGCCAGGCTTTTAGAACAAACCAGAAACGAAAAAGGCTTCCGGGTAGTGCTTGACCGCACTTTGTTTTACCCCACCGGAGGCGGCCAGCCCTGTGATACCGGATGGCTTAACGGTATACCGGTTACTGACGCAATCGAGGACGAGGGTGTTATTGTACATGTACTGGAAAACCGGCTTAAAACCGATACCGTCAAAGGCAGAATTGACTGGGAGCGTCGTTTTGACCACATGCAGCAGCATGCAGGACAGCATATACTGTCATCCTGCTTCCACAAAACGGTCCGAGCGGATACTGTGGGATTTCATCTGGGCAGCCGATATGTATCCATAGATTTGAACAGGCATGACCTGACGGAAGTACATATTAAAAAGGCGGAGGAACTGGCCAACAGAACTGTCTTTGAAAACATTCCCATTAAAACCTATACGGTTAAACCGGAAGATTTGGCGGAGCTGCCCCTTCGCAAACCTCCGGCCGTAGATACCGACATAAGAATCGTGGAGATTGAAGGCTTTGATTACACTCCCTGCGGAGGTACACACCCGAAGTGTACCGGAAGCATTGGGCTGATTAAAGTAATACGCTTCGAAAAAAGCGGCGGCAATACCCGTGTGGAATTCGTGTGCGGCGAACGCGCCCTTGAGGATTACAGCCTCAAGAACGAGGCGCTGGGCAGAATTTCCTCACTGCTTTCGGTTAGGGACTATGAAACAGTGGACATGGTGGAAAAAATCCTGTCCGACACCAAGAGCCTATCAAAGACCGTGGGTGAACTGAAGACAGAGCTATGCGAATGCCAGGCAAAGGATATGGTCCGGGAAACATCGGAAGCAGGCGGTATCAGGATAATAAAACATCTGTTCATTGACCGGCCCTTCGAGGAAGTGCGCACCCTGGCTTCGGCCATTGCATCACAAAGGAGCTGTATCGCACTGCTTTGCACCGCCGGGCGGAAAAATCAGATAATTGCATGCAGGTCGGAGAATATAGACTTGGATATGCGCAAACCCTTTAATGCCGTCATGTCAGCTGTAGGCGGCAGGGGCGGCGGCGGTAGCAGCGTGGTACAGGGGGGATTTGACAGCACCGATAAGGCGCAACCGGTGCTGGATATGCTGCATGAAGCGGTGCTTGAAGCATATAACTAAAAAAGGACGGCTGTTTCAGCCGTCCTTTTTTGTTTATTCCTCAATAATCCTGTAACAGTGGTCGCAGCAGCCCGCGTTTTGCATCAGGGTATCATGCCTTCTGAATCTTATCCTGGGGTTAAACACGTCAACCACCGGGTACTCGCACATGCAGCAGTACCTGTACCCTAGGTCCTGAGCGTTAAGCTTTTTATACTCGTCGGCAAAGAAACACCTGTTTACCCTGAGCCGCAGCTGGTTATCCTCATCTGTCACTACTTCCCTTTCAATAACACCGCCCCGCTTTTCCCACATCAGTCTGTACAGTTCTTTCAGGCCGGCGTCTCCCTTGTCCATATTGTTCCATTTATCATGGGCGTCTTCCGTCAGCACCTCTGCAATCTCGTCAGCCACCTGGGGCCCGTATTTCTGCTGCAGTTTCCTGGTAACGGCCACCAGCCTTCTTACTTCGTTACTTTTAAGTTTTTTGTAAAGCTTCAGGAGTTCATTCTCATTTGTCATGAACAGCATCCCCCTAACACATAATAAAAAACTCTTACTATCCGGCAGTTGATGTTAAAAAATTTTTATATAGCCTCAAATTTAGTTATATTTAAACAAAAATGAACAAAGAGCCCCTGCCGGCTCTTGTTTCTCAGAGTTCATTATATAATACGTATTGTTATATGACAACCCCTATTTTTCCCTGTCCGCCGTGAACAGCAGCAGCTCTTCCAATGCCTCGGAATACGCATTTCGGGTAAGGCCTTGTATCGCATATTTCGCCTTTTTGACATACTTCTGCTGCAGGGCCCTTGACTTTTCTATCGACCCGCTGTCCCGTACCATAATCACAATATCGTCAAGCATTTCTTCCAGCCTGTTGCTTTCCTGGAGCAGCTTTTTCATATCCCTTCCGTATTTCTTGCTGTTCAGCGTATATATAACCGGCAGGGTGTATATCCCCTGGCGTACGTCGTTTGCTGCCGGTTTGCCCAATTGCCTGTCACCGGCAAGAATATCCAAAAGGTCATCCTGGATTTGAAACACCATGCCCAGATGCATTCCGTAATTTTTCAGAATTCTCTTTTCCTCCACCGAAAGATCGGACAGGCTGGCTCCCAGGTGACAGCTCATTGAAAAAAGCATCGCGGTCTTGTAACGGATTCTTGCCAGGTACCTTCTAACACTTGTATTTATCAGGTTTCTGGTATAGTATTGCTCAATTTCACCTTCGCAAATCAGTTTAAAAGCTTTCGCCATCAACGCCGATTCGTCAAAGGCTGCTTTTTCGGTTATCAGTCCGAAGGCCTTGCTTAAGAGATAATCACCGGCAAATATTGCGGTATGGGTGTCCCACTTTTTATGGGTGGTCTCCACACCCCTTCTGTAATCGGCGTCGTCTATAATATCGTCATGCATCAGTGTTGCCATGTGTATCATTTCCACCGACGCGGCCAGCGGTACCAGCCTTCCCATATCAACCCCGCCGTAGCCGCCGCACAAAAGCACCAATGCAGGCCTTAAACGTTTGCCCCCCGCGTCCACCAGCCGAAGCAGTATAGACCGTATTATTTCATTCCTGGAACGTGCTTCCTTCTTCAGCTTTTGTTCCACTTTAATTAGTCCTTTATATACAAACGGGTTTAATTCCCAGCGTTTCAATCAAATCACCTACACCTTTAATGATAGTTGATGCTCTTATTTGTCATTTCCTTCAGGTACACCGCCGTAAAGCCAATAAAAGTACCGGTAATTACCGCAGATATCATCAATACCGGAAGGTAAAGATACAACCCGAAATTTTCCACTATAACGCTGGCTACAAACAGCTGGCCGACGTTATGGGCAACAGCCCCTGCAACGCTTATCCCCACCAGGCTGAATTTGGTACCGGTAAACCTGTACATCAGGTACATGACCACCGTGCTCAGGATACCTCCGGCGGCGCCGAAAAAGAAATTGGAGAGCACCCCACCCAGCAGCGAACCGAGGAACGTACGCAGCAGTACTATAATGAGTGCTTCTTTGAACCCAAATATTATTATGGCCATCAACGACACTATGTTGGCAAGCCCAAGTTTAACACCCGGAGCTATATAGGGAATGGGCAGCAGGTTTTCTACCACATGGAGTACCAGCGCCACAGACACAAGCATGGCAAGCAGTGCCATTTTTTTTGTTCTTTTCATTCAGACCCCACCTGTCTTAAGCTGTAGTCCTTCTTCTGTAAACCGAACTCATCTTCCAACCCCTGGGTTACAAACACCTGCTTGTCTCTGGTCACAATAATGGCCTGGACACCTTCCAGGCTTTCCAGTAGCTCCATGCCCCTCCGGGTACCCATCAAAAACACCATGGTTGAAAGGGCATCGGCATCAGTGGAAGAACCGGTTATGATGGTTGCTCCCTTAATTTCGTTCTCTCCGGGAAAACCGGTAAAGGGGTTTAAGATATGATGGTAACGCCTTCCGTCCTTTTCAAAATACCTTTCATAATCCCCCGAGGTAACAACCGTTTTGTCCTCCACCCTTACAACCCCCAGCAAACTGCCGGACGGCTCATACGGGTCCTTGATGCCTATGTTCCATGGTCCGCCGTCAAACCTTTCACCAAGCGTCAGCACATTTCCCCCAAGGTTTATTATTGCATGTTCGATCCCTTCCGAGATTAGTACTTTTCTAGCCTCGTCGGCTGCATAGCCCTTAGCAATCCCTCCAAGGTCAATCTTCATTCCGGGTCTTTTTAAAAAAACTTCGCCTGCATCATCTACAATTTCCACGGCTTTGTAGTCCACAAGATCAAGGGCAGCTTCAAGCCGGCTGGTTTCGGGTATTTTGGCATCCTCGGTTCCTATGCCCCAGAGTTTCACCAGCGGTCCCACCGTAATGTCGAACAACCCCCCGGACAAGTTACCGTAATATACGCCCTTTTGAATAACCTGCAAAGTGTCATCGCTTACCCTGACCGCTTTGTCCCCGGCCCCTTCGTTTATAATGTTTGCTTCGCTGCCACCAATATTAAGACTCATGAGGCCTTCTATCTGCCTGATTTTTTCCAGGGCCCTTTCGGCCGCCCTGCCGCCTTTGTCGGTGTCCTGGTCAAAAACCTTTATGGTTACCACCGTACCCATTAAAAATTCCGTTTTCTCCACGGTGTCATACCGTGAAGCTGCATTATCCCTCCGGCAACCTGATGTAATGAGTATTACTATGCAAAATGTCAACAAAAACAGCCTGCTTCTTACCCTCATTTATTCTCTCCCGTTTTTGGTGATATCGCCTCTTATTTATTATAAACAATACAGCACACTTATACCCTTACCTGGCTCCCGCTGCACCGTAACTTTTGAGTATTTTTTTTAAGCCGTCGGTTACTTCCACCCTTCCGTCCCGCATGACCCATATGGCTTCAACACCGTCAAGGCCTTCCACAAAGGCAGCACCCTTTTCATAGGGCATTAAAAACACGGCGGTGGACAGTATGTCAGCCAGCCCCGAATCCCCGGTCACTACCGTAACCGCTTTGTTATGCACTCCCGGCATAAGCGTATCCGGGTCAATCAGGTGGTGGACTATTTCATCGTCCACCACATAGTACCTCTGGTAATCGCCGCTGCTTACCACCGAAGCATCATTAATATATAAAATATCCAAAAGGTTGTCACCGTCTTCCGAGACTATGAACTTTTCCGGGTCCTGTATGCCTATGCCCCAGCGCTCCCTGATTCCGTCAAGGGGCTTGCCGATTACCCGTATATTACCGCCGGCATTTACAATTCCTGACTCCAGACCCGCTTCCATCAGCTCTTTGGCTACTATCTCAACCGCAAAACCCTTTGCCACTGCACCAACGTCAAGGCTCATACATTCATCCTCAAGGAATACGGTACCCTCATCGGTGTCCACTATTATCCTGTCGATATCGGTATGTTTTGAAGCTTCCTCCAGTTCATCCCCAGGCGGCAGTTCTGCGCTTGAAGGATCATCCAGCCCCTGCCGGCGGTATCTGTGCCATATCTCAAGCACCGACCCCATTGCCACGTTTACTCTGCCGTCCGTGTGCCGGCACCACTCCTTGGCAAAAATAATCAGGTCTATTATTTCCCTGTCAACCTTTACAGGCCTTATGCCCGCATTTTTGTTTATCGTCCTTAAATTGTTCATACCCTCGTATTCGTTGTATATATCAAACAACCTGTGAAGCTTTTCAAAACGGTCTTTGGCTTTTTCGAAATAATCATTGAACCCCTGCTCACTTTGAACGTATGCTGTAATATTAATTAGCGTATCAAAGGTATCAAAAAAACTGTCGCTATATTTTTGATACCGGATGTTTCGGCCCGTCCGGCATCCTGTCAAAAGAAGCGCCGGCACAAGTATTATTATTATCAGGTTTGCTGCTTTTCTTCTCATTAATACCACCTTAATTAATAATAATGGAATACGCCCATATAAACAAGAGAAAAAGGAAGGGAACAGCCCTTCCACCCCGCAACAAGGTATATTGGATAGAGGCATGTCCCCTTAGCATTATTTCGCGTTATCGTAGGCTTCGGCCACGGCTTCTATATACTCGTGTACCGTCACGGTAACAAGGGATGCAAGCTCCGGCACGTCGGGTACCGCCGGATGGGACGCGTCACTCTGCTTGACCTTCATGGCCTTTATCTCGTCAACCGTTTTGCCGGTCATCCACTTCTCAAGCTCGGCTATCTGCTGGTACCAGTTCTTTTTGATTGAGGATGCGTTTATCATTCCGTATTCGTCCCCAAGCTCAACCTTCGTCTTGAATTCGCCATTCTTGTCGGTTGTTACCTTTCCTTCTTTGCTGAACTCAACCTTGGTCTGCGCAGTGTCAATTATGGTTCCTACAACCTTTCCGTCTTCGTCAAAGGCGACGGCAGCCATTACAGTATCAACCTGTGCAGCCGGCAGGGTCTCGCTGCCGTCCTTTTGGCTGTAACCTGTAGACTTGCCGATTGAAATCTCATGCCCCAGGCCGAGTTTGACCGCCCCGGCTCCGATATTCACAGCGTTTTGGTATGCCTCTTCCACGGCTTCTATATACTCGTGTACCGTCACGGTAACAAGGGATGCAAGCTCCGGCACGTCGGGTACCGCCGGATGGGACGCGTCACTCTGCTTGACCTTCATGGCCTTTATCTCGTCAACCGTTTTGCCGGTCATCCACTTCTCAAGCTCGGCTATCTGCTGGTACCAGTTCATTTTGATTGAGGATGCGTTTATCATTCCGTACTCGTCCCCAAGCTCAACCTTTGTCTTGAATTCGCCATTCGGATCTGATACAAGCTGAAGGTCCTCGTCAAATTCCACCTTTGTCTGGGCGGTATCTATTGTAACCTTTACTACTCTGCCATCTTTATCAAAACCAACCGCCGCAATTACCGTGTCAACCTGACCTATCGGCGATTTGCCGCCGGCGGCATCAAGGCCGCCGGACTTGGCGATGGAAGTAATATGTCCAATACCCATCTGCACCATACCGTCACCTTCAAGTGGTGTTTCCGTCCCGGGTGTCTCATCCGCGGACTGCCCGTCAGCAGGCGGACTTGGTGAAGAACAGCCGGTCAATAAAGCCATCGTCAAAATAAGTACAAGTAATAATGAAATTCCTTTTTTCATGTTTTTCCCTCCATTTTGTTGATATGTGTCTAACAACTGCTTTAAAATTTCATATTTTTAATGATACCATTTTAACATTATTTTTTCAATAATAATTATTCGCCGTTCAGAAAGTTTATCTATTATTTTTCATAAATTTGCATAAATAATATCAAAATTGCACTGTTTTTAAAACTATCGGGCCTGTTACATCGTTTAACGCTGCAGTATTACCATATATTTTATTCGCTGCATAAAATACTTGTTATAAAAAATACATATTTTCGGATTCTGTATATTTTTTTCATTAATACATAGTAATAATTTGATAAATTTATTTGACAATCCTTGTGAAAAATATGTTATAATAATTATGTTTACTTATTAATAATTATTATTTGTATATTTAGAATATTAATTAGGAGGTAATACAATGAGCCAAACGAAAAGGATTGTTGTCCTTGGCGCAGGATACGGCGGTATTGAAGCGGCCCTGGATATATACCGCCACAGCAAAAAAAGAAAGGACATGGAAATAACCATAATCGATAAAAATGAGTACCACACTCTGCTTACCGAGCTTCACGAAGTCGCCGGTGACAGGGTTACTCCCGACGGACTCATGATTAATCTTGAAAAAATCTTTGAGCACACAAACGTAAAGGTTGTAAAAGACAGGATTGCCGATATTGATCTGGAAGGACAAATGCTTCGCTCGGACAAAGCATCGTATGAATACGATTACCTGGTCCTGGGCACCGGCAGTGAACCGACATATTTCGGCATCCCGGGCATGAAAGAGCACTCTTTAACCCTTTGGTCAATGGAGGATGCCCTGAGGATTAACAGACATATAAGGTCGGTATTCAAAAAAGCAGCCGAAACTGATGACCCGGAAGAAAGGGCAAAACTTCTGACCATAGTTGTGGGAGGCGGCGGTTTTACCGGAATAGAAACGGTGGGAGAACTTATACAGTGGTCCGACGAACTCTGCCGCAAATACGGTATCAACCGGGACGAAGTCAGGTTGTACGTTATTGAAGCAATGGGTAAAATACTGCCAAACCTGCCGGATCCGCTTATCAGGAAAGCAACGGCATTCCTTAAGAAAAAAGGAGTTAGGGTTCTTACCGATTCGCCGATAACCGAAGTCAAAGAAGACAGCCTGACGCTTAAATCCGGCGACGTGATAAGGACCGATACCCTGATTTGGAACGGCGGCGTGCAGTGCAATTCCTTTGCTGCAAACCTCGGCCTAAAAACAAACCGAAGGGGCAGAGTGGAAGTCAACGAGTACATGCAGACCGTCGGGCATCCTAACATATATGCCATTGGTGACAACTGCTATTTTGAACCCGAAGAAGGCGAGGGCCCAATGCCGGCGCTGGTGGAATCCGCACTGCAGTCCGGCCAGTATGCCGCCCACAATATAATGGCGGACATGGACGGCAGAGCCAAAAAGCCCTTGAAGCTGAACCTGCACGGTGTAATGGTATCAATAGGAAGCAGATATGCAGTGGCCAAGGTAAGCGGCCTGCCGCAGCTTTCGGGGTACCTTGCAACAGCGTTAAAGCATATAGTAAACATGCACTACCTGTTCGGGATAGGCGGGTTTACAATACTGACGGAATATATAAACCACCAGCTTCTTCGCAACACCAGGGAAAAGACCCTGCTGGGACCGCACTTTACCGCCAAATCGGCCAACTTCTGGCTGGTACCGTTGCGGATGTACCTGGGGTACATGTGGGTAATGTCCGGTCTGGAAAAGTACCACAGCGGCTGGTTTGATTATCAGATGCTGGCCGGGACGGCAGACGCAGCCAGCGGCGCTTCCATGATGCAGCTTATAGGCGAACACACGCCGGGCTGGTACGCGTGGATGGTGGATACAATACTGGTGCCCAACGCCATGCTGTTCCAGAAACTAATCGTGTTTACCGAAGTTGGAATAGGCGTCGGATTGATAGCAGGGCTGTTCACCTTCATTGCTGCGGCGGTGGCTGTGGCTATGAATATCAACTTCATCCTGAGCACCGGGCTTAACGACTACTGGTTCCTGGCAGGCTCCGTCGCTTGCCTGGGCGGTGCCGGAAGAGCCTTTGGACTTGACCATTATGTAATACCCTTCCTCCGGAACCTGGTCAAAAAGCTGTGGCACAACAGATAGTAAGATACAGTAAGTCATAAGACACAAAGCCCGCCGTATTGGCGGGCTTTTTAATACACCACTCCGTAACCTCCGCCGGGAAACTGCCATGCGATGTTTTGGTAGGGACAGCCGTAGGGACAGGCTCCGCATTCTATACACCTGTCATACAATACCTTGATGCTGTCCTTTTCCCAGCAATAAACCCTTGACGGGCAGTAATAGGTGCAGGGTTTGTTTTCACACCGGGTAATGCAAATCTTATCGTCCTTGATGAATATATGCGGCTTTTCGTCGGGTATTATTCTCACAAGCTCCAGGGGGTCTGTTGCCGACTTTTTGAAATCGCTCAATCACAGCACCCCCCAGTTCTGCAGCCCGAACAGAATATCCTTTGTCGTTTTGCCAAGGGGCTGCATGTTGATAAGCTCCTCCGCCATCTTTATCATGTTGTTTTTGTCGCTTTCAAGATTCTGTTCAAAAAACTTGTATGCCAGATCGTTCATAGCTTTTGTTATCAGAAAGTCGGAATCCTGGTACCTGTTGAAATACGCTTCCGCATTCTTATGACTTTTCATGTTCAGGTAGAAAAACGATCCCTTAATCCTTGCTTCATAGGAGGCCAGAACGTCCCTGCCGTACCTGTCAAGGGCACAGGCCTGGGCAGCCGCTTCTGCGGCAAACTTTCCGGTTATCATCGCAAGGTCCATGCCGCGGCGACCACTTATCATCTCCGCCGCGTCCCCCGCCACGATTATCCCGTCATCCACCAGCGTGGGTATTTTTTTAAACCCGCCCTTTGGTATGATATGTGCCATGTATTTGACCGGTTTGGCCCCTTCTATCAGCCTTTTCACAAGCGGGTGTTCCTTGTACCTTTCAAGCAGCTGCAGCGGGCTTAACCCCTTGCCGACAATCTGGTTTAAATACCCGCCCACAATTATGGACAGGGAATCCCTGTTGGTCCATATTCCACCCTTACCAATGGCCGGCGAAGTGGGATACCCCACCATCCCGATACTGGCACCCTCTCCCCTTTCCAGGTTGAACCTTTCTTCTATTTTTTCGGCGGGAAGCTCCAAAACCTCCTTGACGTACAGTGTCATCTCGTTCGGCTTTAGCCTTTTCCTAAGCCCCGCTTTCTGGACAAGGGAACCCTGGGCACCCTCCGCCAGTATCACCACATCGGCGTGTATAACATCCCCGCCCTCAAGCACCACTCCGTCCACTTTTTTGGACATAAGCCCTGTTTTATGGTATGCAAGGTCTACCGCAAGGCAGTTGCATATAAGCTCAGCCCCTGCCTTTACCGCCTGATTTGCATACCAGTTGTCAAACTTATACCGCAGTATGGTGTGCCTGTTAAAGGGCACCTTGCCGAATCTCCTGCCGGTAAAACCCATACGCACCGCCGAATCGCTGTCAAGCAGCCACAGTTCGTCGGATACTATCCTGCGCTCCAGTGGTATCCCTTCCATTTCCCAGTATTCGGGCAGTATATCCTGAAAGGGCATGCCGGCGATGGTACCCCCGGTCATGTTTTTTGAGCCCGGGTACCTGCCCCTCTCAAGCAGTGCAACCGAAAGGTTGTTTCCTGCCATCATAAGCGCTGCGGTAGCCCCTGCCGGGCCCGCTCCCACCACTACGGCATTGTACCTGTCGTTCCCCATCAAAAATCCCTCCCGTCTGCCACACCGGTATCGGGCAGCACGCCTGCCCGATATTTATAGTATGGTTTTGCGGAGGGATAATATTCCGCCGTCTTTTTATATTGCGTATCACCTGTTTACTTTTGTCCGTAATCGGTAGTATAGCTCTTTCTCATTGTCTGTACGTCTTCAAAGGAAATAGGAACCGGCTGTCCCACTATACTGCACAGCACCGTTATCTTGGCCGCCTTTTCCACTATTTCACACACCTTAAGGGCTTCCTCAAGGGTTCCGGCGGTCCCGATCATCCCATGATTGGCAAGCAGCACCGCGTACCTGTCCTTAATGGCAGTCAGGACGTTTTCAGCCAGCTTTCCGCTTCCCGGTAGCGCATACTTGGCGACCCTGACATCCCCTCCGGCCACCTGCACCATCTCTTCCACTATGGGGGCTATGTGCTTGTGGGCACAGGCAAGGGCAGTGGCGTAGGTGCTGTGGGTATGTACTATGGCCCGGATATCCTGACGATTATTATACAGGTTAAGATGCAGCGGCAGCTCAATCGAGGGCCTTCTGCAGCCAAGTATTGCGTTTCCCTGCATGTCCAGCACCACAATGTCTTCTTCCGCAAGCCTGTCATACTCCATACCGCTGGGGGTTATGGCTATATAATCCTTGCCTTCAACCCGGCAGCTAATATTGCCCCAGGTAGCGGTCACCAGGCCCTTTTGCAGCATGCCCCTCCCTGCTTCCAGTACTTTCTCCCTTGCCCTTTTTTCGCTTTCCAACGCTTAACCCTCCTTTTTTTACAGCCTTATTATCCCGCGGCTGCAGTGACACTCATCCGGGTAATCCTCACAGCCAAACACGTCCATAAACAGTTCAATCAGCTTATCCCTTCCCCTTTTCATTATCCCGAAAATCTCCCGGTGCGAAATGGGCTGGCCGGTAATACCGTTGCACCAGTTGGTAACTATACCAACGGCGCTGTAACAGACACCCAACTCCCTGGCAAGCACCACTTCCGGTACATTTGTCATACCCACCATATCTCCGCCCATCATTTGAAAGAATTTTATCTCTGCCTTTGTTTCAAACCGCGGGCCCTCAACGCATACATATGTGCCCCTGCCCCTTATATCCATACCTGTTTCCCCCGCCCTTTTCTCCAGTGCGCTAATAAGTGCGGGGCAGTACGGCTCGGCCATGTCGGCGTGAGCAACTCCCTCATGTCCGTCATAAAACGTGTTTATCCTGTTTTTTGTAAAATCTATAAACTGGTCAGGTATAACAAAACAGCCGGGGGGAAACTCTCGGTTAAGCGAGCCCACCGCCGCGGTGGCCAGTATCTTTTCTACACCAAGCTGCTTAAGCGCCTTTATATTGGCCCTGTAGTTTATCCGGTGGGGCGGAACAGAGTGCTCCTGCCCGTGCCTCGGCAGAAAGGCTATCTCTTCTCGGGCAGTTTTTTGTATGTACACGGTTACGCTGCCGTAAGACGTATCTACTTCCCTGGCAGTGATTTCGCCGTCAAGCCGGTAAACCCCGGTACCGCCAATTACAGCTTTTCTTATCAATATCTTTACCCCCTATCTGTTAAACAGCCGCTTAAGGCTCTCTTCAACCTCATGGAAAATCCTTTCCTCATCCATACAGGTAAGCCGGCCACTGTCCACCAGTATTCTGCCGTCTATTATGGTATAGGCAACGTCCCCGCCGTTTGCGGCATATACCAGGTTTGATATCAAATCATGCTGCGGGTAAAGGTGCGGCTTGTTCATATCAACCAGTATCAAATCAGCTTGCATTCCTTCTTTGAGCATCCCCACCTTGTCTTCCAGGCCGAGGGCCCTTGCACCATTTTTGGTTGCCATCCCAAGCACCTTTACCGCCGGCAGGGCTTCGGCGTCCATACGGCCCACCTTCTGCAGCAGTGCCGCGCTTCTCATTTCGCTTATCATATCCAGGTTGTTGTTGCTGCATGAACTGTCGGTACCGAGAGATACGTTTATTCCTTCATCCAACATTCTCTGTACCGGTGATATTCCGCTTGCCAGTTTCATGTTGCTTTGCGGGTTGTGCACCGCGTTGATGCCGTATTCCTTCATAATTTTAATATCTCGGTCCGACAGGTGCACACAGTGGGCACCTATTACCCTTTTATCCAGTATCCCGGCTTCCCTTGCGTATTCAAAGGGCGTGGTTTCATATTTTTCTTTTAACTGCTTAATTTCGTCCTGCGTTTCTGCAAGGTGGATATGAACTTTAGCACCCAGTTCCCCTGCAAGGTCCGCCACCATGGACAAAAACTGAGGAACGCAGGTGTAGGGAGCATGGGGTCCCAGCGACACGTTTATCCTGCCGTCGGCACCGCCGTCCCATTCCCGGAAAAACCTTCTGCAGTTGTCCAGCCTTTCCTGCCAGTCGCCGGTGGTACTCACCATACCTATGGATAAATCCGCCCTTATCCCCGTTTCACTTACAGCCTTCGCCACCTCGTCCATAAAGAAATACATGTCCGCAAAGGCGGTGGTGCCGCTCTTTAACATTTCCGCAATGCTCAGGACCGCTCCCCAGTACACGTCTTCCCCGGTAAGGCCCTCTTCTATCGGCCATATCCTTTCTTTTAGCCATTTCATCAGCGCCACGTCGTCACCGTAGCCCCGCATAAGCGACATTGCCGAATGGGTATGGCAGTTTATCAGTCCGGGCAATGCTGTCATCCCGCTACCGTCTATTATCCTGTCAAAATCCGCCGTTGTCTCGCGCACCGTTCCCGCATAGACGATCCTGTCATCCTTTATTTCTATCTGTCCCACGGTGTACACGTCATCCGGTCTTATCATGGTTATTATTCCGCAGTTTTTTATCAGAATCCTCATGGTCATCCCTCCCTCATTTTTTCCCCTCAAGCAGGCGTAGTTTGTCCCCGAAGGGTGCTTTAATTATCCCCTTTTCAGTTATAATTGCGGTTATATACCTTGCCGGCGTCACGTCAAAGGCCGGGTTGTAAACCCCTATCCCCTCCGGCGCTACCGGTACATTGTCAATATACGTAACTTCCTTTTCGTCCCTTTCTTCTATCACTACATCCTTGCCGCTTTTCATATCAAAATCGATGGTAGTGGTAGGCGCCACCACATAAAAGGGCACATTGTTCTCATGTGCAATCACTGCCACGTTGTATGTACCTATTTTGTTTGCAGTATCCCCGTTAAGGGCTATGCGGTCGGCACCCACCAGCACAAGGTCGACCCTGCCGTTCTTCATAAGAATACCTGATGCACTGTCTGGTATCAGCGTGGCGGGAATTTTTTCCCGGACAAGTTCCCAGGCGGTAAGCCGGGCTCCCTGCAGTCGCGGCCTGGTCTCGTCAACGAAAACATGTACCTTTTTGCCCTGCCGGTGTGCGGCCCGTATAACCCCGAGGGCGGTGCCAAATTCAACCGTGGCAAGGCTGCCTGTATTGCAGTGGGTCAGTATGTTCGCTTTCGGTGGTACCAGTCCGCTGCCGTATTCGCCTATCCGCAGGTTTGTATCTATATCATCCCCTGCAATCTTTTCCGCCGTTTCAAGTATCTCCCCGAAGATTTCACCGGGAGCCCTGGCTTTGTTTTTTTCGATTGTTTCTTCTATCCTTCTCAGAGCCCAGAAAAGATTAACCGCAGTGGGCCTGGTAGCGGCAAACTCCCCGGATATTTCTTTCATCCTGTTCAGAAAGTCCGGCCTTTCAAGATTGCAAAGTCCATATGCTGCCAGCGCCATACCGTAGGCAGCGGTAGCCCCTATGGCGGGTGCACCCCTTACATGCATATCCCTTATGGCTGCAGCAACTTCCCGGTAATCGCCGCACTTCTTGTATTCAAGGGTTTGCGGCAGTTTCCTCTGGTCTATTATCTTAACCCTGCCCTGCTCCCATTCAACAGTTTTCAATCCTTTTGACCTCCTTTACACTATAGTATATACAACTTTTTCCCCCGGAATCCTTTTCCATCATTGTAACTGCCGGTAAAATGTATTAAAATGGGTATACTAATTTTTCAAGGGAGGTCTTTGACTTGAAGAAACACGTTATTGATATGATAGAAAAACGGGGTGTAAGTCTTACGGATATAGCCGAAATTGTATATGAACTGCAAAAAGGTTACCTGCCAGTAACCATGGATATATGCCTTGATGTGGTAGACAGTGTGCTGGAAAAACGCGAAGTACAGAACGCCGTTTTAACCGGCATAGCACTGGACATTGCAGCCGAAAAAAGAGAAATTGAGGAACCGCTTCTTTCAATACTGCTGGCCGACGAACCGCTGTACGGAGTGGACGAGATACTGGCCTTAAGCATAACCAATATATACGGCTCCATCGCCTTTACAAACTTCGGATACATTGACAAACTGAAGCCGGGTGTTTTGTCAAGGCTGAACAGGCATAAGAATGAGCAGTGCAACACCTTTCTGGATGACCTTGTTGCCGCTGTCGCTTCGGCTGCCTGCTCCAAGCTTGCCCACAGCTTCGAAAAAAAAGAAAGGACACAGGATATTGATTAACCGCTGCGTCTACTGCTCAACAAACTCCAGGAAGAAGTGAAAAAACTCCGCCGTGCTCAGCTGTGCCATCGGCAGCACCACCCGGGTTGCCCTGTGAAAGGATTTGTAGCCTCTTTTGAGCTTCACATCATCGCGGTACCGCGAAGCGGTCCTTGCATTCTCAAATGCGAACTGTGCTGGGCTTTCAAACCTTCGGTAGCTGCCGCCGGAGGATACCATGTACTGTGTAAACCTTTTTTTCGCCCAGTTCTCGTATCTTCTGTGCCCCGGCGATACCGAATTGGCTGCATGCTGCGGCACGCACAGGTCCTGTACTATATGAACTGCGGCCCCAAGATAAAACATGGCCCTGTTATAATCCTTTTCCCGCCAGTGCCTTGCCGCCCTGTTGAAATACAAAACTGTCTCGTCAACTGCGTTTGCAAACTTAAGCTTTCCCTTCCCGGTATCCGGGTCAAAATAATGGGTTATATTCTTCCAGCCGATATCAGCCCAGTTTACGCCTTTATTGAGCTGGCTTCCGTAAAACTCAATCAGGTTTGCATACTTTTCGTGGCCGTCGTTCCTCAGTATCTCCACGGCCTGGCTTACAAAAAACTGATGACAATAATTAATATTAGTCCTGGCCGGCTGCAGGGCTTCTGTGAGCCCCATCACCCATCTTGCTCCATAGGTTAAATACGAATGCCCTACTACGTCTACCTCCATATTTATCTCCCTGATCTAATAGATTTTGTGCCTTTTATTGACAATATCCTTTTCAATTACTGTTTTCACATAGTTATATCGGCACAAGTGCTCTTTTAAAAAAACATATTTAAAGTATACCATGCCGGCCCTTAAACTGTAAGCAAAAAAATGTAGATTTTCAGTAAGATTCTGTTACCGCCGTTATTTTAAAACTATACTTGCATAATCGAATGGGCAGAATTATAATTGTATTCGGAGGTTTTTCATGCCAACGTAGCTCAGTGGCAGAGCGACGCACTCGTAATGCGTAGGTCGTGGGTTCAAGTCCCATCGTTGGCTCCAATAAAACTGCCTCGTAAACTCGGAGGCAGTTTTATTATGCCTTGAATTTAGTGCCTTAGAGTAGCATGTACACAAAAAACAGGCTGTATGAAAACCGCAATTTTCAAAGATATATGATACTCATTTTGAATCCGGGCTTATTCCTCAAAAGTCGGATTCGAGGATTCCAGGTTGGTAAAACTCCCCCCTTTGACACAGGCTACCGGCACGGCAAACATTATCCCCTTGCCCTCCTCAGAAAAATCGCCCAATACCTCTTCGGTTATTCTAAATGCATCCTTAAGGGTTTCCTTAGTCCTTATTATCATGTACAATGTCCTGTTGTGAACCATGTAGTGCTCAATCAACCTTCTTACGCCGGTAAAGACTATTGGCTTGCTTAAAGACTTTTCCATGTCCATATACCTGCCCGATCCCATTGTGTCTATTATGGTGGCTCCCCTGATATCGTTTTCTTTGTATTTTTCAATCAGTTCCATGGTCTTATGCTCGTCATTATAGGTTACTACGAAAAGATACAAAACGATCACCCTTTCTGATTTGTCTCTCCGGACTTTTGTATAGCAAGTTTCGCGAACAATGGCCCGAGTATTTCGTAGAATACAACCCCTGCCATGACTATGGTGGACAGCTTTAGTCCAATGTCAGGGAACCGCTGCCTGACCGTAAGCGCAAGGCCTATTGCAACCCCGGCCTGGGGCAGCATTCCCAACCCCAGGTACCTTTGCACATTGTCGGATGCCTTGCCCAACCTTGCTCCGAAATAACAGCCCGCCATCTTGCCGGCAGCCCTTGCAAGAACATAACCTGCTCCTATAAGTCCCACCTGTGGCATAATATCCAACTGTAGCGTCAGCCCCGCCAAAGTAAAAAAAGCTACGTATATCGGCTGGGTTATTGGCTCTGTTATACTAAATACCCTGGTCACTCTACGATTAGTATTCGCGGTTACTGCTCCGAAAACCATATCCGTAAGTATATAGGACAGCCCCAGTCTGTATGCAACGGCTGTAGTGCCAATGAGTACTGCCAGTACTATTGTAAGTATGTCTTCATTAGTTTTTGCCACCCCCGTAACAAAGATATACGTTATTGAAGCTGCCAGAAGCCCAAGCAATACAGAGCCGGATATATCAACAAGCGGCCCGGATATTGAACCGATGGAAAAATGTGCTCCCCCGTTCAGGGCAGTTGCCAAAGACACAATAATACCAAAAACAATAACGCATATTACATCGTCCAGGGCGACAACCGACAAAAGCGTCCTTGTAAGGGGGCCCTTTGCCCTGTATTCTTTGATTACCATCAAAACGGCGGCAGGCGCAGTAGCTGCGGATATTGCTCCAATGAGCAAGCTAAAGGACAGCGGCTGGTTGAATATATATCGCATTGTAACAAAAACCAGTACCACGGTTCCCAAGGCCTGAACAACAGCTATTATCAATACCGAACTGCCCAGCCCTTTTATCTGAGACTTTTCAAATTCACTGCCTATAAAAAAAGCAATAAAGGACAGCGCTATGTGCTCTATTAGTTCCATACTGTGAATTGCTTGGTCCGGAATAATATCCAGACAATAGGGCCCTATAATGATTCCTACAACAAGGTAGCCGGTTACAACCGGCAGCATAAACAATGATATAATCCGGCCTGCCACGTAACCTGCAAAGAGAATAACGCTAAAATACATTATTACTTCCACCCAAGGATGCCTCCAGTTAAGTTATGCCGCTTATGCTTCTACTGATTATTCTTACCATTGGATAGCACTTTAACCGTTTTATGCATGTACTAAGCTTATATGTGGATTTTTACCATTGACTGGACAGGCACGGGTATCGTATACTATACCCCTGTAAGGTATATAAGCTGTTGAAATAATACTTGCAGGAGGTAATGCCATGAAGAGAAAATCTTACTTAAAATGGTCCTGGATTTTTATGATTACGTTTATTGTGTTGTCGGTACTTGATATACGGTTAGGGCTGCTGGGGATTATCTGTATGACTGTGCCCCTTTATCATGCCCTTAGCGGCAGAGGGAAAATTCACTGCTCCCACTACTGTCCACGGGGCTCCCTTTTGGGTAATTTTCTTAAGAGTATCTCCCTTGGGAACAACCTTCCCCCCTATATGAAACAGAAAACCATCAAAAACATATTGCTGGGGTTTATGATGGTTATGTTCTCATTATCCCTTTTTTGAACCGGTATCCATATTTGGCTTTTGAAAACTGCAATGGCCTATCCGACATTTGGTGCACAAGTATGTTGGGCCCCTGGCTGCACCTATTCTGTGGACCTGGTTTTTAATTCAATAATAATGCGGCCGCTGTCATACCGGATAAACCGGCCCACATCGACACTTTACCAATAATTGTCCAAATACCCGATGACTTTCTTATTATTAATCATAAAGTGTTCGTTCCTGCCATTATATGTAAATAAAAACTATCATGCCTCTACCATATTATGACATAAATTTAATTAAATACATGCTATAATTCTTTTACTCGTAAAACCAATAAATTATTAAGGAGGGGAAATACAGATGCTAAAAAAATCAAGAGTTATGCTGCTTGTACTGGCTTTTATTGTTGTGTTTAGTTCGGTTGCATTGGCAGATACCTATGCGCCGGGCCAGACCGGCGCAGCGTTTGACCAAAAGATTGCAGCTAGGGTAGATGGAGACAAGCTCATTGAACATATCAGGGTGTTGTCGGAAGATATTGGCCCAAGGGTGGCAGGAACCCCTGAAGAATGGGAAGCGGCGGAATACATAGCCTCCACATTGGGAAGCTATGGGTATGAAACCGAAATCCAGCAGTATGTCAGCAGAAATGTCTCCACCAGGTCTTTGGTGCAGCTTACCCCGGTTGAGGCAAACTTCAACCCCGGCTCCATGACCGGCTCAGGCAATACTCCGGCAGAAGGGGTAACCGCGGAATTGGTGTACTGCGGTTTAGGCTATCCCGAAGACTTCACCGAGGACGTTGCCGGCAAGATTGCACTTATACAAAGAGGCGAACTGAATTTCGGTGTAAAGGCGCAAAACGCCTTTGACAGGGGTGCCGTAGGGGTGATTATATTCAACAACGTATCAGGCTCAATGTCGGGTACCCTCGGTCAAAACTTTACCATACCGGTAGTATCTTTAACACTTGCCCAGGGCCAATACTTTTTGGATCAGTTAGACCAGGGCCCTGTGACAGTAAAATTGACAGTAGCCACTGTGCCCTATTATTCACCCAATGTGATTGCCAGCAAACCGGCAAAGCATAAGGACGCAAACGACCAGGTAGTACTGCTTACAGCCCACCTTGACAGCGTAGCCAATGCCCCCGGTGCCAATGACAACGCTTCGGGCGTTGCCGGTGTATTGGAATTGGCCAAGATTCTTAAAGGCTATCAAAGCGTGCGTGAAGTGCGGTTTGTCCTGTTTGGTGCCGAAGAGATAGGACTTATTGGATCGCAAAGGTATGTGGCCAGCCTGCCGGAGGAAGAGCTTGAGAGGATTGTAGCGGTGTATAATATGGACATGATTGGCACCAGCTGGGGCGACGAATCAATACTGATTGCCTGGACTTCAGACGGTCAAAGGAATATTGTAACCGATACGGCTATTGCGGCAGGAGCAAGGCTGACCAGCGCGGTACTCCCGTCCAGGACTACAAGAAGCGACCACAATTCCTTCCACGTTGTCGGCATACCGGCTGCATGCTTCCTGCGTTTACCCATGGAACCGTATTACCACAGGCCTACCGATACCATAGAAATGAACATCGGCAAAGACCGCATTGAGGATTCGGTAAAAATAATAGGGTCTGCCGCTTACAGCATTATCCGTCCTGAAAGCCCGAGCCTTGAAAACAGTAAAATAGGCGAAGTAATGAGAGAAATTGATGAAAACCTTGATTTCATTATAGAAGAGCATATGGAAACATACGAAGATATTTATGTTCCCAGGTTATAGGGATTTGAATATGAATTCTTTGGGAAAGACTGTAGAATAAGACTAGGCGACGGGGGAGCGTATTCCCCTGTCGCTTTTTGTCTCCATATTAAAACCCGCACATATTTGGCGGCATACAGTTTCCGCTGCGGTAAGCTATGGGAAAAAATCTTCGCCTATCGGTGCATACTCTATCCCCGTACACCTTGACACCGCTTCCCGCCTGGCTTAACATTTACATAGATCCCAAACGAAAAACCGGTATACCCCAAAGGAGGGGACGAAACTGAGCGTAAAGGATTATTTGCTAAGCAGGTACCCAGGAGACGAAAATAAATTCTTCATTGGCAGGATGATGGAATACCTGGACCGGTGTGACAGGACCCATAAGAGAATCTTTACCGATTTCCTCCATCCCCTACAGGTAAAAATGGCCCGCGAAATGGCCAGGCCCTTCAACACCGTTTCGCTTGGCCTGAGCGGCGGGTTTGAGGGCTCCGAACGGCAGGTGGCCGCTTTTTTCCCGGAATGGGACTGTATAGAGCCCGAAGACTATCCCATAGTAATGCTGAAAATAACCGACAAGGGCTGGGGGAAGGCCCTAAACCACAGGGATTACCTGGGGGCACTTTTGGGCCTCGGGATAAAGAGAGAAAAGCTGGGTGACCTGGTGGTAAGGGATAAAATTTGCCTTGCCGCCGTACACCGTGATATAGCCGGGTTTGTTGAAACAAACCTGGAAAGGGCGGGCAGAAGCAGCGTTACCGCTGCAAGGGTGGACATTAAGGATTTTGGCCTTAAACCGCTGCTGGAGGAAAAACGTATTACCGCCGCCTCACTCAGGCTGGACGGTGTAATCGGTTCGGTATTTAACCTCAGCAGGTCAAAATCGGTTGAACTGATTGCGGCCGAAAGGGTCAGGCTGAACTGGGAAGTATGTAACCAAACCAATAAAGCCTTACAGGAAGGCGACATTATATCGGTAAAGGGCAAGGGGAAATTCAAAGTAAAAGAAATTGCCGGTGTTACAAAAAAGGGAAGAACTGCAGCCGTTATCTACAAATACGTATAAAAGGCTCTCCCCTGACGGCTTGTTTATCCACCGGGAAAGAGCCTTTTATACTTTTTGCCTTGCTTTTACACGGGATGAGTCTTGTCTTCGTAATCCACCATAGTACCTTCCACATTGTATTTCTTTGTTTGCCTGTATTCGAAGTATTTCAGTGCCACCGGCGGGAACAGCGCGTAGGACAGCACATCCTCTTCCTGTTCTATATATTTCTTAATCTCGTTTCTTAAGCTCTCAAGCTGCGGCGGTATATCATCGGCGGGCCTGTAGTCTATAACCGGCTCGTCGCCTATTACCTTCTTTTTAATCTCATCGGCTATCGGCACGGTCGGCCTGCCGTAAAGGCCCTTGACATAGTTTTTGACTTCGTTGGGTATCATCTTGTATTTTTCACCCGCCAGGACGTTCATTACGGCCTGGGTACCCACTATCTGGCTGGTGGGTGTCACCAGCGGAGGATAGCCCAGTTCTTTTCTTACGTTTGGTATTTCCTTAAGTACTTCGTCATATTTGTCCAGTGCATTTTGCATCTCCAGCTGCGACACAAGGTTTGAAAGCATCCCGCCCGGCACCTGGTAAATAAGCGTGTTGATATCCACCGAAAGCACCTTGGGGTTTAGAATACCATTTTCAATGTACTTGTCCCTTATAGGTTTGAAATACTCGGCTATTTCGTTAAGCAGTTTCAGGTCAAACCCGGTATCATATTCGGTATCCTGTAGCGTGGCCACAAGCGGCTCGGTGGGAGGCTGCGCGGTTCCGGAACCTATCGGAGAGATTGAGGTATCCACCACGTCCACTCCCGCTTCTATACCCTTCAGGTATGCCATGGGTGCAAGACCGCTGGTACAGTGCGAGTGCAGCTGGATGGGTACCTTTATGGTCTCCTTCATCGCCTTTACCAGCTCATACGTATAATAGGGCGTCAAAAGGCCGGACATGTCCTTTATGCATATCGAATCGGCACCCATATTCTCCATTTCCTTGGCCAGCTTGACAAAGGTTTCTACAGTGTGCACAGGGCTTATCGTATAGCATATTGCTCCCTGGGCATGGGCGCCTTCCTTTATTGTGACTTCCATTGCCTTCTGAATGTTTCTTGTGTCATTCAATGCATCAAATATTCTAACAATGTCTATACCGTTGTAGACCGCTCTCTTTACAAATTCCTCCACAACATCGTCGGCATAGTGCTTGTAGCCCAGTATGTTTTGTCCCCTCAAAAGCATCTGCAGCTTTGTATTCTTCATTTTGGACTTAATCCTTCTAAGCCGTTCCCAGGGGTCCTCGTTCAAAAATCTCAGGCATGAATCAAAGGTTGCACCTCCCCACATTTCTATAGAGTGGTAGCCGACCTTGTCAATCATCTCTGCAATGGGCAGCATCTCGTCGGTGCTCATTCTGGTAGCCATTAGAGACTGATGTGCATCCCTGAAAGCAGTTTCTGTAACCTTGACCTTACCCAATTTTATGCCTCCTTATCATTTAATTAACCTTCTATTACAGTCCTATCCCGTTATAATGGTGCCGGTTTTGCCTTCGAGGGCATCCACTGCCTTTTCCAGCGATGAAATTATCACTTTTCTGCCCGGCTTTGATTTCACAAACTGTACGGCGGCCTTAACCTTCGGCAGCATGGACCCCGCCGCAAAATGTCCTTCTTCCATATATTTCTCCACCCGGGCCGCTGTTATGGTATCAAGCGCCCTTTGGTCGGGCCTTCCAAAATTTATATAAACCTTTTCCACCGCCGTAAGAATAACCAGAACATCCGCATCTATATCCTCAGCAAGTCTTTCGGACGCCAGGTCCTTGTCTATCACGGCCGCAGTACCTTCCAGGTCGCCCTTTTCATTACGCACGACCGGTATTCCGCCGCCGCCCACCGTCACAACCAGCACTCCGTTTTCCACAAGTATTTTTACCGCATCCAGCTCCACTATCTCCACCGGCACGGGTGAAGCAACCACACGTCTCCAGCCCCTGCCCGCATCTTCCCTTACATCATATCCCCTTTCATCCTTAAGCTTCAAAGCCTCTTCCCTCGAATAAAAGGGCCCTATCGGTTTGGTGGGGTTCTTAAAAGCGGGGTCGTTTTTATCAACCACCACCTGTGTCACCACCGTGGCAACCGGTTTATTTATTCCTTTTTCCCCTAGAACCTTACCCATTGCCTGCTGTATGTGATAACCTATCATGCCCTGACTCATTGCACCGCATACATCAAAGGGCATGGACGGCGTAATGTTAGACGAACTCTCGTTCTGAAGCACTATCCTGCCCACCTGCGGACCGTTTCCGTGGGCCATTACCACTTCAAAACCATTTTTTATGATGTCTGCTATGTAGCCTGCCGTTTTTCGCACCATACTCAGCTGTGCTTCCGCCGTTGCGGGTACTCCCGCTTCCTGCAGTGCATTGCCTCCCAGCGCTATTACCAGTCTCTGCATATCCAATCATCCTTTGTAATATATTATAAACTGCTTCCCGCTCCAAAAACCGATACCGCAGCCTTTTTCAATACTATATTTACATAGGTATACAATTATTACAGTATACCGTTTTTAGAGTTCGACACGGTTTAATAAATACCTTTTGCTTTTATTAAGCTTTCCGATTCTTTTTTGATGGAAACCAGAATTATTATTTTCTGCTGCCCGGTTTGACGAGGGGTATACCTTCTCTGCACAGCGGGCAGTCCTGCGGCTTATAAGCCTTCAGACTGTCAATGGTGACAACTGCTTTTTGTTTTACCCCGAAGTCCACTTTCCCTCCGCTCCTGTCAACCAGCATGCCTACCCCCGCAACAATTCCGCCGCTTTTCTTTACTACCTCCATCACTTCTCTCACCGAACCGCCGGTTGTAACAACATCCTCCACCACCAGCACCCGTGCGTTTGCGGGTATTCTAAAACCCCTCCTGAGCGTCATGCTGCCGTCCTGTCTTTCGGTAAAAAGAGCCGGGATCCCCAACTGCCTGCCGGCTTCATATGCGACAATAATCCCGCCTAAGGCAGGGCCTATGACCAGCTCTATTTCGTCGTCCCTGAACGCCGCAGCAATGCTTTGTACCAGCTTTTCCGTATAACCGGGATACCGGAGCACCTTAGCGCACTGTATATATGTATCGCTGTGTAGTCCTGAAGTGAATTTGAAATGCCCCTTCATAATGGCGCCGGTTTTTTCAAATATGTCCATGAATTCCTTCTGATGCATCTTCGTCCCTCCGTTTTGTTATCATATTCCAAAGCCTGTATGTTATAAAGACCGCTTGAGCGCCGACGTAATGTCCTCTTTCATTCTTATTGCTTCGTCGTATGCAGCCTGCCTGAACTCTTCCAGTGTTACATCCGGCCCTTTATTTGTCTTCAGGTATGCGCCCATTATTGCACGGGAAGAATTTATAACGGCTCCCAGTCCGTCCCGGTTAAAGGCACCGGCCACTTCGGCTCCGCCGCCGCCCTGGGCACCGTATCCCGGAACCAGGAACAGGGCCTTTGGCATTATTCCCCTCAGGACAGCCATTTCCTTCGGATAGGTAGCACCCACCACCGCGCCCACCGAACTGTATCCGCTGTCGCCTACCGCGTTCCTGCCCCATTCTGTTATCATCCTTCCAAGATGCTGGTAAAGATATTCACCGTTAACCACCATATTCTGCAAATCCCCCGATGAAGGATTGGACGTTTTGACAAGTATAAAAACACCCTTATCCTGCTCCTCGCATGCCTTTATAAACGGCATAACGGCATCATACCCGAGAAATGGATTTAAAGTCACCGCGTCACAGGCGAAGGGTCCGTCAAGATGTGCATGCTTGTAGGCGGCCGCCGTTGAGGATATATCCCCTCTTTTTATATCTCCTATCACCAGAATATCCCTGCTGCGGGCATATTTAATGGTTTCCTGGTACGCCTTAAGCCCCTCTATACCAAGGGCTTCATAAAAGGCAATCTGAAGCTTGACGGCGGGTATTATATCCTCAACCGAATCAATCAGCGCCCTGTTAAATCTGAAAACCGCAGCCCCCATGCCCTGGGATGTATCCCCCAGTCCGGATTTAATACAGTCGGGTATAAGTTCCGGCCGGGGATCCAGCCCCAGTATTGACGGGTTATTCTTATTGGTAATACTTTCAATCAGCCTGTCTGAAAACAATTCAAAAAACCCCCTGTCCCTGGCAGGAAGTCCGCCATTACAATTCAAAGAAAAGCATACATTGATTCCGCTACATTATATCACCATACCCTGTTACTGTCCAATGGGAGGTAATAATAAGCAAATTGCAATAGATATTGAAAGGCACATTATGGACAAGCGAAGGGAGCTTGGATTAATCTAGACACCGGTTTTTGGCACCGGCTGCCGGTAGATCATATATGCACCCGCCAGTATCAGAAGAGCCCCTGTAACCTGTCTGCCCCCAAGTACATCCCCAAATATAAACCAGCTTGCCATCAGGGTTGTTATCGGCTCAACAAGCCCCAGCACACCCGCCTCCCCGGCCTCCATTCTTTTCATTCCCATTATGTTAAGGGTACCGCCCAGGGTGGTGGATACAAAGGCAAGCCCTATAACCAGCATCACCGTCCTTGCATCCAGCTGGTAATATATTCTGTCCCTGAAGAACAAAAGGGTTGTTACTGTTAGAAATATACACCCGAAGGACATGGAATAAAAGGCCGTTATAAAGGGGCTGGAAGAAACCAGCGCCTTTTTTACGTATATGAAATAGGTTGCAAAAAAGAACCCCGCAGCAAGGCCAAAGATGCCTCCCAGTGTCATACCCGGCGCAGAACCACTGGTCCAGGTCATAAACATTACCCATACCCCGGCTACCCCCAGCACCGCAGCAATAATTTTACGCCTGGTTATCCTCTCTCCCAGGAAGAGCCTTGCCAGCACAATTATGAAAAAGGGAGCGGTATAAAGGAGTATCACCGCAACGCTGGCGGAGGTCATCTGTATGGCGGAAAAATAACACATCTGGTAGAGTGTCCAGTAACCCAGGCCAAACAGGGCAAAGAAACGCAAACTTTTCTTTGGTATAAGAAATGATTTAATACCGTCCTGGTATATCACAACCGGCACCATGAAGGCACTGGCGGCGGCCAGCCGCATTATCGACAGTGTCAAAGGGTCGATAACCGGGCCTATGGCCTGCACGAAGATGCCAATAAAGCCCCAGCATACACCTCCCGCCAGCACCAGTGCAATACCCAGCTTTCTTTCACTGCTCTCGTATTGGGGGTTGTCCCCCCTGTCTGAGTTCATAAACCCTCCCCGATTTATTTATTTTATACTCTTATTCTATCAAATTCCGGGTATCTTTGCTTCTATTATTC
>Ga0334899_1000133_pt1 | contig 112547 bp, 103 predicted proteins | sample GraSluR3_MG_FD_207219 | JGI IMG/M metagenome (GOLD analysis project Ga0334899, IMG submission 207219) | Sludge microbial communities from methane-producing bioreactor in Wageningen University, Netherlands - Granular Sludge_8_08-R3 | ecosystem: Engineered > Bioreactor > Anaerobic > Unclassified...
CATCCATCTCTTTTGCCATGTTGCTTACCTGGGAACGCGACAGATTTTCAATACCCAGGTTCTTTGCCAGACGCTCCATTTTGCGCGTGGAAACGCCATTCACGAAGGCCTCCTGCACGACCTGGATGAGCGCCGCTTCGCTGCGCTTACGGTCGCTCACAAAGAACGGGACATACCCGCCTTGCCGCATCTTGGGAACCATCAGATAGATCGTCCCCATCCGGGTGTCAAATCGTCTGGGGCGGTAGCCTGAACGATAGCCTTGACGGTCGGAGGTATGCTGTGATTTTTCCGCTCCGATTTTTGTCGAAATCTCCGCTTCCATCAATTGATCGCATAGCCACTCCAGCATCGACAGCATCGGATCAGGTTCGCTCATGCATTGCAGTAGTAATTCAGCCAAGTTTGTGGTAGTCTTTTTTTGAGCCATCGGTTTTTCTCCTTTTGAATGATTTGTTCGCACCATTCATTCTATCGGAGTGTCCGGTGGCTTTCCATATCCACATATAAATTGCAAACACTATTGTACTCTATCCTTATTTTACCCCTTATAGGTTTACATGTTTATCTTGACAGCACCCACATTTTGAGGATACCTTTAAAAAACGGAGCAGACTAAGACTATATAAGGATAAGGAACAGCAATTTGATTCGCGATTCAGCAAGAATGCAGCGATATGGCTTTCCAGGGCGTCAGGACCTGGCAGTTGATTCTGAGGACAGATAAGTGCCTCATTGTTCTTCTAAGGGGTTTACAGAGGCTCCCGCGCCGTTTCACCCAGAGCGGGTTCGTTCAGTTACAGGTTATGTTCGATATGATGTATAATACATATGGATCTCTGAATGAATCGTTGCTGCCAGATTAGCGGCCCTTATATATAGCTTCAGTGTTATCATGATTTGTTTATGCGATAGATATTGACATATTATCTTCGCTTCTACAGATCGACGGAGGTAGACGCAGAATTGTATTTTACAGAATTAATCCATTCATTTGAGGATTGCACGACCCAGAGCCATGTGTACAACAATGCAAACCTGAGTTCTTATCGTTTTCTTACCGATGAGATTGATTCCTACGATTTCGCTTATCTTTATGTGGGCACGGCCTCTTCGCTGCTAAACCGGCCTTCGCAGCCAACCAATGCCAGCCTGTTAATTGTTTGTGATGAGGCGGTGGATGCCGCTGCATTGGCGCTAAACCAAAATAGTTTTGTATTAATTGACGAAAAAACCGAACTTTTGGAGCTGTTTCAGCGGGTCCGCAAATTCTTTGGTTCTGAAAAATTCCTGTTCCAAAGCAATAAGGTGCTGCTGAAAGCCAGCCAGCAAGGATTGAGCATACAGGAGCTTATTGACCTGGCCTGCGGAATATTGGGCAATCCTATCATGTTTGTGGACATTGCCCTGTGTCTTGTCAGTTATTCCAATGGCCCCGTTATCCCCGATGAGCCTTTTTGGAATGAGACCATCGAAACCGGGCATATGCCGAAGTATTATATCGATGCCATCGAAGGCAACTTGGCCGATTCGTCACGCACTATTGTTTTGGAATGGACGCCTGAGTGCGCCAAAAATCGACTTGCCTTTGGGAAGGTGTTCGTGTGTAAGACGCCGGTAGGTTATATTAAGCTGCTGGAGTATAATCGTAAGTTGACGAGCGCCGACCTGGAGCTGCTGGAGCTGCTTTGCCGCATTGTGGCCATTGAAGTACGTTCTAGCACTCAGACGAGCGAACAGCAGCAATTCAGTAAGATGGATACATTCCTCTTCCTGCTTCTCGACCACAAACTGCGCGACGAAGCCACGATACGGGAAAGGATGCGGCTGCTCAGCATCAGTCTTAAAGAAAACCGATTTGTTTTGTGTATGGAGAGCGCTGTCGAAACCATGTTTGCGGAAAAAAACTTTTATGTTAAGCAGGTGTTCCAAGGCGTTTTGGGGACGCATCTGTGCGCAGTATATAATCAACAGGTGGTTTTTCTCCTCGACACCCAAAAGCAGCCGGAAACCTTTATAGCTGAGCTGGAGACGAAGCTTGCCCCTTATTTAGAAGAGCACAACCTGAACGCAGGCCTCAGCAACGTTTTTTATACGTTGAAGGATTTCTCGATAAGACATATGGAAGCTTCCGCATCATTGAAGATCATGCAAAAGCTGAATGCTGACAAGCGGTTCTGCAGCTATAACAGCGTAGTGGTCTATCATATCATAGAGACGAGCATTAACAAGTATGGCATTAATCATTTTCGCAACGCAACATTGGAAAAGCTCTTAGAGGACGGCGGAAAGAAAAGCAATGACCTGGTTAATACGCTGGATGTCTATTTATGCAACAATCTGGAGCTTTCTCCTTCTTCAAAAGAGTTATTTATCCATTACAACACCATGAAATATCGCGTGAACCGCATCGCCGAATTAACATCTTTCGATTTTTCTGACAAAGATGCCGTCATGCACCTGCAACTGTGCCTAATGGCATATAGGCTTCTGGCGCCTGCAAGCATTTTGCCTAGCGGCCGCTTTGATGAAGACAAGTTGCGTGAACTCATTAAAAACAACGAGATAGAGCATTTAGAGCCGGAACAGGATGAATAAGGGCAGTGAAGAAACCCTGTTTTCGGAACGAGCGAATTTGACGCGGCACATCAAAAGTGGGCTGCCTGATTTATGCGGCTTCTTTTCCTGCATATATAGCAGTATACCTATATGTAAATCTGGGCCTTCTGGTATCATCAACTGATGATACCAGATCATTCTCCGGTGGGGATTAAATGAGTATTTATATTCTTTGTCTTGCCCTATCTCGCCCGGTTTACCTGCGTTCAATATGCTTTATTGGAGCATTTTAACAAATTTAAGGCAGAAATATAATCTGTTTTATTCAGCATATTAGAATTCCGCATTGCAATTTCTTAACATTTTATTTATGCCATTTTGAAAAATAATACAGTTTTATCGAAAATCATTTGCTCTTAAACGATCTAAAAATCATAACCTTCGACCATGATTTTTAAGTTGTCATTCGATATGCTTTTATTAGAAATACTGTGTTATCTCGAATTCAGCAAAAACACTATATTCTTTATAACACTATTCTAAGGCTATATACAAAATAGAAAAGAGAGTGATTATTTTGGCTAAAAAAGGTAATCGACTTGATGGAGATGTTGCATTTGTCAGCGGAGCAGCTTCAGGGTTAAACAGAGGGGTTGCTTTGGAGTTTGCCCGCAATGGCGCCGTCGTAATCTGTGCTGATATAAATAATGAGGGGAACCAGGAGACCGTAGAACTAATTAAATCAGAAGGAGGCGAGGCATACGCCATACACATGGACATCAGCAAAAGGCAGTCTGTGCGTGAAGCTGGTGAAAAGGCTATGGCAATTAAGAATAAGTTAACCATATTGATTAATGGCGCAGGCGTAGGTTCCACATCGACGCTCGAAGATTGCAGCGATGAAGAATATGACCGCGTTATGGATATTAACCTGCGCGGCTACTTCAATAGTGTTATGGAGATAGCGCCTTATGTAGTGCATAGCGGCGTTGGCCGCATCGTTATGATTTCCTCCAGCACTGCAAAAAGCGGTGGGCATCAGGGCGGCCCTGCCTATGCTGCCTCCAAAGGCGGCGTTATCAGCATGATGCGCCATTGCGCCCTTAACTGGGCAAAGAAAAACTGCAGGGTTAATTGCATATGCCCCGGCTTTGCGGATACACCTTTTGGCTATGATCCGAGACAAACAAAAGAAGAAAATGAAGCGCGTCTTCAAATCATGAAGAATAACGCCGCAAAAGCAATGCCCCTGGGAAGGCTGTGCATGCCTGAAGATATCGCTGGCATCTGTATGTTCTTGGTAACTGATGAAAGCGCCTATGTGACCGGATATACGATTGATGCTACCGGTGGACGCTATATCTATAATACTTGAGGAAGAGAAAGGGCTGTCAACAAATAAGCGTCCCACCAGGGAAAAGTTAACAGCAATAAGGCATAGGCAGACGGAAGTGCTCTTTTGCGGGGAATGAGAAATAAAAACGGATAAAGTCGACAGATATGGATTGCGTGTTCTGGTTGGTCAAGCCTTTGGCAGGATATTTCCTCTATTGGATTGCTTTAAAGGGATACCGGCGTTTTGTGACATTGGGATAGCGGAATCTCAAAAAAATGAAAAATTATCGAAAGGAAGAACAGCATGGCGAACAAGTATCTGGTAGGAGTAGACTTTGGAACAACAGGAAGCCGTACGACAATTTATGACCTGCAGGGCAACGAACTGGGCACCGCCTATGCAGAAAACCCCATCACCTATCCTGAAGTGGGATCCTATGAATATGAAGGTCAGGCTTGCTTTGATACCTTGCATGATACGACTGCCCGCGCTATCAAAAACAGCAAAATCAACCCCAAAGAGATTGCGGCCGTTTCCTTCTCAGCCATTCGTGGCTGCTTTGGCATGTACGACAAAGACGACAACTTCGTGCATCCAATGATTCTATGGCCGGATTCGCGTGCCATGGTCAAGGCCAGCTGGATGGAGGAGCGGTTGGATGCAGTCGGTATGTCAAAAGACCGGCTGTATGATTTGACGGCATTCCCCTTCAGCCCTGGCTGGCCCTCCACCCGTATTGTGTGGTTTAAGGAAAATTATCCTGAAAAATGGGAAAAAGTCGTAAAAATTGGCTCCCTGCAGACCGTGGTGCAAAAGGCTTACAGCGGCTCCAGCAGCGTGGATGATAGTGAGGATGTGGGGTGGTTCCAGCAATTCAATGCCAGAACCCAGGAGCCAATACCGGAAATGGAGGAAGCATGGGGGATCCCCGCAGAACTGTTCGCGGATTTCGTTCCAACGGGTACGGTCGTTGGGCATGTTTCCCGCGAAGTAGCAGATAAGACCGGTTTGCCGGAAGGGACCCCGCTCGTATGCGGCGTTGGCGATCAGGAATGTACTATCATCGGCACGGGGTGTATCGAGCCGGGAACGGTTTCCATTTGCGTAGGAACCTGCGGCGTTATCGTTGTGCGTTCCCATGACCTTACCCTCGATCCGTCCAAATGCCTCAATATTTGCGGCGCACCGGGCGGCGAATGGCAGATGGAAGGAACGACAACAGCGGCCGGTCAGGGATATCGCTGGTTCCGTGATGCACTCTGCGCTCCCGAGATCGAGATCGCGAAGAATGAAGAAATGGATGTATACGATCACTTGAATGAACAGGCTGCCAAAGTCCCGGCGGGGTGCAATGGCCTCATGTTCCTGCCCTACCTGTGCGGTGCGGAAACGCCGAAGTTCAATCGTTATGCCCGCGGTGCTTTTATTGGAATGAACCTCCAGCACAGGAAAGGCGATTTTGTGCGTGCGGTAATGGAGGGCAGCACCTATGAACTCAAGTCCGTTATGGAAGTCTTTAAAAATGCCGGCCTGCCCCTTGGTACATATCGCTTCAGCGGCGGCGGCTCGCGCTCCGCGTTGTGGAACCAAATCGTCGCGGATGTCTTCAATGTGCCGATTTCTAATGTTGGAACATCCGAGTCTACTTGCCTTGGCGCTGCCATGATCGCCGCAGTGGGCGTTGGCCTGTATAAAGACTATAAGGAAGCCGCTGCTTCTATGGTACGTATCACAAAGAGCTGGGAGCCGCAAAAAAAGAATGTTGCGATCTACCAAGAAGGTTATGAGATGATGCAGGATTGCTACAAAACCTTGACTGACAGCGGTATGTTCCGGCGTATCTTCGACTTTGAACACAAATAAAACGTTCATTTATTTGTGTAGAAAAGGAGGACAATATTTATGAAATTAAATGGTGTAGAACTAACAAAAAAAGTACTTGCCAGCCATTTGGAATGGCCAGGAATAAGATCAGCAGATAAATTGGTCATTGATGCCGGTATTAGAATAGCCAAAGAATACGGGTTTCATGCCGTATACTGCACGCATACCTTTTGGCAGAAATACATGGCAGAGCAATTAGAGGGGACGGGCATTTTAGTTGCTGCTCCTTTCGACCATCCCTACGGTATGTCGGATAACAAAGCGAAAATCGCCATGGCCGAAGCCGCATATGCAAATGGTGTACGTACCTGTGATTTAATGCCCAATATGGGCGCTGTTGAAAACCGGGACTATAAGCGCCTGGTAGAATCGTATAAATGTGTAGTCGATGCGTTTGACGATGGAGAGGTAAAGGCGTTCTGTGACTGTACTGGCCCTGAAGACATCATGAATATGTGCATTGACGCAATTGTGGAAGCTGGTTGCACACACGTCAAATCTTATGATGCGAAAGGTGTTGGTGTCCCCATGAACCGTATCAAGAATGTTCTCAAACGTCTTGAAGGGACAAACGTACGCCTTAAGGCATCAGGCTGTGGTAAATTCTGGACCACGGCGGTTGTTGTGGGCGCGCTATCCGCCGGCGCAGAGTATAGTTCATTGAGCAATGCACCTCAGGTAGTAGATGAATTACCCTTGTTCGAGGAGTTCTACAGTAAAGTATTCGAGTGAATTATACATGCTTAACACGCTCATATGCTGAGGCATGCGGCAAATGGACGCCGCATGCCTAGCATATTTATTTGCCAACGAAACCGCTTAATTTGCTACTTTTTGTTAGTGCGCTTTGCGGATTGTGTCAGCAAGAAGGAAAATAAGCCGGCGAGCTGTCCGTGTGCTATATCATGATTGTTCGCGACAACGCCTTTCCCCATGTGATCAGGAATTCAGGGAACCAAGATGGCCTGTTAGGTATTACCCGTGAAGAAGAGGATGCAGATGAAGCAGATATTTTCGCATGAAATATGAAGCGCTCTATAAGAGGGTTTGTTCTTGGCGGTGATACCGGTACGAAGCTGGAAAACCGCTACGCATATTGAATGGCCAGAGTTTTGACGATTTTTTATGGTCATAGCCCACGTCAGCGATATTTCCATGGTAACGCAATCGCAGCGCGTCGGAAGCTCGCCACACAGGGTAATAAAGGAACTATTATGAGTAAACGATGCATAATCTGGGATATGGACGGGACGCTGCTAAACAGCAAACCTGGGATTACCGGCAGCATGAAAAAAGTACTGAAACAATTCGGGTTACCGGAACAACCCGACAGGCTGATGGAAATGGCCATCGGCCCCACCATAGAATATACTTTTCAAGAGATTTTCGGCTTTACAAAGGAATACCGGCCCGAGGTGGAGGCCTATATGAACCAAGTGTACGCCCAGGAAGGGATGTTGATGGATAAGCTGTTTCCCGGCGTACAGGCGTGTACAAAACTGGTGAAGGAACGCAACGGGATCAACTGCATTGCCACAATGAAGCCCCAGCATCTTAAGGACCGCAGCATCCAGTGCAATCCAGCGCTTGGTGCCATGATCGATCACTGGGTAGGCAGGGAGCAGACACCTGGTCGTTTGACCAAAGAAGATCTGATTCAAACGGCATTGCGGCTTGCGGGCGCAAACCCTCATGAAGCCATTGTGATCGGTGACCGCGCTTCGGATATCCTGGCTGCAAAAGCCCTAAATATTACGACAGTGGCCGCCCAATACGGCTTTGGCTCTAGAGAAGAGCTGGCACAGGCGCAGCCCGACTATACCGTGGAGAATATTGACCATCTTCATGCCTTGCTTGGGCAGCTTCTAAAGAAAAGATGATTGAAGGAGATAAGCATGAGTGATAGCCATTTGTTTTCCCCGATCCTTGTAGGAAGAGTAACGCTGAAAAATCGCATTGTCATGGCGCCAATGGGCAGCATGCTGTGTAACCCGGACGGCTCTGTCAGCGAGGCCTTATATCACTACTATGTGCAGCGCGCAAAGGGCGGCGTAGGGCTGATCATCCTGGAAGTAACCGCGATGGATTATCATAATAGCGTTGCAGCAATCACCCAGCTTCAGCTCACAGATCGCAGCATGCTGCCTGCAATGAGCCGCCTCGCTTGCGGCATCCACGATTATGGGGCAAAAGTCATCGCCCAGCTCCAGCATGCCGGCGCGCGCTGCATGAATCCCGATTATCGGGCCGTAAGCGCCAGCGGCGGCGGGGTCAGTGCTGCTGGGCAGCCTGTATTCGAGCTGACAAAAGAAGAAATCAAAGACCTGGTAAAGAAATTTGCGGACGCAGCAAAAAACGCCCAGGACGCAGGATTGGATGGCGTCGAAATCCATGCCGGCCACGGTTACCTGGTGGGGCAATTCCTTTCCCCGTTATCCAACCGGCGCAACGATGAATACGGAGGCGGGAGGGAAAACCGGGCGCGCTTCTTAACGGATATCATCAAGACCGTACGAAAGGCCTGCGGCCCGGAGTTTCTGCTCAGCGTGCGGCTGGCGGTACGAGACAACAAGCCGGGCGGCATTACGCCGGAGGAGGGAATCGTTTTTGCCAAAATGGTCGAAGCCGCCGGGGCGGATATGATCAACATCACTACCGGCATCACCGTCCCGCTTAATACCAGTGTGGAAACCCAGGATAAACCGGATGGTAACCGCATCACCTTGGCCGAAGCTGTTCGCCCCCATGTGAAGATCCCCACGGCAATTGTTGGCAAGCTGCGAGATCCCGAAATGTGCGAACGTATCATCGCCGACGGGAAAGCCGACCTGGTCTGCCTGGGGCGGCAGCTTATTTGCGACCCTTATTGGCCTGAGAAGGTGCAGTGGGGACGTAGGAAGGAAATACGCAGGTGCTTAAGCTGCAGCGAGGGTTGCTATAATTTTATCCGCGGTATCCAATGCGCGTGCAATCCATATGCAGGCAAAGAATGGATTTATTCCGAACATGATTTGCCACCGTCGCGCAAACCCAAAAAAGTGGTAGTGGTGGGTGGTGGTGTTGCTGGCATGCAAGCAGCGCTTACTGCGGCACAGCGCGGGAACAGCGCAATTCTTCTTGAAGCGGACACACAGCTTGGTGGCCGGCTTATCCCCGCGTCACGCCCGCCCCACAAGGAGGTTTTGCTGGCATTTAGGGACTATCTGGAATATAGCCTAAAAATGGCTGGCGTAGAAATCCGGATTGGCGCTGCGGCAACGGCACAAACCATACTGTCACTTGCGCCTGATAAAGTAATCATTGCGGTTGGGACACGCCCGGCCGCTCCGCTTTTTAAAGGTGGAACATTAACCAGTTTTGCCGAAGATCTTTTGGCCGATTTTACTCCTGTGCCAATGAACAAGCGTGTAGCCATCATCGGCGGCGGCACTGTAGGCTGTGAAACAGCGCTGTATCTTCACGGGTTTGGCAACACACTGTCCATAATTGAACAAACGGACGTGTTAGCTAAAGGCCAGCAGAGCACCCACCGCACCCGCGATCTTGCCCTCCTGAAAGAATATGGCGTGGCGCTTCATCTGGGTTGCACCGTGCTGGAAGTGAACGGCAAGGGCGTCCTATGTAACAACGGGGAAGATCGAGAATTTTCCATACCTGCCGATGTAACGCTAACCGCCTGCGGCCAAACACTGTTGGGAACGGCGTTATATGAAAACCTACGAGCTGCAAACGTGCCCACTGTCTTGGTCGGGAGCTGCGCCGGCACCCTAAATATCCGCACAAGCGTAGCTATGGGCTTTGCCGCCGGGTATGAAGCCTAAGCGGGCATTATCTTGTCGATTTTTACAATATTCGGAGACATTTTTGAAATATCTTGAATGAAGAGAGGAAAGATTTTGTGATTTCCGTTGTGAGAATTTATAAACCTCGCTGATGACTTCCCCTCGTTCGTTCTATATTCTTTAATTAAGAAGGCGCTTAGCTGTTAAGAGTCAGCATTTTAATGTTTCATCGTTGTTTAAACGTTTCGGAATCAAGTTATGACAATACCGATCATTTTACGCGGGTGATCGGGATTGGAGAGAGCCTCATTGCCGCGTTACAAATAAACAACATCAATGATACAAGGAGGCAACAATGGCTAAAAAAAGCAGTTATGGATGGGTTGTCATCATTTCCATGGCAATTGTAACATTTATGATTGTGGGCATGACGCTCAACACCATGTCCATATTTATGACCCCCATTTTGGACGCACACAGTGATTGGACGGCTGCCGCCTACGGCGTCACTGCCACCGTGCAATCCATCGTTGGCGTAATCGCCATGTTCATGGTAGGCAAGTTAATAGGGAAATTTGGCTGTAAAATGGTGGTCACTTTTTCCGTGATTTGCAATGTCGCTATGTTACTGTTGTGCGCTTTTGCCGAGAGCTTGAGTGTGCTTTATATTGGTTACGGGCTCTTCGGGCTGGCATTCAACCTAGGCGCGCAGGTTCAAGCCCCAATCTTGGTGAACAATTGGTTCGCTAAAAAGCAAGGCCTGGCCCTAGGCATTAACGCGGCCGCCATGGGTGCGGGCGGCATTGTTGGTGCTCCCATCGCAACCATGCTGATCGAAAGTCTTGGCTACCAAACAACTTATATCATCTTTGCTGCCGTCGTGGGCGTATTTGGCCTTATCGCGTCTCTTCTGATTGTAAATAAGCCGCCGCAAGGTGTTAAGCGGCTATATGAGGATGAGGCCAGTACAGAGGCATTAGAAGAGTCCGGGGCTACCGCGGACGTGCCTTTGCGAGGCCTCACTTTTATGGAAGCTCTTAAAACCAAGGAATTCTGGATGATCCTTATCGGCGGCGGGCTGTGCATGATGCCTTTTATGTGCTACTGCGTAACGCTGGGCAACGTGATGATTACCTGCGGCATGGCGGCCGTAGCCGCTGGCATGGTGGTCACAGTATACAACTTTGTGCAAACCGGCATGGGCTTTATCGGAGGAGCCGCTATCGACAAATTCGGGCCGATGAAGGTAATATGGTTTGGTAATATTTGCTTCGTGCTGTTCTGTCTGCTCACCCGCTTTTCTAATGTTCTGGGCGAGTGGTCTTTGTGGGGTGGTGGAGCAGTGCTCATGGGCATAAAAGCCGCATTCTTTATCGCGCCCTTCCAATTGCTTGTTGCCAAGGTGTTCGGCCGAAAGGAATACCACAAGATCCTTCCCATAGTGATGATTCCCGTCGCCGTAGCAACCTTGCCGCTGCCCATTTACACCGGTGTTTTGGACGCGACCGGGAGCTATGCAAGCACGTTCATCATTTCCGCAGTCCTGGTTATCGTGGGCGGGGTGCTGCTCAACCTGTGTAAGAAGCTTTATAAAGAAAAGGAAGAAAGCGCTTAACTATTACAGTAATGAAGGGCGGCGGCTGTAGAGCGGCCGCCCTCATCATGATCCTTGTTGTTCAAAATAATGCCTATAAAATCAGCGGACTATGGCGCACCACATAATCGAAAAGTATTCATTACAGAAGGGAATCGGAATGACAAGCACATACCAACAACTCTGCCCGGTACGCTTCGGCCCGGGAGCTATCAAAGAAATTGGTGAAAAGGCAAAAGAATTTGGTGTAAAAAAGGCTCTTTGCGTTTTTGACCACGGCGTAAAACAGACAGGCATGTGGGAAAACATTGGCGGTTATTTGCACGAAGCAGGCATTGAGGCGGTGCCGTTTGACGACGTCCGCCCGGAAACGCCGGATACTTTGATAAATAGTGCAGGGAAAATGATCTACGGCAACGGCTTCGACCTGGTTGTAGGCATCGGTGGCGGCAGCAGCCTGGATACAGCAAAGGCTCTCTCTGTGCTGACGGATAAGGAAGGCCCTATCAACCAATATTTTTCGGAAGCAGGCGGCAGCGTATTTTCCCATGAGAAAACCAAACTCATTTTGGTCCCCACAGCTGCGGGGACCGGCAGCGAAGTCACTATCATGTCGGTGGTGTACGACACGTCTGCCCAACTGAAACGGACAATCCTGCGCCCCGCAGACTTGGCAATTTTAGATCCGGAATTGACCATCACCCTTCCGCCTCATATCACCGCCGCAACGGGGATCGACGCCATGTCCCATGCGGTGGAAGCCTTTACTTCCAACACCACAAATCCCATGTCGGACGTATTGGCACTTAAAGCGATCGAACTGATTAATCAAAACATCGAAGCAGCTTATGCAGACGGTTCTAACTTGGAAGCGAGAACGGCCATGTGCTTTGCCAGCAACATCGCCGGCATTGCGTTTTCCGACGCAAGCGTACATTTCGGTCATTGCGCCGCCCACGAGTTGGGCGTCCGGTATAACATCCCCCATGGCGCGGCCTGCGCCATCGCCCTGCCGGAGGTGGTGGAATATACCGGCGAACAGCTGCCCGACCGGGCAATTCAAATTGCACGGGCGTTGGGGGTATCCCTCCCGGGAGGGGCGGATGGCAAAACGGCAGCAACCCTTGCGGCCAAACAAATACGCCAATTGATGCGGAATGTGGAGATAAAGTCGCTGAAAGCCATGGGTATTAGCAGGGAAGACGCCTTAAGCTGTGCCGATGGCGCAGTAACCAATAATTGGTTCATTATTTGCGCTCCCTCCACAATCGACATACCTGAAATGACCCGATTGATCGGGCAAATGTATGACAATTATCAATAAGAACAACAGGAGAGTGCAATGAGGCAGGGAAACAAGCTCCGGGCACTGATACTGGACTTGGATGGAACGGCATTGAACGCCGAGAAGCAAGTCACTGCCCGTACTGCTCAGGCGGTAGCAAAGCTCAGGAACAAAGGGGTCGTTGTTACCATAGCCACTGGCCGACCGCCGGTGCTTATCTACACCCATGCACAAAGGCTGGGTATTAACGCCCCTTATATCTGTTGCAATGGCGCTGCAATCATGCCGCCGGACAACAGGCCCGGGCCGCTGTATCAAAACAGCATCGCCTGCCCGGAAATGCACGAGTTACTCCTTTATCTATTAAATGAAAAAATCGATTTTCATCTGTTTTCGCCGAATACTTTCTGGTATGCGCGAATGCGGCCGGAAGTACTAGAAGCGGTGGAATTTAACCCCGTTGTCCCGGAACACTGGCGTGTCTCTATCAACAAGTTAACACCCCGGTTCATTGGCCAGGCGATGTCCCAAAGTGCCTCAATGATGCTGCACGAGGGCAATCGCCCAGGCTTTGCACAGCAATTATGTAGAGAGTTTAACCCGGATGGACGGTTTGTGTTCATTAAAACCTATAATGATTATGCAGATGTCCTTGACAAGAGGGCGCAAAAAGGCGCGGCCCTCCACCGCTGGAGCAGGATTACGGGAATTCCGCTGGAGAAAACCGCCGTTATCGGCGACCAAGATAATGACCTCGAGCTGTTTCGAGATGTAGGGTACAAAATCGCCATGGGCAATGGCAGCGCCAACCTTAAACAAATTGCAGATTATATTACCCTGTCCAACAACGAGGACGGCGTTGCCCATGCAATTGAGGATTATTTGCTTGCTTTGGCAAATTGACAGATCCGATACCATAAGAAAAAAGTTAAGCGTCGCTTTATCAATAAGAATTACGAGATGGAGGTTACTATTATGGCAAAACAATATGTGATTGCTGTAGATTTCGGAACCACGGGGAGCAGGACGGTGGTCTTTGATTTACAGGGCAACGAAGTTGGCTCCGCATATAAAGAAAACCATATCACCTACCCTGAACCCAACTCCTTTGAATACGACGGTCAGAAAGCATACGACACGTTTTATGAGACCACTGCCCAGGCAATCAAAAAAAGCGGCATTGACCCCCACGATATCATTGCGGTGAGTTTTGACGCCATGCGCGGCTGCCTGGCTATGTATGACGAAAATGGAAAACAGGTACATCCCTTGCTGATTTGGCCGGACACTCGAGCCTTTGAAATGGAGCCGTACATGACCTCCCAATTGGAGAAAGCAGGGATTTCCCTGGATGAGCTCTATGATATGACCGCATTTCCCTTCAATGTAGGTTGGCCGACCACGCGCATCCTTTATCTACGCAAGCGTTGGCCGGAGAAGTTTCAGAAAATCACCAGGATTTCCACCCTTCAGGCCTTTATGACCTATGCATTCTGCGGCGAGTATGTAGACGATGCCGAGAACTGCGGCTGGTTCCAGCTGTTTGATCCCAAGACCTGCAAGCCGCTCGCTAAAGTCGCGGAAGCTTGGGAGCTGGACGTGAGCAAATTCACAGCATACCGGCCTGCCGGCAGTCGTTGTGGCTCCATTACCAAGGCTTGCGCTGGAAAAACTGGCCTGATTGAGGGAACGCCCGTGATTGTTGGCTGTGGCGACCAGCAATGCGGCGCGGTAGGCTCTGGCAATGTTTCGGAAGGCATTGCATCGGTGGTCATCGGTTCGGTTTCTGTTTCGGTTAGCCGTATTCCGGAACTTGTCTTAGACCCCAACCGCATCTCCAACATCGTGGGCGCACCTGGCGGCGCATGGCAGATTGAGGCCACCAGCTCTACAGCGGGAGCGGCATTCCGCTGGTTTCGCGATCTGTGCTGCGGTGAGGAAGAGGCCTACGCAAAGGCAAATGGCATGAGCACCTATGACGCACTCACAGCCAAAGCCGCCACGTCCCCGGTTGGCGCAAACGGCATCACCTTCTTGCCCTATTTGACTGGCGCAACGACGCCTCATTTCAACGACAAGGCACGGGCCGCTTATTTAGGCATGGGGATGTCTAACGTAAAGGAAGACCTGATCCGTGCCACTATGGAGGGCGTCACCTTCACCGCCAAGGAGAACCTGGATGCTGTGGCAGCGGTCAACAATGCAGTCTTTAACACCTACCGGGTAGGCGGCGGCGCTGCAAACTCCGATTTCTGGAACCAGATGGTGGCGGATGTGTTTGGCGGTGTGGTGGAAAACATGGCTACCCCAGAAACTACTGCCTTGGGCACCGCCATGATTGCTGCCGTAGGCGTAGGCGCGTACAAGAACCTCCAGGAAGCCGCAGACAACATGGTTAAGATCACCAAGCGGTTTGAGCCAATAACCCAAAATGTGGCGGCATACAAAGAGCTGTACGCCCAATTCAAGGATTATTATAAGACTTTGGCCAAAGGTGACTGCTATGCAAACGCCAATCGGCTTCAGCAGAAATACGCTAAGACTGTAGAGGAGTAACCGATGTTTGCTTGCAAATATGTTTTAGAAGGAGATACAGTATGGCAAATGAAAAAATGAAAACCGACAGGCTTTCTGGCGACGTGGCACTGGTAACCGGTGCAGCCTCTGGGCTTGATAAGGCAGTTGCTATCCGCCTGGGCCTGAACGGCGCTGTAGTCGTATGTGCAGACCTGAATTTGCAAGGAGCACAAGAAACTGCCGATGAGATTAACGCTGCCGGCGGCGAGGGATATGCTCTTCACATGAATATTGCAGACCGCCAATCCGTATCGGAGGGGATGAAAAAGGCTTTTGCGTACAAGAACAGGCTGGACATCTTCGTCAATGGTGCTGGCGTTGCCGGCAGGAGCACCAGTTCCCTGGATACGCCCGACGATGAGGACTGGGATCGCATGCTTCTGATTAACCTCACCGGTTATTACTATTGTGCTACCGAAGTAGCCAAGTATATGAAGCAAAGTGGGGGCGGCAGGGTCGTGATGTTTTCCTCCACCTCCGCGAAAAGCGGCGGGTCTGCCGGCGGCCCGGGCTATGCGGCGGCCAAAGGCGGTGTTATCAGCCTGTCCCGCCACTGCGCCAAGTATTGGGCCAAATACAACATCCGCTGCAATTGCGTTTGCCCAGGTTTCAATCCGACCAACTTTGGGCCTGAAGACCCCAACAAGACCAAGGAAGAAAATGAGGCGGAGAAGAAAAAAATCCGCGAGATGTTCCGGGAAAAGGCCAAGAAGGATATGCCCTTGGGACGCACCTGCGATCCGGATGATATTGCAGGCGCCGTGATGTTCCTAGTTTCCGACGAAAGCTCGTATGTCACAGGCATTACTCTGGACGTTTGCGGCGGCCAGTACGTTTACAACGCTTAAGGCACATGGCGTAACCATCCAAATTATGATAGAGAAAGGTTGAATAATATGTTTAAAATAAACGGTGATGTCTTTAGCAAAGAAACACTTGCCCGCAAGCTGGATATTTCAATAGCCCGCCTAGATACCACAGAAGCTGATGTGCTTGCGACCTGCGAAACGGCTATCAAGTATAACCTGCACGGCTGCGCATCTGAACCAATTTTTATTGACCTGTTGGTGGAGGCCACCAAAGGCACCAACGTAATCCCAATCTCCGGCATAGCCATGCCCCGGGGCGGGGACGACCCCAAGCATCTGCTAATGATTGCGGAGGACTATGTGAAGCGCGGGATCAAGGGATTTGATACCCCGCTGGACATCTGCATGATAAAGGACAAAAAGTGGGATCGGGCACTGCGCTATCTGAGAGACCTACAGTCCATCTGTGAGGGCGCATGCCTGACCAATGTCGTGTGCGAGGTGGATCAGTTGACCCAGGAAGAGATCGCTACCGCAGCCAAAATCATGGGCGAGGCCGGCGTGGACAACTATAAGACCAGCACTGGTTCGACCAAACGCGGCCCTCTGCCTCAAGATATCATGACAATCAAAGCCAACCTATCCGGCAAAACCGGCATTATGGCAGCTTCCACAGGTTCTTTCTGGACCACCCAGATATGCATGGCCTTCTTCGTCTACGGTGCTACCGTTTGTTCGACACGCAATGCCGCCGCCGTAATCGATGGCCTGGACGATTTCGAAGCCCATTATCGAATGCTGGAGTTCGTGTAAACCAAGGTATTCTTATATTTTAAGAATTCTATAGACAGCTTTTTGCATAGGCGTAATACTTCCCCCCTGTAGTAAACAGCACAGATATTAGCCGGAACATGTGAAGCAAGTTTTTGCATGCTCCGGCTTTTCTTGTAACATGCGCTGTGAACATAGCTTTGTCGCTTGATTCATCTTTCGGAGTGGTTTTTGACCGGTACTCAGTTCGCACCTCCCCCCCCCGCAATTACTGGAATTGCGGGGGGGCCCCTTTGCTCCTCGCCGTTTATCCCGGACATGATGCGGCATGCCGCAAACCCGCTGTTTCAGGGCATTCCTGCTTCAAGCAAAACGCGTAATACTTTCCCTGCGATGTCTGCTTCATGACGCTGTTCTTAGAATAGATTGGGTGCTTGGTTGCCATCGGAAACAGCCGCGCGAACAGTTTACATCAATAATGTGTCTTCTGGTAGTTGTTCAGCGCGGGGAACACTTTGGAAGCAGCGGCATACATCTGCTCGTAGATGGCGGCCAGGGCCCGATACTTCTCCACGTTCTCGGGAATGGGTTCGTAGCGCTTGTCGAGTTTGACCATTTTCTCGGCCGCTTCGTGCAGGCTCTTGTAGAAACCATGGCCGACGGCTACGCACATGGCGACGCCGAGGCTGGTGGCTTCAGCGGTCTTGGTGAGCTGGATAGGCAGATTGTAGATATCGGCCTGCATCTGGTTCCACAGGTCGGACTTGGAACCGCCGCCGGCGCTGCGGATTTCTTTGGGGTCGGTACCGGCGCTGTCTATGATTGCGTCAAGCACCATCTTCATCTCGAAGCAAACGCCTTCCATGACCGCGCGAACCATATCGCCCTTGTTGTGTGCGTAGGTCAGGCCGATGAAGGTGCCCAGGGCGTCGAAGTCTTCGCGGATGCAGGTGGCCGCGTTCAGCCAGGGACCGAAGAGCAGGCCGCGTGCGCCGATGGGCGAGCGGGCCGCTTCCAGGTTCAGGAGATGATAGACGTTCTGGCCGGTGAGCCTGGCGTTGGCGTCCTCAAGCTGGCAGAAGTTCTCCTTGAACCACTCCAGGCAGCTGGCGCCGGCCTGTGCGAAGGCCTCGAACTGCCACACGCCCTTGATACAGTTGCCGACGGTGTAGAGTTTGCCGTTCTTGTCGCGGATGGGCTTGGTGCTCAGGGCGTGGAAGATGCCGATGGTGCCCAGCGTCATGGAGAGCTTCTCTTCGTTGACGACGCCGACGCTCAGCGGCGCGACGCGGCAGTCGCCGGCGGCCATGTAGACCGGGGTGCCTTCCTTGAGGCCGGTGATCGCGGCCGCTTCCCTGGAAACGGATCCGATCCGCTCGGTGGAATCCACCCATTCGCTGTACTTGGAGCGGTCGATCCCGTACATATCCAGCAGTTCCTGATCGAAATCCAGCGTTTCGGGGTTCGCCAGGTGGGACTGCGTGATTTCCGCTTTGTCGTCGTAATAGGTGCCGCCGGTAAACGCGTGGTTTAGCATGGCCTGCATGCCGATGATCTTGTCGGTCTTGGCCCATAGTTCGGGTTCGTTCTCGCGGAACCAAAGGACTTTGGACAGCGTAGGCAGGGAACCGAGGACCATGCCGCTCTTTTTCAGCATGCTCGCGTCGTCGTAACCGTGCTTCTTCCAGAGGTCGCGCATGTAGGGGAACATTTCTACGCCGCGCATGTCCTGCCAGGAAAGGATGCTGTACACGAAGTTGCCGTCCTTGTCGACGGGGACGCAGGTGGTGCAGACGTTGGTCATGCCGATGCCAACGATTTCGTCGTTTTTGACGCCGGTCTTCTCGATGGCCATCTTCACGGCCTGCATGGTCTTGTCCACGATTTCCTGCGCGTCCTGGGAGACCCAGCCGGGGCGGGGATAACCCATGGATGTGGGGAGATAGGCCTGCCCGACCTCGGTGCCGTCCGGCTCATAGATAACGGCCTTGGTTCCGGTGGTGCCGAAGTCGATGCTCATAATGTACTCTTTTCCCATTTCGATTCCTCCTTTATTATTGTCCGAATGAAAACGCCGCTTGAGCGCTCAGACGATAACGTCCAGAATTTGTGCGATGACCGGCAGGATGGCTTTGGCCAGCTTCCGATGGTTTTCGGCGTCGAGATGCACGCCGTCGATGTCGGAAAGGGTGGTTACGGCCGAAGCGTCGAAATAATGGGCATGAAGTTTTTTAGCGGTCGCCTCATAGCAGGGAGCCAGGCCTTCGCAGCTGCGGACGGAGTCCTCGTCGTAATAATAGGACAGGGGGCCTTCGAGCGCGCAGGCCCGAAGGGCGGGCGGCGTTACTATCAAGACTTTCATGCCGGGGGAACCAACGGTGAAGGCTTTTTCTACGAGGCTCTGGAGGGCGCGGGCGATGAAGGGTGGCCTGGCGTTGTAAACGTAGCGCACGTCGTTGATGCCCAGCATGATGACCAGCAGGTCGACGGGGTTGTTGCAATAGAGGGAGGCGCCGATCTGCTTGATGCCGTTCCGGTATTCGCAGATGGGATCGTCAAACGCGATGGTGCGCCCGTTCGCGCAATCCTCGATCACCTGGCAATCGACGGGAAGGAGCGAATCGAGGATCGCGGGCCAACGCGAATTTTCGTCAAGACGTTCGCCGCTTCCGGGGGTATAGCCCCAGCCGTTGGAATCGGAAAAGACCAAAATTCTTTTTTTCATGGCGGTTCTCCTAATAAACACGTATAACCGGCGGACAAAATTGCCTCCGTCCGGCCCGATTTGAAACCTGTGTAAGTATTAAGCTGTAAGCAGTGACTTTTGTTGATCTAAGTAAGGCGGCGGCTGTGCGCCCGGCAGTATGCGCGGGCGTACAGTTTTGCGGTGTTTACTTAGCGTCCGGCTTGGGTTTTCTGATTCAACAGGTGGTCAAAAAGGCTCTTAAATGCAGTATGATGATTCCTTTGGTCGTGAAATTGATGCTTCAGAGGCAGGGCGTTCTCCCGCCCCCTTTGGATAATGAACGTAATCCTATGATAGCACCCTGGTTTAAAAAAATATGCCCAAAATTGTCCAGTGCTAAGATTTTCGGCTGTTGCGGCTCCAGGGCTTCTTAGGCGTAGATAGATATTGCCGGCTTGAATCGGGGGATGACAATTCGACCCCACCTTTTTTGCCGTTAATAAACCCGCGCAATCCTAATGATTGCACGGGTTTATTCCTGCTGTTGTGGCGTGCGGTGCCCTTTCAGGCCGAACACATGGGGGGAGAAGGCCCGCTTTTGCCTTGGCCCAACTGCTCCGTCACGAATCCGTGGATATTCGGACCGTTCAACGTCCGAGTAGGGCCGGGTTTCCCCCAAAACGGTGTCACAGGCGGATGCAAAGGTGTTCGGTGCAGCCGTGGAGGCCGGGCATGCTCCCGCCCTCGGAGACCACCTGCAACGCGCGGGCGGCGTCGGTCACGCGGGCGCCGGCGAGCATGGTCACGCCGTGCGCCCGGAACACCTCGGTGCACAGGCAGGTTGAAACGCCCATGAGCACCGTCTCGCGCGCGGACGTGCACAAAGAGAGCAGGCGGTCGATCGTTTTGTTGATGAGCGTCGTGCTGGTGATGACCACGGCGTCGCAGTGCGGGAGGTAGATGTCCTCGGCCCAGTCGGGATAGACGTACTCCCCGGGCGCCTCCCGCTCGAATACGTAGAGCCTGTCGACGCGATCGCCGTGCCTCTCGAGGAGCGGCGCGAAATGCCCTACAACGCCGAGCGTGTCGCCCGTACGAATCTCGATTACGTCCATCGCATTTTCCCTGGAAAACCCGGTGACGACGGGGGCGAACAGGGCGTTGAGCGCGGCGATGCCCACGCCTGACAGGACCGGGTCCGCGTCCATGGCCCAGGCGGCGGCCTCGCGCGCCGGGCGTCCCGAAAGGCTGCCGGCCTGGTCGAGCACGTGGCAGTGCCTGCCCGAGTTGGGATGCACAGTATAGCTCAGGCCGCACGCGCCGTCCGAAAGCAAAACGGCCGTCGCCCCCAGCCCGATCCGCACGTCGGCGACGGTTTTCGGGCCTGCCAGCGCCGCGGCGTTGTCAATGAGTTCCTCTACAATCATCGCACACCTCCGTTCTGCTCCGTCCGAAAAATGGCAAATGTATACCCGCTTTATTAAAAATACTGCAACCCATAGGTATTTTCAAGCTTTTATTGATAGTTGACCATGTAAGGCGCAGAATATTTTTCGGGCCGCGCAAGGAGCATATGGGGATGCTGGTGTTTTAGGTGAACCGCCGTACCAGAATATTATGTGTGCGCTATCGCTGTTCGTGAAGGCAAAAAAGCCCCGATCCATGAGCGAAAGGGTGCAGTCGCGCCCCGAGTTTGCGGTTAATCAAGCTGCCCGCAATGCGCGAAACACGGCCCAAACGCGGCTTTCGGAGGTCTCGGACAAGGGATTAACGGCCTTGAGATTTCGACATATAAAAGGCATATTTTGTTCAAATTGCCGCTTAGAAGCGGGTTTGCTCTTTCGTGAAAGCGGATTGCAGCGGCGTTAATTCGCTGGTAAGATGCGTTAAAAATAAAATATAAGGACTCCATCCGATAAAGGCAAACCTGTCGAAAGACAGGGACGCAAAGCCAAGGGTCTAAGGTCAGTGGACTATGACAGCCGGTTGCCGAAGAGAAGGACGTTTCCCGTGCCTTCCGTCTTGGCGACGCCTGGATGGAGGGCACTTTTTTCATAGAAGCCGGACGCGGAATAAAAAGCATTGAAAAAGGACAAGGGGAAACGACCAGGATTCGGAGGGTCCGATGATGAAAACGAGGATGCACAGCATATTAAGCATAGCGCTTATCGTTTCTTTAATGTTGAGCGGGACGACAGTCGCCGCTGCCGGAATCACAGACGACGGGACCAGGGGCCTGCCCGCTGCGGCCGTCACGGCGCCGGAAAATAGCGCCGGCCAACAGCAGGTTCCCGCCCCCAAGCAGAAAAGCACGGCTTACAGGGCGGTGGGCAAGGCCACGAAGTTCACGTACGTGTACCGCTCGGCGTCTACCGCGTCGGGCAGGGTCCTGAAGCTGGGTCCCGGGAACCTCTTCGACGTATCCGGCGTTTCGGGGAGCTACTACAAGGTGAAGGCGGCGGGCAAGACCGGGTACGTGCGCACATCCCACGCGAAAATCGTATCCGGAAGCGTCCCGGCGCGCGCCTCGGCATCGAGCGCAACGCAGTACAGGGCGGTGGGCAAGGCCACGAAGTTCACGTACGTGTACCGCTCGGCGTCTACCGCGTCGGGAAGGGCCCTGAAGCTGGGTCCCGGGAACCTCTTCGACGTATCCGGCGTTTCGGGGAGCTATTACAAGGTGAAGGCGGCGGGCAAGACGGGGTACGTGCGCACATCCCACGCGAAAATCGTATCCGGAAGCCTCCCGGCGCGCGCTTCGGCGCCGAGCGCGGCGAAGAACGGGACCGTGGGCAAAGCGAAAAAGACCACGTACGTATATTCCGCCGCGAAGTCGAAGTCGCGCAAGCTCCTGAAGCTGGGTCCCGGGAACCTCTTCGACGTGCTCGGCGTTTCGGGGAGCTACTACAAGGTGAAGGCGGCGGGCAAGACGGGCTACGTGCCAAAGTCCCGCGTTTCGATGAGCTCGGCTAAAGCCCCGGCCGGTACGGCCAGGCGCATCGCGATAGGGAAGGCGAAGGGTTTCACGTATGTGTATGCTTCGGGCTCCACGTCGTCGCGCAAGGTGCTTCCGCTGGGCAAGGGCAACATGGTCGACGTCTACGGGAACTCGGGGAGTTACTATAAGGTAGAAGCTGCCGGAAAGGCCGGGTATGCGCCCAAAAGCAAGATCGTGAAAACGGCCACGTTCAACAGCAAGAGCGCGGCCACGCCGAAGCCGACCGCGAAAGTAACGCCGAAGCCGACGGCGAAAGTAACGCCCAAGCCGACCGCGAAAGTAACGCCGAAGCCGACGGCAAAAGTAACGCCGAAGCCGACGGCGACAGCCACGCCGAAGCCGACGGCGACGCCCGCGCCTACACCGTCCGACGGGTTCTACACGATCGACAACGGCGAGTTCCGCATCTACAACAACGGCACGCGCGCGAGGGCGACCACCGACGGCATCAACGATGCGCTCAACTGGGCGAAATCGAAGGGATATACAAAGGTACGGTTCGCCCCTGGCACCTATCTTATCCAGTGTACGTGGAACAACCGCTACATAGCGCCGACCGACGGCATCCTCGTGCCGTCGGGCATGACGCTGGACCTCGGCACGGCCACGTTCAAAATGGAGGCCAACAGCTACCCCGCCTACACCATCTTCGGCATCGTGAACAAGAGCAACGTGAAGATCACCGGCGGAACGCTGATTGGCGACCTCGGCCAGCACACCTATGCGGCGAGTTCGGGGTCCTCCACGCACGAGTGGGGCTTCGGCATCTGCATCTCGGCGAGCAGGAACGTGGTGATCGACGACGTAACGATCAAGAACATGACCGGCGACGGCGTCATCCTCGAGGGCTCCTACGCGGCCCTGTCCGACGGCGGACGGGTCTCGTCCAACATCAAGGTGACCGACTGCACCATCTCCAACTGCCGCAGGCAGGGGATCAGCGTGATCGGGGCCACCGACAGCGAGCTTGCCCGCAACAGGATATCCGGCATCTCCGGCACCGACCCGCAGTACGGGATAGACGTCGAGACCGAGTTCGACTACGTGGTGACCAACCTCAAGATCCACCACAACACCATCTCGGGGTGTTCGGGCGGCGCGATCAACTGCAACAAGGGCGCGAACTACGACGTATACTCCAATACGGTCACCGGGAACAACATCATCGCGGTACGCTGCAGCAATGTGAAGATCTACGGCAACAACGTAAGAAACACTTTCATCCGCGTCATGCCCTATGCTTCCAATGTTACAGTGGAGAACAATTCGCTTGATTCGGACAGCTGGGTATTCTTTGGCTGAACGGGTTATCGGTCAAAAAGCCCCCCGCAACAGCGATTTGCACAAAAACTGCCGACAAACTCTGGTTTGCCGGCAGTTTTTTGCCGGGTGCATCAGGACGGTTTTCGGCGCGGCGCCTGCGTCCGGTGTTTTCCTCCGAGCCGCCTGTATAGCGTCTCCGCCATGCGGGGGCTCAGACAGATAAGGGGAGCCATCAGCTTATAGGAAAAGGGGCTTTTTTTCCGGAAAACATAGGGCAGGGCATACCGCCTAATGCCCCTGAGATGGTCTTCGAGGCAGGCCGTTTTGGCCCCGGACCGGACCGCCAGGAGGAAGGTGTGCACGGTGTCGGCGACGTAGAGGCTTTTTGCGATGCCCGCGAGCTCCGGAAACTGTTGCCGTGTCAGGGCGGCGAGCTTTTTCCTTGCGTTTAGCAGCGTTGTCCTGCGCGCGAAAAAAGGGCGTCCGCCGGCGTTTTCTTCCGCTATAAAGTAATGGTAGAGCAAAGAAGGGGCGCAGACGATCCTCTGCGCCCTGCACAGGCACTCGCATACCAAAAGCAGGTCCTCGCAGACGTGGACCGATTCGTCAAAGCGGAGGCGATGGCCGTGTGCCGCGAAAAAATCCGATTTGAACAGCTTGTTCCACACGAATCCGCCGAAGGCTTTGGTTTCCAGCGCCAGCCGGTACGCCTGCCCCGGGGAAAGGAGGGCGCCCTCCAAAGGCGCCGCTTCCGGGGCCTCACCTTCCGGCTGTTCATAGTAGCCGCAGACGGCGATGTCCGCGTCCTCGCGCTCGATCAGGTCGATCAGGCGTTCGAACATATTTGGCTCGACCCAATCGTCCGCGTCCGCGAAACCGACGAAGTCGCCCGAAGCGAGGCCGAGGCCGGTGTTGCGCGCCGCCGAAACACCGCGGTTGGGCGTATGGACCGCGCGGACCCGCGCGTCCTTTTTCGCGTACGCGTCCACGATGGCCGCGCTGCCGTCGGTCGAACCGTCGTCGACGAGGATGAGTTCGAGCTCCGTACGGGTCTGGGCGAGGACGCTGTCGACGCACCTCTCTAGCGTCTTTTCAGCGTTAAATACGGGGACGATGATGCTGATCCTTCTCCGCCGGCAAACCTTTGGTTTGACGGCAGGGTTCTCGCAGATACCGGGCCCCCGCAAAGGGGTTTGTGGACACTCTGTGAAACGTCTCATTTTGTCAGCGCCCGTCAGGTTTCGGGCCGCTTTCCCCCTTTTCCCTTCTGAATGCCCTGAAAAACCGTTTCACGAACTGCCTGAACCCCGTGTTGGTGGCCCACAGCACCCCGAATGTGACGGATAGCGAAACAAGCGCGCAGACGGCGGCCATTTCCGCGAGCGCCAGCCAGCCCGTCGCCCCGTCGGGGAAGACGGCCGCGATCAGGAACCCGGAGGCGAAATAGGACGCGGCGCACATCGCCGCCAGCATAACCAGGTCCTTATAGATCGTCACCCTGCGTTTGAATACGCGCCTGTATACGAGGATGAAGTTCCCCGGCTGCAGGATCAGGTACAGCGCGACGATCGTGCCGGAGAGCACGCCCACGATGCCCAGCGGGATTACCAGCGCGACGGAAACGGCGACGTTGGCGACGGCTTGCGCTATCGTGTACCACCGGGATTCCCTGTACAGCCCCAAAGCGTCCCTCGCGGCGTATACGGGCGGCATGATGAAGCTGTCGGCCAGAATCAGGGCAAAGAGCAACAGCGAAAGCGCCGGGACCTGGTACTGATCGCCGATCCAGAGCCCGACGAACGGATTGGCCATGCAAAGAAAAACCGGCACGATGACGCCCGCGCAGAAGAGGGAGAAGGCCAGCATCTCCCGGAACCCGTCGTAGCTGTCTTCGTCCCCGCGCGTGATTTTCAGCGCAAGGCTCGCGCGCATCCCCTCGACGATCCTGTTGACGACCAGCGTCGGATAGGAGATCAGGGTGGCGTACGCGCTGTAGATCGTGACGTTGGTGAGGCTGCTCAAAAGGGAAAGCACGACGTTGTCCGTGTTGCTCGTGGCCATGCTGGAGATCTGGTGGGCGTACACGGCCCGCGTCATGGACGTCGGCGCGTATTGGGGCGGCGACCTTAGCGAGAAGCCTTCGCCGTAGTATTTCCTGACGAGATAGAGGTAAACCTGTTTGCTGGCCAGCAAAAACACGAGGTTGACAGAGAGGATCACGGGCAGCGGAATGGCGGTGAAAAGGACCAGCAGGATCTCGGCCGCGAGCGTCACGCAGTCCTTGACGCCCTCTACGATGTTTACTATGTACCGCTTTTCCCGGATCTCGATCAGAACGCGCTCGGGCAGGGTGACGAAATACGGGGCGGTGATGCGTACGCCGATCGCGGCCAGTATCAGCGCGGTGTTCCAGAACTCCACGCCCTGCCGCACGAGGAGCAAGGAATAGAGCGGCACGATGGCCACGGCGATGAGCAGCATCTTGCCCGAAAGGCTGAGCATGCGCCTGCGAAGGCCGGTGAACAGGCCGGAGATCGTGGGGAACTCGCCCCTGGTGAGCGGGGCGTACATCTTGAACTGGTATGCGGCGGACATCCCGTTCTGGAACAGCACCAGGTACGCGCTCATCTGCAGCGCCACCTGCACGACGCCGTTGATGTTGGCCCCGTACGCGCCCAGCACGGCGCTCGTCCTGTATATGCTCAGCGCTCCCTGGACCAGCGCGACCAGTATCACCGAAGCGGCGGTTTTGATACCCAAACGCGTCTTGCTCAAACCCAGCCTCCGTCCCGGCCATCGACTGCCGCCGGAACACAGTATTCAAAAATCGGGCACAGCCGGCCGGCAAACGTCCGTTAGCGGGCGTTCCCGTCCTTTCGTGCTGCCTGTTTTTCGTAGATTATTGTATCATATATCCGCGTGGTTTCGGTCCTGGCGTTGTGCAAAAGGAAAGGCTCGGCCGTTTCACGGGCGCGCGCCTGCATCGCGCGGACGGCATCCGGGTTGTCATGCAGGTGCCGGAGGCGGTCCGCCATCGCTTCGGCGTCGCCTGCCGGCACGAGGTATCCGTTTGTTCCGTCCCCGACCAGGTCGACATGCCCGCGGATGCGCGTCGCGACGACGGGGAGGGACACCGCCATCGCCTCGACGATGTTGATGGGCAGCCCCTCCTGTATGGAGGAGGACACCGCGACGTCCGCCGCGGGGAGGAGCCTGTCCATGTCGTCCCTGAAGCCCATCAGCCAGACGTTATCCGCGATGCCGAGGGCCGCTGCCCGCTGTCCGTACGCTTCTTTTAAGGGGCCGTCCCCCGGAAGGAGCAAAAGCGATTTGGGCACCCGTTCTTTGAGGATGCTGACCGCGTCGAGCAGCATACCCTGATTCTTCCGCCTGCTGTATTCGGCAGCGAAAACGAGGACGAACGCATCGGGGGGGATGCCGAAGAGCTCACGGCTCCTTCGTTTTGTCTCGGGCGTCTGCACGGCGAAACGCTCCGCGTCGACCCCTACGCCGTGGACCAGATGGCAGGCGCCCGCCCTGAACCCGTAAAGGGACGCCGCCGAATAGTCTTCGGCGTTTATCGTGATGAGGTGGTCGGTATAACGGCTGAGCCGTTTTTCCAGTATACGGAAAACGCGCCCCGAAACGGGCGGGGCGCCCTTATAGAAATGGAACCCGTGCGCCGTGTAGATCACGACGGTACCCCTCTTGCGCGCGGCCCGCGCTGCGAGACGGGTCAGCACGCCCACCACGGGCGTGTGGCAGTGGATGATGTCATAGCCGTTTTCGTCGATCAGCCGTTTCAGGGCCTTGTAGCCGCGGATGTTCTTCGGGCTCAGCGGGCTCCTATGAAAATCGATGTCGAAATGCCTGTCGACGGCCGCGAGGGTGTTTCCCCCGTTCGCGGCGGTATGGACCTCGTACCCTCTCTCCCTGAAATGCTGTATGTACGGCACGTGGAAGGCGTTAAGATGGGCAAACACCGATGCGGTGAAGAGCACTTTGGGCATCGCGTTCAACCTCCGGGCTTCCGTCATGCGCCCAGGCTCTTGGATCGGAAGGCCGGCGACGTTTCTTTTGGAGCCTCGCTGATCCTGGGTTCATTGAGCAGTTGCGCCTCGAGCTGTTTTTTCCGATAGACGTCGAAGTTTTCCAGCCCGTCATCGTATTCCGTGCCCTTATGGGAGAACACGGCGAAGAAGGTCAGCAGGAAGATCCTGAGATCGAGCCAGAAGGAAAGCCTGTCCACGTACTCGACGTCGAGGCGGAAGCGCTCGTCCCAGTTCAGGTTCGTCCTGCCGTTGATCTGCGACAGCCCGGTCAGCCCCGGACGCACGTCGAACCTGCGCCGTTCCGTGGCGTTGAACCACTCGTAGTAGCTCAGCAGCAGCGGACGCGGGCCGATCAGGCTCATGTCCCCTTTTAGGATGCTCACGAACTGGGGAAATTCGTCCAGGCTCAGCTTGCGGATGACCTTTCCCGCATGGGTCAGCGTGTCCTTATGCGCCACGACGTCGCCTCCGCTGAGGCTGCTCTTCATCGTACGGAATTTGGTGATCTTTATGACCCTGCCGTGTTTGCCGTTGCGCTCCTGCCTGAAAAACACAGGGCCGCGAGGGTCTTCGAGCTTGATCGCGATCGCGCAGATAAGGGCGAACGGCGACAGGACGACGAGGCCGGTTATAGAGATAAGAATATCGAAAATGCGTTTTATGTACCGGTCGTAAAACCAGGCCCTATGTTTTTTGTCCAATCTTGCCTCACCCCCGTTGTCGTCGTTGCGTTATGCCCTGTACTGCGGGAAAAAGCCCGGGTCCAATGCGCCGCCGTTTCTTTTGCGTATGTCCAGCAGCCTGTTGTAGGCCGCTTTGTCGAAGATCTTTTTCCCGATGGCGAAGACGTTTTCCGAACGCAGGTTCATTTCGTGCTTGTGCGTATAGAGGCTGTCTTTTTGCCCGCCGACGCCGCCGCCCAGATGATACGTTTTGATGCCGTTTTCACAACCCCACAGCGCCGCTTTGTAGCTGATGACGGTGACGGGGGAGAGCGGCAGGGCTTCCGTCTTCGTCGCGGCCAGATGGCTGTGCATCTGCGAATTGCAATACAATATCAGTTCCGTGCCGATGATCCGGCTGTCTTTGCGCGCGTAGAATAGCCGTGCGTTGTCTTTTAAATCAACCAGTATGCTGTCGAAGAAACTTTTTTCGAAGTAATAATATTCCTGCGCCGCGTTGCGGTCCATCGTCTCCACGTACATTTCCCGGAAGACGTCGAGCAGCGAAGCGTCCCATCCCCAGCAGACCTCCATCCCTTCTCTCAACGCTTTGTTGATCCTGGTGCGCTTGCTTTTGGAGATGTTTTTATATATCGTCTCGGGGGACGCCAAGTCTATGGAAACCGTTTTCCCCAGCCTCACGGTATCGTAGATATGTTCCGCTTCGAGGTGGTTTTCAAGGACCGGGTGAAATCGCACGAATTCGCTTACGACGCCGTTTTCGCGGCACCACTCGCAGTATTCGCCATCCAGCTTTTTAAGGGGCCCTTCGCCGGCGTCGCCCTCGATGAGGAAACCGCCGTAACCGTAGGGCGTGGACAGGTCGAAAAGGGTGCCCGGCTCGATCGCGTCCTTAAAATGGACGCAGGAGGAGATGTCGCGCTTCATCACCACGTTGATGGCCCGCGTGTTCCCCGATTCGAAGTAACAAAGCAGCGGTTCGCCATCCCCGTGGAGCCGGAAAGCTTTGACGTACTGCGGCAAATAGTAGATGTCGTGGCGCGAAAACCCTTTTACGGTGGCGGTCCAGCGGGCCTGGTCCTCGAGGCCGGTCACTCTGAGCATTTCAGCAGTTCTCCGATCCTTATCATATCGGTTGCGGTATATCTCTGGTCGCAGGGGATGGAGAGTATCGTGCGGGCGATCCTTCCGGTTACCGGAAACCTGCTTGGATCGACGGCGCCGTGGACCGGCCAGTGTACAGGGGGGTACACCCCATTTTCGATCAAACGCTTTTTCAGCGTGTCGCGCCCTTCGGAAAAGACCGGCAAGAAAAGCGGGCAGACGCCGTCTGAAAGAACCGGGAAAGCAGGCGAAACGCCTTTGGCGTCCCCAAGCGCTTCGAGCAGGGCGGCGTAGTTTTCCCTGCGCGCTTTCACCATCGCCCCCACCGGGAACCGGCGCGCGATCATGGCGGATTCCCCGTCCGAGGCCTGCGCGCCGCAGATTTCCTCGAGGCGCGCTTCCGCGTCCGAGAAGCGCGCGAGCATCCCTTGTTTCATGGCCGCGTCCCCGGTCTCTATGTATGCCCGCTTGGCAGTAAGGGCTTCTTTGCGCATCCCGATATACGTATCGTCTGGGGGCATCGGCGCCTGCGAAAAGGCCCTGCACTGCGAGATGGCCAGCCCGCCCGCCGGGATGCCGAACCATTTGCGCAGGCTCGCGACCAGGTAATCGGCTTCCCTCAAGGCCCCGCCCTTCGAAAAGACGGTGTGCGTGACGTCGTGCACGACCGTCCCGCCCCCCGCCCTGAACGCGGACACGTCAACGCCGCTGTGGTTTAAAAACCCGAAATACCCCACGAGATACAGCACGTCCGCGTCCTGCAGCGCCGCGTCGTCCGTGACCGGCCTGAACCCGTCGTCGACGTCGTAGAACCGTAAGCGATAGCCCTTTTCCAAGAAGGGCTCGATGGTCGATCCGCAGGTGTAGGCGGGGAGGTATGCAGTGCGGTGTGCGCGGCTTTGGGCAACGATGTCGTCGAGCACGTAACTCAGCGCGCACTGGCCGCTCATCATATGCCGTACTTCTCCGTCAAAACGCCGCTCCAGCCCGTTGTCTTCCTCCGGAAGGTCGGCCGGCCAGAAGTGGCTCCCGATCTCTTTCGTTCTTGACATCGCATCTCCCGCCTGCCGCCTATTCCCCGATGATGAGCCTGCTCGTCAGATCGAGGCGGTTGTCGTACACCCGGACGTCGGCGGCCGTGTCATGGACCCTGATTCTGCTCGACGCGATCATGTTGCCGTATATGCTCACGTCGGAGCAGCTTACCGCGATGATGTTGTTGCCGATGCACCGGTTCCGGTAAACTTCGTAACCCGAGCCGCCGTGGCAGCTGATCGCGCCCGCGGCGCAGCCGTAGATCAGGTTGTTGTGAATCTTCACGCCGTGAGCCCTATAGTCCAGCCCCGGTTCGACGTCGATCCCGTACTGCGGTTCGGTGCCGCCGATGCCGAAGATCTCGTTGCCCGCGATGACGCTGTCGGTCGCGCCCACCACGCTGACGCCCTGCCTGCGGCAGCCGCCGATCCTGCAGCCGTAGACGCGCACGTTCGTGCTCTGCCTCCCGTTCTCGGCGAGCGGGACGTAGGATCCCTCGAGGATGATGCCGTCGCCCGTGGTGTCGCGTATCTCCATGTCCTGTATCAGCACGTCCGTGCTCGCGGCCACCGCGACGCCGAATCCCCATTCGTGCGTGCCGCCCGAACTGTAGTCGTGGCGGTACCGGTCCCCGATCAGCCGACCGCCGAGTATGGTCACGTCGCTCTTTCCGGCGATCGCGATGATGCAGTAGCTGGGCGAGGCGTTCGGCTCGATGATGAGCACGGCGTCTCCCAGGTCGAGCGTCATACCGGACGGCACCTCTATACCGCCCGTCGGCAGCTTATAGGGGCTGCTCCAGTCGGACCGGATCAGGTACGTGCCTTCACAAAGACGCACCTTGTCCCAGCCGGTGGCGTTCGCCCAGGCGAGGGCCTGGTTGATGCCGTCGGTCGTTGCCTGCGCATCCCGGCCGTTGCCGTCGATCCCGAAACGGTCGTTTTCGATCGTATACCACGCTTCTTCCGCGGTATATTCGTACCGGCCGGGGAAATCGGGGGCCTGCAGCACGAACATGCCCCTGAAGAGGGAACGGACCGTGCGCCAGTCCACGAAAGCGACGGCGGCGACCACCAGCAGCGCTACTGCTATGGCGGCGTACCGCCCTATGCCCGAACGGGCCGTTGTATCCGGCATCTGTTTCATGACATCCATCCTCAAACGCCGCCGGCCCGGCCGCGAAGCCTGTTGAGTCTCCTTGAAAACGCGTACCTTTGCGCGTAGGCAACGTAATGGGCCGGCGAGAGCGCCTTTTTCATGAGCTTTGATCGCAGGGCTTGCCGCAGCGGGACCTGTTTTTTAAGCGCCGCCTTCACCGCCGTGACGAAGAAATGCCGTATGACGGCCTTCCTGAAACAGCGCGTATCGAAGACGCGGGCGCGCGCGTTGGCGTCGAGGAGCCTGTTGGCCCAGTCCTCGGTTTCCGAAAGGGGGATGCCGGGCGAGGCGTTATCCGTGCAGAAACTGAAGTGCACCGCCGTTTCGCGCGGGGTCGGCGTGATGCCCAGCCAGCCGAGCATATCGCGCCGCACGCGGTTGGCGCTCGCTTCCTGCAGCTCCCGCGTCGCCGTGGACACCTGCCTTGCGTGCATCCGGTACCTGAGCAGCACCTTAGGATACTCGAATATCCGCCCGAAGAAGGCACACCGCGACCAGAGCTCGTAGTCCTCCGCCGCCTTGTAGTCCGCGTGCGTGCTGTACGTCACCGCATGCGCCTTCAGGAACGAAGCCCTGAACATCACGCTCGGGTGGATGACGGGGTTTGAGAAGAACACCTCTGTCTTCATCCGGTCCGCGTCGCGGATGCCGGCCGAGAAAACGCCGTTTTTGTCCCCGAACATCCGCACCCGGGAGCACAGCACGTCTATGTCCGGCCTTCGCTGCATGAACCGGACCTGTTTTTCGAGCCTTTGGGGGAGGCAGATGTCGTCGGAGTCCATCCGTGCGACAAATTCCCCGGACGCGCGCGCCAGGGCCCTGTTGAGCGAATGAGAAACGTGCATGTTCCGTTCGTTTCGAAGGAGGATGATTCGCGGGTCGCCCATGGATTCTATGACCCGCACATCTTCGCCGGTGGAAGCGTCGTCGACGATAATGAATTCGATGTTGGCATAGGTCTGCCCCAGTACGCTTCCGATAGCCGCGCACAGGTATTCCTCAGGCGTATTGTAATTGGGCATCACGACGGATACCAGGGGTTCGCTTGCGGTCATGGTCGGGAGGATGCCCTTTCGTAATAGCCGCACGGGCGCGCTTAGTTAACATACATATTATCATGCAATATTTATGGCGTCAAACAGGCTTTTATAGGGCAATACGTCGTTGTTATTGCTGATTACGGCGTCGAACACCCACAGCGCAGCGAGCACCAGCACGACATAGGCCCCCATCCGGTACTGGTCCGAACGGGTCGGCATGCAGCGCACGAGCTGGGGAAGGAGCACGATCCAGGAAACCGCGAAGTACAGCGCCAGCCTGTTGAAAACGGAGTCGATATACCCCAGATGGCTGAACGCGACCTCGAACACCAGGAAAATAAGCCATAACCGGTTCCTCTCGTCGTGCGCAACCAGCCTTTTCCGAAACAGCAGGAGGGGCACGAAGATGGGTACTCTCAGCAGGAGCAGGCCGAAGCCCGGGGGCGACTGCGGCTGCAGGCTCAGGGTACTGAAAAAGGGGATGTGATCAATGACGGAACCGAACGCTATGGAGCCGAACAAAAATGCGATGAGGGCGGAAAAAACCGCTATGCGGGCAATTTTTTGCCAGCGCTGTTCTCCGCGGATGACCCAGAAAACGACGACGACGAGCGCCGTCACGTGGAAAGAGGCCGCCACCACGGCCCAGGCTGCGGCCGCATAGTATTTTTGCCGGAACAAATAGCGCGTGGCGAAAAACATGATGGAGACGGCGATCATCTGCCGCATAATGTTGAGCGTGACCGAATAGAACAGGGCGAAGAAAACGAGCGCCGCCAGCATCACCGAGCCTTTTTCGTGGTAGTCCTCGATCGCGCGGTAAAAAAAGAAGAGGGTGATCAGCGCGCAGATCGCGTAGACCATGACCGGGGTGTTGAATACCGCCTTGACGAAGAAGTTGAGCAGGATGTACCCCGGTTCCGTTATGGGGAGCTGGTAGACGAACTCCCCCAGCGTATCGATCTGGTTCAGGGACGTATAAAGCTGTCCGTAGGTGACGTAGTCCGTCCCCACTTCCCACCTTAAAGAGGACAGAAAAAGGGGCACAGCCAGCGACAGGGCCCACAGCACGAGGGCGGGGCGCGTGCCCTGCCAGCTGTTCGGGGAGAGCCGTATGGGCCTGATCCTGCGCTCGTAGAGCTGCGCCAGGCCGGCCAGCGCCGCAGAAAGCAGGAAACATGCGGCGTACAGGGTCACCGAGTTGCCGTATTGTAACAGATTGCCCACGTATCGTCCCCCAGCACGGGCCGCTTCAGGCCGGCTCGTCGTCCAGGCCGTAAAGCGCAGCCACCGTGCGCACGTTGGATTTCGCGTCGAAGCCGCGGCGCCTGACGGCTTCGAGACGCGACGCGGCGTCCGGCCGCCTGGCGCGCTCCGTCACGCGGCCGACGCGCTCCAGCCAGGCCCGCGCCCCGTCGTCGACCGGCGTCGTAGCAAGCAGGCCGAGCCCCATGTCCGCTTCTTTCGGGACGCAGGTCGCGGCGATCACCGGCGTGCCCGCCGCCTGCGCCTCGACCACCGTAAGGGGCAGCCCTTCGGCGTGCGAAGGGAGCACGAAAGCGTCGAAGCACTGCATGAGCTGCGGGACGTCTTCCCTCGTCCCGAGAAAAAAGACCGTGTCCGCCACTCCCATCCGGCGGCGTTTTTCGAGCAGCTCCCCGTAAAGGTCGCCGCTGCCGACGATTACGAACCGGTAGTCGAGCCCCGCTGCTTTCGCTTCGGCGGCCATGTCCAGTATGAAGGCGTGGTTCTTGACGGGGCTCAGGCGCGCCACGTTCCCGATCAGACGGGTGTTGTCGCCCCCGTTGCAGCTAAGCACAAGCCTTTCCCTTGCCTGCGGGTCACGTTCGGCGTACCCGGTCAGGTCGATCCCGTTGTTGACGACCTTCACAAGGCCCCTGTTTGCCGCGCGCCTGCCAAAAAGGGCGATGCCCGCGTACCGGCTGCACGCGCAGAGCTGCGTGGCGTTATTCCTGATGAACGCCCGGCCGAGGAGTTTTTTCGCGAGGAAGACGGGCGAGCGCATCTTCCGCGTGTCCAGGTGCGCGTGACAGATCCGCCGCGCAACGCCCGCTTTCTTCGCGGCGAGGGCCGAGAACCCGCCCTGGTAATCGGTGTGCGTGTGCACGGCCGCATACGGCCCGTTTTCCTCGATCACGCCGCGGATGATCCGAACGAATTTCCGTATGCCGACCCCGCTGAGCAGGGGGACGTAAAAGACCCTGCCCCCGAGGCGCCGTATCTCGTCGCCGAGGTCGTCTTCCCCCAGGTCGTGCGCCACGAAATCGAACAGGACCCTCTCCCTGTCCATCTCGCGGAAGAGGTTGAGCACCATCATCTCGACGCCGGCGCGCATCGTGGAGGAGAGGACGTGCAGCACGCGTACCGGGGCGCCCATCAGACCCCGCCTCCCGGGGCGTATTTTTTTTCCTGGTATTTCCGTTTCAGCCGACCGGGGACGAGGCCCGTCAAAAGCGGCTTAATAACGAAAAAGAAGCCGCGCGGCATGAGCCCGAGCGCCCTGAAGCCCCTGTGCCGGGTCTTCGCCTCGCGCCACCGCTCGGCGAGTTTCACGCGGCGCGGCCTGCGGGGTTCGAAATATTTTAACAGCGGCTCGTCGAGGTTGCATCCGTGATAGCCGAGGGCGTACATCCGCATGAACAGGTCGTAGTCCTCCGTGCGGAGCGTGTCCCTGCTCACGCGGTAGCCTCCCGCGGCCAGCAGCGCTTCCCGCCGCATCATGGACGCCGGATGCAGAAACTGGCTGCCCCACAGGAAATCGCGCTTTTTCGGCCTCGGCAGGCCGAAGCGCCTTCCCCATTCGCCCTGCTCGTCAAAAAGGACGCACCCGGCGCTGACCAGGGCGCAGTCCGGGTTTTGGTCCAGGAAGGCGGCCTGCCGCTCGAAGCGGTGCGGCATCGCCACGTCGTCGCCGTCCATCCGCGCGACATATGCCCCCGAAGCGTTATTAAGCGCCCTGTTCAGCGACGCGGCAAGCCCGGCGTTCGTCTCGTTCCTGTAGACTCGTATCCTGCCGTCGCGTTCCTGCCACCGAAGGAGGCGCTCGGCCGAGCCGTCCGTCGACGCGTCGTCGATCAAAATCATTTCCCAGTCGGAGAACGTCTGCGCGACGATCGAACGGATGCTTTCGTCGACGCTCGAAACGTTGTTGTACACCGACATCAGCACCGATACCCTAGGGCCTGTCATCGTTTGCCTCCAACAGCAGGCACTGGTTCGAACTCCGGATGCAGGGGCTTTCCAGGCAACGCCTGTCGGCATAGTTCCACACGGCCCAGACCGGTCTGGCCTGCGCCAGTTTCAGCAGGGAAACGGCCGAGAGGACCTCGCCGTACTTCGTTTTCCCGTACCTGAGCACGAGCAGCGTCGCGTCCATCCCGCCGGTGAACAGGGCCAGTTCCACGTTTTCAAGAAGGGGCGGGCAGTCGACGAGGATGAAGTCGTAGCGGTTCATGGCCTCGGAGAGCGTCTTCGAGATCGGGCCGATATAGGCGCTGTTGTTTTCCGAGTCGTCCCAGGTGCACACGCAGCCGTCGACGCCGGGGTAGAGCTGCTCCACGGCCGGTTCGGCCGTGGGCGGTTCGGCGTCCGGCGAAGCTTTCATTTTCACCGTGACGATGAGCACCTTCAGCTTCATGTTGGAAAGGAGCTTCGCTACTTCCGTGGCGACCCTGGTTGTCCCGCAGTTGCCGGTGGGCGCTGTAAACATAACGAGTTTTTTGCCGAGGGTCCCCATCTGCGTCTTGATATGCAGCGCGATGGCCGCGAGCTGGCGGTGCGAATTGTTCAGCTCGCTCCTGTTGGCCCAGCTCTTCCCCGTGAACACGCGGTCTTTCCCGATCACGCCGATCACGTCGACATCGCCGCCGTAACGCACCTGCTCGATATCGAAAACGCGTTTGTCGGCCGCGCCGAGGAACATCGCGAAGCAGGCGCCAACCAGCAGGCCCAGAAGCGCCCCGAGGGCGAAGAACAACGACGGCGGCGTCGGTTTGACCTCGCTCTCGGCGGAATAGCCTTCGAGCCAGATCAGCGTTCCGGCGTCCGCGTTTTCGGCTATGACGTGGGTAAGATACGCTTTTACGGCCTGCGAGATCTGCAGCGCCTGGGCCCTGTCCCGCCACTCGACGGTGAGGGTGACCGCCGCGCTGTTGTCGTTGATTTCGGCAAGAATCGCCTGGTCGTATTCTTCTTTCGTGATCTCGAAATCGAGGGCGTTCCTAACCGCGTCGCGCACCTGGTTGTTTTGCACCAGCTGCGAGTAGGTCATCGAGCGCACGATGATGCCCCCGATGCTGTCGGAAACGATGGCGTTCCCGTTATTGTCGACGTAATAGTACGCAGGGATGAACGTCTTGGAGACCTTGTACTTAGGATAGTATCCGCGCCACAAATACAGGGCGGCGGCGGCGAACGCAAACACGATGCAGAAGATGACGGGCCAGTACCACCTTCTGGCCAGCGCGCCCATGGCCGAACGCACCGATCTTCGCGTCATTCCCCTGGAAGCGACCAAAATACCCCGTCTCCTTTCGGGTCCGTCACATTGCGATATTGTTATCGAAGGACGGAATGAGTACCTTTATCTGGTTGTATGCCATCGCATAGTCCCTGTTGTCGATATACTCCCGCAGCTTAAAAAAGCTCGCCTCCACCTCTTCGCGCTCGGATTCGAAGGACGATTTGAGAACGAAGATCTTGTCCTTGGAGGTTTTGGTCACGGTCTCCTCCGTGAGGCTGATTTCCTCGTAGAGCTTTTCTCCGGGGCGCAGTCCGGTGACCTCGATCTTGATGTCCTTCTCCGGTTCGAGGCCGGAGAGCTTAATCATCGTTACGGCGAGGTCGTAGATCTTCACCGGCTCGCCCATGTCCAGCACGAATATCTCGCCGCCCCTGGCCATGGAGCCGGCCTCGAGCACGAGCTGCACAGCCTCGGGGATGGTCATGAAGTACCGGGTGATTTCTTTGTCGGTGACGGTGAGCGGGCCGCCCTCCCTGATCTGCCTCTTGAACACGGACACGACGCTGCCGTTGCTTCCCAGCACGTTCCCGAACCGCACCGCCGCAAAGACGGTACGCCCCCGCGCGTGCTGCTGCTGGATGATGAGTTCGGCCACCCGCTTGGTCGCGCCCATGATGTTGGAGGGGTTGACCGCCTTGTCGGTGGAGATCTGGATGAATCGCTTCACGCCGTGCTCGACGGCGGACTCGGCCACGTTCTGCGTCCCGATGATGTTGTTGAGGATGGCTTCGCGCGGGTTGCTCTCCATCATGGGCACGTGTTTGTGCGCGGCCGCGTGGAACACGATGTGCGGGCGGTATTTGGCGAATACGCAGTCGAGCCTTTCCCTGTCACGGATAGACCCGAGGCAGGTAATAAAGAGGGACTCGCTGTATTTTCGCCCGAGTTCCCCCGCGATCTCGAACAGGCCGTTTTCGTCGAAATCGAAGACGATGAGCTGCCTTGCGCCGTAGTGCATGATCTGCCTGCACAACTCGGACCCGATGGAGCCCGCGCCGCCGGTGACCAGCACCACCTTCCCCCAGATCATCTGCTTGACGCTCTCGAGGTCGAGCGTGACCTCGTCGCGCTGCAGGAGGTCCTCGACGCGCACTTCGTTGATCGTCGATTTGGCGAGGCCCTCGAACGTGAAGCTGGACATGTTCCCGAACCGCCGCACCTGGCAGTTGGCCTGGCAGCAGAGGTTGAATATCTCCCGGATGGTCGAGTTGCTCACGAACGGGATCGCGATGATGATGATGTCGGCCTTGTATTTTTTCGCCGCGTACGGAATCAGTTCCCGGGGCCCGATCACGAGGAGGCCCTTGACCTTCTTGCGGTCGAGGCGGGGGTTGTCGTCGATGAAGGCGACCGGTTTCATCCGCTTGGACCTGTCCTGGTTGAGCATGTCCACCAGGTATTTGCCGGCGTCGCCCGCGCCGAAGATGATGACGCGCTGCATGTCCCCCTTGCTGACCGGCCTGAAGAAATTGGGGCCGATGCGGTACACGGACACGATCAGCAGGCGGTACGTCCCGCAGAATACGACGGAATAGATGAACAGGTTTGTAAGGAACAGCGCGGTTGGCCGCTGCCCTATGATGCTAAGGAGCACGACGAAGAGTACGAAGGCCACGAACATCGCCCCGGCCGCCTTGGACGCGCTGAAGAGGGAATAGTCCCTCAAGGGGTCGTCGTAGCATTTGAACATGATGAGCATCAGCCCGCACAGCGTCACGTACAGGGCGACTACCAGCCTGTACCGGTCGAGGAGCGCGCTAAGGCCCGATCCCGCGTTATCCGCGGCGAGGCTTACGAGCATGACGCAAAAGAGTATCGCGATGTCCGCAAGGAATGTGGCCGCTTTTCGCAGGACGTCTTTGCTGTCTACCAATATCTGCACCTCCGCAGTATGTATGCCCCCCTAAACGCGTTCAAAAAACCCCCTGGCGCCGAGACCGCCGCTTCGCTTACATGATCCTGAAGTCCCCGGCGGTTCTATCCTGGTACGCGGCCGGAACGCTGAAGGATACAACAGGCGTGCCGTCGACGTCGAACCGTGAAAAATCGATCACGATGTCATGGCTGTCGTATATATACGTGCAGCGGACCAACTCTCCCTGCCCGGTGAAAACCAGCGTATAGACGATCCCGCTCCTGTAGAGCTCGCAGCTGATGACGCGGTTCCCGTCCATGAGCTTGTGCCGGATACGGGTCAGTTTGCCGGTGAAAGCCTCTTTCAGCCGGTCTCCGGGAAAATCGATGTAGGAGAGGCCCCGGTACACCGCCCGCGCCGAGTCGTCCACGAGGGAGTAGGCCCCGTCTATATACAGCTGGCGGTACGTGCCCTCGCCTTTCACCGCCTCGACGGCGTAGTCGTTCCCGCTGACGGTGCAGGAGAACGAGGTGGTGGTCGGGGGGGCCTGCGTGTCCCCCGAGATCCGCTTCGTGCCCGAGTAATTGTACACGGGCGCCGTGTTCACCCGGCCCAGGAAACCGTTGACCATGTCCGCCTCCGGTCCCGTCACCGCCCGGGGATTGGGCGAGACCGTCTGTTTCCGGGCAAGTACGCCGGCCAGTTCGCCGGCCACCGTTTCCGAGTTTAGCAGCAGGAAAACGCCCGCCAGCAGCGCGGCGGCAAGCACGACGACCGCAATTCTCTTAGCCATAGAAACCACCTCGGACCGCAGTTTTGCTCATTTAACAGCCGCCTTATGAAAAACAGCCCCTGACGATTTTTACGATCTCATCCTGCACGTCCTGTGTCATCGCCGATCCCGACGGCAGGCATACGGAGGATGCGAACAGGCGCTCTCCCACGGGCGCCTTCCCCGGCTCATGGTAAAAAACGCTGCCTTTATAAACAGGCTGCATGTGCATCGGTTTCCAGAAGGGGCGCGCCTCGACGTTTTCCCGCTCGAGCGCGTCGATGATCGCGTCCGGGCTCACGCCGCAGCCGGCTTCCATGGTCATCACGGTCAGCCAGCAGTTGGGTCCGGCCCCGTCGATGTGCGGATAAAACGACACCGGCAGGTCGGACAGGGCCTTAACGTACCTGTCGTATATCCTTATTCTGGCCTTTACGTAGGCGTCGACCGTTTCCATCTGCCCGCGGCCGATGCCGGCGCAGATGTTGGACAGGCGGTAGTTGTAGCCGATCTCCCTGTGTTCGTAGTGACGCGCCTTCTCGCGGGCCTGCGTCGCCCAGTATTTCATCTTCCCGGCGGCCGCCTCGTTGGCGAGGACCATGCCGCCCCCGGAAGTGGTGATGAGCTTGTTCGCGTTGAACGAGAGCACCCCGATGTCCCCGAACGAGCCGCACATGCGCCCCCTGTAGGAGGACCCGAGCGCCTCCGCCGCGTCCTCGAGGACCGGTACGCCGAATTCTTCGCAAATAGGGAGGATGCGCCCGTAATCCGCCGGCAGTCCGTACAGGTCCACGATCACGACCGCTTTCGGAAGGTTTCGCCTGTGATCGTGCAGCGCCCGGGCCAGCAGCTTGGGGGACATGCACCAGCTTTCTTCGTCGCAGTCAATGAAGACGGGCTCGGCCTGCAAATAACGGACCGGGTTGCAGCTTGCCGCAAACGTGACGTCCGAGCAGAATACGACGTCATGCGGGCCGGCGCCCAGGTAACGGAGCGCGAGGTGTATCGCAGCCGTCCCCGAACTCACCGCGACCGCCTGCGGCACGCCGATATATTCCCGCACCGCCCGCTCGAACTCGTCCACGTTCTCGCCGAGCGGCGCTATCCAGTTGCTCTCGAATGCCCGATGGATATATTTCATCTCCCCGCCGTTCATATGCGGGGGAGACAGATACACCCTAGTGCCCGTCGCTCGCATTTCTCACCACTGATCTGCCCGATGCCGAAACGCCGAATCGGCTGAATTGCCCGGCCAAAGGAATATTCCCGACCATAAATCCAGTATAGTTCATATCGGCAGGCTTTTCAAATTATTTAATGTATATTGTCGGTTTTTCTCCAAAAATCGGAAACGAGGGCGCCTTGCCCGGCCGAGCCTAACATATAGAACCGACCGGCACAAAAAAAGATAACCGGCCATTAATACTTTACCCCCGATATGGCGCTGTGAAACCGGTATCGCGTTTTGCCAGGGTGTTATGCAAAAGGCCAACACCCCTGCGCCAGAACCGCGCGATTCACATCCGCGCGTTCAGCGTATCGGCGAAGCAGCCGGCGGCGGTCGGGACCAAGCGGCGTTCGCCTTCCCTGCCGTTATTATCAATATGCGTACGAATACATACAGGTATTGGTTTCCCGCCTGTAAATAGCCACTGAGCCCAAACTGCGGTTAACGTCACGCCGGGGGGCCGCCGGTTTTCAGGCTTAAAAATAAAAACGGCCAGCGCGTTCGTCTCCGCAAAGCGGAATCACGCGATAGCCGAAGAAATAGGGCGATGCCGGGTTATTTGTCCATGCACCAGAGTGCCTCGCAGCTGGTGGAGACGGCGATGACGCCGGCGCCGAGCGCGGAGTACACGTCTTCTTTGGTGTTGATGAGGCCGCCTGCGATCATGGGAAGGGTGAATTGCTGCTTGGCGATGCTGAGCACCTTGGCGGAGGCGCCGGGGAGGATTTCGACGAGGTCGGGTCGGCAGGACACCACGTTCTGCACGCCGGAACGAAGCGCCGAAGAGTCGAGCATGAACACGCGTTGGATCGCGAAAAGGCCGGCATCGTGGGCCATGCGCACGCACGCGCCCTTGGTCGTGATGATCCCCGTGGGCTTTATCGCCGACGCGATGTAACGCACGCCCACAGGGTCCGGGCGCAGGCCGTCGATCAGGTCGACGTGCAGGAAAAACACCTTGCCCGCGTTGTAGAGTTTTTCGCACTGCCGTTCCAACTCGCCGATGCTACCGAAGAGCATAAAAACGACTTTTACGTCGGATTCGAGCACACGCGTAACCATGTCTCCGTTGCGGAGGGCGGCGATAACGGGGTTTTTAATCAGGATGTCCACCAGTTCGTATACGTTTTTGATCAAGCAAAAACCCTCCTTTGCCGGTAACAGCTCGCAAGCGCGTTGCCCGAAAGTTGCGTCAGCTTTTTAATTGTAAACAAAGCCGGTCACTGCGTCAAATGCGCGCCGGCTTATGGTCTGGCATACTCCTATCACGCTCCGGCCCCGTCAGCCCGCCGGCGCCCGGGGGCCCCTGGCCACCCGGGACAGGCGGGCCGGAGCAAAGCATTTGAACGGAGCTGGATCAACGGTCGGAAACCGGCCGGCACGGATGCGAGCCGGAAACCGCCGAAAAGCTTCTTGTTTTGTGCATCTTCTGTATAACGGGCGCGGCAAGACATTCACCCCAACGGATCGGTATCTGCCGCGCCCGCCACTAACGAACGTTTTGCCCGGAGATACCCACAGTATCTGCCGGACGTGCAGCAGAGCCGGGCGCTAAGTGACGTTTATGCGTCAATCCACTTGAGCGCGCGGCCGACGGCTTTCTTCCAGCCCTTGCCGAGTTCATCTCTCTTGGCCTGGTCGAAGGTCGGTTCGAAGGTCTGCGAAATCGCCCAGTTGGCGAGGACCTCTTCCTTGTTGGCCCAGTAGCCGACTGCGAGGCCGGCGAGGTAGGCCGCGCCGAGGGCCGTCGTCTCAATGCAGACGGGGCGCTGTACGGGCGCGTTGATGATGTCGGCCTGGAACTGCATGAGGAAGTTGTTGGCGCACGCGCCGCCGTCTACCTTCAGGGCGGCGAGCTTGATGCCCGAATCCTCGGCCATCGCGCTGAGCACGTCGTTGGTCTGGTATGCTATGGACTCCAGCGTGGCGCGGATGATGTGGGCCTTGTTTGCGCCGCGGGTCAGGCCGACGATCGTGCCGCGTGCGTAGCCGTCCCAGTGCGGCGCACCGAGTCCGACGAAAGCGGGCACGACATAGACGCCGTTGCTGTCCTCGACCTGTTTGGCCCATTCTTCGCTCTCGGGCGAGGAGTCGATCAGTTTGACCTCGTCGCGCAGCCACTGGATCGCGGCGCCGGCGATGAAGATCGAGCCTTCCAGGGCGTACTCGACCGTGCCGTTCACGCCCCATGCGATGGTGGTCAGAAGGCCGTTGTTGGACATGACGGGTTTCTCACCGGTGTTCATCAGCATGAAGCAGCCGGTGCCGTAGGTGTTCTTCGCCATACCGGGCTGGAAGCAGGTCTGGCCGAACAGGGCCGCCTGCTGGTCGCCCGCGTCGCCGGCGATCTTAATCGCTGCGCCGAAGATGGAGGCGTCGGACTCGCCGTAGACGGCGCTCGACGGCTTGACATCAGGCAGCATCGACTTGGGGATGTTGAAACGCGCGAGGATCTCGTCGTCCCACTTGAGGTCGAAGATGTTGTAGAGCATGGTACGGGACGCGTTCGAATAGTCGGTTACGTGGACTTTGCCTTTGGTGAGGTTCCAGATGAGCCAGGTGTCGATGTTGCCGAACAGCAGCTCGCCAGCCTCTGCCTGTTCGCGCGCGCCGGGGACGTTCTCGAGGATCCAGCGAACCTTTGTGCCCGAGAAGTACGCGTCGATGACAAGACCGGTCTTGTTGCGGATCTTGTCGGACCAGCCGTCCGCGACGAGTTCGCTGCAGAAGCCCGCCGTGCGGCGGCACTGCCAGACGATCGCGTTATAAACGGGCTTGCCGGTGTTCTTGTTCCACACGACGGTCGTTTCGCGCTGGTTCGTAATACCGATGGCGGCGATGTCGTCCGCGGTTGCACCGGCCTGCTGGATGGCCTCCTGCGCCACGTCGATCTGGCTGGCCCAGATTTCGGTGGCATCGTGCTCGACCCAGCCGGCTTTCGGGTAGATCTGCGTGAACTCCTTCTGGGCGACGCTTACGATTTCACCCTTGTGGTTGAACAGAATGCAGCGGGAACTCGTTGTGCCCTGATCCAACGCCATGATGTACTTTGCCATTGAAATACCTCCTTTGATTTGGTTGCGGTGCCATAATACGGGGTTGCCCCCGATATCTATCTATCATGGTGGAGGGGCGCCTTTTTACCCTTGACTGTATTCGAGGTTTTGTGCCTAATACGCTCTTTGAATTTGCCTTACGGACGTGAGAGGAGGGTTAAATTTTTCACCAAAAAAGACGGTCCAGCCGAAAAAACACAAAAACCTCTCATTAGCGATGCTAAATGAGGCTCTCTTTTCTCAGCCTTATACGTCCCTTTATCAGTTATATTATGCATTTACTGAATTTATGCTGCTATATTTATGTATGTACCATAGATTATAAAAGCTTCGTATGGAAAATGCAACCGTTTCTACTAAAATTTTTTAATAATCTTTCCGGCTGCGGACCCGTGGATGGAAAACGGTGTCCAATCGTGGCGAATGCATCATAATATGCAAAAAGGACAGGGTTTTTGTTTGAATGCGGAGGGGGAATATTGCTTTACACAGGTAAACCAACCTCCGCCGACCGACCGGATTCAGGGCGTTCAGGGCGTTATGGATATATTCGATAACCAAATTTCTTGCCCATGACAGTCCGTCGGCCCCGGGGCGCGAAGCGAAGAAAACAGCGCTATTGAAGCGAAAAACCCGGGCAAACCGAAGCGATGTCTCTGCTTTTGGCCTCACCATTCGCGGCCGGGGTCGTCCGCCATCATGTTCACGGTTCCTGCCGGGTAAAACACCGAGTAGTGGTCGAGGAGCGGATCGGGATCTTCTGGTGTCGGTTTCGGGAACACGAGCAGGAGCCTGTATTCCGCGCCGGCGTAGTACCCGATGATCTTGTCCGTGGGCGTCGTGGCTTCGTGCGGGGGGGCGCCATACTCGTTTTTCACCGCAGAAAGCCGCAGCTGCCCGAGCCGTTCGTCGAAGGAGCGCACCTCGAACACCTGCGCCCCCTTGTTGAACCCGAAAGCCGTATCGCGCGTTTCGTAGAGCGCGTACTCCCCCTTCGCGTCCGCGACGTACTCCGAAAAGTCCGGCGCGCCCCAGTCGTCCTCGATCGCGGTCATGTTCGACTTGAGCGGGTATTCGCAGTTGATCGTCTTCCCGTTTTCGGCTTCCGCCCTGATCTGGACCAGCAGCGCTTTTTGCTCGGTGTCGGGCGTCGCGGCCGCCGCCGGGGTCGGGGCAGTTGTGGGCGCGGCGGTCGGCAAGGCGGCCGTGGGCAGGGGAGATAGCGTTAAAGTCGCGGTGGCCGGGGCGAACGGGGACGGCACGACAGCCGGCCCTTCCACAAGGCAGCCCGTCATAAGGGCGGGGATCATCATTAGCGCCACAAGGGCCGCAAACGTCTTTGCGTATGTTTTTCTCATCTCCGGATTCCCCTTTCCCTCCGATGAGTATCAGCCGTCCGTTTTCCCGAACACTTCGCGTCGGATGCGGATCAGCTCGCTTTCCTCTTTTGGGCTTAACTCCCTTTCGCCGCCGAGCAGCCGGGCATAGAGCGTGATCGCGGCGAAGTGTTCGAGCGTCTCCATCCTGAAATAGGCGTCCATCACGCCCGCCCCCACGGTCAGGGCGCCGTGGTTGGCCAGCAGCACCGCGCCCGCGTCCCCTATGACACGGACCACGGCTTCCGGCACCTGCTTTGTCGAAGGGGTGCCGTATTCGGAAAACGCGACACTCCCCAGCGAAAAGACCACCTCGGGCAGGGTCAGTTTGTCCAGCGGGAGGCCGGCCACCGCGAACGCGGTCGCCTTCGGAGGATGCGCGTGCACGATGGCCTTAACGTCGTCCCTTATCCTGTAAACGGCCAGATGCATCTTCATTTCGGACGAAGGCTTGAGGCGGCCCGATAGCACCTTCCCGTCCCCGTCCACCACCACCAGCATGCCGGGATCCATATCGCCCTTGCAGACCCCCGACGGCGTGATGAGGATGCGTCCGCCGTCCAGCCGCGCGGAGACGTTGCCGTCGTTTGCGGCCACGAAACCCTTTTTATAGAGGCGTTTCCCCGCTTCTACTATCTCTTCGCGCAATCTCGCTTCGTCTGCCATTTTAAAGTCCTCCTTACGCTATCTAACGCTGTTCGCGCGCGCCCGGTCAGCGCTTTCAGGCTCTCACCGTAGGGCGGGCAGGCGATGCCCGTTTCGGTGACGATCGAGGTGATGTGCTCCCACGGCGTCACGTCGAAAGCGGGGTTGTACACCCTAACGCCCTCCGGTACGGTCCTTACGCCGAAACCGCAGGTGACCTCGCTTTCGTCCCTTTCCTCGATCGGGATGTCGCGCCCCGTCGCGCACCCGAGGTCGATCGTGGGCGTCGGGGCCGCGACGTACATCGGGATGCCGAAGTGTTTGGCCAGGACGGAGAGGCCGAAGGTGCCGATCTTGTTGGCCGTGTCCCCGTTGGCCGCCACCCTGTCGCACCCGACCACGACGGCGTCGATGATCCCCTTCGCCATCACTGCGGCGGCCATGCCGTCACAGATGAGCGTCACGTCCACGCCGCTTTGCCTGAGTTCGTAGGCCGTGAGACGCGCCCCCTGAAGGAGCGGGCGCGTCTCGTCGGCGTACACGCGTATGTTCATGCCGCGTTCCTTCGCAAGATAGACGGGGGCGAGGGCGGTGCCGTAGCCCGATGTCGCCAGTATGCCCGCGTTGCAGTGCGTCAGGACCGTGGCGCCGTCGCCGAGGAGCCCCAGGAGGTTTTCGCCGATCGCGCGGTTGATGGAAAGGTCCTCCTGTTCGATCAGGCGTGCTTCGGTTTCCAGCGCGCAAACGATCTCGGCCGGCGGGCGGCCTTTGAGCTTCGCAGCTTTCGCGGCCATGCGCTCGATCGCCCAGAAGAGGTTGACCGCAGTGGGCCTGGACGACGCGAGCCGGTCCGCGGCCTTGCCTAACGCCGCCATGAACGCGCCGTAGTCCGTTTTCGGCGCCGCGTGCGCGGCTATCGCCAGCCCGTACGCCGCACAGACGCCTATCGCGGGCGCGCCCCGCACTTTCATCGTACGGATCGCGTCGCATACCTCCTCCACGGTTGTGGCTGTCACATACGCCGTACGTGACGGCAGCCGCGTCTGGTCGAGGAGCGTGAGCTTTTTGTCCGAATAGGTAAACGCCCGTATCATTCGCTTGCCTCCGTATTGAGCATTATATTGGCATGGCCGCCCATTTTTCCCGGGGGAAGAAAAAGATCCTTTACATGCCGCGGCCCGCTCATGCTTTCATCATACCAGACGGCGCGCGCCCGGTACAGGCCCTATACGTAGTCGCGCGGGCATTTAAAAAAAACGACGCCCGGCGCCTCCTGTTTGGGAAGCCTTTTTTAGCATACATCAATTATCGGCGTGGTTTGGGAAGGAAATAGCGGCCTTCAGCAAAGGCCGCAAAGGAGGGCGCGGATGTTTCTCAGCCGTACGTACGCGCGATATAGTCGTTCAGCGCCGCGGTCACCAAGTCCCCCCAGGAGTTAAAACATGTGCAGGAATGAACAAAAGCTTCAAAGGGCGGGTCCTGAGGTTCGTCGGTCATCAGGGCGTCCGTCATGGTCGACGGGCTTGCCTCGAAAAAATCTCTGAGCGTAGCGAACCCTGAGTGTTTCCTGATAAAGTCGTCGGTTATCAAATCTGTTATATTCAGGGGTAATCCGGCATAGCATCACCATCCCCCCATGAAGATTGTCGCGCCCTCCCGCTGCCTCGTACGTTCAGCATCTTAACAAATAACACGGGGAAAGTCCGGGGTATTCACGGTTCGCATAAGACGCGAATTGTGAAACCGCTATCGGCCTGTTAAACCGGGAGCGATCGACTGTAAAAGTCAGGGGCAATCTTACCTGCGATTTTTTATTGTACGTTCCGTTCGGTTCGGCGGGCCGGTGCGCAGCAAAAACGGCGCTCATGAGCGCCGTTTCAACACCATAGTTCAAGCGCGAAGGACGGCTGTCGGCGGACAAAATAAGCCCATGAACGGCGTTCGCCTTCCATGGGCTTATCAAAAAACGGGCAATCAGTATGATTTCACATTCTCCGCTATTTCATTGCCTGCCTCTTGTCGAAATACGGGCTTTTCCCCCACGCGGAAATGGGGATGCAGAAAGCGATCTTCGCGTCCTTATCCAGCAGGCCCAAAGAAAGCACTGCCTTGCCCGCGGTATAGAAGATGCGGTTGTCCGCGTAGAGATTCGCCGCCATCGCGACCGCGGACCCGAGCGCGATCCCCAGGTCGACGGTGTCGTACACGCACACGCCGCCCTTCTTCGCGCAATCCGCGCAGCTTTCGAACCCGCAGTACTGGCAGAAGTTGAGCCCGCGCTGGCTGTATATGGAACCGATGGCCACCAACGCTTCGCTGTCGCGCACGTTCTGCGCGTCTCGGGAGAACAGGGCTTCGGCGTCGTGCTCGCGGCCCAGCCTTTCCATTTCGTCGGCAAGGGCGAGCAGGTCTTCGCCGGTGATGACGCAGGTGCGGACGTGGTCGACGCCGCGCGCTTTCGGAGCGGTGCGCGCAGCGACGCACATTTTGTTTGCGATGTCCTGCAGCGCCTGGGTCTCTGCTGTTTTGGAGTCGTAAATCATTTGGGTCACCTCATTTTATGTTTATCATGTTGGGCTTCCGTCCGGCCTCGCGCCGGGCAGCCGAATATACTCTAAAAATAGGGAAACGATTGGTATCCAGATTCATCTTATTCGTCATTCGGCGGTGGTGTCAACCCCCAAACCACAGCCCCGGGCCGCGCACGGGCGTTATTCGCCGGATGACAACCCCGCTAAGCTGTCATCACAAGAGGTTCGCCGCCAAAGGGGGCTAACCCTCCCAGGACACGTTCTTCGCTATGTTTATTTTGAACTTTTGCCCGGACAGGACCTGAACGGAACGGTAGAGCGGTATACCGTTGGTGTCGTAGGTGCATCCCCGCACCAACAGGACGGGGGTGTTGGAACGCAGTTCGAGAAGCTTGGCGTCCTGCTTAAACGGGATCGAGATCTCGATCGTCGCGTCGAAAGAGCCGACCTTCAGGTTGAACTTGTCCTCGAGCAGGTGCGTGATGGACTGCAGGGACGCGCCAGATTCCCAGAGCATGGAGGAAAACCGGAAGGGGAAATAGTCCCTTTCGATGATGACGGGGTCGTCGTCCGCGTAGCGGAGGCGTTCCAGGTATACGATCTTCTCGCCGGGGGCCACCTTAATCACCTTGGCGTCGGCCTCGGTCGCCTTGACGATGTTAAGCGCGAGGATCCGGGTGCGCGGAACGATCCCGCTGTCAAGGCAGTCCGTCGTAAAACTATGGATGCCGACCACATGGCGGTTGTGTTTGGGTGCGCTCACGAACGTCCCCGACCCGTGTATCTTCGTGAGCAAGTCCTCGTCTGCCAGTTCCTGTATCGCGCGCCTGACGGTGATCCTGCTCACGCCGTAGATGCGGATCAGTTCCGCTTCGGACGGGATGCGCTCGCCCACCTGGTATTTGTGGTTCAGGATATCGGCTTTTATCTCGTTTTTGACCCTCATATAAAGAGGCTCGGACACATCCATGGGCATCCTGCCTTCTGCTTTTATAACATTATAACACGTATCATACAAAATGTCTTCGTTGCGGGCGAACCATCCTTTGTACACACGACGATATTGTCCATGTTGAGGCGCATAGCTTGACGAAGCCTGTATTTTCAAGTAGTATAAATTCACGATACAACAAAATATATTATCCGAGTTGCATTCCTAATGACCGGCAGGTTTATGGAAGAAAACCGTTAGGGTTTGGACGGAAACGTCCACGCCTCCCATTGCGGAAAGGAAAAAATCGCAATCGACGGCCTGAAAAGGCGCGTTAACGGTTCCCTGCCGGGGAACCGTTTATTATGCTGAATCGATACGGGAGGGAAGAAGCGATGAACATCATGAAGCGGGCGGCGGTTCCGTTCGTCTGTGTCCTTCTGGCCGGGCTTTTGTTCGCCGGCTGCACGCCGGCCGGCCAAAACGCCGGGACTACGGCAAGCCCCACCGCGGCGCCGGCCGCCGCCAGCGGGGGCGGGGTCGCGTTCGAGGGCCTTTTGGACGGGGCCGTTACCATGGAGGTGGACGAGCTCAGGGCGATGAAGAGCGTCGAAAGGAGCGTCACCTCGCTGGATTCCCAGGGAGAGATCAACGAATGCACGGCAAAGGGCGTCCTTTTGAACGACTTTCTCGAGGCCTACGGCAAAAAGCAGACGGACTTCAGCGTCATCCGGGCCACGGCTTCCGACGGGTACGTCGTCGAGATACCGAAAGAGGTCATCGACGCCGAGGACATCATCCTCGCCTACGAGCTCGACGGGAAACCGCTCGACGAGGACAACGCGCCGGTGAGGATCATCATCGACAACGTGCGTTCGCTCTACTGGGCGCGGATGGTCTGCAAGGTCGAGTTCCTCTCGCAGGCGCAGGAAGCCGAGGTGCGGCGCGTCCTGGTCCTGGAGAGCACCTACGCCGGCCTGGAGAAAACCCCGTACGAATACTTTGACGACGGCGTCGCTTCCGAGGACACCGCCGTTTCGATGTCCGAGCTTCTGGGCAAGTACGCCAAGGGAGAGCGGGCGGACACGTTCCACATCGCCGCCTACGACGGCATGAAAAAGACGCAGCAGAAGGAAATAATCGAAAAATTCAGCCTGAAGATCGACGGGAAGAACGCGCCGATGCTCACTTCCAGGGAAGTGCCGGTGGGTATGCACGTCAAGGGACTGTTCATGCTCCGGTGCGGCACGACCGTTTTCTACTCGGCCCAAAAAGCCCTGGAAGAAGTGGAGGCTGTCGCCCTTTCTAAGATCGCGTCGGACACCGGCCTGAGCGCGGACGCCTACATCCTCGCGTCGACGGACGGATACACTAAAGAGATCCCGAAGGACGCGCTCGGCGAGTGGTATGTCGAACTTTCGGACGAGGACGGTGCGGTCGCCTACCAAAAAGGCGCGAAAGCCAAGGGGATCAAAAACTTCTTATCGGTCACCGCGAAGTGACCGGTAGCGAGAAACATGCCGATAAAGGAGGGTTTTTATTGAAAAAAGTACTTATCGTATTGTTTGCCGTGCTCGTCCTCGCGACGCTCGCGGCGTGCCAGCAGGGGGGCGGCGAAGCGACGCCCGCACCCACCCAAGAGGCCACCGCGGAGCCTACGGCGGCTGCCGGTGAAGACTGGTCGGTCGCCGTGACGGGGGCGGAGAAGGAGGCGTTCACCAAGGCCGACTACGACACGCTCGAAGAAACGACGTTTGACGCGACGAAGAAGAAGAAGGACGGCTCCGAAACGACCAACACGTACACTGGCGTGCTCATCACCGACGTACTCGAATTCCTGGGCGCGACCGACTACGAGGCGGTCACTATCACGGCCTCCGACGGGTATTCCGCCGACATCACGAAGGACATGCTCGGCGAAAAGGCGATTCTCGCCGCCGAGATCGACGGGGAGCCGCTCGAAGCCGACGCCAGGCCGCTCATGTCCGTGCTGGAAGGCCAGGGCGGGAACACGTGGGTGACGGCCATCGCATCCATCGAGGTGAAGTAAACAGACCCGAAACGGCGAAGGCGCGGCCGCTGCGGTACGCCGCAGGGCCGCGCCTGCCGGTTGAACGGGAGGATGCCTCATGCCCCAAAAGAAGAGACGGAACAAATGGATCATCCCTGCGGTGCTGGCCGTGCTGGCCGTGGGCGTCGCCGTGCTCGCTACGCTGAACAAACAGGACGTCCCTCTCGACCAGATCGAGAGGAACGAGGTCGTCGTGAAGGCGGACGGCGCCGAGATCGGCAGGTTCAGCCTCGACACGGTGAAGCGCATGGAGAAGGTCGAGTTCAGCGACCGGATCAAGGAAACGGGGAAGGCGGCCGTGAAGGCGCAGTTCGGCGGCGTACTGCTGCGGGACGTGCTTTTCAGCATCGGCGTCGACCCGTCAGGATACAGGAACGTGGCCTACAAGGCGCTCGACATGTACACGTCCGCGGGCACCGTCGACGAGATTATGCAGGACGGCAAGGTCTACGTGGTGTACGAGCGCGACGGCCGGCAGACCAGGCCGAAGCACGAGGGAGGCACGGGGCCGCTCGAGATCGTCATCGCGGGCGAGCAGTTCAGCCTCAGGAACTGCAAATTCCTTATGGAAATCGATTTTTCGTAAGTGTGAAGGGGAGCGTTTGATGAAAGTCATATCCGTCATCGGTATCACGAAATCGGGGAAGACCTCGGTCGTCGAGGCCCTGATCCGTGGCCTCAGGAAGCGGAACCATACGGTAGGGTCGGTCAAGGAGATCCACTTCGAGGGCTTCGCGATGGACACAGAGGGCACGAACACCGACCGGCACAGGAAAGCGGGCGCGCAGCTGGTAACGGCCCTGGGCCTTCATGAGACCGACGTCCTCTTCAGCGAAAAGCTGGGCATCATGCAGGTGCTTTCCTTCTATGGCCACGATTACGTCGTGCTGGAGGGCGTGCGCGACATCGCCGCGCCCAAAATCGTCACCGCGCACGACACGAAAGAGGTCGACGAACGGCTGGACGAGACCGTGTTCGCCGTATCGGGCAGGATCGCCGAGGAGCTGAATGAGTACAGGGGGCTGCCGGTCGTCAACTGCCTCAGGGACCCGGAGCGCCTGGTGGACCTGGCCTGCGAAAAGGCGTTCAAGCTGCTCCCCAACGTAGACGCCGAATGTTGCGGCGCCTGCGGCCACAGCTGCGAAGCGCTCTGCTCTCTGATCCTCAGGGGAGAGGCGAAGAGGGAGGACTGCCCGATCGGCTCGGGGACGGTGAAGCTCTCCATAGGCGGCAGGGACGTGCCGATGGTGCCCTTCGTCGAGAAGATCCTGAAAAACGCGGTGCTGGGCGTGGTCCGGGAACTGGACGGCTACCGGCAGGACGCGGACATCCGCATCGGGATCGGGGACGTGCGCGGGCGATGAGCGATTTGGGGAAGCTGTCCACGGTAAAACGTTTTGCGAGCAAGCAAAACGATGTGTCCCTCGTACGCCGGGGCGACCCGCCCCGCTTGTGCGTGGCCAAACGGTTTGTTGACAGGGCGAGGCTGGAAAAGGAGCTGCGCATCAGCGAGCGCATCCGGGAAAGCGGCCTGAGAGCGCCCGCGGTGCTGGGCCGGTCGGAGGACACGGTGCTGTACGAATACGTCGAAGGCAGGACCCTGTGCGCGCTCCTCGACGAAGCGGAGGCTTCGGGCGACGGCTCCGGGGTGCTTTTTGCCCTCGGGCTCCTTTGCGAATGGCTCGGCGCCTTCCACGCCGCAACGGGCGCGGCCTTCTACGATATCAACCTGCGCAACTTCGTCCTGCACGGCGGGGCGGTGTACGGGTTCGACTACGAGGACGCCCGCGAAGGCGCAATGGAAGAGGACTACGGCAGGCTCCTCGCGTTCGTGCTGACCTACGACCCCGCGTTCACCGGCCTGAAGCTTCGCCTTGGCTGGCGCCTGCTTCTTCGCATGTCAGAGGGCGGGGCCGAGAAAGACGGGGTCCTCGACGCGATGAAACGGGAACTGACGGCGATGCTCACGAGGCGCGCGGCGCAATACCCGCTGACGCCCGATGCGGCCGCGGCCGCGATAGAGGAAGGGAACGGCTTATGAACCCGGGCTTGAAGACGAGAATGTGGATCGCGGCCGGGATCGCCGTCGCGGTGATCGCCGCGGCCGTGGTCCTGGCCTTTGGCAACGGCGCCGAAACCGTACGGCCCCTCGAGGTGGTCGGCGACGTGGCCCGGGCGCTGAGCGTCACGGGGGAGGGATACGAAAAAGAGCGGTTTTCCTACAAGGGGAACGAATACGCCGGCATACCGCTTAGCGCCGTCGTCGAAGAGGCGGAGCCGCTCTGTGGGGACAGCGACGTCCTTTTCATCACCGAGGACGCGCTGATGGCCGAGATTTCGGCAAACGACCTTGCCGGGTGCTACCTCATCGCCGGCCCGGACGGGTGGGAGGCCGTCAACACGCGCCATCCCGTAAGCTCCAACATGAGGCGGATCACCACCGTCGCCGTGGCCTCCGGCGCCCTTGTTACGGACAACTCCCTCAACGTCATCTCGGACGCCCAGCTTCTCCATGTCCTGACGCCCGGGAACCTCATGAAAACGGGGTATTCGGTCGGCGTGAAGGCCGGGGGGACGTCGAGCATGGACGAAGGCGGCAGGACGCTCACGGCCACGCAGTACAACGTCTACAAATATGTGTCCCTCGCGCAGTTGGCGGACGCGGCCGCCGGCCCGGTCAACGGCGTCCTCGTGGCCGGGGAAGACGGCGGGTACGCCTACGACGAAGCGGCGGGGACGGTCAGGATCGAGGAAAACAGCCTCACCTACGTGTTTTCCGACGGCAAGACCGAGATGAAGCGCGCGCGGGGCATCCTATTGAACCCGCCCGAAAAGAGCGTCACCGGCGTGAAGCGCGAAGCCCTCGGCGCGCTGGAGCGGGGCGAGAAGGCCCTCGTGGTCATCCTCGACGGGTTCGGGTACGATCAGTTCAGGGAGGCGAAGGCCGGGGGCCTTGTCCCTTACCTCGGCGCGCGGGCGGCCGAGAAGGCGAGCACGGTGTTCATGCCCGTGACCAACGCCGGGGTCGCCGCGATCCTTACGGGGGAGGGCCCGGACAAAAACGGCGTGTGGTTCCGGCAGAAGGACCTGAAGGCACAGGACGTCTTCGAGGCCGCGGCCGCGCTCGGCAAAAAGTCGGTGTACGTGGAGGGGAACAAGCTCATTGTCAAGACCGGTGTGGCGCCTGTGCTCAATTCCGACCGCAACGGGGACGGGAACACCGACGACGAGATATTCGCCCGCATCAAAAACGAGATGGGCAAGGACGCGGCCGACCTGTACGTCGTGCACTTCCACGCGATCGACGACGCCGGTCACGCGGGGGACGACGCGAAACAGGCCGATATGATCGCGAACGCCGACGCGTACGTCAGGGCGCTCGCCGATAGGTTCGGCGGGCGCGTCATCGTCACGGCGGACCACGGCATGCACGAAGACGGCGCGGCGATGGACCACGGGGAGTTCCTGCCCCGCGATATGATCGTACCCTATATTTCATTCGATGGAGGGAAATAAGATGAAAAGGAAGTTTATGGGCCTTGCCGTCCTACTGGCGGCGCTGCTGTGCCTCGCGGCCTGCCAACAGGCGGCGCAGGACGGCGCGGAAACGAGCGAGGCGGCACTGACCGTGACCAAATCCGACGGTGCCGAGGTGAAGGTCACGATGGACACGCTCGGGGCCATGGAGGCCGTCGAGTTCACTACCGAGCAGGGCACGAGCAAAACGGGCGCCGAAAAGAACACGCACAGGGGCGTGCTTCTATCGGACCTGCTCGGCGAGATCGGCGTGGACACAGCCGGGATCACGGAGCTGCAGGTCTCGTCCACGGACGGGTTTAAAGCGGTGTATTCCAAACCGCAGCTCGACGACCCCGAGAAGCTGTACCTGACCTGGGCGATGGACGGCGAAGTGCTCGCCGACGACAAAGGGAACGACGTGTTCTATATCGTCGCGAGGAACGAGGAGTTCAAGCAGAACTGGACGAAGTACGTCGAAACGATAGAGGTCCGGTGAACAGGACCCGCCGCCGACGGGAGGTTGCCGCGTGAAAAAGCTGTTTGAAAGGTTTACCCTCTACGACATCATCGTCATCGCCATGATGGCCGCGCTGGGGATCGCGGTCAAACAGGTGATCCAGCCGCTCGTGCAGGTGGTCACCGGCCCGCTTTTCATACCGGGCGGCACGGTCGCGGGGGGCATCTACATGCTTTTTATCGTCCTCGGCTATGCTATAGTGCGCAAGCGGTTCACCGCGCTTTTGGTCTGCGCCGTGCAGGCGATCATCGTGATGGCGACCGGCCTGTTCGGCACCCACGGGGCCGCGAGCCTCGTCACCTATATGCTTCCCGGCGTCGGCGTGGAACTCCTCTTCTTTTTCACGCGGCTTAAGGCGACGTCATCCAAACCCCTGTCGGCGGGCGAGTGCTTCGCGGGCGGCATCCTCGCTAACGGCATCGGCGCGGTCGCGTCCAGCTTCGTCTTCTTCAACCTGCCGCTCGTGCCCCTCTTGCTCGTGTTCTTTACGGCCGCCCTGTCCGGCGGGCTCGGCGGGCTGCTGGCCTTCGCCCTCGCCAAACAGGTGGACCGCTTCCGGCCGGCCGGGGAGGAAGACGGCGAGGACATAGACATCGATCAGGAGCCGGACGAAGCAGGGACCGGAGGAAAGGCGGCGGCGGATGACAGCGGAACAAACGACCTGCCCCGTTGAAGTCGAAAACCTGTATTTCAGGTACGCGGGGGCGGAAAAAAACGTATTGAACGGCGTCTCGCTTCGCGTATCGGAGGGCGAGGTGCTCGCGATCGCGGGGCTGAGCGGCAGCGGTAAGAGCACGCTGTGCTACTGCATCGCGGGGCTCGCGCCCAGACTCGTCAAGGGAAGGATAAAAGGCGCCGTCCGCATCTTCTCCGAGGACGTGAGCGAACTCAAGACCGCCGAAGTGGCCACCCGGCTGGGAATCGTGTTCCAGGAACCCGACGACCAGCTTTTTTCGCCCACCATCGAGGACGAGGTGGCGTTCGGCCCCGAGAACCTCTGCCTGCCGCGCGAGGAGATCGGCCGGCGCATCGGGGAGGCGCTCGAATCGGTGGGCATGGCCGAATACCGCATGGGCAACCCCGAAAACCTGTCCGGCGGGCAGAAGCAGCTCATCGCGCTGGCGTCCGTGCTGAGCATGCGGCCGCGCATCCTCATCTTCGACGAGACGATGTCGCAGATCGACAGGACCGGCAAAAAACGCATCAAGGACATGATAAACAAACTCAGGGCGGAGGGAAAAACGATTCTCATGGTGGAACACGATTTCGACAACATGGACGTGGCCGATCGCATACTCGTGATGCGCGGCGGGAAGCTCCATCCCTACGACGGGGCGCTGTGACATGGAGGACGCGCGCGGCTTCGGCGGCCCCTACGTCGAACTTGAAAACGTCTGTTTCAGCTACCGCTTGGGCGATTTCCGGCTCAGGGACGTTTCCCTCGCCTTCGACAGGGCGCGGATCACGGCCGTCGTCGGGCAGAACGGGTCGGGCAAGACGACGCTCGGCAAGCTGATGGCCGGCATACTCAAGCCGCAGTCGGGGGAGATCAGGCTGCTGGGCGAAGCCACCAAACAGATGGGGCTGCACGAGTTCGGCTCGAAGATCGGCTACCTGTTCCAGAACCCCGAGCGCCAGCTCTTCGCGCAGACGGTGGAGGAGGAGGTCACGTTCGCGCAGGAACTGCTGGGCGTGCCCCCGGACGCCGCGAGGGAAAAAGCCGGCGGCCTGCTCCGGGCGCTCCACCTCGACCACCTGAAAAAGGCGGCCCCCTTAAAGCTCAGCCGCGGGGAGAAACAGCGCCTGGTCATCGCGGCGATCCTCGTCAACGGGCCGGGGTTCTTGCTCCTGGACGAGCCGTCCACCGCGCTGGACCCGGAGCGGAAAGCGGCCCTTTACGGGATGCTCGCCCGTCTGTGCGAACAGGGGATCGGCATCGCCGTCATCACGCACGACGACGGGTTCGTTAAGCGGTACGCCCACAGGGTGGTTACGATGGAGGGAGGCAGGGTCGTACGGGATGAAAAAGACTAAACTCGACCCCAGAAGCCTGCTGGTCATCGTGCTCTGCCTCTCCACGGCGGTGCTGGTCGCGCAGAACATCTATTTCGTGCTGGGCATCGGCGCGGCCTCCTTCGCAATCGCGCTCGCCTTCGGCGTGGACTTTATCCGCCTCGTCAAGAGGTTCCGGCGGATCGTCTACCTGCTCTTGGTCATTTCGCTGGTCCAGAGCATATTCACTCCGGACACCAATGTGCTCATCCGCGTGTTCTCGGTCAACCTCGTCACCGAAAAGGGCCTGCTGATGGGCGTGAAAACGTTCGTGCGCATGCTGGTCATACTCACCTCGGCATCCATCATGACCACGGTCAACTACAGGGAGACCGTGCAGGGGCTCGTGCAGTGGAAAGTGCCCTATTTGCTCGCGTTCATGGTGTCGGTGGCGCTTCGCTTCCTGCCCATATTCGCCGGGGAGCTGAAGGACTCGCTCACGGCGCTGCAGCTGCGCGGGATCGACCTGAAAAAGATACCGTTCGGCAAGAAGCTCAGGGTGTACGTTTACCTGCTCACGCCCGTCGTGATGAGCGTGCTCAAGCGGGCGCAGACGCTTTCGATGGCGATGGAGGCGCGCGCGTTCGGGGCCTATCCTTCGCGCGTGAGCTACCTCGTATTGAAGCTAAAGGCGAGGGACTATATTGTGCAACTGACGTCGGTATTATTATCCGCGGCCTATATAACAGGCTCCTTTGTTCTTCCTCTATGATCCGGCATCGTCGAATAATGCGAAAAAGCCGCGTGCGGCGGCCGTTATGTTATCCGGCAGGACTATTTTTTACCAGCAGTGTACAAGTATTTGTTCGTGCCGCCGGATTATAATGGAAAAAACTGCCGAATGGGGGAGCGTTATCATGGTGGAAGCGAACAATACCGGTATCAAAACACCCAGGGCCGTTCTCAATCTGGCGTTGGCGAAGAAAATGACGGTCGCAGCCGAGGCGAAAGCAAAGGAAATCGGGGTGCCGATGTATATCTCCGTCGTGGACGCCAGCGCAAACCTGGTGTCCGTCAACAGGATGGAGGATGCGATTCTGGTCAGCGAGGAGATCTCCATCAACAAAGCGTACACAGCCGCCGCCATTAAACTGCCCACCGACGTTGTCGCAACCGTCGCCCAGCCCGGCACGTCGCTGTACGGCATACAGAATTCGAGCAACATCGTCATTTTCGGAGGCGGCTTCCCGATCAAGCTCAACGGCCGGGTCATCGGGGGCATAGGCGTGAGCGGCGGTTCGGTCGAGGAAGACATGGCAGTGGCCGAGGCCGGCCTGCAAAGGTTCAAGGAGATCGTCGAAGGGCTGTCGGGCGATGCCGTCGTTACCGAAACCGCTTCGGAGAAGAACATTTCCGGATCGGCGCCCGGCGATTACGGCGTCAACCTGAATATGGCGCGGAAGATGTCCGTTGCCGTCGAGCAAAAAGCGGCGGAAATCGGCGTGCCCATGTTCTTTTCCGTGGTGGATAAAGGCGCCAGGCTGATCCTCACGCACAGGATGGACGAAGCCCTGCTTGTGAGCAACGAAATCTCGAAAAACAAGGCCTACTCGGCGGCAACCGTCAAGTTGCCCACCGATGTGATCGCGACGGTGTCGCAGCCCGGCACATCGCTCTACGGCATCCAGCAGGTGGACAGGATGATCATATTCGGCGGCGGGTACCCTCTGAATTATAACGGGAAGGTGATCGGCGGCATAGGCGTGAGCGGCGGCTCCGTCCAAGAGGATATGCTGGTCGCACAGGCCGCGCTGGATGTGTATAAGGCCGAAACAGGCGAATAAGCTCCCCTGCCACAGAGAAACCAAGGCAACACAAGGGATGCCGCACAAACTCGGGTTTGCGGCATCCTTTTTCTTCCGCCGCGGTCAAGGCCGCGGTTTTTGCGTTATTCAACATGGGCGGACATTGATGATTGCGTGAGGCGTCGGGCTTACTCTGCCTGTGGCGGATTCCGAATGAGGCAAGGGTCGCTTGCGCAATCCTTTGGCTATTGATCCGTGCCCTCTTCATCCCCGCCGCCCGCGTCCGTTCCCAGCAGCGTGAGCAGCCGCGCGTTCCAGTCCTGGTTGTGCATCACGCGTCCCACGAAGGCCCGGCGAAGCACCGACAGCGCCGGTATGCGCTCGAGTGCACGGCGATAGCGCAGATACGCGGGTTTTTGCAGCTGCACGTTTGAAAGGTAGACGGGTTCACGCCGGAAGTTGACCATGTACAGGCCGTAGTTGAGCACGTCCATCGCCGCTTCCGCGCCCTGGTCCGACAGGGCGCCGGCGTCGAAAACGTAGGTCGCCCGCGAGCCGGACGCGTCGGAAGAGGCCTCGAGCACGATCCGCCGGCCGGAGCCCGCTTTCGCCGGGACCATGAAGAACACGTACGCCTTGCCACCCGATACGAGGGCGCGCTTGATCCCGATGCGCGTGCGGTCCGCCGTGTCCAGGGCGGCGAGCGCCTTCCACGAAGGCCCGAGGCCGACCCGTTCGATTTCGCGCACAAGGCCGTCCGAGATAGCATTGCCCGCGGCCAGGACGTCTTTTTTCGGCGCGGCGCGCCCGTCGAGGAAGCACCCCGAAAGCCTGCGCACCTTCAGCGGCGAAAGGGTGGGCGCCAATGAGCGCACGAATTCGGACGCGCGCGTATGCATCGCAGAAAGCGCCTGATCGACGGCTGCGGCGAAGCTGTCGGTCGAGCGGCCGAGTTTTTCCACCGTCCAGCCGCTCCCGTCGGGCAGGGACAGGTCGAAGTTCCAGCCGTCCCTTGCGATCCCCGCGAAAACGAAGGGGAGGCGCACCACGTCCCCGTCGGCAAACGTCAGGCACAGGGCGTTTTCGTACACTAGGACCCGGCAGTCGCGGCCATCGCCGCCAAACGGGGTCGCGTGGCCGGCGAACTCCTCGATGAGGGTTTCCTCCGCGAGCGCTTCCTTTAGCACCTTTTTGCCAAAATGCGCCATCACGACCGACGTCAGGTGGTCGTGGCCCCGGCCCGCCTTGTGCAGGTTGAGCGCCGTGCCGTCGTGCAGGCGCAGGGTGAGCCTGTGGCCGCCCTCATCGACGGCCTCGATCTGGTTCCAGGGCACTGAAAAATCCGGCGCGCCCTTCACGGCGAAGGCAAGCTCCTCGTCCGACTCCGTGGCCGTGGCTTCGCCGGAATCGGCTTCCGATCCGTCTTCATCGCGCCATATGAAGGAGAGGGGCCAGGACGGCGGAGGCGGAGGGGTTTTGTCCTCCTGCGCCTCGGCGTCCGTTTTTTCCGTCTGTTCGGCGTCTTTGTCGGGTTCTTCGTCCTTATTCGGTCCGCGCGTCCTGCTCACAGCTTCGCACCGCACTCGTTGCAGAACTTGGCTCCGGGCGCGACCTCGACGCCGCAGTCCGGGCAGGCCGAAACGCCCAATTTGGCGCCGCATTCGCTGCAGAACTTCACGCCCTGCTGGTTCTCGGCGCCGCAGTTGCCGCATACGACCAGCCCGACGGACGCGCCGCAGTTGTTGCAGAACTTCCCCTGCGTCACGGGTTTGCCGCAGTTCGGGCAGGTGATCTGTCTCGCGACGATCTCCCCATGGAAGACGTTGGCCGCCGACGCTTTTTCGCGGACCTCCTCGGCGAGGCGTTTGGCTTTCGCGCGGGCCACGATTGTGCTCTCGCGGGGCGTGCAGTCCACGCACAGGCCGTCTTCGTCGTTGAAGCACGCGTCGCAGACGTAGTGGTGACAGCCGTGGCAGCGGTGGAAATGCTCTTTCGCCTCGTTCATCGCGTTCCTGAAGGCGACCTCGTGTTCCTTGTGCCACTCGGGGGTCATGCCCTCAAAACGCCTCGAGGCGACGTGCCCGCCCTGTTCCACGCCGTAGGCGACGTTGTGGAGGCCTGCGATGCGTGCCCCGGCGGAAAGCCCATCGGTAAGCGAGCGGAAGAAGCCTCCGCGCTTGTGGGAACGGCATTCGACAAAGGTGGTCTTGTACCCGTCGCCGCAGTTGTCGCAGTTGAATACGAATTCGAATCCGGCTTCGGTGCTGTTGTCGTCGTAATTCCGTGTAAAAGACTGCATTGCCATAACTACTTTCTCCTATTGAGTAATGGTTTTCCGCAGGCGACGCAGTTTCCGTCCAGCATGAGGATCTGGATCTCGCCGCATTTGCGGTTGGGGCACTGCACCAGCACCGGCGCCCCGCAATGGGCGCAGGCCTTGGCCGTCGGAGTCTCCTTGCCGCACGCTGCGCAGAGAGCCGTGAGCCGCAGCCCGCAGCTGCTGCAGACCTTCCAGCCTTTTTCGACGGGGTTGCGGCATTTAGGACATCGCATGTGGAACGGGTCTTCGTGCGCGCATAACGGACAGGAATGTGCGTCGCCGGGGATGAGTTCACCGCAGTATATGCAGTGTTTCTTGTAGGTGGCCATGATACTCCTCCACTTTATGATACACTAAAAATTATATCACGGCGCTTTAGAGCGAACAACGCTTTTTACGGTTTCTGTCCTCTTTGTGCCTGTCCCGGCCAGATAAACGGGTTAAATGAGGTTTGCCGTGCAGAATCCTGTGCCGTATTGAACCACAATCGGGAGGTTTTTATGAACAGAACGAAATTCACATCATAATAATGGTATATTTAATCAGGATTGGCATGAAATGGGCGGATAAACGCTGGAATTCAAAGCGCATGCGGCACCAGGCATCCGCTTGCGCGGACTTCCCCGTTTGACAACACACGGGTTATTCTTTATAATCCGTACCACGAAGCATGACGGAAAGGTATAGTATCTATGGAGGACGGTGACAGGCTGAGCGCGCAGGGGATCAGAAGCTGGCTGAGGACCCCCCGCGCCGCCATCCATATATACGATACAGTAGGCTCGACCAACGACGCGGCCCGCGCCCTCGCCGAAAAGGGCGCTCCCCACGGGACGGCGGCGCTCGCCGAGGCGCAGACGGGCGGGCGCGGCCGGTTCGGACGGACCTTCCATTCCCCGGCGGGGCGCGGCGTCTACATGAGCCTTGTCCTGCGGCCGGGGCCAAAAACGCCCCTTTCCCTTATTACCGCGGCGGGCGCGGTGGCGGCGGCGCGCGCCATCGAAAGCGTGACGGGCCTGCGCGCGCAAATCAAGTGGGTCAACGACGTGCTCGTGGACGGGAAGAAGGTCTGCGGCATCCTCATGGAAGCCGCCGCCGGCCCGGACGGCCCCTTCGTCGTGCTGGGCGTCGGCATCAACTTCTGCGCGCGCGCTGAGGATTTCCCGCCGGAGCTACGGGACAGAGCCGGCGCGCTGTACGGGAAACGGCCGCAAGACGTCACGAGGGACAGGCTGGCGGCGGCCGTCATAGATCACGTGCTGGACGCGGCGGCGTCGCCGGAGGACGCCCTGCCCGAGTACAGGGACCGCTCGGCGATGCTGGGCAAAGACGTCGTGATTACGCTCGCCGGCGGGACGTATTGCGGCAGGGCCGTCGCCATCGACGACGGCGGCGCCCTGGTCGTACAGGACGGCGGGGGGAACAGGCGCGCGTTCGCCGCGGGGGACGTACGGGTCCGGGGGCGGGACGGTGGCCGGTAGGGCGGACGTCCGTTTCGCGGTGCGCTCTCTCGCGCTGGGGGCGCTGTTCGCGGCGCTCATCGCGGCAGGCGCCTTCATACGGATACCGGTCTTCGGCATACCCTATACCCTGCAGACGCTTTTTGTGGTCCTCGCGGGGCTGTTCCTGGGCGCGAACCGCGGCGCGCTGGCGGTGGGCGCGTACATCCTGGCCGGGCTGGCGGGGGCGCCCGTGTTCACCAACGGCGGCGGCCTTGGCTACGTGTTCCAGCCGACGTTCGGCTATATCCTGGGGTTCTTCTTCGGCGCCTACCTCACGGGCCGGCTCGCGCATACCGGGGCGCGCGCCTCGTTTCTACGGTTCTTTCTGGCGGGGCTCGCGGGCGTGGCGGTCCTGCACGTTATCGGCATGGCCTATTTTCTCATCATCTCGAAGTATTACCTGCACACGGGCGCCGACGTGCGGTATGTGCTGGTATATTGCCTGTTGCCCACATTCCCCGCCGACGTTTTCAAGTGCATCGCGGCGGCAATACTCGCAAGGAGGCTCTATCCGGCAGTCAAGGTATATCTTGACAAAACAGGCGATGGTCCATATCATTAGATAGATAAACTAAGGATGGAGGGCCGCCGGGTGGACGCGTTTTCCGCACAACTGAACGAAGTCCTGGTAGACACCTTCCGCTGCATCCTCAAGGTCGAGGAACGGGCGATCAGGAATTCGGAAAAGGTGGACCTGTCCATCAGCGAGATGCACCTGATCGAGTCGGTGGGCAAGAAGGGCAGCCCCGGGAGCACGATCGGCGACATCGCCAGCGACCTTAGCATCAAGCCGCCTTCCGTTACCGTCGCGATCAACAAGCTGATGAAAAAAGGGTACGTGAGGAAGGTCAGGAGCGAGAACGACGGCAGGGTGGTGCACGTGATGCTCACCGCCCTCGGCAACAGGATCGACGCCGTGCACAGGCACTTTCACGAAAGCATGGTGCGCTCGGTTACGAGGGAGTTGTCAGAAGAGGAAAAAGATGCTATGTTTAAAGGCATTAAAAAGCTCAACGCTTTTTTCAAAAAGAAGCTTGTTTCACTGGAGGATAAATGAGTTTTACCATCATCGGGACAGGCAGTAAGGTGCCCGCCTTAGTCAAGACGAACGAGCAGCTTGCCGATCTCGTCGAGACGAGCGACGAGTGGATTACGACCAGGACCGGAATAAAACAAAGGCATATCTGCACCACCGAGTCCCTTGCGGACATCCTTTATGACGCCGCCGCGTCCGCGCTGGACGACGCCGGGACGCGGGCGGACGAACTGGACCTCATCGTCTGCGCGACGATCAGGGGGGACTACATCTCCCCGTCGCTCGCCTGCGTGGTCCAGGAGCGGCTCAGGGCGTCCTGCCCGGCGTTCGACATCAACGCCGCCTGCACGGGTTTCATCTACGCCCTGGACGTCGCCGAGGGTTACTTCGCGAGGAAAAAAGCCAGGAAGGTGCTGGTCCTCGCGGCGGAGGCCATGTCCAAGACGGCCGACTGGAACGACCGCGCCACCTGCGTGCTTTTCGGCGACGGCGCCGGCGCCGCAGTGCTGGCCGAGGGCGACGACCTCCTTTCGATAAAGCTTACCGCCGTGGGCAATACCGGGGCGCTGTTCATCCCGCACGTGGGCGGCAACTGCCCATTCGTGGCGGTGCAGTCCGCGCGGCCGTATCTGTCCATGCAGGGACAGGACGTATACAAATTCGCGGTGTCCTCCATGTGCAGGGACATTCAGGACGTGATAAAAGAAGCCGGGATAGCCAAGACGGACATCGCTTACGTCCTCCCGCATCAGGCCAACATCCGCATCATCGACGCGGCCCAGAAACGGCTTAAGATACCGCAATACAAGTACATATCCAACATCGAGAAATATGGCAACACGTCTGCCGCGAGCATCCCCCTTCTCCTGGACGAGGCGAACCGGGACGGACGGTTCAAGTGCGGCGACATCCTGGTTATGAGCGCCTTCGGCGGCGGCTTCACGACCGGCGCCTGCGTCATCAGGTGGAACAGATAGCGTTTTTCCCCAAAGGGGTTAAACAATAAAACGTGGAGGCATAGGAATATGACGACATTCGATAAAGTGGTGAAGATCCTGGTGGATTACAACGACTGCGACGCTTCAGAAATCACGATGGGGACGAAGTTTGCCGACCTGGGGCTCGATTCGCTGGATACGGTCGAGCTGGTGATGAATTTCGAAGAGGAATTCGGCATCACGATCGAGATGAACGAAGGGCTTCAGACTGTCGGGGACGTTGTGAAACTTATCGACAGCACGCAGGGTTAAGGAGAGAAACATGATAAAAACGCCGCTTTGTGACCTGCTTAACATCGAATATCCGATCATACAGGGCGGAATGGCGTGGGTGGCCGACGCTTCACTGGCTTCGGCCGTGGCCAATGCCGGCGGCCTGGGGCTCATCTCGGCGATGAACGCCGATGCCGACTGGCTCAGAAACGAGATACGGAAGGCGCGGACGATGACCGACAGGCCGTTCGGCGTGAACATCATGCTCATGAGCCCCTTTGCCGACGAAGTGGCCAAGGTGGTGGTCGACGAGGGGATCGGGATAGTGACCACGGGCGCGGGCAGCCCGCTCAAGTACATGCCGGCCTGGATCGGGGCGGGCATAAAGGTGCTGCCGGTCATCCCGTCGACGGGCATAGCCAGGCGCATGGAAAAAGGCGGGGCGTGCGCCGTGATCGCCGAAGGCGGCGAATCGGGCGGGCACGTGGGCGAACTCACGACGATGGCGCTGGTGCCGCAGGTCTGTGACGCCGTGAGCATTCCCGTGGTCGCGGCCGGGGGGATCGCGGACGGGCGCGGTATCGCGGCTTCGTTCATGCTCGGGGCGTGCGGGGTGCAGGTGGGGACCAGGTTTCTGGTGGCTGAGGAGTGCACGATCCACAGGAATTATAAAGATAAGATTATTAAAGCCAAGGACATCAGCACCATCGCCACCGGCAAGCGGCTCGGGCATCCCGTGCGCTGCCTGAAGACGCCCTTTTCAAGGGGATTCTTCCGGAAGGAATACGATCCGAGCGTGTCCGACGAGGATCTCGAGGCGTTGGGCGCGGGCGCGCTGCGCCTCGCGGTGCAGGAGGGCGACGAGAAGCGCGGCTGTTTCATGGCCGGCCAGGTGGCCGCCATGGTCACGAAGGAACAGCCGGTGAAAGAGATTATCGGGGAGATGTTTTCTGAGGCCGAAGCGATACTGGGCGGTGCCGGTAAATGGGTAAGCTAGCGTTCGTGTTTTCCGGACAGGGCGCCCAGTACGAAGGCATGGGGGCGGAACTCTGCCGGCGTTCGGCCGCCGCAAGGCGGGTGTTCGATACGGCGGACGGCGTGCGCGAAGGGACATCGAAACAGTGTTTCACCGCCGGGAAGGAAGCGCTGGCCGTGACGGCCAACACGCAGCCCTGCGTTTTCTGCGTGGACCTGGCCGCCGCGCTGAGCCTGAGGGAAGCCGGGATCACGCCCGACGCCGTCGCCGGGTTTTCCCTGGGAGAGATCGCGGCCCTGACGTTCGCCGGGGCGTTCACCCTGCAAGGCGGATTCGCTTTCGTGTGCAGGAGGGCTTCCATCATGCAGCGGGCGGCCGAAAAGAGCGGCGGCGGCATGATGGCGGTGCTCGGGCTGCCGGACGAGCGGGCGGAAGGGCTCTGCGAAGGGTTTGAAAAGGTATATCCCGTGAACTACAACTGCCCCGGGCAGCTGGTGGTCGCGGGCGAGAGGGACGAACTTAGCGTCTTTCGCGAGGCGGTCAGGGCCGCCGGCGGGAAGGGCGTCCCGCTGCCGGTGGGCGGCGGGTTCCACTCGCCGTTCATGGACGAGGCCGCTCAAGAGATCGCCCTCGAACTCGCCGCCTTCGCGCTCGAGCCGCCCGAAGTGCCGGTCTACGCCAACAGCACGGCGCTGCCCTACGGAGGCGATATGAAAGCGCTCCTTAGCAGGCAGGTCAACAGCCCGGTCCTGTGGCGGAGGACGATCGAGCAAATGGTAGCCGACGGGATCGACACGTTCGTCGAAACGGGCCCGGGGAAAACGCTGTGCGGGCTCATCAAAAAGACCGCGCCCGGCGCCACGGTATACAACGTGGAAGACGAGGCGAGCCTCGTCGCGGCGCTCGCGGCGCTATGCAAAGGGGAGCGGCAATGCTGAGAGGAAAGACCGCGCTCGTCACGGGCGCATCGAGAGGGATCGGCCGGGCGATCGCGCTGAAGCTGGCGGAAAACGGGGCCGGTGTGGCGGTCGTGTACGCCGGGAACGAGGCCGCAGCCCGCGAAACCTGCGAAAAAGCGCGGGGGTACGGCGTGAAGGCGCAGGCTTTCCGCTGCGACGTGTCCGATTTTAAGCAGACGAAGGCGCTGGTTAAGGACGTGATCGAAGCGTTCGGCGGGCTGGACATCCTTATAAACAACGCCGGCATCGTGCGCGACGGGCTCGTGCTCTCGATGAAGGAGGAAGACTTCGACCGGGTGATCGGCACGAACCTCAAGGGCGCGTTCAACATGATAAAGCACACCTACCAGCACTTCATGCGGCAGCGAAGCGGGCGGATCATCAACATCAGCTCGGTCGCGGGCATCGCGGGAAACGCGGGCCAGGCCAACTACGCATCGGCCAAGGCCGGGGTCATCGGCCTTACCAAGACGGTCGCGCGGGAACTCGCTTCGCGCTGCGTGACCTGCAACGCGATCGCGCCGGGCTTCATCGAGACGGACATGACCTCCAAGCTGCCCGGGAACGTGAAGGAAGCCGCACTGCATGCGATCCCCATGAAGCGGATGGGCGCCCCGGAGGACGTGGCCAAACTGGCCGTTTTCCTCTCAGGCGAAGGCGCGGCCTATATTACAGGCGAAGTGATAAGGGTGGACGGCGGCCTGTCTATGTAGGTATAATAAAAAATGCCCGCCCAGCCCGGGAATGAGGAGCGTATGTTCAAATGGAACGGCAAAAGCCTGAAGATAGGCAACGCCGTGATAAGAGTTCCTGTCATACAGGGCGGCATGGGGATCGGGATCTCGCTTGCGAGCCTGGCTTCCGCCGTGGCCAACGAAGGCGGCGTGGGCGTGCTGTCCTCGGCGGGCCTGGGAATGATAACCGAGAACGCCCGGCAAACCGTCCGCTCGAGGATCGAAGCCCTGCGCCGCCAGATACGCAGGGCCAGGAAGATGACGGGCGGCGTCCTCGGCGTCAACATCATGGTGGCGCTCTCCAACTTCGAGGACATGGTGAAGACCTCGATCGAGGAGGGCATCGACATCATCTTCTCGGGGGCCGGGCTCCCGTTAAACCTCCCGGCATTCCTCAGGGAAGGGTGCAAAACGAGTCTGGTGCCCATCGTTTCCTCGGCCAAGGCGGTGAGGCTGATCGCCAAATGGTGGCGGGATAAGCACCGGTACACACCCGACGCAATCGTGGTGGAGGGCCCGCTGGCAGGCGGGCACCTGGGCTTTAAAAAGAGCCAGATCGACGACCCGGCCTTCGCGCTCGAGAAGCTTGTCAAGGACGTTCTTGGGGAAGTGCGCGCGATCGAGGACGGAACGGGGCGGCACGTCCCCGTGATAGCGGCCGGAGGGATATACACAGGCGGCGACATCCGCCGTTTCCTGGGCATGGGTGCCTCGGGTGTGCAGATGGCCACGCGCTTCGTCGCGACCGAGGAATGCGACGCCGACAGGAATTTCAAGCAGGCGTACCTTAATTGCCGCAAGGAGGACATAGGGATCATCGAGAGCCCGGTGGGCATGCCCGGCAGGGTCATCGTCAACGATTTCGTCCGGGGCATCCGGGCCGGCGAGAAGGTCCCGCGCGCCTGCCCGTACCACTGCATATCGACATGCAGGCAGGAGGAAAGCCCGTACTGCATCGCGGCGGCCCTTATCAACGCTTACAGGGGCAGGTTCACAGACGGGTTCGCCTTCATCGGCGCCAACGGGTACAGGGTGGACAGGATCGTAACGGTAAGCGAGCTGTTCAGGGCATTGGAAAAGGAGTATTCGGACGGATCGACGTAAACGCATCTGATTTCGGTAGTGCCGGAAAGGAATGAGCCATAAGCAATGAATAGAGTTGTCATAACGGGCATGGGCGTCATCTCTCCCGTTGGGAACGATCTCGATAGGTTCTGGAACAGCCTTGTCGCGGGAAAGTGCGGCATCGGCATGATCACGAAGTTCGACCCGGACGAGTTCAAGGTGAAGGTCGCGGCGGAAGTGAAGGATTTCGATGCTTCCCTGTATATGGACAAAAACCAGCGAAGGAAGACCGACCTCTTCGCGCAGTACGCGATGGCCACGGCGGTGCAGGCGATGGAGGACAGCGGCCTCGACGGCAAGGTCGATCCCGAGCGGCTCGGCGTCTACTACGGGTCGGGGATCGGCGGCATCAACACGTTCGTCACCGAATGCGAGAAGCTGTTTAAAAGCGGTCCGAGGAAGATATCACCGTTTTTCATCACGATGATGATCGCCAACATCGCGGCCGGGAACATCGCGATACGCTTCAACGCGCAGGGGCCGTGCCTGCCGGTGATCACCGCCTGCGCCACGTCGTCCCATGCGGTAGGCGAGGCTTTCAGGGCGATCAAGTTCGGGTTTGCCGACGCCATCATCACCGGCGGCGCCGAGGCGGCGGTCATCCCGATCGCCGTCGCGGGGTTCTCCAACATCATGGCGCTCTCGGTGCGCAAAGACCCGCTGAGCAGTTCGATCCCCTTCGACAAACGGCGGGACGGCTTCGTGATGGGCGAGGGCGCGGGCGCGCTGGTGCTGGAGGAATACGAGCACGCGAAAAAGCGCGGCGCCAAAATCTACGCAGAGATCAGGGGCTACGGCAACACCTGCGACGCCTACCACATCACGGCGCCGCATCCCGAGGCCATCAGCGGATGCAAGGCGATCCTGGACGCGATGAGCGAAGCGGGCGCCACCGGCGACGAGCGGATCTACATCAACGCCCACGGTACGAGCACGCCCCTGAACGACATATCGGAGACCATCGCGATTAAGAAGGCGCTGGGGGAAAAAGCCTACGACGCGATGGTGAGCTCCACCAAGTCGATGACGGGGCATATGCTCGGCGGCGCCGGCGCCGTAGAGGCGATCGCGTCGGTGATGGCGCTGCACACAGGCATCATCCCGCCCACCATCGGCTACGAGGTCCCGGACGAAGACTGCGACCTGGACTACGTGCCCAACGTCGCGAGGGAAGCTAAGGCCGACCTTGCGCTCTCGGTTTCGCTCGGGTTCGGCGGGCACAACGCCTGTCTCGCTTTTACAAAGGCGTAAAAGGAGTAGCTCATGAACATTAGATTCATAAAGTCGCTCGCGCAGATCATGCAGGCTTCGGGGCTGACGTCGATCGAGGTCTCGGAGGGCGACACGAGGATACGCCTCGAAAAAACCGTCCACATGGTCCCGGCGCATTACGCGCAGCATCCTCCGGGGCAGGGGGGGGCCGAGCCGGAGACGGACGAAAGGGTGGTGGACTTCAACCTCATTACCGAGGTCACTTCGCCGATGGTCGGGGTGTTCTATGCATCTCCTTCGCCTGACGCCGAGCCCTATGTCCGGGTAGGCGACAGGGTGAAGAAGGGCGACGTCCTCTGCATCATCGAGGCCATGAAAGTCATGAACGAAATCGTCTCCGAAACGGACGGCGAGGTCGTGGACATCTGCGTACAGAACGGACAGGTCGTCGAGTATTCGCAAGTCCTGTTCAAGATATTCTGAGGGAGACCAATGAACAGAGAGGAACTAAAAAAGATCATCCCGCACAGGAGGCCTATGCTCCTGATCGACGAAACCACTCTCATTGAGGAGAACAAAGCCATCGGCAAGTATTTCGTAAAAGGGGACGAATGGTTTTTGCAGGGGCATTTCCCCGGGAACCCCGTCGTTCCCGGCGTCATCCTCTGCGAGATGATGGCGCAGGCCGGCTGCGTGCTCATCATGGAGAAAATCAAGGGATCGACGCCTTATTTCACGGGGATCGACAAAGTCCGGTTCAAGAACAAGGTGCAGCCCGGTGATACGCTGGACATCGAATGTTCGATCATTAGGGCGAAGCCGCCCTTTTACTTCGCGCAGGGGAAAGGCTATGTGGACGGCACGCTCTGCGTCACCGGCGAATTTTCCTTCGCGCTCGTCAAATAAGGGGTGATCGCGGTGTTTTCCAAGATGCTTGTCGCGAACCGCGGCGAGATTGCCGTGCGCATCATCCGCGCGTGCAAGGAGATGGGCGTGTCCACGGTGGCGGTGTTTTCCGAGGCCGACAGGGACGCGCTGCACGTGAGCCTCGCGGACGAGAGCATCTGCATCGGCCCGGCCGCGGTGCAGGAGAGCTATCTCAACATGACGTCCATCATCTCGGCGGCCGTGATGACGGGGGCGCAGGCGATCCACCCCGGCTACGGGCTGTTGTCCGAGAACGCAAGGTTCGCCGACCTCTGCGAGAAGTGCAACATCGTGTTCATCGGACCGCCCGCGGACGTGATCACGAGGATGGGCGACAAGGACGCGGCCCGGCAGGCCATGGAGGAGGCGGGCGTGCCGGTGATCCCCGGCAGCGGGATCGTTTCGGGCGTCATCGAGGCGAAGGAGGAAGCCGAGAGGATCGGGTATCCGCTGATCATCAAGGCGCGCTCAGGCGGCGGCGGGCGGGGGATCCGTGTCGTGGAGGACTCCGCCGGTTTCGAGAACGCGTTCATGATCGCGGCGGCCGAGGCCCAGGGCGCGTTCGGGGACGGCGCCGTGTACCTCGAGAAATATCTGTCCCCCGCGAAGCATATAGAAATGCAGATGCTCTGCGACCACCACGGGAACGTGGTCTGCCTGGGCGAGCGGGAATGCTCGATCCAGAGGAAGAACCAAAAGCTCCTCGAGGAAAGCCCGTCCCCGGCCGTCACGCCCGAGGTCCGCGAGCGCATGACCAAGGTCTCCGTAAAGGCCGCCAGGGCGGTCAAATACCGCAACGCCGGGACGATCGAGTACCTGTTCGATAAGGACGGCAACTTCTATTTCATGGAGATGAACACGCGCCTGCAGGTGGAGCATACGGTGACCGAGAAGGTGACGGGCATAGACCTTGTCAAATGGCAGATAAGGATCGCGGCCGGCCTCGAACTCGCTTTTTCGCAGGAGGACATCGGGATAAAGGGCCACGCGATCGAATGCAGGATCAACTCGGAAAACCCGAGCCTGAACTTCCGCCCGAGCAGCGGAAAGGTCTCGCTTTTGCATATACCCGGCGGGCCCTGGGTCCGCTTCGACACCGCGCTCTATCAGGACTACGTCGTTCCGCCGTTCTACGACTCCATGATCGGCAAACTCATCGTGCACGCTCCGACGCGGGAGGAAGCGATACGCAAGATGCAGGCGGCGCTGTGCGAACTGGTCATCGAAGGCGTCGACCACAACAGCGAGCTCCAGATGGAGATCCTCTCCGACGAGGATTTCAGCGCCGGCAACTACTACACCGATTTCATGGCGAAAAGAGGTTAGCGCATGCTGGAAAAAGGCCTTTTCAAAAAGCCGAACAACCCGTTGGAAATACACGAAAAAGCCGTGGACGCGCAGCAGCCGTCGATACCGGAGGAGATGTGCGTCTCCTGCCCGTCGTGCAAGGAAACGCTGTTTGCGAACGAACTCGAGGAGAACCTGAGCGTCTGCCACAGTTGCGGCCACCATTTCAGGATCGGGGCGCGGCAGCGGATCGACATAATGCTCGATCCGGACACGTTTACTGAATTCTACGGCCACATGGTTTCCACCAACATCCTAAGGTTTCCCGAATACGAGAAGAAGCTGCAAAAAGCCGCGGACGCGAGCGGGGAGAAGGAAGCCGTCGTGTGCGGCACGGGCAGGATCGGCGGGTTTAGCGTCGCCGTTTTTGCGATGGACCACCTCTTCATGATGGGGAGCATGGGCACCGTCGTGGGCGAAAAGATCACGCGCATCTTCGAGTACGCGACCGAAAACCGCCTGCCGGTGGTCGGGTTCACGGTCTCGGGCGGCGCGCGGATGCAGGAGGGCATCCTCTCGCTCATGCAGATGGCCAAAACAAGCGCCGCGGTCAAGCGGCACAGCGACGCCGGGAACCTCTACATCACCGTCTTGACCGACCCTACCTCGGGCGGCGTGACGGCCAGTTTCGCGATGGAGGGCGACGTCATCGTCTCCGAGCCGAAGGCGTTCATCGGGTTCGCGGGCCCGGTCGTCATCGAACAGACGATGCGCCAGAAGCTCCCGGAGGGCTTCCAGCGGGCGGAACTGCTGCTGGAAAAAGGTTTCGTTGACGACATTGTCAAACGCAGGGACCTTAAAGCGTATCTCGCACGCCTCCTGGACCTGCACAGAAGGGGGACGTGACCATGGAAGCGTATGAGCGGGTGTTGACCGCCCGGGCCAAGGGCAGGCCCTCGGGGCTCAGCTTCATCACCAACATATTCGAGGACTTCGTCGAGTTCCACGGCGACAGACGGTTTGCCGACGACAAGGCGATCGTAGCCGGGATCGCCCGGCTTTGCGGCATGCCGGTGACCGTGATCGCGCACGAGAAAGGAAGCGACACGCAGGACAAGGTCGAGCGGAATTTCGGCTCGGCGCATCCGGAAGGTTACCGCAAGGCGCTGCGGCAGATGAAGCTCGCCGAGAAATTCCGCCGTCCCGTGGTCTGCTTCATCGACACGTCCGGCGCGTTTCCCGGCATCGGCGCCGAGGAACGCGGGCAGGCGCAGGCGATCGCCGAGAACCTGATGGAGATGATGACCTTAAAAACGCCCATTCTGGCGGTGCTGATCGGGGAGGGGGGCAGCGGCGGCGCGCTCGCGCTCTCGGTTTCAGACGAGGTGTGGATGCTGCAAAACACCATCTATTCGGTGATCTCGCCGGAAGGCTGCGCGAGCATACTCTGGAAAGACGTTTCCAGGGTCAAAGAGGCGGCCGAGAGCCTTCGGCTGACCGCCGAGGACCTCCTGGAGCTCGGCGTCATAGAACGGATTATCGAGGAGCCCGAGGATTTTTCCGAAATTTACGGCTATCTCAGGGAGCAGATGTGCGAAACGGTCTCGAAGAACATGGCGCTGCCGGTCGAGACGCTCCTTGACAACAGATACAAAAGATTCAGGAAACTGGGGGTGAGGGAGGCGTGATCGCCATCGTAACGGACAGCACTGCGTATCTGACGAAAAACGAAGCAAAGGAGCTGGGCGTGCGCATGGTGCCGATGTCCTATACGGTGTCCGGGCACCTGTTCAACGAAAGCTTCGCCGACCAGAACGGGAATTACGAGCGGCTGATCTTCCGCAACCTGCAGCGGTGTACCACGGCCCAGGCCCCCATATCGGCGTTCATGAGCGTGTTCGAGGAACTGCTCAGGCACAACTACGAGGTGTTCTGCGTCGTTATCTCCTCGCGCCTCAGCGGGACGTACTCAAGCGCGTCCGTCGCCGCGAAGGAAGTCCACAAGGGGAAGATCATCGTCGTGGATTCGCTCACCACGGCCGGCGGGCTCGCCATGCTGGTCAGGAAAGCCAAGAAGCTGGCCGACGAAGGATACTCGCTTAAGGAGATGACCCAAATCATCGAGGACAGCAGGGACAAGGTCGGCATCGCGTTCTCGGTCGATAACATGGACGCGCTGCGGCGCAGCGGCAGGCTGGGCATCGTACGGCAGTCGGTGGGCACGATCCTCAACATCCGGCCCATCCTCCTCTGCGACGACGGGGCCGTCGTCGCCTATGGCACCGCGCGCGGCAGGTCCGAACAGATCAGGGAACTGATCGCGCGGATCCCGCGCAACGTCAAGCGGGTGATCGTGCACAACCTCGGCGAGAAAATCAACCTGGATTTTCTGATTACGGCAATAAAAAGGAAGTTCCCCAGCATCAACGTCGGACGGCGCAAGCTCGGGCCCGTGCTCGGCATCCATCTGGGGCCGGGCGTGATCGGCGTGTCGTGGATGACGGAGTAGCGCCGTGCGGCAGGCTACAGAACCGGCGGGTAGCCTTGTGCTTCTGCCGGTTTTCTGCATATGGCTAAGATTATGCGCAGCCCCGGCGGGAAGGAGAGGCGAACATGGGAAAGACCGTCATCGTCACCGGGAGCGCCCGAGGGATTGGACGCGCGGCGGCAATGGCGTTTGCGGAAAACGGGTACGGCGTGCTGGTGAACTACCTGCATTCGCGCGACCAGGCCGAGGCCCTCGCAGGGTCCCTGCGGGATAAGGGCGCCGCCGCCGTCGCGTGCCGGGCAGACGTCCGGGACAGGGCGCAGGTCAAACGCATGGTCGAAACGTGCCTTTCGGCTTTCGGAGGGATCGACGTGCTGATCAACAACGCGGGCATCGCCCGGCAGGCCCTCTTTACGGACATCACGGAAGCCGAGTGGGACGCGATGATGGACGTGCACGTGAAGGGGACATTTCACTGCTCCCAGTGCGTGCTCGGGCACATGCTCGAAAAAAAGGCGGGGAACATCATCAACGTCTCGTCGGTGTGGGGCATGACGGGCGCGTCCTGCGAGGTGCATTATTCGACCGCGAAGGCGGCTGTGATCGGATTCACGAAGGCGCTCGCCAAGGAGGTCGGGCCGTCGGGCATACGGGTCAACTGCATAGCGCCCGGCATCATACAAACGGAGATGAACGGCTTTTTGACAAAGGACGAGACCCGCGCGTTAATCGAGCAGACGCCGCTTCAAAGGTTCGGGACGGCAGGGGAAATTGCCCGGTGCATGCTGTTCCTTGCGTCCGATGCGGCGGATTTCATCACCGGTCAGGTCCTGAGCCCCAACGGCGGGTTCGTGATATAAGGGAGACCACAAACGAAGGGGAGGATATTATGAAGACGCTGATCGCGTATGTGAGCAAGTACGGCACGACGAGGGAGTGCGCGACAAGGCTTCAGGAACTGCTGGGGCCGGATGCGGGGCTGGCCGACCTGAACGAGGCGCCGAAGACGGACGTGTCGGGATACGATCTGGTCGTGATCGGTTCTCCGGTCTACATGGGGAAGATTCAAAAGGGCGCGCGCAACTTCTGTAAAAAGAACTGCGCCCGGCTGCTCGAAAAACGCGTCGCGTTCTTCGTATGCGGTTTTAGCGAAAAGGACCAGGCCATGAAGTGCCTTGCCGGCCAGGTCCCCGAAGAACTGCTCAATAAAGCCGCCGCTATCGGGCATTTCGGCGGCGAGGTCCGGCCGGAAAAGGCAAAATTCATCGACAAGGTCTTTTTGGAAAAGGTGCAGCAGGACAAGACCCTGCACTACGAGATCGATACCGCCGCTATAAAGGCATTCTGCGAAGCGCTCAGCGGGGAATAGGGGCCGGCGGGATTATTGACATATGCCAATAATACTCCTAAAATGGAGAGAGGCGGGCCCGGAGAGTTCGATGGGAACGCAGCAGACTGTTCCGCTGGACCGGGGGAGCTGTAAACGAACAACGAACGGGGATGGAAGCCTTGGCAAGGCCCACGAAACTGAGAAGAATAGAGTACGTCCCCGCCGTATCGCACTTCGTACCGGCCGGCGAAGGCGGGACGGCGGCGGACGAGAACGTACTGAAAATCGAGGAACTCGAAGCGCTGCGCCTCAAGGACCTGGAAGGGCTGGAGCAGGAGGAGTGCGCCGGCCGGATGGAGGTTTCGAGGCCGACGTTCCAGCGCATCCTTTTAAGCGCGAGGGAGAAAGTCGCCGACAGCCTGGTCAACGGGAAGGCGGTGCGCATCGAGGGCGGGAACTACACGAGGAACATCTGCCGCACGAGATGCCTCGACTGCGCCAACGAGTGGGAAACGAGCTTTGAAAAGATGGATGCGGCGCGCGGCGCCTTTGTGTGCCCCAAATGCCATTCCCGGAATACGGCCTGCGAGGACGGCAAAGGCAGGTTCTGCAGGCGTAACTGCAGGCGCCACGGAAGGAACCGCGAAAAGGAGTAGGTAACACAATCGCCATTTATTGAATAATCGGCAGACAAAACAGCCGCCGGGGTCGGTGCAGGGTCCCGGCGGCTGTTTATAAGGAGGGGGACGTTTGCTCTTCACGGTGATCCTCTACGTGGCCGCAGCGGCCTGTCTTGCTGTATCCTTTGTCAAAGACAGGCGGAAGACCAGGCAGGCGCTCGTCAAGGCGTGGAAGGCGTTCGAACGCATCCTGCCGTCGATCCTCGGCATACTGCTGCTCATAGGCCTGTTGCTGGCAATGCTGAGCCCCGAAACGATTTCCGCCGTCGTCGGGAGCGAGTCGGGCGTACTGGGCATGGCCGCCGCGTCGCTGGCAGGCTCCATCACGCTGATCCCCGGTTTCGTGGCTTTCCCGCTGGCGGCCGCGCTGCTTTCGAGCGGCGCCGGGGTCATGCAGATCGCCGTCTTCATCTCGACGCTGATGATGGTGGGCGTGGCGACGGTCCCGCTCGAAATCCAGGTCATGGGCAGGAAGGCGACCGTCGCAAGGAACGCGCTGGCGTTCGTCTTTTCCTACGCCGTGGCGTTCGTGATAGGGGCGGTGATGGGATGAAGGGATGGAAACTCCTGAAACGGTACGCGTTCCTCTTGGCGATGGTCGTAGCGAGCGCCGCCGTATGGATCGCCGCCCCCGACGTCGGCCAAAAGGCGGCCGCCGCCGCATGGGACAATACGCTCCAGCTCCTTTCCGTGGTCCCGCCGATATTCGTCCTTATAGGCCTTCTGGACGTATGGGTCGAGCGCAGGACGATGGTGCGGTTCATGGGCGGGGGTTCGGGCATAAAAGGGGCGCTGATCGCCTTTATCCTCGGCTCTGCGACGGCGGGGCCGCTGTACATCGCGTTTCCCGTGGCCGCCATGCTCATGAAGAAGGGCGCCCGCCTCTTCAACGCGTTCGTCTTCATTGGCGCGTGGTCGACCACCAAGTTCCCGCTGCTGCTTTTCGAGGCGTCCGAGCTGGGCTGGCGGTTCATGCTCACGCGTTTTGCCGTCAACATCGCGGGCATCGTGCTTATCGCGCTGGTGACGGAGAAACTGCTCAGCGAAAGCGACGTCGCGCAGATCTACGCGCGGGCCGAAAAAACGGACGCCTGAAGCCTTTTCACGGCGCCGGCGCGGCGCCTTTGATCAACGCTTCTGCGTTGGAGCGCTCCATGCCGCAGTGTTCCATGACGCCCGAATACAGCGGACGCCCGCGCTTGAGGAGAGTTACGGACATCGTGGCGTTCAGGGTCTCGTAAACGTCCCTGTTCATGCCCGTCGGCGTCGGCGCAAGGATCTTGCCGCGGCCCGCCGCCCGCGCGGAAAACGCGAGGCGGTAGCCGCGCTTCTTCACTTCGATGTCCACGCCGTTTTCGGCGGCGTTCAAAAAGGCGGTCCTGCCCCCGTTGTAGGTGGCGAACCTGTACTGCGCGCCGCCGACGGCGATTACGGCGATCAGGCCGGTGAACCGGAGGGGACCTAAGCAGACGCTGGCCGCCGCGCACATGCAGTCGGCGTCCCCCCACGTCCGGCTGCGCCCGCTGCCCTGCAGCCAGACCCAGCTCCTGGGAAAGGCTCTGCCCCAGTCCTTTTCGATGTACCCCGTCGCCCCGTCCATGTCCACGGCTTCCCCGTTAATGGCGAGCGACCCCGTCACGCCTTGCCTGAGGCTGAGCACGCCGTGGCTGCACTGAAGGCCCGGAAGGTACGAAAAAGGCCCCATGATGGAAGGCGAATACAGGGACGTTTTAAGGAGCGTATGGTCACGGCATACGAGGTCCGCGCGCGCGCAGAAGCCGTTATCCTCGATGTCCACGTGCACCTCGCCGAGGGAGAAACTGCTGTTGCCGACCTTTAGCATGAATGCGTCCTTCGGGCAGGAAAAAGCGTCCGGCGGGTATCTTATAAACCTGCTTTCGTCGTTTTTCCCGTACAGGACCTGGATGAAGCCGATGTCCTGTTCCTTGCAAACGCCCCTGAATATCCCCGGTATGAACGCGACCGGGCAGGCTTTGCTCTTCGGGACGAACTTGAAATACCAGCCCTCGAAATAGGGGCGGACGGCTTCCGTGCCGTGATACGGCGCGGGCCTCCATGGGTGAAGGCGGCTGCGCATCAGTCTTTTTCTCCGGCGTCCTTTTTTTCGAGCGGGTACAGCGCCGGGCCTTCCAGCACCTCTCCGTCCGTGCCGAAACGCGAGCCGTGACAGGGGCAGTCGAAGGAGTCTTCCATTTGGTTGTAGGTGAGCGGACATTTCATGTGCGTACAGTGGGCGTCATATACGTGGATTTCCCCGTCCTCGTCTCTGTAGGCGGCCGCGGCGTCGCTTTCCACGCCCATGATCCTGCCCTCGCCTTTCTTCAGTGTTTTCAGGCTGTCGAACGGTATGGCCAGGTTGCCGGCGGTGAACTGGCGGATCACGTCCAGGTTCTGGACAAGGAAGGACTTCGCGCTGGCGCCGGGCGTGAACCGGTGCGGGTCGAAGGCCGCGGCGCAGTTGCTCACGGGGTGGTGCGCCGACGTAATCGCACTCGCGATCATCAATGCGGCCGCCGTCGCGTTGGTCATGCCCCATTTGTCGTAGCCCGCGGCGACATAGACGTTGGGCGCCTCCTTGGAGAGCGTGCCGACGTACGGGACGTTGTCCAGCGTCACAGTGTCCTGCGCGGACCACTGCGCGATAAGGCCCATGTGGCCGTTGAATCTGTTTTCGACAAGTTTCTGGAGGTCCCCATAACTGTCCATGTCGCCCTGCCGCCCCGTCTTGTGGCCGTAACCGCCGGCGAGCAGGCGGGTTGAGCCTTCGCCCGGGTGCGTGCGGAACGAGCGCACGGGCTTGCCGGCGTTGATATACATGCCGCCGATATCGAGGCCCTGCGCGTCGACGCAGCGGATATACGAACGCTCCTGGTGCAGGCGCGAGAAATAGAAGCCGGGCATGTCCACCATCGGGTAGTTGGTGGCCAGTACGACGGTGTCCGCGCACACGGTACCGCCGCGGGTGCGCAGCAGACAGCGCCGGCCGCGCTCCAGGGCGATCGCTCTCGAGCGTTCGTGCAGCGCGCAGGTGCCGGATTGGACCAGCGTTTGCACCAGCGCGAACAGGTATTTCAGGGGATGGAAATGCGCCTGGTTCTGCGTCGTGAGCACGGCTTTCACGGGGAACGGGAGGTCGCAGCGGTCGGCAAGGGCCCCGTCGACGTGCAGCGTTTTCATCGCCCGCATCTCTTTTTCGAGTTCCTTGATTTCGCTCTCGGTCTCGGCAAAGACGTGAGCGGGCGCGCGCATGTGGTCGCAGCCTATCTTCAGGGTGTCCACGAAGTCCGCGATCTGATCCGCCCCCATGCGGTTGGCTTCCGCGTAGAGCCGGGCCTTCTCCTCCCCCACGCCGCCGATGAGCCTGTGGAGTTTGAGGCCGTGCTGCACCGTTATTTTTGCCGTGCTCTTCCCCGTCGTCCCCGACCCGATCCTGTCGGCTTCCAGCACGATCGTTTTGACGCCCTGACGCGCAAGCAGCGCTGCCAGCGTGATCCCCGTGAGCCCGCCTCCGACGATGGCCACCTCGCAGGTGCCATCGCCGCTGAGCGGCGCGAATTCCGGCCTGGTCCCGCAGGTGAGCTCCCAGTAGGACAGGTTCTCTCTCGTCATCTTCTTCACCGCCGGTTAAGGTTTTTCGTTACCTAGTATCGGCACAAACGGCGATTTTAATCGAAATTGGTCGAAGAACAGGGCAAACAAAAAGGCCGGCGGCGACAGTTCCCGAAGGGAATGTCCCCCGCCGGCCGGGTTATCGGCTCAGGCCGTGTTCAGAAGGAACGCGAAAAGACGTTGAAATCGTACATTTCCTTGTCGGCCGAAACGAAGGTCAGATACAGGTTGCCGTCCGTGCCAAGGTAGAAGCGGGCGATGTTGCCGCCGCCGTCGTCTTCGCACTGGCAGAAATTGTCGTTGATGTCATATTTGAGCTTGAACGGCGTTTCGTCCGTGCCCAGGTATCCGCGGGTGACGGTCAGCACGCCGTCTGTGCCGAATACCAGCCGCATCGTATAACCCTCGAATTTGTCGAGCGTATACGTGCCCGTCGAACCGCCGGCCTGGTCCTCGTTGGTCGCGATCCCGGCGAGTTCCCAGGTGGAACCGGGGAGCTTTGATTCAAGGACGCCGGTGGCAAAGCCGGGCGTGTCGTAGACGCGAAGGACGGATACGCCGGACGTGGCCGTGGGCGCAGGCGTGTAGGCTGTGGTAGGCGCCGCCGTGGGCGATACATAGGGCGTTACAACGGCGGCGGACGTTGGCGCCGGGGTTGCGGGCGCAGTAACCTGCTTGGCCGGGGAAGTGAGCAGGATCACGGCGACGACGACGCCGGCGAGCGCCACCACCGCCACGCCCAGCAGCACGTACAGCAGGGTATTCGATTTGGGCGGAGGCATGGGCGGCCTCGGCGGCGTGGTCCCTCCCGTCGGCGGAGGCGGCGCTCCCTTGATGGGCTCGAGGGGCGGTTTCATGGGGTTTCCGCAGGCTTCGCAGAACTGCGTCCCTTCGGGCTGTGGCCTTCCGCATTTGTTGCAAAACATTCGTATCACTCCTTAATTCATACACTACGGCCCCAGGGGTTTGGGAGCGTAGACGCAATAATCGGTGTACGGATCGCCCTCGTACATGATGGTCGCGTACAGGTTGCCGTCGGTGGCGAGGTAGAAGCGCAGGTAATCGCCCTCTTCGTCTTTTTCGCTGTCGCAGTAGTTCGTGCCTTTGATCTCATAGGTATAGCTATCGTCGTGCACTTCCCCGGACGCCTCGGTGTACATCCTGAATTTGCCGTCGTCCGTGAAAGTGAGCCGTTCGTAGAAATCCGCATAGAGAGCGAGGGTGTATTTGCCCTCGTTGCCGGCTTTCTGGTCGGGGTTGTGCGCGATTCCCGCTATTTCCCAGGCGTTGCCGGTCAGTACGGACTCGATCTTTTTGGAGGTGTCCAAAGTCGGCGTGCTGAATACCCTGAGGCTGACGCCCGTACCGGCGGAGGCGGTCGTTGCGGCGGGCGACGCCTGCTCCGTAACCTGTGCGGTGGCGGAAGGAAGCGGGGCGGATGCCGGTTTGGACGTCAGGAGGATGACGGCGACGACGCCCCCCGCGACCACGACGGCGGCCATGGCGAGGATGACGATGAGTCTGGTGTTCGATTTCTTGTGAGCCGCAGGCGGGGAAGGGACGGCGGCCGGCGGCTGTGGACTTACCGGCGGCTGCGGGCCGACCGGCTGTGCTGCGCTGGCCGGCGGCTGTGGACTGGCCGGCGGCTGTGGACTTACCGGCGGCTGTGGACTGGCCGGCGGCTGCGGGACCGGCGGCGGCTGCATTTTCGATGCGCCGGGGGCGCCCGCCTCCGGTCGTTTAAGCGGGCTGCCGCAGGAGGAGCAGAATTTCGCGTTCTCCTTCTGCGGCTTGCCGCATTTGCTGCAGAACATTTTATCACTCCCTTTTGGCTATATAGGCCTGATCTATCGTATTCCTGTTCTCGTCCCCAAAAACGCCGTCAGGCCGCTTTCCCCGCTCCTATGGGGAGACCGGATGGAATACGGCGTAGTCGGACTGCGGACCTGTGTCGTTCGTTATCGCCGCGTACAGGTTCCCGTCGGTACAGAGGCAGAAACGCCAGTAGCCGCCGTCCTCTTCCGAGTATACGTCGCAGCAGTTGACGCTGAGGATATCGTAGACAAAGGTTTCCCGCCGGATGCGGTGGCCGGGAGACTCGACGATTTTCGTGGCCGTGGAGCCGTCGTCGGAGAACACGTAGCGCACCATGTCGCCGCCGAACGAGTCCCGGTCGAAATCCCTTGACGGGCCCCCGCCCTGGCCGGGGTTGTCGGCGTACCCGGAAAGCTCCCACGAATACTTGGTGAGCACGGTATACAGCGGGGTTTCGTTTTCCGGGGACGGCGGGTCGTATGCCTGCATGGCCGTATCCCCGGCGCTCGGCGCCGGGAGGGGCCCGGGCGGACGGGGAAGCACGACGGCCAGCACGGCCGCAGAGCAGGCGAAAAAGCCCAAGACAAGGTATATGAGGACGGGAGGGAGGTTGCGCGGGTTTGCGCGGGGCAAGGAAGAGACCTTCTTTAAAGGGCCGCCTTGGTTCTCCCCGGCGGCCAAAGCGAGCGGGTTGCCGCAGGAGGTACAAAAGCGCGCGCCGTCTGTCTGGCGGCTGCCGCACCTGATGCAGAACATGTGCCCCAGCTCCCTTCGGGAATAGGTATACGCCCAACGATATTCACGCCGGGTGCCGTCGGTTGATGCGGCCGGTCGCGGCAAACGCCGTTACTATGCGGCGCGGCGGGGAGAAGACCAGTTTTTCAAGTATATTGAGTATATCATATAACAAAGCCGGAAGCATCAGCAAAATAACACGGACAAACGTTTTTGCGATGTATGCCCGGGTGCAGGGGCAACAGGGTATTAATACGGTGGGACAGCCGGACAAGAAGCGCAAAACGACTTTTTCGCGGCGTCACGATTATTTCCCGGGAAAGCGCAACGGGGCGAAGCATGCGTTGCGTTTATATGAGGCCGGCCGTTCAGCCGGCCGCCCCATAAGCCGATCTGATTGAGAAACGGCTTTGCTGCGCATACTAAGGCCGGATAACCCCCGAAGGAGGCCTTTACGATGGGTGAAACGCAATGCGGCGCCTGCGGAGAAAGAGGGGCGTCACGCGGCATGTCCCTCTGCCCGGAATGCATGCAGTATGTCTGCGACAGTTGCTACGACAGGGCGCAGGGGCGGTGCATGCGATGCGCCTCGCGCGAGTACGACTGACCGGCCCTCATTGTCCGACTGCCCCGGTCCCCAAACGCCGTGTTGGTTGACAATCACAGGCGATTCCATTATAATAATAAAGCGCCTGTGCCTGTAGCTCAGTTGGATAGAGCGTTTGGCTACGGACCAAAAGGCCGAGGGTTCAAATCCTTCCAGGCACGCCACCAAGAAACCCCGATACCATGCAGTATCGGGGATTTTTTTACCCATATTGCTTGAAATATCACTTTTTGTTCGCTACGTGTTGGCTGCGCGGGACTGCAGTTCCATGCGTTTTCAGCGCCACGAAATCAGGGTGGTGTGTAGATATCAAACCGGAGCGTCCCATTTACTCGAACAGGCTCCGGGCACGCGGCGAGAAACCCCGCAAAGCGGTGGGGGATTTTTTGCATATTGTTTTGCGTCGACAGTCTTTTCATCAGGCAGTGTGCTCGACTCTTCGGAAGCCCGGTTAAAGGGCTCCATAATTATTCTTTCATTTTTGACAAACATTTGTAAAAATCGTGCGGCCCCTCGCCCCGCAGAAAGCCCAAGGTTGCAGACGGGTTCCATAGATGCGCGTTTTTTTCGGGATATTTGCTTAACAAATCGTTAACTTCGCAGGCTTTATCGGGGCGCCCGGGCACGGCGTGATCCGCGCCTAGGTCGGCAGGCGCCCGCCTGTTTTTCCTGCCCGATAGCGTTTTTGCATGCCAAAACCAAGCCGGACATTTCTGCGCCGATCCCGAAAATGTCGCCTTCAGCCAACTTCACAATACGGGAAACAAGGGCCATCTGCGGTTTCATATCCTGTAACCTGCCTGATTATGGATGTATGGCTCAACCGCCGACAGGGAAACCCGGCGGATATTATTACGATAATTTTACCAATATATTACAATTGTTGCAATATATTAAATAATTGTGTAAAATCTATTACATACCTTTGCAGTTTCTACTGATTCTGCAATACGGACAGGGTAAATCAGTATGATGGGATGTGATGTGCAGGTATGAAGAAAAAAGTGACGTCGGCAATACTGGTACTGGCCATGGTGCTTACCCTCCTGTCCACGACAGTATTCGCGGCCTCGAACACAATGTTGAGGAAAGGCTCGAGAGGCGATGACGTCAGGACGCTGCAGACCCTTCTGAACGAAAACGGGTATTCGCTGGCCGTGGACGGCATATTCGGTAGCCGCACGGACGGCGCCGTGAGGGACTATCAGGCGCGAAAAGGCCTTGTCGTGGACGGAATCGTCGGCCCGAAGACGTGGGGCGCGCTCCTTTCAAAAGACTCCGGTTCCAGGCAGGCATCTCCGCCGTCCGGCTATCCAACGCTGTCCTATGGTTCGAGGGGCTCCTCGGTATCGAAACTGCAAAACCTGTTGAACAATAACGGCGCGAAACTTGCCGTGGACGGACAGTTCGGGCCGCTGACGCAGACCGCCGTCAAGCGGTTCCAGTCGGCAAACGGGATCAAGGCCAACGGGGTTGTGGGATCGAGCACGTGGAAAGCCCTGCAGGTAGAGAACCTCATCTCGATCGCGAAATCGAAGGTCGGCAGCAAATACGTGCTTGGCGGGAAAGGCCCCACGACGTTCGATTGTTCCGGCTTCGTCTACTGGTGCCTGAACCGGGCGGGCGTGTCGCAGGCATACATGACGTCGTCCATGTGGCAGAAATGCACGACGTATCCGAAAGTGACCAGCATGAGCGGCCTGAAGCGCGGCGACGTGATAAGCTTCGAGGGGCACGTAGGAATTTACCTGGGCGACGGACAGATGATCGACGCTTCCAGCAGCAAAGAAGAAGTGCGCATCTGTTCCAACATCCAGGGCTCGTCGTATTGGACCAGCCACTTCGTGCGCGGGTACAGAATTTTCTAAACGAGAACCCCTGTGGGAGGCGGGCCTTCAGGCCTGCCTCCACAGTCTGTCAAAAGCTTAAGTGAAGTGGGGGATGCAATCCCCCACTCCTAATCCACAAAGGAAACCGTCGACAATCCCCGAAGGGGTTTGTCGACGGCCCAGGGGGACAGGCCGTATGGCCTGTCCCTGTTTTATTCAGGCGCAAACCTCCGTGCGGCTCGTTTGCGTACCTGCATCCGGCGCGCCAAAGCCGCATCAGTCATTCCTTATTCTTCCGTCAGGCCGGCATGGGCCTGTTTGAGCAGTTCGGGGATGTCGAGCGACTGCGGGCAGCGCCCGGCGCATTCGCCGCAGGCTATGCATTGGTCCGCCCCGGCGTTAATAGGGACGATCGATTTCTTGTAGAAAACCGTGTCGATGCTGCCCGGCTTCATCAACTGGTGGCTGTTGTAGAGCCTGAACACCTCCGGGATGCGCACGCCGCTCGGGCAGGGCATGCAGTAGCCGCAGCCCGTGCAGCCGATGCTGTGCTGCGCCTCGAAGGCGGCCCGTATCGCCGCGATGAGCCGCTGGTCGTCCCCGGACATCACGCCCGGCCGCGCGCGATCGAATATCCTCAGGTTGTCCTTGAGCTGTTCGAGCGTGCGCGTACCGCTGAGGATGACGGAGACTTCCGGCTTGTCGTACAGCCACCTGAAGCACCATTCGACGAGCGACCGTTTCTCGGGATGCCGCGCGAGGAGATCGCGCACCTCCTTTGGGACGGCGTTGAGCAGGTTCCCGCCGCGCAGGGGCTCCATGACGACCATCGCGAGGCCTTTGGCGGCCCCGTATTTCAGGCCCCCGATTCCTACCTGCTGTTTTTCGTCGAGGATGTTGAGCTGTATCTGGGCCATGTCCCAGTCGCAGGCGTCCACGATCTGCATGAACGCCGGGAGCGTGTTGTGGCTGGAAAAGGCCTTGAAAAGTATCTTTCCCTTTTCGACCATCTTGTCGAGGAAAGAAAGGCCGTCGAACCGCTTCACCTGCTCCCAGTGGGTGTGCGTGAGGTTGTGCAGGAGGTAGACGTCGATGCGGTCCGTTTTCAGCCGGCGCAGTTCTTCGTCGAGGTATTTTTCGAAGTCCGCGTGTTTTTCCACGAGCCAGACGGGGCTCTTCGTGGCGAGGACGGTCCTTTCCCTGTAGCCGTCCTTGAGCGCCTTCCCGGTTATCGCCTCGCTGTTTTCGTAGGAGTAGGCCGTGTCGATATAATTGACTCCGTGGTCGATCGCGTACCGCACCATCTCGATCGCGTCCTTTTCGTCCTCGGGGAAACGCATGCAGCCGAGCCCGAACCTCGACACCCTCAGTCCCGTGTTGCCGAATCGTGTGTATTGCATCTTATGCCCCGCTTTCTAAAGATGTCGCTATTTTCAGTATACCGCCGCCGTGCCTCCCGTCAATACCTGCAAGCACGCCCTGTATTAGGCGCACAGTACGGTAGCGCACCCTGGGCGCGGCGCCCCTGAAGACGAGGGACGCCGCCCTATAGTCGGTCCCGGAGGTGTCAGGCCGGGCCGGACATGGTATGATAGGCATAGAATAAACGGCCCGGACGGCGACCGAGGTATCATGGACGGACAGAAAACGAGCTTTAAAACGAGGCTGGCCTGCTTCCTGCTGGCCTTCGTCTTATCGCTGGGCGCGTACGCGTTCATCGAGCCGCGCATGCTTTTGGTGCGGGAGTATACGGTGGGCTCGGCCCAGGTCCCGGAGGCGTTCGACGGCCTCAGCATCGCGTTCGTGGCCGACGTCCACCTCGGCGATTATTTCCCGCGCTCGGCCGTTAGCGACATGGTGGCGCGCGTCAACGCGCTGCGCCCCGACCTCGTGCTCCTCGGCGGCGACTACGTGGGCTACGATGCGAAGTATATCGCGCCCGCGTTCGAGGCGCTGGGCGGGCTGTGCGCGCCCATGGGCGTATACGGCGTGCTGGGCAACCACGACAACTGGATGGGCGCCGACCTGTGCCGCGCCGAAGCCGCCCGGCACGGCATCACGCTCGTGGACAACCGGATGCTGTGGCTGGAGCGCGGCCGGGGGCGTGTCGCCCTCGCAGGGGTCGGCGACCTCGACACGGACGTATGCGACATCACGCCGGTACAACGGGGGACGAAGGACGGGGACTACGTTGTCTTGCTGTCCCATAATCCGGACTACATCGAGCAGATGCAAAGCGACAAGGTGGATCTGATGCTTTCCGGCCACATGCACGGGGGCCAGGTGACGTTCTTCGGCTGCCCTCTGCTGCTGCCTTCCAGGACCGGCGGCAGATACTGTTCGGGCAAATATTACACGGGCGGCACGACGCTGATCGTGACCAACGGCGTGGGGGTGTCCGTGTTCCCCGTGCGGTTCTGCGCCCCGCCGCAGATCGTTTTCATCACGCTAAAGAGAGAATGACGGGCACGCGCTTTGGTCTGTTTTCGGCTTGCTTTGTCCCTCTAAAGCTGGTTTGGGAGCAATCCCCGTAAAGAGCGCCCCGTCTGTGACCCGCGCGAAAAAGCCGCAGGCAAGTGCATGCCCGCGGCTCTTTTTCATATGTGTTACTCGGTTTTCCCTTTGATGTACTCGTCGATCGCATTTGCGGCCTTCTTGCCCGCGCCCATCGCCAGTATGACGGTGGCCGCGCCGGTCACGGCGTCGCCTCCCGCGTACACGCCTTCGATCGACGTTTGGCCGGTTTCCTCGTCCGCGACGATGCAGCCGCGCTTGTTGACTTCGAGGCCGCTGGTGGCCTTGGTGACCGTCGGATTCGGTGAGGTGCCGATGGCCATCACGACGCAGTCGACGTCGAGCGTGAATTCGCTCCCTTCTTTGGGGATGGGCCTGCGCCTGCCCGATGCGTCCGGCTCGCCCAGTTCCATCTCCACGCATTCTATGCCATTGACCCAGCCCTTGTCGTCGCCGAGGATGCGCACCGGGTTGCACAGGAGCTTGAAGACGATCCCCTCTTCCTTCGCGTGGTGGACTTCTTCGGCCCTTGCGGGCATCTCCTCTTCGCTGCGGCGGTATACGATGTACACGATCTCTGCCCCGAGGCGCTTGGCGCAGCGCGCGGAGTCCATGGCGACGTTCCCGCCGCCCACGACGGCTACGGTCTTCGCCCGGTACACGGGCGTGTCGTAATCGTCGCGGTACGCCTTCATCAAATTGACCCTGGTGAGGAACTCGTTGGCCGAGAACACGCCGTTGAGGTTCTCGCCCTCTATATGCATGAACATGGGAAGGCCCGCGCCCGTGCCGATGAACACGGCCTCGTAGCCCTCTTCGAACAGTTCGTCGATCGAGACGGCCTTGCCGGCGATCGTGTTGGTCTCGATCTTCACGCCGGCTTCCTCGAGCTTTTCGATCTCGTGGCGCACGATCGCCTTGGGGAGCCTGAATTCGGGGATGCCGTAGATAAGCACGCCGCCGGGCGCGTGAAACGCCTCGAACACCGTGACATCGTAGCCCATCTGCGCCAGGTCGCCCGCGCAGGTCAGCCCGGCCGGGCCCGAGCCCAGCACGGCGACCTTATGGCCGTTGATCTCGGGTTTTTCGCTCTTCTCATCGCAGTTGTTCAGGTACCAGTCGGCCGCGAACCGCTCGAGCCTGCCTATGGCCACCGGCTCGCCCTTCTTGCCGCGCACGCACACGGCCTCGCACTGCGTCTCCTGCGGGCATACCCTGCCGCATACGGCGGGGAGGGAGTTGGTCTGCTTGAGGGTCAGGTAGGCGTCCTTGAACCGGCGTTCCTGGATGCACTTGATGAACTCCGGTATTTTCACGTTCACGGGGCAGCCGGCGACGCAGGAAGGCTTCTTGCAGTTCAGGCAGCGCATGGCTTCGGACACGGCCATTTCTTCCGTGTATCCCTTCGCGACCTCGTCGAAATTCTTGTTCCGTACGTCGGGGTCCTGCTCGGGCATGGGGTTTTTGGTACTAGACATGTTCCGCTCAGCCATCTAGCGCGTCCTCCAATCTGCATTTATGCTGCTTTACCGCTTCCTGTTCCTGTTCCCTGTACATCGACGTGCGGCGTATCACTTCGTCGAAATCGATCAGGTGGCCGTCGAATTCGGGGCCGTCGACGCAGGCGAACTTCGTTTCGCCGCCCACCGACACGCGGCAGCCGCCGCACATGCCCGTGCCGTCGATCATCACGGGGTTCATGCTCACAACGGTGCGGATCCCGTATTCCTTGGTCAGCTTGGCGACGAATTTCATCATGATCAGCGGACCGATGGCGATCACCGTGTCGTATCCCGCGCCGTCGTCTATGCGCTCTTTCAACTTGTCGGTGACCAGCCCGTGTTCGCCGTAGGAGCCGTCGTCGGTCATCACGAAGAGCTTGTCGCTCACCGCGCGCATCTCGTCCTCGAGGATAACGAGGTCCTTCGTGCGGAACCCGGCGATGATCTCCACATTGGCGCCCATCTTGTGCAGGGCCTTGGCCTGCGGGTACGCGATGGCGCTGCCCAGCCCGCCGCCGATGACGGCGGCCTTCCTGACGCCGTTAAGGTCGGACGCGTTGCCCAGCGGACCGACGATGTCGGAGACGAAGCCGTTCTCCTCCTGTTCGGCAAGCAGCATCGTCGTCTTGCCGACGATCTGGAAGATGATGGTCACGGTGCCTTTTTCGCGGTCGAAATCGGCGATGGTCAGCGGGATCCGCTCGCCTGTCTCGTTCACCCGCAGGATGACGAACTGACCGGGCCTGCATTTTTTCGCGACTCTGGGCGCTTCGAGTTCCATCAGTATGACCTGTTCGTTAAGCACTTTCTTGGTCAATATTTTATGCATGGGTACGCATACACCTCCGTATGAATGATTAATCAATAAATTCTACGGACCGAAGAATCCGCTTGATTCCGTCCCTTCTATTCTAGTGCCTTGGCCCGTATGAATGCAATGAAAAAAACTGGGTTTGGTCCTTTTTGTCCGGCCGGGCCCTATAATCCCAAAGCGAGAGAGCGCCTGCGCCCTGCCCGATACCGGGGTACGCGCTGTCCGTACGCCGCGTCCTTGCCCGATCCCGCGCTCATCAAAGCAGCCGATGACTGCCCCGGCAGAGGCCTGTCATCGGCTGCATTCTTACGTTATCGTATGTTTCCCCGGTTTACTTCGCGGCAAATTTGGGGCGTTCTATATAGTGCGTGTGCAGCAGCTCGTGGGACCTGTGGCCGCAGGGCTCGCCGAAGTATTCCTCGTAGAGCTTTTGAATCGACGGGTTCTTGTGCGACTTCCGAAGCGGCATGTCCTCGTCCTCGTCGTAAAGGGCCTTTGCCCGCATCTTCGCGACATCGGTGTCCATCTTCTTCTGTGCGCTCACGAACGGCTGTCCGCCGCCGGTCACGCAGCCGCCCGGGCACGCCATGATCTCGACGAAATGGTAGCCGCCTTCGCCCGCCTTGATCTTGTCGAGGAGAGGGCGCGCGTTGCCCGTCCCGTGGGCGACCGCGACCTTGATGTCCATGCCGGCGATGTTGACGGTGGCCTCCTTGATGCCTTCCGTCCCCCTGACCGCCGCGTATTCAATGTTCTCGAGGTCTTCGCCCGTGAGGATGTCGGCCACGGTCCTAATCGCGGCTTCCATCACGCCGCCGGTCGCGCCGAAGATGGCGGCGGCGCCGGTGGAGTCGCCGAGCATTTCGTCGAATTTTTCGTCGGGCAGGTTCACGAAGTCGATGCCCGCCTGTTTGATGAGCTTGCCGAGTTCGCGCGTGGTGAGCACATAATCCACGTCGGCGTAGCCGGTGCTTGCGAGTTCGGGGCGCTGGCGCTCGTACTTCTTGGCGGTGCAGGGCATGATCGAGACCACCACGATGTCGGCCGGGTCGATGCCGTTTTTCTCGGCGTAGTAGGACTTGATGACGGCCCCGAGCATCTCGTGCGGGGACTTACAGGTGGAGAGATTGTCTAAAAGTTCCGGGTAATAGTGTTCGCAGAACTTGATCCAGCCGGGGCTGCAGGACGTTATCAGCGGGAGCTTCCCGCCTTTCTGTATGCGCTGGAGCAGTTCGGTGCCCTCTTCCATGATCGTGAGGTCCGCGCCGAAGTCGGTATCGAAGACCTTGTCAAAGCCGATCATGCGCAGCGCCGCGGCCATTTTGCCGGTCACCCTCGAGCCCATGGGCATGCCGAATTCCTCGCCCAGCGCGGCGCGCACGGCGGGCGCCGTCTGTACGACCACATGCTTTTTGGGGTCCCTCAGCGCCGCCCACACGTGCTTGGTGTTGTCCTTTTCCCTAAGCGCGCCGACGGGGCAGGCCGCGATGCACTGCCCGCAGTTGATGCAGGGGACTTCGCTGATGCTGCGCCCGAAAACGGGTTCGATGGTGGTCCTGAACCCGCGGCCCGTTGGGCCGATGACGCCGACTTTCTGCACGTCATGGCAGGTCGCGACGCAACGGCGGCACAGGATGCACTTGTTGGGGTCGCGTTCTATAGAAGGAGACAGCGTATCGATGGGGCGGTCGATCATCGTCCCCTGATACGGGATCTCGTCAATATTGAGTTCCTCCGCGAGCGCCTGAAGTTCACATGTTCCGTTGCGCGAACATTCGAGGCATCGGCGGTCGTGATTCGAAAGAATGAGTTCCAGGTTCACGCGGCGCGCGTTTACGACGTCCGGCGTATGCGTGAAGACTTCCATTCCTTCGGAAACGGGCAGTACGCACGCGGCCTGGAGGCTGCGCGCACGGGCCACCTCAACGACGCACATGCGGCACGCGCCGATCTGGTTGACGTCCTTAAGGTAGCAAAGCGTCGGGATTTTGATCCCTACCTGGCGGGCGGCTTCAAGCACCGTCGTGTTCTCGGGCACTTGAACGCTCTTGCCATCGATGGTTAAAGTTACCACTCTCGATCTCTCCTTTGCAGTGAAAAATTCTGACGGCTAAGCTGACATTTACACCGCGGTTCAAAACGCTGCACAAACGGTTGTCCTCGGTTTCGAATCTGCGTTTTATCCCATATGTCCATGTAAAAAACACTTGTATATACAGGCCATTTACAATATTATCGAGAACGCGTGCATTTGTCAAGAATTTATCAACCGCCTTTCATGCCTGCGACGGCAGGGTCCTGGTCATTTATTGTGCGCCGGACCGTTAAGGCGTAAATCGGACCGGCACCGCCAACGAAGACGGGCGCGCGGTCTTTTTTTTGCGGACCCTCGACTTTTTTGGGCATACCAAACCATATTTACGTGTTTATTCCAATTTTGCATTGCAAAAAAGACTATAATAATATAAGAATATATATGACAACTTATTATTCCATCTGCGGGAAACCGGCCAAAAGTAAGCACGCACACGGCAAGATCAACGGTATAAGATCGTATGCGTATGCGCTCCCGGGAGGTATTTTGCTTGAATGCTTGAATACTAATTATTATTGACAAAATCAGGATTAATCGGCTAGTATAAGATTTGTTATACATATATAGGAATGTTTCGATAAATATAACCAATCAATTTGGGTACACAATTAAGAAATGGGGGAACCAATGCTCATGCGTATTACACAGGAGGCCGACAACGCTTTCAGGGTCATCTTACATCTCGCGGGCATACCTGAAGGGGAGAGATGCACCGCGCGCTCTATTTCCGAGGTGATGAACATTTCGGTGCAGTTTACTCTCAAGACGCTCAACAAGCTCACCAAAAGCGGCATCACCTGCGCCTATCGCGGCGTCAACGGCGGATACGCCTTGAACAAGGCCGCCTCGGACATCACGATGCGGGAGATCATCGAAGTCGTGGACGGCCCGATCGCGATCAACCGCTGCCTGCTCGAAAAGCGGAACTGCAACCGGAACCATGCCGACAAATGCGTGGTGAACACCGCGCTTGCGGGCGTGCAGAAGGTCCTGACAGACGCCCTGGAGGCGATCACCATCGAAAAGCTGCTTTTCGACAAACAGAAAATGGAACAAGCGTCCTGAAAAACGGGTCATACATACTGTCCGGGCGGGGACCGCGCTTTATCAAGGATAGAATATGCGGTTTGTCAATGCTTGATAAACACGCTGAAAGAGGGTATGATAAACTTCTAGGACCGAAGATGCTGCCGGCCGCAGGGACGCGGCCGAAGACGAGTTCTTAGGGGGTACGAATGGCAGATTCTATCATGAGGGCGGAGTGTCCCTTTGTGAACAATGCGAATATAGGGGAGTATATCGACCTAGAAGGCATCCGGATGCATTATATCGAAAAGGGGGAGGGCTTTCCCGTCGTGTTGGTCCACGGGGTGGGGCAGTCTCTCTATACCTGGCGCAACAATATCGAGGCGCTTTCGGAACATTTCCACGTCTACGCGCCCGATCTCCTCGGGCACGGGTACTCGGACAAGCCCGATATCGAATACACTATCAGCGACCATGCGAACATGATCCTGGCGTTCATGGACGTCTTACGGATAGAAAGGGCGCATATCATCGGCTTTGGAACCGGCGGGACGTTCGCGCTGGATTTTATGATCCGCAATCCCGAGCGGGCGGAGAAAGCGGTGATCATCTCGCCCGGCGGAATGACCAAGAACCACCCGTTCTACGTGCGCATGCTGGGCAGTTCCTTTTTCGGGAAGTTCTTTATCGGCATGCTGAACCAGTCCACGGTTCGCAGGCTGCTCGAAGAGACGTATTTCGACCAGACCGGCGTGGAGGACAAAATGGTGGAGGAATACACGCGGCCGCTCATGTCCGGCGAAGCGAAATCGGTGATACTGCGCTGCATCGGCGCGTACGACGACGCGGGCGTCCTGGAAAACCTGCGCCTGGTGGAACACCCCGTGCTCATGTTCTGGGGCGAGGACGACCAGTGGCACGTCATAGCGATGGCGGAACTGTTCCATTCGGCGCTGAAAAACTCGGAACTCATTACGATCCGTAACTGCGGACACATGCTGCACGAGGAGAAATTCGAAAAATTCAACGAGACAGTGCTCGAATTCCTTTCGGTTTAACCCCTGATTTTCGACCAGGGAAGGACAATTCACGTTGCGCCGTATTCACATTCGGCGCATCTTTCTATGTGCGGGGCTGGCAAAATATTGGCGGGCGGCGTGAAGATTTGGTATACTTGTCCTATATCGCCGCCGTTGGTGTACAATCGGCATACCCGATCCTTAGGCTCCTGCGTGAGGCGAGGGCGTGGGCGGCCTGACATACTGTGTAAGGCCGGGCCATGGAACCTTCCGGAGGACCCGGGCATATCAGGCGTCACGGCGCCGCAAAACGTCCGCGTGACCGGGCGGCGTACGGGCGGCGGGAGGCGTAAACGGCCATCTGGTCCTGCGTCAGGGGCCGTCCGTGGCCGGGCGCGAAGGAGGAAGCCGCGCATGATCGAAACGTTCGAGCTGGGCGACGTAGTACAGATGAAGAAGCCGCATCCCTGCGGAAGCAATATCTGGACCATCATCCGCACCGGGATGGATGTGAAGATCAAGTGTGCGGGCTGCGGACGCGTCGTGATGCTCGAGCGCGGCACGTTCATGAAGCGCGCGAGGAGGATCGTGCGGACGCAATCCGGGGAAAAGGAGTAAAGACAGTCAACCGCCTTCCATGCGGATTGATATCGTTAATACCGCAAATGACAGATACTATCCCAACCGAGGCACATGAAGAGGCCGTAAAAGCAAAACGGCATATGCCGGCGTGGCTGGAGATGGTCCTGACCGTCCTGGTTGCCGTAATCATAGCGCTCGCCGTGCGCGTGTTCGTTTTCGAGATCACCAGGGTGGACGGGCCCTCGATGCAGCCCACGCTCCACACGGACGAACAGATCCTGGTGAACAAGCTGGCCTACTCCTTCGGCGCGGCGCCCAAGCGCATGGACATCGTCATCTGCAGATACCCGGGGAGCGACGTGCATTACGTCAAGCGCGTGGTCGCCCTCGGGGGAGAGACCGTGTCCGTCGTGAACGGGCGCGTGCACATAGACGGCAAGCCGCTTACGGACGATCTTGGTACGGAGCCCGTCAGCGAATCGATGGAGCCGTACAGGGTGCCGGAGGGGTACGTTTTCGTGATGGGGGACAACCGCAACGACAGCCTGGACAGCCGGCAGGAAGGGCCCATCGCCCTTTCGGAGATCATCGGCCGCGCCACGGCGGTCGTATGGCCGCTGGACGCGATCAAGTGGCTGGGCTGATCATTGGGGGAGTGGTTCAACGTGGAAAAACTGTATACTGGAACTTTCGACAGCCCTGTGGGGCGGCTCTGCCTCGCCTGGACGGATCGCGGCCTGTTGCGGCTGGACTTCGGGCCGCAACGGATCGAACGGCTGCTCGGCGGCGGGGCGTTCGCCGCAGAGGACAGGGAACTGCCGCCTGAGTGGGACGGGGAGCTCCGCCGGTATTTCGGCGGCGAACCCATGCGCTTCACGATACCGCTCGACCTCAGGGGGACGGCGTTCGAGCGCGAAGTCTGGGCGGCGCTGCAGACCATCCCCTACGGCCGGACGAAGACCTACGCCAAGGTCGCGGCGCAGATCGGTCGGCCGGGCGCCGCGAGGGCCGTCGGCGGGGCGAACGGGAAAAACCCCGTCTCCGTCGTCGTGCCCTGCCACCGCGTGGTGGCCGCCAATTCGCTGGGTGGATACGGCGCGGGCATCGGGATAAAGCGCGCCCTGCTGGACCTCGAGGCGCGGGGGGCGGCCGAGGGATACGTTGTATAGGGAGGGAAAGACATGCTCACAGCCAGGAATTACATATTCGCCGCCGCGTTCGGCCTGATCGCCGGGTTCATCGGGTTCATGCTGCTGCAGGGCGAAAACAGGGAGACCTGGAGCGCGCTGCTCCAGGGCGCCGTCATCGGGCTGGTCGGCGCGGGCGGGTACCTGTACGGCCAGTACAACCGCGCGCGGCACAGCCAGAAACAGTCGAAGGCGAAGATGAGCAAGAAGCAGATGAAGCGGGCGCAGAAGAGGAAGTAGGATCAGACAGGCCAGAACGAATCAATGAGCGCAATCATCAGAATGCGCTGATGCATCACGCATTGGGAATCATGGTTTAAGGGCAGATTGTCTGCCGCCATCAGGCGGCCTTTTTTCTGCCGATCTGACGCGGATGGGGTGTGGGGGATTGCATCCCCCACACTTCGTGCAATAAAGTTTTTCTCATCCTCAGTGTTCCACGTTCCCCCGGTTCTCAGGGAGGATCTCGAGCCAGTAGCCGTCCGGGTCGCTGATGAAGTAGAGGCCCAGCTTCTCGTTTTCGTAGCAGATGCAGCCCATTTCCTCGTGCAGGGCGTGCGCCGCGCCGTAATCGTCCACCTTGAACGCGATATGGCTCTCGTTGTCGCCCAGGTCGTAGGGGGTCTTCTTGTCGCGCAGCCAGGTCAGCTCGACGGCGTGCGCCCCGTCGGTCATGAACACGATCTCGTAGCTCCCGTCGCTCGCCTTCTTGCGCTTCTCCTCCCGAAGGCCCAGCGCCTTTTCATAGAAGGCGACGCTTTTTTTAAGGTCGAGCACGTTGATGTTGCAGTGGTAGTAGGTGAACTTCATGTACTGTCTCCTCCTTCGTATTCGATGGAATCGCCGCGCTCCCCTATCGCCCAGACCCGCACGCCCGTGCCCCTGAGTTTTTCGGCGAAGGCGGCGGGCGCCCGCGTTTCTTCGCGGAAGTGCATGGGCACGAACAGGCGCGGCCGCACGGTCCGCGCAAAGTACAGCGCCCCGCGGTCGTAGTCGGCGGCCATGCGCGGGTCAACCGGGAAAAAGGCGACGTCCGGCTTCACGACGTTTTGCGCGATTTCCGCCATCTCCCGCTCGAACTCGGCGATTGCCCGGCGGCTCTCTTCTTCGGTCGATTCCTCCGGCCAGTGCCAGCAGTTCAGGTCTCCCGCGTGAAATACCGAGAGACCGCCCATGAGGACGTGAAAGCTCACGCCCTCGTCCGTGCTCCCGTAGGCCCTGACCGCGATATGCCCGTCGCCGTAGCGCTCCCCCTTGCCGAGGAACGTGACGCTATGCGTGCTGTCCGGCGCTTTTACGCGGGCCTCGATGTCCCGGCTGAATATGTATCTAACGCCCGGATGCGCTTTCTGCCACCCGAGTACCGCCGGGTTGAAATGGTCGTAATGCGCGTGGCTGGAGAGCATGTACACCCTCTTATAGGCGGCCAGCTCCTCTTCGGCGACGACGCCGCCGATAAAGCCCCGCTTCCCGCCGTGCGGCCTTTCCAGATAGTAGTCGACGATGAGCGCGGTATCGCCATATAGGAGCGCGAACCCGCTGTTGTAGAGGTAGTATATGCGCAAGGGACGCCTCCTTCCTCGTCGGAGCGGACTGCGCATCGCTCGCCTCCTCGTCGGAGCAAACTGCGCTTCGCTCAGAACCCCCTTTGCGCTGCGTGCCCCGGGGATTCTTCGCTCCGCTGCGTTGCTCCTCCTCTTCAACGCAAAGCTACGGCTTTGCGTTGATTGCTTAGGCGGGGCTTTGCAGATTTTTTAGGCAAGGCCTTCGAAGTCCGCAATACGCTCTCAATCGGAACAAACTCCACACCGCCCGTATCGGCTATCAGAATCCTTTCTGCATCAGCCAGTCTGCGAGTTCCTCGCGGATGCAGGCCGTGTCCTCCCCGCAGGCGAGGCCGCGCACGCGCTCGGCCATGGCGCAGGAGCTGAACGGGCAGCCGGTGAGCGCGGGCGCGAGGTTCTCGATGAAGGCCTGGTCCATCGCGTCCGAGAAGACCCGGCATTCGGTGATGACGCCGCCAGATAGCGACAGGCCCATCTCGACGCCGCCCCAGGCAAAACGGGTGTCGAGCGTGATGTCGAACTTCGGGGTCTTGCCGTAGTTCCATTCCCACGAGGAGTATTTCTCGTATTTCTTTTCGACGGCGCCCCGATCGAGGTCGGACGGGGCGAGGACGTCGGGCCTGCCGTATTCGAGCGCGAAGCTTTCGCCCAGCGCGTCCTTCATCCGCTCGAGCGTGATGTCCGCGTGGTCGCACAGGTTGGTGACGCGCGAACGGACCGAGGCAACGCCTTTTGCCTGCATCTTCTCGGCCGAAACCTGGAGGTAGCGCGAGAGCTTCGACATGTCCACGTGCAACAGCAGCGTGCCGTGGTGCAGGGCTTTCCCGCTGCGCTGCAAAAAGGCGTTCCCCGAGAACTTCTGGTCATTAAGGACCAGGTCGTTCCGGCCGGAAAAGCTCGCGCTGAGGCCGAAGGAGTTCACGGCCTGAAGGATGACGCCCAGCTGGCGGTGCAGGTCGTAGTATTCGCGGTCCACGACGAAGGTGAAGTTGAGGTTCCCCAGGTCATGGTAAACGGCGCCGCCGCCCGACGACCGCCTCGCGAGCTTGCCTTCCTCCTGCTCCAGAAGGTCGGTGCGGCATTCGCGCCAGGCGTTCTGGTTTTTCCCGATGACGACGGTGTGCTGGTTCTGCCACAGGTAGAAGATGCACTCGTCTTTTCGGACGGTGTCGAGCAGGTGTTCCTCGAGCGCGAGGTTGTACCAGGGATCCGTGCCCGTACCCAGGACGAGCCGCGTGCGGGTGATCGCCATTTCGTTTCCTCCTTTATTATGTTCTGCCGGGTTTTTTCAATTATAGCAAAAAACGGCATCCCGGACAATGAAGGGATGCGCAGGGACCCACGGGCCCGGGACCGGCGTTGGCGGGGCGGGGGCGGCATCGTGTGGCCGCTCTCGGGGGCCGGCGTTTGTCGGCTTTTGGTGTCCGGTGTTGAATCATCGTTCAGGCGGCCCGGCGCGTTTGCCTTGCTCACGATATATTGTTATACTGAAGATGAATAATATGGAAAAGCAGGGGGCGCCGCCTTGCTTGATTACTATTGCGGGCCACATCACATCTTAGGCGTAGCTTCAGAGCACCAACAAAACATACCGGGTCGTTGTCGTGAACGCGGGAGGGGAAATGACCACTATGCTCGAACCGGACGATCTGTACCTATTTAACGAGGGGACGCACCGACGCGCGTACCGCGTGCTGGGCGCGCACCCCGCCGGGGACGGAGTCTGGCGGTTCGCCGTATGGGCGCCGCACGCGAGCGCGGTCAGCGTTGCGGGCGATTTCAACGGCTGGTCTACGATGGCGCACCCGCTCGCGCCCCAGGCGGATTCGGGCATCTGGGCCGCATGCGTCGACGGCGTGCGGCCGGGGGACAGGTACAAATTCTCGATACAGGAACAAAGCGGCGTCCGGCGCCTGCGCGCGGACCCGTTCGCGTTCTGTTCCGAGCTGCGCCCCGCCACGGCCTCGGTAGTAAGGGACCTCGCGGGCTACGCGTGGGGGGACGCGTCCTTCATGAAGGCGAGGGCCGCCGCCGATCCGTTCGCCCGGCCCATGGCGGTGTACGAGGTGCACCTGGGCTCCTGGAGGAGGAGGCCGGACGGGAGCTTCCTCTCCTATTCGGAGCTTGCCGACGCGCTCGTGCCCTACGCCCTCGAAATGGGGTTTACGCACATCGAGATGCTGCCGCTCTGCGAGCACCCTTTCGACGCCTCCTGGGGCTATCAGGTGACGGGGTATTTCTCGATCACGTCCCGGTACGGGACGCCGGAGGAGTTCATGGCGTTCGTGGACCGCTGCCACCAAAACGGCCTCGGCGTCTTGATGGACTGGGTCCCCGCCCACTTCCCGAGGGACGCGCACGGCCTCTACCGCTTCGACGGCACAGCGCTTTACGAGCACGCCGACCCGCGGCGCGGCGAGCATCCGGTCTGGGGGACCAACCTGTTCGACTTCGAGAAACCGCAGGTGCACAGCTTCCTCGTTTCGAGCGCGGTGTTCCTGCTCGACGCCTTCCACCTCGATGGCCTGCGGGTGGACGCGGTATCGAGCATGCTCTACCTCGACTACGGCAGGGAAGGGGGCGCATGGCTCCCCAACGAGGAGGGCGGGCGGGAGAACTTTCACGCGATAAGGTTTTTGCGCGCCCTCAACGACGCGGTGCATACGGAATGCCCGGGCGCGCTGATGTTCGCGGAGGAGGCCAGCGCCTATCCCAATGTCACAGGGAAACACGGCGCGAAGGATTCCCTGGGCTTCGATTTCAAGTGGAACATGGGCTGGATGAACGACGTGCTCGACTATATGCAGGCCGACCCGCTCTTTCGCTCCGGCAGGCACGGCAGCCTGACGTTCTCGATGGCCTACGCGTTTTCGGAAGACTATATCCTGCCTCTCTCGCACGACGAGGTCGTGCACTCCAAGCTGTCCCTGCTCAACAAGATGCCGGGGACGTACGACCAGAAGTTCGCGAACCTGCGCCTGCTGCTGGCCTACATGTTCGCGCATCCGGGCAAGAAACTCCTCTTCATGGGAGCCGAGATCGCGCAGTTCATCGAATGGGACGAGAAGCGCCCGCTGGACTGGTTCCTGCTCGATTACGACCTGCACAGGGACGCGCAGGCGTACGTGCGGGCGCTGTGCAGGTTCTACGGGCAAACGCCGCCGCTCTATGAATCGGACGGCGGATGGGAAGGCTTTGAATGGTGCAGCGTGGACGACAGGGAGGGCTGTGTGCTCGTGTTCATGCGCTATTCGCTCAAACGCAGGCACGCGCTTCTTTGCGCTTTCAATTTTACGCCCGTTTTCCGCGAAGGGTACAGGACGGGGGTGCCCGTTGAGGGAACGTACACCGAGGTATTCAGTTCGGACGCGGGGAGGCCCTGGGCCCGGGCTACCGGGAGCGAACCTGCGGGCGGTTTCGGGCAGTCGCTTCTGCTGGACCTGCGTCCGCTATCGGCGGCTTTCTACAGGGTCGAAGCGGGAAAAGGGCAAAAAATATCGCGGGGGGGAGAGGGATGAAAAAAACCAAAAAATGCATCGCAATGCTGCTCGCGGGCGGACAGGGGAGCAGGTTGGGAGCGCTGACGCGGGACAGGGCCAAGCCCGCGGTGTCGTTCGGGGGGAAGTACCGCATCATCGACTTCGCCCTTAGCAACTGCGCGCATTCGGGGGTGGACACCGTCGGCGTGCTGATGCAGTACCAGCTCCACGAACTCAACTTCTACCTGGGGACGGGGCAGGCGTGGGACCTGGACCGCATGCACGGCGGCGTGTACGTGCTCTCGCCCTACCACCGAGGCGGCGGGGGCAAATGGTACACGGGCACGGCCAACGCGATCTACCAGAACATCGGTTTCATCGAGGGGTACGACCCCGAGAACGTGCTGGTCATCTCGGGCGACCACATCTACAAGATGGACTACAGGGAGATGCTCGGGGTGCATTGCGAAAAGGAGGCGGACGCGACCATCGCTGTGATGCGCGTGCCGATGAGCGAGGCGGGGCGTTTCGGCCTGATGCGCTGCGACGAGGACAACGTCGTCGTCGATTTCGAGGAGAAGCCCGCCGAACCGAAAAGCGACCTCGCCTCGATGGGCGTCTACGTTTTCAACTGGAGGGTGCTCAAGGAATACCTCATACGGGACGCGAGCGACCCGGCGTCCTCGAGCGACTTCGGCAAGGACGTGATCCCGGCGATGATACGGAGCGGGGCGCGCACCCTCGCCTACCCGTTCGAAGGATACTGGCGGGACGTGGGCACGGTACGGAGCCTGTGGCAGGCCAGCATGGACCTCATCTCCAGTCCTCCCGCGTTCGACCTCTACGACCCCGTATGGAGGATCTATTCAAAGAACCCCAACCTCCCGCCGCATTACGTGGGGGAGGGCGCGCGCGTATCGTGCAGCCTTGTTCCGGAAGGCTGCACGATATACGGCGAGGTGGAAAGAAGCGTGCTCTCCTTCGGGGTGTACGTGGGCAGGGGCGCCGTGGTCAGGGAGTCGGTGGTCATGCCGTTTGCGCGCATTGGCGACGGCGCGCGGGTGGAGCGCGCGATCGTCGCCGAGCACGCGGTGGTGGGCGGGGGCTGCCACATCGGCGTGCCCGGCCAGAAGCCGGAGAAGGACGCCGGAGGGATCACCCTGGTCGCCAGCGACGTCGCCGTGCCGGACGGCGACGTGTACGAGCGCGGCAGCGTGATCGACGGGCATACAGGGAGGGAGGAGACGGAATGAGCGCTCAGATGTTCTCGATCGTTTATACGGGCCAGCAGGCGCCCGAGCTGAAGGACCTCGCGCGCTCCCGCGCCGTTACGGCCCTGCCGCTCGCCGGGCGCTACCGCGCGATCGACTTCATGCTCTCCAACCTGGTCAATTCGGGGATAACCAACGTCGGCATCGTGACCCAGCACAATTACCATTCCCTCATGGACCACGTGGGCTCGGGGAAGGAATGGGACCTGAGCCGCAAACAGGACGGGCTGTTCGTCCTGCCGCCCTTCGTCACCAACCAGAACCCCGGGATGTACCGCGGGACGCTAGACGCGCTGGGCGGCGTTATGAGCTACATCCGGCGTTCGTCCCAGGAATACGTGCTCATTATCGACGACACGGCCGTATACAACACCGCGTTCCGCAAGATGATGGAATACCACCTGGAGCAAAAGGCGGACATCACCGTGCTGTACCAGCAGGAACGGCCGCACGAGGCCGCCCTGAGCGAAGGCGTGACGCGCGTCTATCTCTACACCAGCGAGGAAGGGCGGGTATGGGACATCGAGGTGAACGCGGCCTCGCCCAAGACGCGCCTCGTTGCGCTGGGCGCGTACATCCTTAGCAAAACGCTGCTCGTGCGCATCATCGAGGAATGCGTGGCCCGCGACAGGCACGACTTCATCCGCGACGTCCTCATCCGCCGCATGAACGACCTGAGGATATTCGCTTTCGGGCACAAGGGCGTGGCCGTCCGCATCGACACCGTGCAGAACTATTACGCGGCCAACATGATGTTCCTCGACGCCGATGCGCGCACGGACCTGCTCACAAAAGGCGGCCCGGTCTACACCAAAGTAAAGGACGAGGTCCCCGCGCGCTACGGGGAGAACGGGCGCGTGGTCCATTCCCTCATCGCGGACGGCTGCGTCATCGAGGGGAACGTGGAGAACAGCGTGCTGTTCAGGGGCGTGCGCGTGGCTAAGGGCGCCCTGGTGAAAGACAGCATCGTGATGCAGAACGGCGACGTCCGGGAAGGGGCGAGCATAAACCACGCGATCCTCGACAAGAACGTGGTCGTGCAGCGCGACCGCATCCTCTCGGGCACCGGGGACTTCCCCGTTATTATCCGCAAGCACGGCATCGTATGAAGGAGGAGAGGCGATGAAGATATTATTCGCGGCATCCGAATGCGCGCCGTTTATCAAGACGGGCGGGCTGGGCGACGTGGCGGGCACGCTCCCGGCGGCGCTGGCCGCGCAGGGGGCCGGGGTCGCCGTGGTCCTGCCCAAATACAGCGGCATCCCGCGGGAATGGAAGCAGGCGATGCAGCCCAGGCTCAGCTTCTACGTGAGCCTGGGCTGGCGCAGGCAGTACTGCGGCGTCGAAACGCTCGAGCGCGGGGGCGTCACCTATTTCTTCCTGGACAACGAGCATTATTTCGGCGGCGAGGGCGTCTACGGGAAAGGCGAGTTCGAAGGCGAACGGTTCGCGTTCTTCTGCCGGGCCGTGCTCGAATCGCTCCCGCACATCGGTTTCGTGCCCGACGTCCTCCACTGCAACGACTGGCAGACGGGCCTGATCCCGCTGCTGCTCAACACGCAGTACGGCAACCTTCCCGGGTACGAGCGCGTCAAAACGGTGTTCACGGTCCACAACCTCGCCTACCAGGGCGTGTTCGAGTGGGCCGGCGTGCGCGACCTGCTCGGCGTCGACGAGGCGTGCTTCACGCCCGACGCGATCGAGTTCTTCGGGAAGGCGAGCTTCATGAAGGCCGGGCTGAAGTTCGCCGACCTGGTCACGACCGTCAGCCCGACCTACGCAAAAGAGATCACCGGGGACGAGTTCGGGGAAAACCTCGGTGCCTTCATCCGCTACCAGGTCCGGGAAGTGGCCGGCATCCTCAACGGGATCGACAACAGCGATTACGACCCGCAGACGGACGGCGGGATCGAAGCGAACTTCTGCGCCGAGGACCTTTGTGGCAAGCAGGCCTGCAAGCGCGCGCTGCAGGAGGAGATGGGGCTCAACCCCGACGAAACCGTCCCGCTCATCGCCATGGTCACGCGCCTCACGGAGCAGAAGGGCCTGGACCTTGTGGAATGCGTCTTCGAGGACATCTTCTTCCGTGACGTGCAGATGGCCTTGTTGGGCAGCGGCGAGAGGAAATACGTAGACCTCTTCAACTGGGGGGCTTTCAGGTACCCCGGCCGCTGCGGCGTGTATATCGGCATGAACGAGGGGCTGAGCCGCCGCGTCTTCGCCGGCGCCGACATGCTCTTGATGCCGTCCAAGTTCGAGCCGTGCGGCCTGACGCAGATGATCGCCATGCGCTACGGCACCCTGCCAATCGTCAGGGAAACGGGCGGACTCGCGGACACGGTCGCGCCCTACAACGAACATGAAGATACCGGTTACGGTTTCAGCTTTACGAATTACAACGCCCATGATATGCTTTTTACCGTCGACCGCGCGCTCGGGTTCTACGGCGACAGGGCTGCCTGGGCGCGGCTGATGCGCAGGGCGATGGCCATGGACTTCGGCTGGGAATCCTCAGCCAGAGAATATATGGGCGCCTACGAAAGGGTGCTTTTACAGGCACAGACCACAGCGGAGGAAAGATATGCAGGGAGCGTCGAAGAGGAACAGCGATGAAATCATCGAATCGATAAGCCTCAAACTCATGCACCATTACGGGAAAGACATCATAGAAGCCACGCCAGCGCAGCTGTACAAAGCCGCGGCGATGACCGTGCGCGACGACATCATGCGCCGCTATACGGCCAACGAGGCCGCCGCGCAGAAGCGCGGCGCCAAACAGCTCTATTACCTTTCGGTGGAATTTTTAATGGGGCGCGCGCTGACCAACAACATCATCAACCTCAACGCGGTCCGCGAATACGGACAGGCCTTCGGGCGCCTCGGCCTCTCGTTCGACGCGCTCGAAGAGCGCGAGCCCGAGGCGGGACTGGGCCACGGCGGCCTGGGCAGGCTCGCCGCCTGTTTCCTCGATTCGCTCGCGTCGCTCCGGCTTCCCGCGATGGGCTGCGGCATCCGGTACGAATACGGGCTGTTCAGGCAGAAGATCGTGGACGGCGCGCAGCAGGAGCTGCCCGACAACTGGCTCGAGGACGGCAACGTATGGGAGATCGAGAAGCCGGAGGACAGCGTGGAGGTGCGCTTTGGCGGGACGGTCGAGGAGGTCTGGCAGGAAGACGGGCGCCTGAAAAGCGTGCACACCGGGTACCACAGCGTGATCGCGCAGCCCTACGACGTGCCCGTCCTCGGCGGCAACGGCGGCACGGCCACGCTGCGGCTCTGGAGCGCGAAGTCCACCAAGGACCTGGACATGACGTGTTTCAACCGGGGCGAATACATAAAGGCGGTGGAGGAGGAACAGCTCGCCGAGGTGATCTCCAAGGTGCTCTACCCGGAGGACAACCACATCGAGGGGAAAAAGCTGCGCCTTAGGCAGCACTATTTCTTTTCCTCGGCGACGGTGCAGTACATCGTGCGCGAGTTCAAGAGGCGCCACGGCAACGATTTAAGGCGCCTCCCGGACAAGGTCGTGGTCCAGATCAACGACACGCATCCGGCGATGGCCATCCCCGAGATGCTGCGCATCCTGCTCGACGAGGAAGGGCTGCCCTGGGACGCCGCCTGGGACATCGTCACGCGCACGTTCAACTACACGAACCATACCGTGATGGCCGAGGCCCTCGAAAGCTGGTCCGCCGAGCTGGTCAAGGAGCTGCTCCCCCGCATATACACCATCATCCAGGCGATTAACGACTATTTCACCAGGCGGCTGTGGAGCTTTTATCCGGGGCAGTGGGAGCGCATCGGAACCATGGCTGTCGTCGCCCACGACAAGATCCGCATGGCCAACCTCTGCCTGGCTGCCAGCAACAGGGTCAACGGCGTGTCCCGGCTGCACGCGGAGATACTCAGGCAGGACGTGTTCCGCGATTTCTTCATCGTCGAACCGCAGAAGTTCCTTGGCATCACCAACGGGATCACGCAGAGGCGCTGGCTGGGCAAGGCGAACCCCGGCCTCAATGCCCTCGCTGCCGAAGCCGTCGGTGGCGACGTGCTCAACAGCCTCGAACTGCTCCGGGGCCTCGAGCCGCTGGCCGACGACCCGGCCTTCCTGGAGCGGTTCGGGCGCGTCAAGCGCGAAAACAAACGGCGGTTCTGCGATTTCCTCGCGGAGCACCAGGGCGAAAGGCTCGACCCGGACTGGGTGTTCAACGTACAGGCCAAGCGCCTGCACGAGTACAAGCGCCAGCTATTGAACATCCTGCACGTACTCCACCTCTACCGGCGCATCGATTCGGGCGCGGAATACGACCTGCCGCCGCAGGCGTTCGTCTTCGCGGCCAAGGCGCCCCCCGGCTACACTCGGGCAAAGCGCATCATCCGCCTCATCAACGCCGTGGCGGAGCTGATACAGGCGCACCCAGAAGCGAGGGAGAAGCTTCGGGTCGTGTTCGTGGAAAACTACGGCGTGAGCGTAGCGGAGCGCCTCATCCCCGCCGCGGACGTCAGCCAGCAGATCTCCACCGCCGGGAAAGAGGCGTCGGGCACGGGCAACATGAAGTTCATGCTCAGCGGCGCGCTGACCATCGGGACGCTGGACGGCGCCAACGTCGAGATGGCCGAGGCGGTGGGGAGGGAGAACATGTTCATCTTCGGCCTGACGGCCGACGAGGTGCACCGCGCGCTGAAGAGCGGGAGCTACCGCGCCGGCGAGGTGTACGAGGCGAACCCCGCGCTGCGCCGCGTGCTGGACACGCTGATAAACGGGACGCTGGCCCCGGTGGAAGCGCGCCTTTTCAACGACATCTACCGTTCGCTCATTTTCCCGTCCGACGACGGCCCGGCCGACCCGTTCTTCGTGCTCGCCGACTTCGACGCGTACGTGAAGGCCTCGGAAGCGATGATGCGCAAGCACGATGACAGGGACGCGTGGACCAAAAGCGCGGTTTTAAACACCGTGGCGGCCGGCGTATTCTCCAGCGACCGCACGGTGCGGGAGTACAACGAACGGATCTGGCGCCTCGAACCCGTGGAGGCGTAAATGGACGCGGGACGATTCAGGGCGGTGCGCCACCATTCGCGCCTGAGAGAATACAGGGACCCTCCCGGCGCGCGCGGGAGCGGCAGCCTTGTCAGGCTCTGCGTGCGCGCGGGCCCCGCATACGAAAGGGCTAACGTCCTGGTGGCGCTGCGCACCGGGGAACGCGAGCGGCTGTTGCTGATGGACCGCGCCCAGGACGGCGGCGAAACCGTGTTTTCGTTCGGCCTCCGGCTGCCGGGTACGACCGGACCAGTACACTATTATTTCATCGTAAACGACGGCCGCAGCCTCTTCTACCTCGGGAACAACCCGTCACTGACGGGCGGGGAGGGGCAAGCGTACGACCATGTCCCCCCGCCGTTTATGATCACGGTGTTCGATCCGGATTTCAGGACGCCGGACTGGTTCAAGCGCGCCGTCGTCTACCAGATCTTCCCCGACCGCTTCTGTCCGGGGAAGAGCGAATCCTTTTTGCGGGGGGTGCGGGCGCACAGGGAAGCCGGGCGCGAGATCGCCGTGCACGAGAACTGGGACGAGCCGCCCGAGTACCGGCCGCGATGCGGCGAATACGTCCCCAACGACTTTTATGGGGGAGATCTCTACGGCGTCGCCCAAAAACTCCCTTACCTGCGCAGCCTGGGCGTCACGGCGATCTATCTCAACCCGATCTTCGAGTCGCCGTCCAACCACCGCTACGACACGGGCGATTACCACACTGTGGACCCCATGCTCGGCGGGAACGAAGCCTTCGCGCATCTGGCGGAGGCGGCGAGGGCGCAGGGCGTGCGCATCATACTCGACGGGGTGTTCTCGCATACGGGGAGCGACAGCGTGTACTTCAACAAATACGGGCGCTACAAATCCGTGGGCGCGGCTCAGAGCGATGCGTCGCCCTACTATAAATGGTATAATTTTACCGAGTTCCCGCTGCGCTATGCGTCGTGGTGGGGGTTCGAAACGCTGCCGGAAACGAAGGAACAGTACCCCGGCTACCTCGATTTCATGCTGCGCGACGACGATGCGGTGGTCAAGCGCTGGTTGCGGGCGGGGGCCTCGGGCTGGCGGCTGGACGTGGCCGACGAGCTGCCCGACTCGTTCATACGGCTGCTGCGCTCGGAAGCGAAGGCCGCGGACCCGGACACCGTGATCATCGGCGAGGTGTGGGAAGACGCCGCGACCAAGGTGTCGATGGGCGGCAGGCGGGCGTATGTGGACGGGCACGAACTCGACTCGGTGATGAACTATCCGCTAAGGGCCCTGCTGCTCGGGTTTCTCACCGGGAGCCTCGACGCGTACGCCCTGCAGGCGGGGATGATGTCGCTGTGGGAGAACTATCCGAGGGAGTTTTTCTACGCGCTGCTGAACCTCGTTTCGAGCCACGACGTGGAACGCGCGCTGACCGTGCTCTCGGGCGCGCCGCCCGCCTCTTCGCTCACGAGGGAACAGCAGGCCGCCTACACGCCGGACGAGGAATCGCTCCGTACCGCCCGCGCGCGGATGAAGGCACTCGTCTTCCTGCAGACCGCGCTCCCGGGGGTGCCCTGCGTGTATTACGGCGACGAGGCGGGGATGCAGGGCATGCGCGACCCGTTCAACCGGGGGACGTATCCGTGGGGAAGGGAAGACGGCGACCTGCTCGCCTTCTTCCGGCGGACCATCGCGCGGCGAAACGGCTCCCCCGCATTGAGGGAGGGCGAATTTTCCGCCGCCGCCCTCTGTACGGACGTTATTGCCGTTTTCCGGCAGTACGGCGCCGGAGGCGAACGCGAAGGCTGCGTCGCCCTCGTGAACCGCGGTGGCGCCCCGCAAACCGTCACAGTCGACTTTCGTGCGCCGTTGGAAGGCGGGGCCGATTTCACGCGGATGGGGGACGCGGTCCGGTTCGAAGACGCGGAAACGGGGAAATACTATTTGTGCCGGAACAGGCAGGTAACCGTCACGCTCGGGCCGCTGGGCCGCGCGCTGTTGCGGGCGGAGTATCGGGCGGGGCGCAGGCGGTATGAATATCGAACATGAATCAAGCCGAAGGGAGAATCGAAACATGGAAAAAATCACCAAGGATATGCTGGTGGGAGAAGTGCTGGCAATGGACGAATCGGTCGCGCCCCTGTTTCTGGAGATGGGTATGCATTGCCTGGGGTGCCCGGGCGCGCAGATGGAAAGCCTGGAAATGGCCTGCAAGGTACATGAGGCGAACGTGGACGACCTCGTTGAAAAACTGAACGCGCATTTTGAGGGGAAATAGCCGAAAACTGTGGATAAACCTGTGGATAACCACGGGTGCTGGCGTCGAAACAGGGGATAACTGCCTTATCAGGCGTCCGGGATTGGTTGACGGATGCGGGGACAGCTCCCGATAAAAAACGGCGGTTTTGCTTCTTTGGCCGTTTTTTATTTGAGAAACGCGGGGGCGGGCCGGTTTTACTTATTCCCGGGACTATACTATAATATAAGGTAGACTCAGGGACCACGTTTGCTGCTCAGGAGGTGGAAGGTCCTATGGAAGCGATGGACAAATACAGGCTATGGATGTCACAGCCTGGACTGGACGCGGAGCTCAAGGCCGAGCTCGAGGCTATGGCCGGCGACGGGGCGCGGATTAAGGACTGTTTTTCCCGCGACCTAACGTTCGGCACGGCGGGCCTGCGGGCGATGATGGGCGCGGGGACCAACCGCATGAACGTCCACGTCGTGCAGCGGGCCACCCAGGGGCTGGCCCGGGTGCTGCTCGAAGCGGGGGAAGAGGTCCGGGAACAGGGTATCGCCATCGCGTACGATCCGCGGCACCATTCCGGGGAGTTTGCGCTGCAGGCGGCGCTGGTGCTCTGCGGCAACGGCATCAGGACGTATCTGTACGACGGTGTCCGCACCGTCCCGCAGCTTTCTTTTACGGTGCGCGAACTGGGCTGTGCGGGCGGTATCATGATCACGGCCAGCCACAACCCGCCCGAATACAACGGCTACAAGGTGTACGACCGGACGGGCTGCCAGCTAGGCGTGGAAGAAAGCGGCCGCGTGTTGCGGGCGGTCGAAGGCCTGGACGCGTTTGCCGACGTGCCCGTGACGGACGAGGAGTCCGCAAGGGCAGGGGGCCTTCTGCTCACCCTTGGAGGAGAGATGGACGAGCGCTTTTACGCATCGGTGGAAAGCCTCTGCGTGCTGCCGGAAAACCTGGCCGCGGCCGGCGGGGTCAGCGTGGTCTATACGTCGTTGCACGGTGCGGGGTCTGCGGCCGTAGTGCGCGTGCTCGGCGATATGGGGCTTGAGTCCCTGCACGTCGTAGAGGAACAGAGCGCGCCCGACGGGGGTTTTCCCACGGTGGAATGTCCGAACCCCGAGGATCCGCAGGCGTTTGCCTTGGCGGAGAAACTGGGCGCCGAAGTCGGGGCGGACCTGCTCATCGCGACGGACCCCGACGGCGACCGCCTGGGCGTCTCGGTGCGCTCCGGAGACGGGTCGTACACCCTGCTGACTGGTAACCAGATCGGCTGCATCATGCTCGAGTACAAGCTCTCCACGCTCCGGCGGACGAACAGGCTTCCCGGGGACGGGCGCGTCGTGCGCTCCGTCGTCTCAACGTCGATGGCGGACGTGATTTGCCGGGCGTACGGCGTCCAATGCGAACAGGTCTTGACCGGTTTTAGGTTCATCGGCGAAAAGATCAACGGCTACGAGACGGGCGAAGGTACCTTCCTGTTTGGGTTCGAAGAAAGCTACGGCTACCTCGTGGGTACGCACGTGAGGGACAAGGACGCCGTAAGCGCCGCGCTGCTGGTGGTGGAAGCCGCGGCGTATTACAAACGGGATATGGGCTTTTCATTGCTCGATTTGCTGCAGGACATGTACAAACGCTACGGCTATTACCTTGAAAAGGTGGGTTCCCATACTGCGCCGGGCACGGACGGCATGGTACGGATCGCGCAGACCATGCATGCCCTGCGCACCTCGCCCCCGCATTCCTTCGGCGGCTTCCCGCTGTTGGCGGTGCGCGATTACCTGACGGGGACGCGCACCGACCTGGAGACGGGCGCGCAGACGCCGCTAGAACTTGGGCGGTCCGACATGCTCTATTTCGAACTCGATATGGACATGTGTACCTGCATCCGCCCTTCGGGAACGGAGCCCAAGCTCAAGTTCTACATCTTCGCGCGCGGTAAGGACACGGACCAGGCCTGCCTGCGCTGCGAAACGCTTTATATCGGTGTAAAATCGGCTCTGGAAACGCTCCTCGGCCTGAAATGAGCTTAAGGATGCCTGGGCTATGTGATTTGCGGGATTGGTAGAATTTCTTTGGTTGACAAAGGACAAAGTAATTGGTAAGATAATAAAGCCGCCTGAGAGGCGGGTTTCGCCTGAGAGGCGGGAAGGCAGCAGCTTGAAAACTATACAGTACACCTAAGCAAGGTAAGAGACAGACAAAGAAGAAGCCAGAGAGACTTTGAGTTAAAGAGAAACCCGTCCGGTGTTATGAGAGAAGAAGCGCGGGACGGGACAAAGGATTTAAACAGAAGAGTTTGATCCTGGCTCAGGACGAACGCTGGCGGCGTGCTTAACACATGCAAGTCGAACGGGGAACCGCGAACCGACGTTTTCGG